>ERZ778022.3286-NODE-3286-length-15396-cov-5.975556_pt1 | contig 15396 bp, 15 predicted proteins | sample MGYA00375752_ERZ778022 | MGnify/ENA primary metagenome ERZ778022 (study PRJEB29350, sample SAMN05389826) | bioreactor metagenome | isolation source: Thiocyanate bioreactor | place: South Africa: University of Cape Town | collected 2014-04-04 ... | reverse complement strand
CCGTGCGGGTGTGCGCGGCGGCGTCGGTGGTGAAGTTGGTGGGCAGTCCCGCGACGCCGAGGTTGTCGGGTTCGCCGGTGAGGGTGCCCGGCGCGGGGGAGAAGGACGCGAGGTCGGTGATCGTGATGGGCGGGATGACGACGCCGTCGGGCGCGGCGGGGGTGACGACGCTATACGAACCGCGCGGAATGCAAACAGAATCCGCTCCGCCGAATATGGCGGCGCACTTTTTGTACGCCTCGGTCTCCTTGTAGGACTGAGAGTCGAGGGCTCGTCCCTTCGAGTTCTTCTCGGGCTTTGCTTGGCCTGACGAATGATTCTGTGAGCCGTCTTTGGTATTCGTGCCCCCGACCTGCGCGGTGCCATTAGTCAGGGTCGAGTTCGGGCATCGACCCAGCGCAAGTTTGATCTCCTTGGAGCACCTAGGGTCAGCTGCCATCGCTGGCGGGACCATCCAGATGCCTATCGCGACGAGCAACGCGGCTAGAAATGGCGCTGTCAGCTTGCGCACTGTGCATCATCCTCATCGAGTTCGGCCGTGATGACGTAGCCTGTGTCGATCCACCTCATCTCGACTTTCTGGGCAAGCACAGTCGGTCGGTCGATCGGAGTTACGTCTTCGTTGGCGGCATTGATCGTGGTGATACCTGAAGCATCGAGGCACACAACGGCGGCCAGCCTTTCGCCATGCAGCTCGATTGATCCGACGATGGGGACGAAATTGGACACTTTTGCTGTTCCGATGGTCTTCAACCCAGCAGCCTCCAGATCCTGCCGCCCGCGGATGTCAGCTGCAAGGGCGCTGTCAGCAAGAAAGTCTTGCGGGTCGGGACTCTCGGCTCCGTTGCGTCTCGCATTCCCGGCGTCGTTGTACGCCCGGTACGTCTCCTCCGCCGCCTTGAACGCCTCCTCGTCCGATGTGAACAGCGCCGTCTTGGTGGGCTTCGGGTCGGGCTCCGGGACTGGAGTGCATGCCGACAGCATCCCGAGGGTGAGCAGCCCGGCGGACAATGCGCCGAGCGCGCGGACGGTGGAGGTGGCGAGAGTCACCCGGCCACGGTAACCCGGATCGCACGACGCACGCAGAAGTTATCCACAGACCCGCATCGGACGTGGTCGTGCCCCGCAGCGTCAGAAGGCGGGGTCGCCGTGGATCGGAGCGTTCCAGTCGAACGACGCCGGTGCCGTGTCCGACGGAACGAACATGACGCGGCGCGGTGGTCGGTCGCGATGGAGGTGCCCGGTGGGGCTGGTCCATTCGAGGGTCCAGTCGGGGAGCTGTCTCACGGTCCAGCGGTGTCTGTCGGGGATGCTGGGGTGCTTCAAGGCATGGTGGGTGAGGCAGAGATGCGCGAGGTTGTCGATCGAGGTCTGACCGCCGAGTGCCCAGTCGTGGGTGTGATCGAGCTGCGTCCGGTGGACGGGCTGGCGGCAGCCGGGGAAGCGGCAGTGCTGGTCCCGGGCCTGCAGGAACCTCTTCATCCCGGCGGTGGGCTGATAGGTGTCGGTCGCGGTCACCATCCCGTCGGTGTCGAGGAACAGGCGCGTCCAGGAGGTCGCCTTTCCCGCGAGCGCGCGGGCGGTGTCGGGATGGAGGGTCCCTGTTCCGTCGAGCTGCGCGGGAGTGTCATCCGCACCGCTGAGCGTGGTCGCGGCGACCGTGACCTGGATGTGGGCGGTGATGTTCTCCAGGCCGTCTCCGAGGATGTCGCCGGGGTTCGCGGTCAGGAGCAGATCGGTGAGGAGTTCGGTGCGGATCCGGTCGATCCCGCGCTCGTCTTCGGGGATCAGCACCGGGACCGGGCCCCGTGCGATGGCGCGGTCCATCATCTCCAGATATGCGTCGACGGCCTCCGGGGTGTCGGCGGGGTCGTCTTCGACAGGGCCGTTCCACGCGAACGGGTCGACGGTGAACGTGCCGTTCGCGGTGATGACCTCCACGGACCGATCGACTTCGGCCTCGAGGAGCGGGTCCATCGGGAGGGTGGGGTCACCGTCCCGATGCTTCTGCAGTCTGGCCATGGCTGTGAGGCGGTCCATGATGGCCTCTGCCCGGTGGGTGGGCATCAACGCACTCAGCAGGCTCAGTTCGTCTGTGACGGGCCGGATTGTGACGCACTGCTCGGCACGCGCATCCGCATGCCGCTCGACCACGGTGCGCGGGGCGAGGGCGGCGCCGAGTTCCCGGACATGCGCCCGAGTCCGGGCAGGAGCCTCAGCCTCCGCGAACTCCAGAGCCGCCGCCTCATACAGGCCCAGTAGGTGCGGCGGGATCGTCTCGTCGGCGACCGCCTGCTGCACGGGAGACGCGGCAGACAGGATCTCCCGCACGTGAGAGGCGGTGATCGTTCCGGAGGCGAATGCGTCTGCCACAGCGGGGAAGGATTCCCGCAGTGCCCGCGCACCCGCGAACGCATGCTCGACACTCCCTTTCGCGACCCGGCCCGCGGCGGTGTACTCGGCGATCATCGACCGTTCGATCGCGTTCCTGTGCAACGGGGCCTCGATGACATCGGCATCCATCAGAACCAGACGATCCGCCAGCAAGCTTGCCGCTCGCGCTTCGAGGGCGTTGATCTGACGACGCACCTCCACCCACTCGGCCAGCAGGGCGGCCTGCTGGTCCGTGGGGTGAAGGGATGCGCCTGTCATCCTCTCAGTGTAGTACATATATACGAACAAGGGAAGCGGTTTCGCGAGTCTTTTCTCTCGACGACCGGGAGTTCCCTGGCGTCGAGGCCGTTTCGGTTCGCTTCGCTCGCTCAGGGCATTTCGTCTCGCTTCGCTCGCTCAACGACCGGGGAAGACGAGGCGGGCCAGCCACCGCTCGGCCTCGCGCGGATGCGCGAAGCGCACGATCGCCAGGTGCGGGAAGCGCGCCTCGTACTCCGGCATCCGCTCCCGCCAGACGTTCAACGTCTGCTGCTGCCAGCGCAGCACGTTCTCCTCGGGTGCGGTCGTGGTCGCCAGCTGCCAAAGCGTCGGCTCGCGGTTGCCGTTCCACAGCTCCCGCCGCAGGATGCTGCGCTTCAGCGTCCGCCGCCACAGGCGCCCGCGCACGATCCGGTCGGGGTAGTCGAGCCACGCGCACAGCTCGGCGCGCGGCGGCAGCACCTCGTCTACGCCCTTCGACCTGTACTGCCACTCGCTGATCCAGCGGTCGGTCGCGGCGAACGCGCGCACGTCGTCGAGGAACGACTCCCGCGGCGTCCACTCCGGGCCGTGGTGCAACGCATCGAGCTCGTGGCGCGGCAGATCCGCGGCATCCGCGAGCCGGGCGGCGAACGTCGTCTTCCCGGAACCCGACACTCCGGCGACCAGCACCCGCCGCGGGCGGAAGGGGATCGGATCGGAGGCGCTGAGCATCAGAGAAGATTACCGGGACGGAATACGACCGCGTTCCATGCCGTTGAATGGTGTTGTGAGCGAACCCATCTCCATCGACATCTGGTCCGACATCGCCTGCCCCTGGTGCTACATCGGCAAGCGCAACCTCGAGGCGGGTCTCGCCTCCACCGCGGGGGATCCCGACACCCCCGTCGACTTCGACGGCGACGAGCTCGACTTCCTCGCCGGGCACAAGGGCATGGCGCGGGAGCAGGTCGAGCAGATGCTGTCGCACGTGACCAAGGTCGCCGCCGGCGCGGGCCTGCAGTACCGCTTCGATCTGCTGCAGCACACCAACACGGTCAAGGCGCATGAGCTGCTGCACTTCGCCAAGGCGAAGGGGCTGCAGCACGAGATGGAGGAGCGGCTCATGTCCGCCTACTTCACCGAGGGCAAGCACGTCGGCCGCGTCGACGACCTGGTCGCCCTCGCCGCCGAGGTCGGACTGGATGCCGGTGAGGCCCGCTCCGCTCTGGAGTCGGCCGAGTACCTGGACGCCGTCCGTGCCGACCAGGCGCAGGCGCGCGCCTACGGCATCAACGGCGTGCCCTTCTTCGTGATCGACGGCCAGTACGGTGTCAGCGGCGCGCAGCCGCCGGAGGCGTTCGAGAACGTGATCCGCGACATCTGGGCGCAGAAGCAGGGCGCGTCCGCGGAGGCCTGAGCCACCGCATCCGATCACGAGTGCGGCGGGACCCTGCCCGGGGCCCGCCGCACTCGTCGCAGGGGAGGGTCAGATCCGCTCCTGCTTCGGAGCCAGCGGCAGCGGCTCCATCGGCTGGTCGTTCGCCGTGAGGTCGATGCCCAGGTCGCGCGCGTACACGACACGCGTCTGGATCGACACGTCGTCCCCGTTCTCGGTCAGCTCGAAGACTCGGCCGCCGCGGAGGCTGTTGCGCTCGGCCCGCCGCGTTGTCGGCGTTGACGTTGTAGTCGTACGAGCGGTAGATCTTCAGCATCCCGGCCTCGTCGACACCCGACTCGGGCAGCGAGTCCTCGTCGTGGTTGCCGTAGGTCACGGCCCACGGGATGCGCCGCGACTCCATCGGCCAGACGACGTTGTTGATGGCCTGCTTGACCTCGAGGCGCGACGCGCAGCCGCCGGAGATGACGTCGCCGTTGATGACCACGAAATCGGGCTTCTCCTGGTCGAGCACCTTCTCGATCAGCTCCACCGTGCGCCGGTCGGTGAGCTCGTCATCCTGCGTGTCGTTGAACTGCACGACCTTGAAGGTCCCGTCGGGACGGAACCGCAGCTCCCGCGCCTTCGGACCGGCCCGGCCGGACGGCGCGGCGGGCGGGGTCGTGCCGGCACTCGCGGCCACAGCGGCCAGGGCGTCGCTGACGGCGCCGAGCGCTCCTGCGGTCAGGACGGTGCGCCGGCTCAGCGGAAGTCGATCAGACATTCATGGGCTCCTTCGTCTCGGGCGATGCATCGCCGCCGAGACGGTAGGAGCCGGAGATGGCCGCCGGCCGACGGGAAGGTGAACGCGACACCCGGCCGGAGCGCATGAGCGCCTGAAGCGCGCATGAACGACGGCCGAACGCCCGATGCCGGGCTCAGCGCCCCGCAGCCACCAGGGCGTCCTCGATCGCGGACACGATCTCGGGGGCATCCGGCTTCTGCTTGGGACGGAACCGCTGCACCGAGCCGTCGGCGGAGACCAGGAACTTCTCGAAGTTCCACTCCACGCGTCCGGCCTTGCCGCCGGCGTCCGAGGTCTGCTTGAGCGCCTTGTACAGCTCGTGGGCGTTGCGGCCGTTGACCTTGACCTTGCCGTTCACGGGGAACGTGACGCCGTACGTCGTGGAGCAGAACTCCAGGATCTGCTCCATCGAGCCCGGCTCCTGGCCCATGAACTGGTTGCACGGGAAGCCCACCACCGAGAAGCCGCGGTCGCCGTACTCGCGCTGCAGCTGCTCGAGCTGCTCGTACTGCGGGGTCAGGCCGCACTTGGACGCCACGTTGACCACCAGCACCACGTCCGAGCCGTAGTCGTCGAGCGTCTTCGCGGTGCCCTCCGCGTCGGAGAACGGGATCTGTCGCAGCGTCGTTTCGGTCATACTCCCCACCCTAATTCCGCCGCGCCCACCGGGCGCCGACGTCTGGGAGAATGGAGGGGACATGACTCTCGCCACCGCCACGACTCCCGCGCTCCGCATCGGACCGATCGACCTCGACGTACCCGTCGTGCTCGCCCCGATGGCGGGCATCACCAACACCGCCTTCCGTAGGCTCTGCCGCGAGTACGGTGCGGGCCTCTACGTCAGCGAGATGATCACCTCCCGCGCCCTGGTGGAGCGCAACGCCGTCACGATGCGCCTGATCCAGCACCACGAGAGCGAGACCACCCGGTCGATCCAGCTGTACGGCGTGGACCCGGCCACGATCGCCGAGGCCGTCCGCATCATCGTGGCGGAGGATCGCGCCGACCACATCGACCTGAACTTCGGATGCCCGGTGCCCAAGGTCACCCGCAAGGGCGGGGGAGCGGCGCTTCCCTGGAAGATCGGCCTGTTCGCCGACATCGTCGACCGCGCCGTCAAGGCCGCGGGTGACGTGCCCCTCACGGTCAAGATGCGCAAGGGCATCAACAAGGACCACCTGACCTTCCTGGAGGCGGGGCGGGCGGCGGAGGACGCCGGCGCGGCGGCCGTCGCGCTGCACGCCCGCACGGCATCCGAGTACTACTCCGGCCACGCCGACTGGAACGCGATCGGCGAGCTCAAGCAGGCGATCACCAGCATCCCGGTGCTCGGCAACGGCGACATCTGGTCGGCCGACGACGCCGTGCGGATGATGGCGGAGACCGGTGCGGACGGCGTGGTCGTAGGACGAGGATGCCTGGGCCGGCCGTGGCTGTTCGGCGATCTGGCGCGCGCGTTCGGCGGGGAGGGCGTGCAGGTCGACGCGACGCTGCAGTTCGTCGCGCAGGCGTTCCGCCGTCACGCGGAGCTGCTGGTCGAGTTCTTCGAGGACGAGGATCGCGGATGCAAGGACGTGCGCAAGCACGTCGCCTGGTACTTCAAGGGCTACCCCGTCGGCGGTGAGTTGCGGGCGGCGCTGGCACGCGCGTCCACCCTGCAGGAGATCGACGACCTGCTCGGCACCCTCGGCGATGCGCCCTACCCCGGCATCGGTGCGGAGGGGCAGCGCGGCCGTGCCGGATCCCCGAAGCGCACGGCTCTCCCGGAGGGCTGGCTGGACTCGCGAGAGATCGGCGAGGACGTGAGCGACATGATGCGCGGAGCGGAGATCGAGAACAGTGGTGGCTGACCCGGGGTACGGCGCCGCTGACGCCGAGCGCTTCTTCGCGGAGACGCACCGCTCCGAGCGCAACGACTTCTCCCGCGACCGCGCCCGCGTGCTGCACTCGGCGGCGCTGCGGCGGCTCGCCGCCAAGACGCAGGTGCTGAGCCCGGCGTCCACGGCGGACTTCGCCCGCAACCGCCTCACGCACTCGCTCGAGGTCGCGCAGGTGGGCCGCGAGCTCGCGACCGCACTGGGCGTCTCGGAGGACGTGGTCGACACGGCCTGCCTCAGCCACGACCTCGGGCATCCGCCGTTCGGCCACAACGGCGAGCGGGCGCTGAACGACTGGGCGTCCGACATCGGCGGTTTCGAGGGCAACGCGCAGTCGCTGCGCATCCTGACCCGGCTCGAGGCGAAAGTGCTCGACGATCAGGAGCACTCGGTAGGACTGAACCTCACCCGGGCGAGCCTCGACGCGACGTGCAAGTACCCGTGGACCATCGACAACCCGCTGCCGGATCCGGGCGGGCGGCTGAAGTTCGGGGTGTACCCGGACGACGAGCCGGTCTTCCACTGGATGCGCGAGGGGGCGCCGGGACGCCTGCGCTGCATCGAGGCCGAGATCATGGACCTCAGCGACGACATCGGGTACTCGGTGCACGACTTCGAGGACGCGATCGTGAACGGCTACCTCGACGTCGCTCAGCTGTCCGATCCGGTCGAGCACCATCCGCTCGTCGGGCGGATCCAGCAGTGGGTCGGCTACGACTACACCCGCGAGGAGCTGGCGGACGCGCTGTACCGCCTGACCCGTCAGCCCATGTGGCTGAAGACCTTCGACCGCTCGCGGCAGGACCTCGCGCGGCTGAAGAACCTCACCAGCGATCTGATCGGCCGCTTCGCCCGCGCATCCGTCGCTGCGACCCGCGAGGCGTATCCGGGGCCGAACCTCGCGCGCTACAGCGGGCACGTCGTCGTGCCCCGCGTCGTCGAGACCGAGATCGCGGTGCTCAAGGGCATCATGGGGCAGGCGATCGTCACGATCGACGCCCGCAAGGGCGTCTACAAGGAGCAGCGTCGCGTGCTCACGCGCCTCGCGGACGCGCTGTGGTCGACGGACTCCCTGTGGTCGGCCGGAGCCGACGCCCTCGAGCCCGCCTTCGCCGCCGACTTCCTCGCGGCGACCACGGATGCCGAGCGCGCGCGTGTGGTCGTGGACCAGGTCGCCAGCCTCACCGACCAGACCGCCGTCGACTGGCACAACCGACTGGTCGGTGAGATCGACCCCGCCGAGGTGGGCATCTGGACGCCCCGCCACGCCCGCCCCGGAGCGCACCGCCGCCCCGCGAACCGGGTGGTCGTCGAAGGGGCCGTCTGATGCCCCGGATCCTGCAGGCGGACGTCGAAGAGGTCAAGTCCCGCACCAACATCGCTGACATCGTCGGTGAGCGCGTCGCGCTGAAGTCGGCGGGCGTGGGCTCGATGAAGGGCCTGTGCCCGTTCCACGACGAGAAGAGCCCCAGCTTCCACGTGCGGCCGCAGGTGGGGTACTACCACTGCTTCGGATGCGGTGCCTCGGGAGACGTGTACTCGTTCCTGCGCGAGATGGACCACGTCAGCTTCACCGAGGCCGTCGAGCGGCTTGCGGGCCGGATCGGCTACGCGCTGCATTACGAGGACGGCGGTGCAGCGCCGGAGACCAGTGGTCGCAGCAGGCTGTACGCGGCCAACTCCGCTGCAGCGGAGTACTTCCGCGGCCAGCTGCTGAGCCCGGAGGCCGAGAGCGCCAGGCGGTTCCTGGGGGAGCGCGGCTTCGACGCGGGCGCCGCCGCGCACTTCGGGGTCGGCTACGCCCCCAAGGGCTGGGAGAACATGACCAAGGCCCTCACCGCGCAGGGTTTCACCCGCGAGGAGCTCACCAACGCGGGGCTCGTCTCGGCGGGGCAGCGCGGTGTCTACGATCGCTTCCGCGGCCGGGTGATCTGGCCCATCCGCGACGTCACCGGGCAGACGATCGGCTTCGGCGCGCGCCGGCTCTACGACGACGACAAGGGCCCGAAGTACCTGAACACCCCGGAGACGCCGCTCTACAAGAAGACGCAGGTGCTCTACGGGCTCGACCTCGCCAAGCGCGACATCGCCCGCGGAGACCCCCGTCGTGTGGTGGTCGTGGAGGGCTACACCGATGTCATGGCGTGCCATCTGGCGGGCGTGACCACCGCCATCGCCACCTGCGGCACGGCCTTCGCCGCCGAGCACATCAAGGTGCTGCGCCGGGTGATGGGCGATGACTCGGCGGCCGGTGAGGTGGTCTTCACGTTCGACGGCGACGAGGCGGGGCAGAAGGCCGCGCTGCGCGCCTTCTCGGAAGACTCCCGCTTCACCGCGCAGACGTTCGTGGCCGTGGCGCCGGACGGGCTCGACCCGTGCGACCTGCGCCTGCAGCGGGGGGATGCCGCGGTGCGCGGCCTCATGGATGCCAAGGTGCCCATGTTCGAGTTCGCGATCGACCGCAAGCTCGCCGGCTACGACCTCGCGACCGTGGAGGGGCAGGTGGGCGCGCTGCGCGCCGCCGCGCCCATCGTGGCGGAGATCCGCGACGAGCTGCTGCGGCCCGGTTACGAGCGCGTGCTGGCACGACGGCTGGGCATGGACCCGACGGCCGTGCACCATCAGGTGCAGCGTGCGGCGCGGGGAGCCGCGGCATCCGAGCGGGAGCCGCAGCGTGCACCGCAGCAGTCGGCATCCGAGACGGGCGCGGAGCAGATCGCGCGGGTGCGTCTCGCCGACCTGCCGCGCACGGCGGACGTCGCCATCGAGCGGGACGCGCTGATGGGCATGCTGCAGTACGGGCACCAGATCGATCAGGCGCTGCTCGATCGCGCCGTGGCCGAGCAGTTCCGGCATCCGGGCCTCGACGCCGTGCGCGAGGCGATCGCCGCCGCCCCGGACCGGACCCGGGTCGGCTGGGCGACGACCGCGGCGGATGCCGTGCGCGAGCCGTACCGGAGCCTGGCGGGCGAGCTGCTGATGATGCCGTTCCCCGCGAAGGACGAGGAGCGCGCACTGGTCTCGGCGACGGACCTGTGCCGGCGCCTTCTGCTGCGGGCGATCGACCGGGAGAAGAACGAGCTGCTGGGCGCCGTGCAGCGCGTGCCCGCCGACTCCGACGGCGGTCGGGCGCTGCGCGTGCGACTGCGGGATCTGGATCAGGAGCGGCTGCGCTTCGTCGAGTCGTGAGCGTCTGAGCGGTTTCACCAGGCAGGATGGATGCATGCCCGCCAGTGACGCCGCCATCGACTGCTCCGATCTCGTCATCGATCGGATCGGGCACGGTGGCGTGACCCGCGCCGTGGACGGCGTCACGTTCACGGTCCGGGCGGGCGAGCTGATGTGCGTCGGCGGCGCCACGGGTTCGGGCAAGTCCACGCTCGTGTCGGCACTGGCCGGGTACGGCGACGCGTCACTCAAGGTCGCCGGCGGTCGTGCGAGGGTGTGCGGGGTCGACGTCCGCAGGCCCGGTCGCCGGCGCCGGATGCTGACCGCGCTGAGCGGGTACATCCCGCAGAGCGCTGGTGCGAACCTGCCCCCGCGGCTCACGGTCGGCGAGGTCATCTCGGAGCCCATCACCTCGCGGGAGAAGCGGGTCAACAGCAAGGCGCTCGCGATCAGGGTCGCGTCGCTGCTGGACGAGCTGCACCTGCCCCTGGGGGCCGCGGCGAAGTTCCCCTACGAGCTCAGCGCCGGCATGCGCCAGCGCGTCGCGATCGCCCGGGCCTTCATGCTGGAGCCGCACGTGCTGATCGCAGACGAGCCCCTCGCCAACCTCGACCTGGAGGTGCGCCCCGTGGTGTTCGACGCGATCACGCGTCGCCGCAACGAGCAGTCGATGGCGGCGCTGCTGGTCACCAACGACGCCGCGTTCATCCGCGAGCTCGACGCGGAGGCGCTGATCCTGCGCAGCGGGCACGTTGTGGCGCGGGGGATCGGCAAGGACCTGCTCTGGTCGCCCAATTCCGAGGCGGATGCCGCGCGCTGAACGCGCCACGCCCGGGACGTCGCCCGTGTTCGGAGCATGGCGCGGAGTTTGCTAAGCTGAACGAGTTGCCCGCACAGCGGGGAACGTGATCCTCGGTAGCTCAATTGGCAGAGCAGCCGGCTGTTAACCGGCAGGTTCTTGGTTCGAGTCCAAGCCGGGGAGCCAACTCCACCGAAACCCCGCTCTCGTAGCGGGGTTTCGTCGTGTCAGGGACGGATCTCCGCGGTCGCCGCGGAGACGATGCAGGGGAAGCACGAGCAGCATGCTTCCCCCGCGTCGAGAGCGTCGGTCTGGATCAGATCAGGCGCCGGAGCCCTTCACAGCCGTCGGTGCCGATGCGGATCGCTGCCATTAGACCTGTTACGGTGCCATCCACTGGCCATTTCATACGGAGGGTTGAAATGCGTATCAGGAAGACGATCGGCGGGGGAGCAATCGCCGCAGGGGCGCTCGCGCTCATCATGGCGCTGGGAGTAGCCACGGCGGCGGCGGCGGCGCGATATACCTCAGGAGCGTACTGGTCGAAGTCAGAGTGCATCGCGGCTCAGAATGCAACCGCTGCTGGTGGTGGCAAGATCGCCAGGGCATGCTACGTGAGCGATTCTGGCATCTGGAGATACTGGTGGGATGCTACCCGGAAGAAAGGAACGGGGCACTGAAGCGCTGTTCATAATAGAAGATCGCGGATGATCGCGATCGGGTAACGACTCGTTGTGATGCCCCTCCAGCCGTGGAGCTGTTGGGGCATCACAAGTCCGGGGGTCAGCCTTCGAGGTCGTCGACTCCGGGCATCCAGCTCGCGCCGCCGCGCGCCCAGCCCCGCTTGCGGGCGATCTTCTGCACGGTCTTCCAGTCGCCGTCCGACAGGCGGTCGATGTAGAGGATGCCGTTGAGGTGGTCGAACTCGTGCTGCATGATGCGCGCCCGCCAGCCGTCCACCTCGATGCGCACGGGTGCGCCCTCGAGGTCGATGCCCGTGACCATCACGCGGTCGGAGCGGCGCAGCGGGAACCGCTCGCCGGGGAACGACAGGCATCCCTCCGACTCCTCGTCCGGGTCGGGGGAGCCGGGCTCGGGCGGCGTCATCCAGAGCACGGGGTTGATGACCTCCCCGCGCCACGGCCGGTCCTCGTCGTCGACGTAGGTGTACACGTAGATGCGCAGCGCGACGCCCACCTGGGGGGCGGCCAGGCCCACGCCCGGTGCGACGTCCATGGTCTCGTACATGTCGGCGACGAGCGTCCGGATCTCGTCGGTGATCTCGGAGACCTCGGCAGCGGGAGCATGCAGCACGGGGTCGCCCATGATGCGGATCGGAAGAACAGCCACGCCACAACCCTACTGGGCGCGTTCGGCCCGGAGGGGAGCGTCGGGCCGGGTAGGGTGAAACAGTGCAGCTTGGGGTGGGAGTCGTGACAGGAGTGAGCGATCAGCTCATCGGCGTGTTCCAGAACCCCGCGCTGCTGCTGGGCATCCCGCTGGCACTCGCGGGCGCCGTGTTCATGTCGCTCGGCGCGCAGTACCAGCACCGCGGGGTGGAAAAGGTCGAGAAGCTGACCGGCACCGAAGGGGCCTCCGGGCTCACCGGCGCCCAGATCAAGGGGCTGCTGACGCGGCCGTCCTGGATCATCGGAACGCTCATGCTGGGCTTCGCCGTGATCTGCCAGCTGAGCGCCATGGCCATCGCGCCGCTGATCGTCGTGCAGCCGCTCGGCGCCGTCGCGCTGGTCGTCACCACTCTGCTGAACGCGCGGGTGTCCGGGCACACCCCGACGAAGAAGTCGCTGATCGCGATCGGCAGCTGCCTGGGCGGCATCTTCCTGTTCGTCGGCCTGGCGGCGTTCTACGCGGTGGAGCGCAAGATCAGCGACGAGGACCTGTTCACGATCCTCGCCATCCTGCTCGTGGTCATCATCGTGCTGGGCACGTGCTGGCTCATCCTCAGGCACCGCATGCGCGCGCTGTTCTACGTGATCGGCGCGGGCATCCTGTACGGCTTCGTCGCCACGCTGGCGAAGGCCGTGATCAGCCGCATCCAGAACGGCAACTTCGAGTGGCTGACCGTCGCGTGCGTCATCGCGCTGTTCGCAGCCGCCGCCGTCGGCGCCTACTTCGTCCAGTCGGCGTACAGCTCGGGCCCGCCCGACCTCGTGATCGCGGGTCTCACCGTCGTCGACCCCATCGTGGCCGTGCTCATCGGCGCGCTGGTGCTCGGTGAGGCATCCGAAGCGCCCCTGCCGGTGCTGATCCTGTTCGGGATCGCCGGCGCGATCGCCGTGTTCGGTGTGTTCGGCCTCGCCCGGTACCACCCGCAGGTGCTCAGCGAGAGTCAGGAGATCGCGATCCAGCGCGGGAGCGACACGGCGACGGGCGCCGGCGGAGATGCAGCCGCCCAGGGCATCGACACGGCGACCCACCGGCCCGGCACCTCCAGCCACGACGAAGGTGCGGCTGCCCACGGCGACGTTCCGGGGAGCCGATTCCCCGGAGCCGAATCGCCTGACGCTCAGTAGTCGCGGTCGATGAGCTCCGGTGCGACCTCGGCCGCAGCGGCCTCGTCGACGAAGAACACCGTGCGGCGCCGTCCCTTGGCTCCGGCGGCCGGCACGCTCGCGTAGCTGGCGCCCGCCAGCGCCAGGCCGAGGGCGGAGGCCTTGTCGGCGCCGGTCAGCACGAGCCACACCCGCTTGGAGTGGTTCAGCACCGGGCGGGTGAGCGTGACGCGCTCGGGCGGCGGCTTGGGGGAGTTGCGTACCGGAAGCACCGCGGCATCCGTCACCGTCACCTCCTGACGGTCCGGGAAGAGCGAGGCGATGTGGCCGTCGGGGCCGACGCCCAGGAAGCACACCGCGAACGACGGCCACGCCTCGCCTGAGCGGCCGAAGCGCGCCAGCTCCGCCGCGTACGCCGCGGCCGCCTCGTCCAGGCTCAGTCCGTCCGAGGGCGCGGCGACCTCGTGGATGTTCTCCGCGGGGATGTCGAGACGATCCAGCAGGGCGCGGCGGGACTGCAGGGAGTTGCGGTCGGGGTCGTCGCGCTCCACGAAGCGCTCGTCACCCCACCAGAAGTGCACCAGCGACCAGTCGATCGCGGCGACCCGCTCATCGTCGGCGGCGGCGGCGAGCACCGCGCCGCCCATCGAGCCTCCGGTCAGGCAGATGTGCGCGACGCGGCCGTTGCGAGTGCGCGCGACGACCCTGGTCAGGAACCGATCCGCGACGCGCGTGGCCAGACTCGCCGGGGTCGGCTCCACGACGACGCTCTTGATCGATCCCTGCACCGTGGTCACCATCGACCTCACGCTCCCTTGTCTGCGGGGCCCAGCCGCTCCCAGCCCTCCGTGATGACCCGACCGTACAGCACATCGGCGTCGAGGCGGCGCAGCTCCTCCGCGAGGCACTCCCGCAGCGTACGCCGCGGGAGGTGCAGCTCGTGGTCGGGCTGACCGGGCTGGGTGAGCACGGCCGTGCCGGGCTCGGGGCGCTCGAGCAGGATGTCGCCGCTGGCGCGGGTGAGGCGCACCGACTTGATGCCCTCCTGCCAGTGCTCCGGGTCCTCGTAGGACCAGCTCACCGGAACGTCCAGCGCCATCCGCAGCCAGGCGGCCAACAGGGCCGTCGACGGCGAGGCCGCGGCACCGTGCACCTCGACGGCGGTGACGCGCTCGAACGGCGGCTGGTCCAGCACGGCTGCCAGCTGCTCGCGCCAGTGCGTGAGGCGGGTCCAGGCCAGGTCGGTGTCGCCGGGTGCGTGGGTCCTGCCCAGCAGGGCGAGACGGTCCCGCACATCGGGGGAGGTCGCCGCATCCGTGATGCGGCGCTGGGCGATGCGCCCCAGCGGCGCGTTCGCGGCATCCGTCGGCGCCTCCTCCGGCCACCACGCCACGACGGGCGCGTCGGGGAGCAGGATGCCGGTGACGAGACTCTCGGCGTTGCTCGCGGCGTCGCCGAAGGCGCGCAGCACGACGACCTCGCTCGCGCCGGCGTCGCCTCCGACGCGGATCTGCGCGTCGAGGTGCGCTTCGCCCTCACCGGTGATCAGAACGATCACGCGCATGGGGTGCTCGCGGGACGCGTCGTTGGCCGCGTCGATCGCGGGCTCAGCCACGCCGTTGCGGGCGATGATGAGCAGGGTCAGCACGCGCCCGAGGGCGACGGCGCCGCCCTCCTCGCGCACCTTCACCAGCTGCTTGGCGACCTGGCTGACGGTGGTGTCGGGAAGGTCGATGATCATGGGCGTCTCCAGACTCGTCCGTCGCGGGCCAGCAGGGCGTCGGCGGAAGCCGGGCCCCAGGAACCGGGCGCGTACTGCTCCAGCGGTCCGTGCAGCGAGGCCCAGTACTGCTCGACCGGGTCGAGGATCTTCCAGGACAGCTCGACCTCCTCGTGGCGGGGGAACAGTGGCGGGTCACCGAGGAGCACGTCCAGGATCAGGCGCTCGTACGCCTCAGGGCTGGCCTCGGTGAAGGCGTGGCCGTAGCCGAAGTCCATGGTCACGTCGCGCACGTTGGCGCCGCTGCCCGGCACCTTCGAACCGAACCGGATCGTGACGCCCTCGTCGGGCTGCACGCGGATCACGAGGGCGTTCTGGCCGAGCTCCGAGGTCTGCACGCGGCCGAACAGGTGCTCGGGGGCGCGCTTGAACACGACCGCGATCTCGGTCACGCGGCGGCCGAGCCGCTTGCCGGTCCGCAGGTAGAACGGCACGCCGGCCCAGC
>ERZ778022.3281-NODE-3281-length-15414-cov-4.998112_pt1 | contig 15414 bp, 14 predicted proteins | sample MGYA00375752_ERZ778022 | MGnify/ENA primary metagenome ERZ778022 (study PRJEB29350, sample SAMN05389826) | bioreactor metagenome | isolation source: Thiocyanate bioreactor | place: South Africa: University of Cape Town | collected 2014-04-04 ... | reverse complement strand
GGCTCGGCCGGCGGTCGAGATAGTCGGTGAGCTGGAGCATGGCGGCGGCCTCGCGCACCTGCCGGCCGCGCGCGGCGACCGGCACGCCGGCGAGCCTGAGGCCGAAGCCCATGTTCTGCGCCACGGTCATGTGCGGGTAGAGCGCGTAGTTCTGGAACACCATTGCTATGCCGCGCTTTGCCGGCGCGAGGTTGTTGACCACCGTGCCGTCGATGGCGATCGTGCCGCCGCTGATCTCCTCCAGCCCGGCGATCATGCGCAGAAGGGTCGACTTGCCGCAGCCGGACGGGCCGACGAAGACGACGAACTCGCCGGAGCGGATGTCGAGGTCGACGCCGTGGAGGACCTGCACGGAGCCGTAGCTCTTGGTCACCTGGCGGATCGTCACGTCGGACATTTCGGCTGTCTCCTGCGCGGGCTTCGGTTCAGGCGGGGATCGGCGCGTCGGGGCGGATCAGGCCCTCGTGCCGCAGCTCGCGCCACAGGTCGGCCGGGATGTCGCGGCGCAGATCGGCGAGGTTGGCGGTGACCTGCGCCGGGCTGAAGGCGCCGGGGATGACGCAGGTGACCTGCGGGTGGAGCAGCGGGAACTGCAATGCGGCTGCGATCAGCGGCACGTGGTGGCGGTCGCAGGCGGCGGCGATGCGGCGGGCCTTGTCCATCTCGGCGGGGGTTGCGTCGGCATGGTTGTACTTCGCCCCCTCGACCGGGCCGGTGGCGTAGAGGCCGGAGTTGAAGCCGCCGCCGATGACGATGCCGACATTGCGCTCGACCAGCAGCGGCAGCTCGCGCTCCAGCGTCTCCTGCTCGCCCAGCGTGTAGCGCAGCGCCAGCAGGAAGAAATCCATGTCGAAGAGCTGGAGGAAGCGCGGCATCATGCCGAGCTCGTTGATGCCGGCGCCGATGGCGCGGATCAGGCCGGCCTCCTTCAGCTCCTGCAGCGCGCGCCAGCCGCCGGTGGCGAGCTGCCACATGCGGGCCTCGACCATCTCGGGCGAGCCGTGGTGCCAGACGTCGAGGTCGTGGATCAGCAAGAGGTCGATGCGGTTCATGCCGAGGCGCTGGATGCTGTCCTCGTAGGCGCGCATGACGCCGTCATAGGAATAGTCGAAGACGTGGTCGAAATGCAGGCCGCCGGCCCAGAAGCCGGTGTCGAACGCCTCCGGCCGCTTCGGGGCGCGCAGGATGCGGCCGATCTTGGTGGACAGGATCAGCTCGTTGCGCGGCTTGGAATAGAGGAAGCGGCCGACGCGGTGCTCGGCCTGGCCGCGGCCGTACCAGGGCGCGGTGTCGTAGTAGCGGACGCCGGCAGCCCACGCCGCGTCGAGGGTGGCCTCGGCATCGCGCTCGCTCACCTTCGTGAACAGCTCGCCCAGCGGGGCCGAGCCGAAGCCGAACTGCGGCAGCTCGACGCCGCTCTTGCCGAGGGGCCTGCGCGCGAATGGGTCCATGGCGAAACGTCCTGTCGGTTTCAGTAGGTGGCGCGGCCGCCGGAGACGTCGAACACGGCGCCGGTGGAAAACGAGCATTCCCGGGACGCGAGCCAGCAGACGAGGCTCGCGACCTCCTCGACGAGGCCGAAGCGGCCGACCGGGATCTTCGACAGCATGAAGTCGATATGCGCCTGCGTCATCTGCGCGAAGATCTCCGTCTTCACAGCGGCGGGGGTGACGGCGTTGACGCGGATCTCGGTGGTGGCCAGCTCCTTGCCGAGCGACTTGGTGAGGCCGATGACTGCCGCCTTGGAGGTCGAATAGGCGGACGCGTTGGGGTTGCCCTCCTTGCCGGCGATCGAGGCGATGTTGACGATGCGGCCGTAGCCGCCCTTGCGCATCACCGGAACGGCCGCCTTGCAGGCGAAGAAGGTGCCGTTGATGTTGACGTCCATGACCCGGCGCCAGTCGTCGGCGCCGTAGCTTTCGAGCGGGACGTTCGGCCCGGTGATGCCGGCGCTGTTGACGAGGACGTCGAGCCGGCCGAAGCGTCCGGCGGCTTCCGCGACGGCGCCGGCGATCGACGGCTCGTCGGCGACGTCGGCGGCGAGGCCGAGCGCGCGGCCGCCGAGCCTGGCGGCCGATTCCTGCGCGCGTGCGCCGTTGATGTCGACCAGCGCGACGCTGCCGCCCTCCTCGACGATGCGCCGCGCCACCTCGTAGCCGATGCCGGTCGCCGCGCCCGTCACCAGCGCCGCCTGCCCGTCGAACCTGCCTGCCGTCATGAATGTCTCCCGAAATTGTGCCGTCAGATCGCCAGACGATAGGCGCGGATGGCGTTGTCGCGCCAGAAGGCACGCAGCTCCTTCTCGTCGCGGCCGGCGAGCCAGGCGTCGAGGATGCCGATCCAGCGCGACGGCTCGACCGCCTGCAGCGTCACCGGCCAGTCGCCGCCGAACATGGTGCGGCCCATGCCGAACTCGGCGAAGGCGACGTCGAGATAGGGCTTGAGATCGTCGGCCTGCCAGTCCTTCGCGGCCTCGGTCGCCACGCCGGAGACCTTGCAGACCACGTTCCCGAAGCGCGCGAGCTCGCGCATCTGGCTCGCCCAGGGCTGCATCCGGCCGTCGCGGATCGCCGGCTTGCCGATGTGGTCGAGGATCATCGGCACCTCAGGCAGCTTCTCGACGAAGCGCAGGGTGTTGGCCATGTGGCGGTAGTCGATGCAGATGTCGAAGGAGAGGCCGTGCGCGGCGAGCATGCGCACGCCCTCTATGAATTCCGGCCGCAGGCAGAAGTCGATGTCGTCCTCGAACTGGATGATGCGGCGGATGCCGCGCAGGATCTTGTGGCGCTTCAGGCGCAGGAGGTCGGCCTCGACGGCCTTGCCCTTCTCCAGCGGCGCCCAGGCGACCATCGCCCCGATGCGCGGGTCGGCCTCGGCCTGCGCGGCGACCCAGTCTGCCTCCTCCGCGAAGGCGGCGAAGTCGGCCTCGCACTGGACGAAGACCATCGCCTCGACCTCGACGGAAGAGAAGGCGCGGCGGTAGTCCGGCAGGAGATAGGGCTTGTTCAGCAGCGCATTGCCGTCGAGCCACGGGTAGCGGATGCGACCCGGGTCCCAGATGTGCAGATGCGTGTCGACGATCGGAAAGGCCGGCACGTGAACTCCTCCCGCAGCTTCGCCGGACGCTGCGTCCGGGCGGCCGGGACAGCGGGCGGGACGCGCGGTGCGCAAATGCCCTCTTGTGCCGGCGAGACGGATATGACACATGTGGGGTTGTAGGACAACCCTGTTATTGAACATCCGAGGCGATGGGTTCCCGACGCGAACAGCAGCTTCTGGCGGAGATCGGCGCGATCGTCGGGGCGACCGGCGTGGTCGTCGACGCCGATCCCGGCTCGCGCTACCGGCGCGACTGGTCGGGCGACAATACCGGCCTGCCGATGGCAGTGGTGCGCCCGCGCAGCACGGCCGAGGTGGCGCGGATCGTCGGCCTGTGCGCCGAGGCGGGCATCCGCGTCGTGCCGCAGGGCGGGCACACGGGCCTGGTCGCCGGCGCGCTGCCGTCGCCGGAGGGTGACGAACTGGTCGTCAGCCTGGAGTGGATGAACAGGATCGTCGCGGTCGACGAGAACAATTTCAGCATGGTCGTGGAGGCCGGCTGCGTGCTGGAGACGGTGCGCGCGGAAGCCGCCGCGCGCGGCTTCGTCTTCCCGCTGGCGCTCGGCTCGCAGGGGAGCTGCCAGATCGGCGGCGCGATCGCGACCAATGCGGGCGGGCTCAACGTGCTGCGCTACGGTATGATGCGCGACCTCGTGCTCGGGCTGGAGGTGGTGCTGCCCGACGGGCGCGTCTGGAGCGGCCAGAAGGCGCTGCGCAAGGACAATACCGGCTACGACCTGAAGCAGCTCGTGCTCGGCTCGGAAGGCACGCTCGGCATCGTCACGGCGGCGACGCTGAAGCTGTTCCCGGCGCCGACGCAGGTCGAGACGGCCTTCCTCGCGCTCGATTCGGCCGACGCGGTGGTGCGGCTCTACGGCCATGCGCGGCGCGACCTCTCCGACCTCCTGTCGGCATTCGAGCTCTTGACCGACACCGGCGTCGTCCATTCCGGGCTGGCCAACCCGCTGGCGCAGGCCGCTCCCTGCTACGTGCTGCTGGAGATCTCGACCAGCGGGCTGATCGACGCGCGGGCGCTGCTGGAGGCGTTCCTGGCAAGTGCCGCCGAGCGCGGGCTGGTGCGCGACGGGGCGATCGCGACGAGCTCGGCGCAGGCAGCGTCGTTCTGGCAGATCCGCGAGATGATCATCGAGAAGCAGCGGCGGCAGGGCCGCCACCTGCGCACCGACATCTCCATGCCGATCTCGGCCATCGCGCCCTTCATGCGCGAGGCGGAAGCCGCGATGGCGGCGCTGTCGCCGGACGCGATCGTGCTCGCCTACGGCCATGTCGGCGACGGCAATTTGCACTTCAACGTGGTGCCGCCGGCCGCACTCGACGAAGCCGGCAAGATCGACCTGCTCGCCCGCTCCGAGGAGCGCATCTTCTCGATCCTCGACGGCTTCGGCGGCTCGATCAGCGCCGAGCACGGCGTCGGCCGCATCAAGCGGCACGCCTTCCTCGACCGCATCTCGCCGGTCCACCGCGACCTGATCGGCGCGATCAAGCACGCCTTCGACCCGGCGGGCATCATGAATCCGGGCCGCATCCTGGAGCAGACGGCGCCATGAGGATCAACGCGATCGACCGTCCCGTGCGCCTGCCGGCCCGCATCGCCGAGGCGCTGACGCGCGAGATCGAGGAGGGGCGGCTGAAGCCCGGCGACAGGCTGCCGACGGAGCAGTATCTCGCCGAGAACTTCGCCGTCTCCCGCAACGTCGTGCGCGAGGCGATCGCGCAGCTCCGCTCGGCCGGGCTGGTCAAGTCGCGGCAGGGGCTGGGCACGATCGTCGCCGACGGCGGCGACGCCGAGCGGGGTTTCCACATCGACCTCGACCAGGGCGACGGCAACGCCTCGCAATATGTCTACGAGCTGCGGCTCGGCATCGAGGTGCAGGCGGCCGACTTCGCGGCGCGGCGCGGCGACGCGGCGCTGCTCAGGGCGGTGTCGGAGACCTTCGAGCGGATGCGCGACGCCGAGCGCTGGCAGGCCGAGGGCGTCGACCTCGACATCGAATTCCACCTCGCGATCGCGCGCGCCTCCGGCAACCCGCTGATCGTCGACGCGATCGGCTACCTCGCCGGCGGCATGCGCAAGACGATCGTCGCCACGCGCGAGCGCTCCGGCGAGGTGATCGGCGAGGTCAAGCGGCTGACGCTGGACGAGCATGCGGCGATCCGCGACGCGATCGTCGGGCACGACCCGGCGGCGGCGCGCGAGGCGATGATGCGGCACATCACCAACGCCGCGCACAGGCTCGGCTACGACATCTTCAGGGAGGAAGCCGGCAGCCGGTGAAATGCGGCGCGGTCGCGCCGACGACATGCCTGAGCTGGGGCTCGAAGCCCGCACCAGCAGGAGATCAGGAGGAACACGCGGGCGGTATGTGGGAGAAGAACATGGGTGGAAACAACAACATTTCGCGCCGCCTGTTCCTGGGCGGAATGGCGACGGCGGGCCTGTCGGCCGGCCTCATCGCGCGGATCCAGACGGTCTATGCGCAGAACTTCACCGGCCAGCTCAGCCTGCTGTGCGACGCGGCCAAGCGTGCCGCGCTGCAGAAGGCGGTCGACAAGTTCGCCGCGCTGAACCCCGGCCTCGAGATCCGGCTCAACGCGGCGAGCGTCGACCAGCTCATGGCGACGGTGCGCATGCAGTACACGTCCGGCACCGCGCCGGACATCGTGCCGGTGTGGCCGGGCAGCGGCGTGCCGCTTTCGGTGCACCAGGTGGCGCCGGGCGGCTTCCTCGCCGACCTCTCCGGCCAGCCCATCGCCAAGATGGTGCCGGAGTTCGCCAAGGACGTGATCGAGGTCGACGGCAAGCTCTACTGGTACGCCAACCAGCCCTCGGTGATCGGCGGCATCACCAACATGCGGGTGATCCAGAAGGCCGGCATCAAGCAGCCGAAGACCTGGACCGAGTTCCTCGACGCCTGCCAGAAGCTCAAGGACCAGGGCATCATCCCGATCGCGCTGGGCAACGCGACGCAGTGGATCACGCAGCTCATCAGCTACGCGCTGGTTGCGACGACCGTGTTCGCCGACAACCCGGCCTTCCCCGAGGACATGAAGGCGGGCAAGGCGACCTTCGTCGGCTCGGGCTGGGAAGAGGCGCTCGGCAAGTATGTCGAGCTGAACAAGCGCGGCTTCTTCAACGACAATCCGAGCGGCACCTCGTTCGAGGAATCGCAGCAGCTCGTGGCCTCCGAACAGGCGGCGATGGCGATCCACACCGCCGGCACGATGGCGGGCATGATCAAGACCGCCGGCCACCGCGAGTTCGAGATGTGGCCGATCCCGGCCCGCGACGACCCCGAGCAGACGCGCGTGCCGGTCGGCATCACCAACGGCTACGGCGTCTTCAACGGCTCGAAGAACAAGGACGCGGCGATCGCCTTCCTCAACTTCATGAACGAGCCGGAGATCCAGCGCGACTGGGCCGACGTGACGCTGGTGCCGGTGTTCGGCATGCCGCCCGAGATGACCGACCCGGTCTATGTCGGCATCATGAGCTACGTGAACGCCGGCAAGGGCGCGCTCTACATGGACAACAAGTGGCCGAACCCGCGCGTGCAGGAGGCCCACTTCGTCGGCATCCCCGACCTGCTCGACGGCCGGGCGACCATCCAGGACGTGCTCGGCCGCATGGACGCGGCCTACAAGTCGTAGGCGCAGGACGATGGACGGCACGGCCGGGGCGAACACCCTGACAGTCGACAGCGCCGCGGGCGAGCTCGCGACACCGCCGCCACAGAGCCTGTGGCGGCGCGTGCTCGCCTCGGGCGGCGTCAGCTACCTGTTCATCCTCCCGGCCGTCGCCATCTACGTCGCCGTCATCCTCGCGCCCATCCTGATGGGCGCGGGCTACGCCTTCACCGACTGGGACGGGCTGCGCCAGATCGTCAACTACAATGGGCTGGCCAACTTCCGCCGCATGATCGGCGACCAGCAGGTGCGCTCGGCGATCTCCACGACGCTGATCATCGCCTTCTCGCTGGTGGTGGTGAAAGTGGTGCTGGGGCTGGTGCTGGCGCTCGTCGTCAACTCCAACGTCAAGTCGCGCAACTGGCTGCGGCTGGTCTTCTTCATGCCGGTCGTGCTGACGCCGATCATCGTGTCATACATGTGGAAGTACATCTTCTCCAACAACGGCACGCTGAACACGCTGCTCAAGATGGTGGGGCTGGAGCCGCTGCGCTGGCTGGGCGACCCGACGCTGGCACTGATCAGCGTCATCATCGTCACCTCGTGGCAGTCGGTGGGCCTGTCGATGGTGATCTTCCTCGCCGGCCTGCAGGCCGTGCCGCCGGAGCTGGAGGAGGCCGCCACGATCGACGGGGCGAACCCGCTGCAGCGCATCTGGCACGTGACGCTGCCGCTGCTCGCGCCGGCCATGACCGTGTGCGTCGTCATCGCGCTGATCCAGGGCCTGCGCTTCTTCGACCAGATCTACGCGCTGACCCGCGGCGGGCCGGGCTACGCCACCGAGACGCTGTCGACGATGATCTATCGCATCAGCTTCCAGTTCGGCGAGTTCAGCTACGGCGCGGCCGTGGCGATGGTGTTCTCGCTGATCGTCGGCGTCATCGTGCTGCCGGTCATGCAGGTGCTGCGCCGCAGGGAGATCGCCCATGGCTAAGGGACGCTACACCGCCGGCACCTTCGCGGTCGAGGTCGCCGCGACGGTCGCCGCGATCTGCTTCATCTTCCCGGTCTACCTGCTGGTGACCATCGCGCTCAAGGAACGCTCCACCTGGAGCCGCAACCCGATGAGCCCGCCGTTCAACCCCTATTTCGGCAACTTCAAGCAGGCCTGGCACGAGGCCTATCTGGGCGACGCGCTGATCTCCAGCATCGTGGTGGTGACGCTGAGCCTCGTCATCCTCGTCACGGTCGGTGCCTTCGCAGCCTATTTCCTCGCCCGCTGCAAGCCGAGGCTCGGCTATACGCTCTACGTCTTCTGCCTGCTGGCGATGGTGCTGCCGTTCCAGCTCGGGCTCCTGCCGCTCTACCAGATGATGCGCGACCTCGGCCTGCTCGGCACGCCGTTCAGCCTCGTCATCTTCTATTGCGGCTACCAGCTCCCGTTCACGGTGTTCCTCTACACCGGCTATATCCGCGCGCTGCCGCGCGCCTACGACGAGGCGGCCAAGATCGACGGCGCCACCGACATGCAGACCTTCCTGCACGTGATCTTCCCGATGATCCGGCCGGTCACCGGCACCGTCATCATCCTCAACTGCGTGTTTGTCTGGAACGACTTCATGACGCCGCTGCTCTACCTGCAGGGCTCGCGCTGGGCGACCGTGCCGGTGGCAGTGGCCGCCTTCGTCGACCAGGAGATCACCGACTGGGGCATCGTGTTCGCCGCGCTGGTCATCGGCATCGCGCCGGTGATGGCGCTGTTCGCCGTGCTGCAGCGGCACATGATGGAAGGCTTCGCCGGGGGGCTGAAGGCCTGACGCATCCACAGACAGACCGCGCGGCCCCGCAACGCGCTACGACCATGCCCGCTTCCGGAGGAGCCTCATGTCCGCACTCGAACCCATAGACCTGCGCTGCGAGCATCTGTTTGCGCCGCAGGGCCTCAACACGCGCCAGCCGCGCTTCACCTGGGGGCTGAAGGGGGATGGGCGCGGGCGGAGGCAGACGGCTTACAGGATCGTCGCCGGCACCGACCGCGCCGCGGTGGCCGCCGGCAGCGGCGAGTGGTGGGACAGCGGCAAGGTGGCCTCCGATTCCAGCCTGCTCGTCGCCTATGCGGGCCGCCCGCTCGTCTCCGACCGCGAGATCTGGTGGAGCGTCGAGGTGTGGGACGAGAAGGACCGCAAGTCGGCGCCGGCCGCGCCGGCGCCGTTCCGCACCGGACTGCTGGAGGCCTCCGACTGGAAGGCCAAATGGATCAGCCGCGCGCTGGTGCCGCCCGGCGGGCGCATGCCGCCGCAGGACACGGTCTACGACAATCCCTACTGGGCGCGGCCGGCCGACCTCTACCGCAAGGAGTTCAAGGTCGGGCGCAAGGTGCGGCGCGCCACGGTCTACGCCACGGCGCTCGGCCTCTACGAGATCACCGTCAACGGCGCCCGCGTCGGCGACCAGGAGCTGGCGCCGGGCTGGACCGACTACCACACGCGGGTCGAATACCAGAGCTACGACGCGACCGCGCTGGTCGCCTCGGGCACGAACGCGATCGCGGCGATCGTCGGCGAGGGCTGGTATTGCGGCCGCGTCGCCTACGACAACAAGCGGGCCGGCAGCCACTACGGCGTGCGGCCGGCGCTGCTCGCGCAGCTCCACCTCGAATATGACGATGGCACTCTGGAGATCGTCGCGACCGACGCGAGCTGGGCCTGCGGCAACGGCGCGATCGTCTATTCCGACCTGCTGCTCGGCGAGAAATACGATGCGCGGCTGGAGCAGGACGGCTGGGACCGCGCCGGCTTCGCGGCGAAGGGCTGGTGGCAGGCCGACGAGATCGAGCCGCTGCCGCGCGCACCGAAGCTCGACGCCACGCGCGGCGTGCCGATCAGGAAGACGGTGACCTTCACGCCGAAGTTCCTGCACCGCACGGCGGCCGGCAAGCTGATCTACGACGTCGGCCAGAACCTCGCCGGCCACATGCGGCTGGAACTGGACGCGCCGCGCGACGCGACCTTCGTCATGCGCCACGGCGAGGCGCTGGAGCCGAGCGGCGAGCTCTATACGGCCAATTTGCGCTGGGCGCTCGCCACCGACACCTACATCTCGAAGGGCGGCAGGCAGGCGTTCGAGCCGCGCTTCACCTTCCACGGCTTCCGCTTCGTCGAGGTGACCGTGCCGGACGGCGTCGGGCCGGACGACATCAAGCTGACGGCGATCGCGGTGCATTCCGACATGCCGCTCGCCAGCGAGTTCGCCTGCGGCAGCGAGATGCTCAACCAGCTCCAGTCCAACATCGTGTGGACGCAGCGCAGCAACTTCATCTCGGTGCCGACCGACTGCCCGCAGCGCGACGAACGCATGGGCTGGCTGGGCGACGCGCAGGTGTTCTTCAACACCGGCGTCTTCAACATGGACTGCTCGGCCTTCTTCACCAAATGGCTGCGCGACGTCTACGACGCGCAGACGCCGGAGGGGCTGTTCACCGACGTCGCGCCGTCGGCCGTCTACACGCGCTTCGCGCCGCTGCCGCCGCGCGGCGCGCCGGGCTGGGGCGACGCGGGCGTGCTGATCCCGTGGCGGATGTACCAGCGCTACGGCGACGTCGACCTGCTGTCGGGCTGCTATGCCGGCATGGTGCGCTGGCTCGACGCGATCGAGAAGGCCAACCCGCACCACATCCGCGACAATGCCGTGTTCAGCAACTGGGGCGACTGGCTCTGCCTCGGCACCTTCACGCCGAAGAACGTGGTGGCGACCGCCTACTGGGCCTACCAGGCGAAGGTGATGGAGAAGGCGGCGGGCGTGCTCGGACGCCGGCAGGACGCGGCGCGCTTCGCGGCGATGTTCCGCGACGTGCGCGCGGCCTTCCGCAAGGCCTTCGTCGGCGCCGACGGAAGGATCGCCGGCGACACGCAGACGGCCTACCTGTTCGCGCTCGACTTCGACCTGCTGGAGGCGGCAGAGCGGCCGAAGGCTGTGGCGCATCTGAAACGCACGATCGCGGCGGCCGACGGCCACATCCAGACCGGCATCCACGGCATCCGCCACATCTGCCCGTCGCTGGTGGAGAACGGCGAAGCGGAGACGGCCTACGACCTGCTGCTCAGGGAGACCTATCCGTCCTGGGGCTTCTCCATCCGCAACGGCGCGACGACGATCTGGGAGCGCTGGGACGGCTGGACGCCGGAGCGCGGCTTCCAGAGCGTCAACATGAACTCGCTCAACCACTACGCGCTCGGCGCGGTCGGCGAGTTCATGTACCAGCGGCTGGCCGGCATCGACGTGCCGGACGCGGGCGGCGCCTACCGCACCGTGCGGCTGCGGCCGGTGCCGTCGGCCGCGATCGGCTGGTGCAAGGCGAGCCATCGCGGCCATCTCGGCACGATCGCGAGCGAGTGGCGCTGCGAGGGCGGTGAGACGCGCTGGGAGGTGGAGCTGCCGCCCAACGCGACCGGCGAGGTCGAGCTTCCCGCCTCGGTCGGCAAGGTGACGCTGGACGGCAAGCCGCTGTCGGACGCGGGCATCGATGCGGCAAAGGGCGCCGACGGCGGGCTGCGCTTCCGGCTGGAATCCGGCCGCTACGCCTTCACGCTGGCCTAGGCGCTAGAACGCGACGTCGGCGCCACCCTTGAGCCCGAGGGCGGCGCGGGCCTCGTCGGGCGTCGCGACCTCCAGCCCGAGCCCTTCGACGATCTGGCGGGCCTTGAGCACCTGCTCGGCATTGGAGCGGGCGAGCTTGCCCGGCCCGATCCAGAGCGAATCCTCCAGCCCGACGCGGATGTTGCCGCCCATGGCGGCGGCCATCGCGGCGACCTGGAGCTGGCTGCGGCCGGCGCCCAGCACCGACCATTGGTAGTCCTTGCCGAACAGCCGGTCGGCGGTGCGGCGCATATGGGAGACGTCGTCCGGGTGCGGGCCGATGCCGCCGAGGATGCCGAACACGGTCTGGACGAAGAGCGGCGGCTCGACCAGCCCGCGGTCGAGGAAATGCGCCAGGTTGTAGAGGTGGCTGGTGTCGTAGCACTCGAACTCGAAGCGCGTGCCACCCTCGCCGAGCTCGTGGATGGCGAACTCGATGTCGGCGAATGTGTTGCGGAAGACGAGGTCGCGCGAGGCCTCCAGCGCCTGCGGCTCCCATGCGTGGCGGAACTCGCTGAAGCGCTGGAGCATCGGGAAGAGGCCGAAGTTCATCGAGCCCATGTTGAGCGAGGCGACCTCGGGACGGAACTTTCGCGCCGGCGCGATGCGCTCCTCGACCTTCATCCACGGCGCGCCGCCGGTGGTGAGGTTGATGACGCAGCCGGAGCGCTGCTTGATCCGCTGCAGGAAGGGCAGGAACGCCTCCGGCGTCTGGTCGGGGCGGCCGTCCTTCGGGTCGCGCGCGTGCAAATGGACGATCGCGGCGCCGGCCTCGGCGGCGCCGATCGCGGCCTCGGCGATCTCCTCGGCCGTCACCGGCAGGGCCGGCGACATGCTCGGCGTGTGGATCGAGCCGGTGACCGCGCAGGTGATGATGATCTTCGACGCCATTTCGGGCTCCGCATTAGGTTGTCGTCGCGGCGCGTCAGCGGCCGCCGGTGATCGGCAGCACCGCGCCGATCGAATAGGCGGCCTCGCCGCCCATGAAGAACAGGATCGCCTCGGCGACCTCCTGCGCCGTGCCGATGCGCGGCATAGGGAGGTTGGGCACCAGCCGCGCGACGCGCTCGCCGGCGCCAGCCGCCGCGTGGATCTCAGTGTCGATGACGCCGGGGCTGACCGCGTTGACGCGGATGCCCTCGCCGGCCACCTCGCGGGAGAGGCCGAGCGTGAAGGTGTTGATGGCGCCCTTGGTGGCGGCATAATGCAGCCACTCGCCGGCGCCGCCGATGAAGGAGGCGACCGACGACATCAGCACGATCGAGCCGCCGCGGCCGCCGCGCTTCGTCGACATGCGCAGCACGGCCTCGCGCGCCGTCAGCACGACGCCGACGAGGTTGACGTCGACGACGCGGCGCAGCGTCTCGGTCTCCAGATCCTCCAGCCGGCCGGCCTTGCCTGTGATGCCGGCGTTGCAGACGACCGCGTCGGGGGCGCCGAGGCTGCGGTCGACAGCGGCGAACATCGCCCTGATGTCGTCCTCGCGGCCCATGTCGCCCCTGACCAGCAGGGCGCGGCGGCCGAGTGCCTCGATCTCGGTGGCGACCTCGCGGGCGGCGTCGGTCGAGCCGAGATAGTTGACGCAGACGTCCCAGCCGCGGCGGGCGGCGAGCAGGGCCGTCGCCCTGCCGATGCCCCGGCTGGCGCCGGTGACGATCACGACCTTGGCCATGACGTGCCTTTCGCTGGAGTGGCGGAGTAGCCCTAGTGGACCCTGCCCGACAGGAGCGGCTTGCGGAGGGAGACGAAGTCGGCGACCGCGTCGACCAGCATGTCGCAGTCCTTCGGCGCGATCTCCAGGCTGAGCGCGACCATGGCGCGGCGGGCCATGAAGACGCCGCGCTCCAGCATCTCGAAGTAGAACAGCTCCTTGAGGCTCTGGTCGGCCTGCTGCGCCTCGCCGGCGTTGCGCGGCGGGGTGGCGGCGAAGTGGGCCGTCATCATCGAGCCGATGCCGGTGAATACGAGGGCGGCGCCGTGCTTACGGCACACCGCGTTCAAGCGCTCGCGCAGGTCGTCGCCGAGCGCGTTGAGCTTGCGCGCGACGTCGGGCGTGTAGAGCTTCGTCATCGCCACCAGCCCGGCCGACATGGTCATGATGTTGTTGTTGAAGGTGCCGGCATGGCCGATCGAATCGGCCCGGCGCGGGTCGTAGATCGACATCAGCTCGCGGCCGCCGCCGAAGGCGCCGAACGACATGCCGCCGCCCATGTACTTGCCGAGCGTGGTGAGGTCGGGAAGGATGCCGTGCACCTCCTGCAGGCCGCCGGGGCTGAGCCGCGAGGTCATCACCTCGTCGAAGATCAGCACGATGCCGCGGCGGTCGGCCTCCTCGCGCAGCAGCTTCAGGAATTCCCCGTCGGCCGGGATGCAGCCGCTGGCGCCCATCATCGGCTCGACGATGATCGCGGCGATGGCGTCGCCATGCTCCTCGAGCAAGGCCGCCGTGCCGGCCGCGTCGTTGTAGGTCGCCATCAGGAATTCGTGCGGCACGTTGGTGGCGACCGGCGTTTCGCCGAAGCTCAGCAGCCCGCCATGGTAGCCGCCGCGGAAGGCGAGCACCTTGCGGCGGCCGGTGTGGATGCACGCGGTCGCCACCGCCATCAGGTTGGCCTCGGTGCCGGAATTGGTGAAGCGGACCAGCTCCAGCGAGGGCACGCGGGCGCAGACGGCTTCGGCAAATTCCGGCTCGACGGTGTTGTGGCCGGACAGGTTTATGCCGCGGTCGAGCGCGCCGATGATCGCCGCGCGGATGTCGGGGTTGGAATGGCCGAACAGGCCGGCGGTGTATTCGCCGAGATAATCGACATAGTCGTGGCCGTCGGCATCCTCGACGTGGCAGCCGCGGCCGCCCTTGATCGCGAGCGGAAAGGGCGAGTGGAACAGCACGGTGCGGGTGTTGCCGCCGGGCATGACCTCGGTCGCGCGCCTGTGGCGCGCATGGCTCTCGGGGTTGCGCTCGACATAGCGGGCGCGGGCGTCCTCCAGAGCCGACTTGATGCTGACGTTGCGGGGCGTTTCGTGCGTGTTCATGGGGTCCGGTCCGTTCAGGAAAAAGTCAGGAGGCGCCTGGGATTGCCGACGAGGATCGCGTCGATCTCGGCCTCGCTGAAGCCGCGGGCGCGCATCAGCGGCACCACGTTCTCGAAGATGTGGCCGTAGCCGTGGCCGCCGAAGCAGCTCATGCGGGTGCGGTAGCAGATGTCGTGGCTGATCAGGATGCGGTCGAGATGGCCGTGCTCGATGAGGGCGCGGATGTGGCGGAGCCGGATGACATCGTTGGGCATGTCGATGTCGCCCCAGTAATAGTAGCTCTGCTCCTGCCCGAAGAGGTCGAACTCGACCACGCAGCCGGTGTCGGCCAGCCGCAGCATGCGGTCGGTGTCGAAGATGGTGCGGTCGATGTGGCTGATGATCGTGCGCTCCGGCCGGCCGCCATTGGCGCGGACGAACTGGGCGATCTCCAGCGGCTGGTCCTGGTGGCGGCCGGGATGGATGTTGAGCGAGGCGCCGGTCTCGGCCTGGGCGAGCAGGGCGCCGCGCAGGACGCGCTTCTCGAGGCCGGTCCACGGCACCTGGCAGCCGATCTCGCCGATGATGCCGGCGCGGATGCCCGTGTCCCAGGCGCCCTCGAATACCTGCGCGGTCCGGGTAGTCGTCCACATAGTGGCCGCAGCCCATGACGATCAGCGCGCCGGTCTCCTGCGAGACCCTGACCAGCCCCTCGGGGTCGGGCTTGAGCCCGCCGCAGGTCAGCTCGACCACGGTCCTGCCGCCGGCCTCGATCATAGCCGCGACCTCGCGGCAGGCGACGTCGACGCTGCGCGACACCAGATTGCCGGGGACGATGCGGCGGCCGTAATTGATGCGGAAGCAGTTGCAGAGCTCGATCTCGGGGCCGTCGTCGCCGGTCGCGATCATCGCCGGGGTGCGCACGTCCCAGATCAGGTGCTCGTGCATGAGGGTGGGACCGAGCGCGGCGGGATCGACGAGGCCGGGGACCGTCTGGGCGCGGCCGCGCAGCTCGTCTCGTCC
>ERZ778022.3280-NODE-3280-length-15415-cov-5.717578_pt1 | contig 15415 bp, 1 predicted proteins | sample MGYA00375752_ERZ778022 | MGnify/ENA primary metagenome ERZ778022 (study PRJEB29350, sample SAMN05389826) | bioreactor metagenome | isolation source: Thiocyanate bioreactor | place: South Africa: University of Cape Town | collected 2014-04-04 ... | reverse complement strand
CCAAAGAGGCACACCCGCCCTGGCACAAACAGCTCCAACCCGCCATCTGCGCTGGCGTGGTGTGCCGTCGTTGGCGCCTCTGTCGCTGCCGCCACAGCGGGTGCAGCAGCGGCGCCGGCCCCACCGGATGCAGCAGCAGCAGCAGCGGCAGCCATCCTCCTGCAGGGGTTGACAGGGGTTGAAAGGAGAGGAGGAGGCGGTGGGGTGACGAGTGTTGTGGAGAGATCACAGACGAAGCACCACTGTAGCAGTTGTGGCAGTTGTGGCAACAGCAGCGACAGTCGCAGAAACAGCAGTTATCAGACCAGCAGCAGTACAGTGGTACCAGTACAAGCTGCGGCAGTTGTAGCAGTACCCGCAGTACCAGTACCAGGAGGCAGTACCGGTAGTAGTAAGCAGTAGAGAGTAGACGTCGAGAGAGGCAAGTAGCGGTAGCGAGGGGGCGGCGAGAGAGGGGGTGACTTACGGTATCAGAAAATAAAAAATGGGGGCAGGGAACAGGATACCACGGGCATGGTTCACAACAATGGTGTGTGTTGGCCACTCCCGCAGCGTGTTTTACACGTGCGGCTGCGTGGTGCGCAATTTCATTGCTGCCAAACTTGCCGTCTACCGGTAATGGTATCCTCCTACCGTGTGCCCTGGCCCTTGGTGCAGTACGGTGCGGTGGCCGCGTGGCCGCGCTGCTGGCTGCCAATGCAATGCAACAACGCTGCAGCTTAGCAGCACCTAAATGATTAGTGCAAGTAGGCCAGCCCACACGCTATCACACAACAACAACATGTATAAGTGTGGTGTGCGTGTCAGAGCGGTGCGGTGGATCAAGGTGGCCGCGCGGCCCGCCGGGCCCGGCGGGCCGCCGCAGCGCACACGAGCGGTCAACTATATATTCAACTGCCGTCGTGCTGCGCGACTGCCTCCCGGACGGCAGCGGAAACGGCGTGCTGTACGGCGGGTGTCAGTTTGGTAAACCTGGTTCCGCGCTGCGCAACTCCAACAACGTCGCAACCCTTGTTCAGCACTGCGCCGCCCACCATTCCGGCCAACAGTCCCTTGTCGACATACGCGGACGCTGACACCTCCTCGGAGCCCTCGCTCGGCACAACTTCGTCAGCAGCCAGCCAGTCGTAAGATGCCACGCGGCCGTGCACAAGCGCGAGGCCCAGGCCGTGCTGCTTTAGCAAGCCGGTGGTCCCCTCCAACACCCACGGCGTGCCATGCCTGCCGCCCTCATCAGCGCCGGCTACTAACACCGGCTGCCTGTCCACAAGGTCAGCGCTGCTCAGCGTAGGTGGCGCACCAACGCCAGCAGCGTCGCGCTGGGCCTGGCTCCACTCACATGCGAGCACGGTAACGCCAACCGCGGCTCCATCGTCGGTGGCGACAGCTGCAACCCGGTCGCACACCCAATCCTCGACCCTGCCCGCGACGCCGTACCCCAACACCGCAAACCTGCCCTTACCAGTGCCCCACTTGGGAGTGTCATTGGCGGCAATGATGTCGGTGGCGTCGGTGGTGGTGGCATCGACGCAGTACGAGCTCGTCAAGAACAATGTGTGATTCACTGTACCCGGCGGCAGCAGCGTCTGCGGTGCCAAGACCCCGCTGCATTGCTTACCGGTACCGTCCGGCAGCCGGTACACCATCACCACGGTCGCCTCCGCGCACGCTAAGAGGTGGCGCACGTCGCGCTGTGTCACAGTGACATCCAACAAGTCACGCAGCAGCGCCGAATTGTAGTCCAGCAGCGTGGACTGGTAGTCCAGCTGCGCGGACTGGTAGTCCAGCTGCGTGGACTGGTAGTCCAGCTGCGCATACTGGTGGTCCAGCTGCGCGGACTGATAGTCCAAGCGCTGGCACAGGGTGGCATTCATCTCCACCAAGAAGGCAGTCTGCGCCGCCAGTACGGTAGTCACGGTGTTTGACAGTGCCGACACAGAAGTCGAGATGTACACCGCCATCACCACAATTGTAGTAGATATCAACAGCATTGTCGCAACAAGACCCCACACCATCCAACACTCCACCGCGCCCGCCGGCTGTACCGGCAGCGGCTGCCCCGCAGGGCGCAGCCAATCCTGCCAATGCACCCTATTCGTGACGTACACGCTGCACGGCTGCCAAGTACGACGCCACAACCGGGTGCGTGATTCAGGGAGTGGGCGCGGTGGCGGCAGCGTCGGCTCGGTGCGCCACATTTTACAATACCACAGGCGCCGTGCGCTGCGGCACCTCGTAGGCGTTGCGCTGCCGCGCCACCATTCACACAGACGTGGCAACTAACTTAAAGTGGTTCCCGCGCACGCCGCCGTCACCCACCCACCCCACGCAGCAAGACACCTGGTGCTAAACGTATTTCCATGTGCGACTGGTACCGTGCACATATATGCGTCGCTTGCCCGCCACCGTTGCGGCGGCATCAATCATCGCCCCCGGGCCCCGACTCGGGCGCGAATGCAACTCGGCCTCCTGGCGGGCAACTGCAGTGCAACATAACAACAGCGTAGGAGTTAACCAACAACACCGAAATACTTTAAATATTACGGCCAGCTGGCAATTAATTACCATATCATAATACAAACGCAGTCAGGCGCCGCATACTGCAAGTAACACATGAGCATTCACCGACGCTACTTGCCGGGGCGCGCGCCGCCGGCAACCAGGGGCGGCATGACGCGCGCCTGGCGCACAGAGGCGGCGGTGGGCGACATGTAGCGCGGAGAGAGGGACGCTGCCGCCCCGGACCCCGGCCCCGGCCCCGCCGCCGGTGTGCGCGCACGCGCCGGAACAACGGCGGGAGCCTGCAGCAGCGGCACAACTGACGGTGTGCGGTGGGCGGGTGTAGTGGTACTGCTAACCGGCGCGGGCGACCGTGCTGCCGCCACCGGCGGCGCATCGCGCGCGTCACGCTCGGCGGCTGCGCGCTGCGTCTCCCACTCCGCCTCGTACATTGCGATTTGGAATGCCAGCGAAAACTCAGCAGCGGCGGCGGCAGCAGCTGCAGCGGCCGTGGCGGTGGCAGTGGCGGCGGGGTCCCCAGGCTGCACGCCGCCGGTCAGCGCGCCCACCGGCGCGCCTACCAGCCGCGTGCGCGTCTTGGGCACGTCGCCACCCAGCCCCATGGCTGCGCCCGCTGATGACAGCTCCAGCACGCCCATCGCACCCTCCAGGTCGTCGAGGCGCGGCAGCGTGTCCGCCAGGATGTCGCCCATCACCAGCTCCATGTCAGCGGCGTCCAGCTCCAGGGAGTCAAACAGGTCCCACAGCGCCGCCGCGCCTGACCCCGGTGGCGCGTCGTTGGGCGTGGGCCCGCCGATGGGGCACGGCGTGGCAAACAGGGTGTCCATGTCGCGGTGGCTGGCCGGCGGCAGGGAGGAGTCGAGGAACGCTGCCACGGCGCCCGCCGCAGCCTGCCGCTCCGCCGCCGCCGCCGCCGCCGCGTCAATGTCCGCCAACGCGCGCCGCAGGTGCGCACTCTCGGCGTCAATGGCCGACAGCACGCCGCGCCGCCGCTGCGCCAGCTCCCGCAGGCTGACCGCCAGCGGCTCCAGCCGCGCCTCCAACGCCAACCGACCCTTCACCTCCGCCACCGCCGCCTCCGTGCCGCGGCCGCCCAGCTCGCCTGCTACCCGCGCCTCTGCTGCCGCCACCTTCCCTGCCGCCACCTCCGCCTCCGCGCTCACTGCGGCGCGGCCAGCATCGGCGGCGCGTGCCGCCGCCGCGCCGGCAGCTGCCACCAGGGTGGCGCCCGCCTGCCGGCGCGCCACCGTGCGCACGCGCCCGGCATCGTCCGCCAGCTGCTCCCGCAGCGCCGCCACTGCCTGCGCCCGCACCGCCAGCTCCTCTGCGTGGCGCTGCCGCGCCGCCTCCGCCGACACCGACAGCCGCGACGCTGCAATAGCCAGCGGCTGCTCCGCCGCCACCAGCTCCGCCGCCGCCTTGTCGGCGGCTGCCAGCTGCGCCAGCAGGCTGCGCCGAACGACGCGCAGCCGCACGCCCTCGTCATCCGCCGCTGCCGCCGTCGCCTCCAGCCAGTACACGTGCGCCGTGTACGCCGCCACGCCGTCCTCCAGCGCCGCCAGCGCCACCTCCCGGCTGCGCCGCACCCGCCGGCCGGCGTCGCTCAGCAGCGACGCGCTGGCGTCCGCCAGCCACGGCGCCGGCCCGCCGTGCCCGCCACCGCCGCCGCTGCCAATGCCGCCGCCAGGGCGCACCGCCGCCTGCAGCGAGGCACGCGAGGCGGCGGCGGCGGTAGCTGCCGCCACCGCCACGCGGTCGTCACTCGCAGCGCGTGCTGCATACTCTGCCGCCGACGCCGCAATGGCGGTGACGGCGTCATCGTACCCCGCCGCCAGCGCCGCCGCCGTCGGGTTGGCAGCCACCTCCGTCACCAGCGCCGCCTCCTCGCCCGCCAGCGTGGCCAGCACGCCGCGCAGCAGCGCGCTGCGGGCAGCTACCAGCGCCTGCGGCTCCATCGCGTGCGCGCCGGTGCCATCGACACCAGTGCTGGCACCGGCGCCGGCAGGCAAGGGTGCCGCCAGTGCTGTAGACATGCGCGCCGCCGCCGCCAGGTCGCGCGACCGGCCTACCACGCCGTTCAGCCGCGCTTCGCAGGCGGCCGCCTCCGTCGCCAGCAGCAGTGCGTCCACCTCCAGCCGCGCCACCTCCGCGTGCGCCTCGTTCACGGCGTCCTCCAGCAGCAGTGTGGCGGGTGCCCACTCCACCGCCGCCAGCCCAGACATCACGCGCCGCGCCACGTCCGACGCGTCCGCCACCTCCACGGTGGGCGGCAGCGTGGCCACCGCCCACAGCGCGCCCGCCACCTCACCGCCCAGGGCGCCGCTGTCCGCCAACGCCCAGCGGTCCTTGGACGCCCGTAGGTCGCGCGCCGCCGCAGCGACCACCGCGGCATTCAGGCGTGTGGAGGTGGCAGCGGTGGCGACAGCAGCAGCGGCGGCGGCGGCGGGGCTGGCGTTCGGTGACGCCTCGGTGGCCATGAAGCCGCCAGTGGCGTCGTCGGGGAGGGTGCCACCCATTGACCCCGCCGCCAGCCATGCGGACCCCACACCGCGCGCCGCTACCGCCGCCTCACCCGCTGCCGCGGTAGCAGCAAAGCTTGCTGCCGCCGCTGCTGCCGCCCGCGCCCGCACGTCCGCTGCCAGCGCCGCCTTCCAAGCACCGCGCTGCTCCGAGGCCACTGCCGTGGGCCGCACGTATGCCTCAAAGGTGGGGCCGCCGGTGCGACGTAGCGATGCAGCGTCCGTCGGCGAGTCGGTGCCCTCCGCTGCGCCGCTGCGGCGCGACGGCGCTGTGCTGCCGGGCGGCGGCGGCGGTGCCCACAGGCGTGCAATCGTGGCAGCTGCGGCACGCGTGACGGGCGGGGATGGCGGGCTGGGCGGTGACGGCAGCATGGCGTGCAGCAGCGGCCCGGTAAAGGAGTAATCCGCCACGGTGGCGACGGCGGCGGCGGCGTTGGTAGGCGGCGTCGCCGTCATGGTAAATGCGCTGCCGCCCACGCCAAAGCCAAGCGGCGCGGTAGCATCGGAGGCCACCGGCAGCGCCCACCCATCGCCCTCCCCACTGCTGGCGCGCGGACGGAAGGCGCCGCCAGTTGCGCGGGCGCCCGGGCTGCCCACCGGGGTGGTTGGCGAGTAGGACGGGGATGCTGGCGCCGATGCCGCGGAAGCGGCGGCGCCTGCCAGCAGTGCCTGCAACACGGCGAGCGTGGCGGGCGGCAGGACACCAGCAGGGGCCGGCGTGGGCGCTGCAAGCACGTCTTCCGCAGCGCGCAGCAGGCGCCAGCGCGACCACACGTACTGCACCGCGGTGGCGGGGGAGCGAGAAGACGACGCCGCAGACGCACTGGCGGCGGGCGCCAGCATGGGTGCGCTTGCCGCACTAGCGGCGGCCGCGGCAGCCAGGCCGACCGGGATGTGGAAGGTAGGCGACAGGTCGCGCCCCGACCGGCGTGACAGCTCTGCCACCGCGCGCGCCACGCCGACATCGCGTACCACCCCCAGCTCGTCCAGCCGCCGTGCCACGGCGTCCACCTCCGCCATCATGATGGTGGCACCGCGTGCCATGCCGCGCAGCAGGGCAGCCGCGAGCAGCGGGGTGGGGTGCGCTGCCACCTCCGCCAACGCGACCCGCGCGCCGCCCGTCACACCATACAGCTCCACAAGTGCCGCGTAGTCAACGTCCCGCGGCGCCACGCCCCATGCGCCCGCCGCAGCCACCACCGCGCGCGCCAGCGCCTGGAAGCGGGCCGACGTGTCAATGGCAACACCGCCTGCCGCCCGCACGCCGCCGTCCACGCCCACACGCGCCGCCAGCGCAGGTGGCAGGCGCAGCCCTGCAGCCGACACGCCACGCGGCCCAGCATCAGCCGCCAGCGCCGCCAGCAGCAGCGACAGCGTTTCTGGCGTTGGCCGGTACGTTGCACGCAGGACGCCGCTGCTACCGCTGCCGCCCGTGCCCAGCAACTCCTCCAGCGCCGTCTGCAACCGGTCGCTGCCCACCAGCGTGGCAGCGCGTAGGTTGGCAGCCAGATGGCTGGGCCACGACGGCGACGGCGCGGCGCCGTCAGCAGGCGACGATGACGGACTCGCCGCCGCTGCCGCAGCAGCCCGGCTGCTCCAAAACGTGGTGTGCTGGCCAACCACCCCCGCCCCCGCCTCGCTGCCGCTGCCGCTGCTACCGCCGCTATTGGTCGCCGGCGGTACCAGCGCCCAGCGCAGCAGAATGGCAGGAATGGCGCCCAGGTTGTCAGCCTCCGCGATGGCGTTGATGGCGTCACTGGATGGCGCAACCGCCTCCTGCTGCGCCACCCACGCCGCCCACGCCGACACCGCCCCACTGCCGTCAGCGCGCCCCGCCAGCGCCGCGTACCACACGTGCGCCAGGCGCGTGACGGCTGCCGGCGGCGCGCTGATGTCGGGCGCCGCGTCACCCGCGTGTGCCGCCGCCTCCGCCTCCACAGAGGACACGGAGCGGCGGCGGGTGCCAGTGAACGACGACCGGCGGGCAGCAACCGCCGCCGATACCGACGGCGGCGGCTGCAGGCCGGCGGAGAGCGCGCACAGGGCGGCATGCATAAGCAGGCCGCGCAGGTCAGCGGTCAGGTCAGCGGTGGCCAGCGCGGGCACGAGGGCCGCAAACCCGGCGGCATCTAGCAGGCCGCCGGGCACACCCGCGCCCTCCCCCGTGGCATACTCCTCCACCGCCGTGCCCAGCAGCCGCCGCGCACCAGCCCGGTTGCCGGTGGCTGCCAGGCCCAGCGCAACAGCTGCCAGCGTGCTGGCAGTCACCACGCCCGGTGTCGACGCCTGCGGCATCAAGTCGTGCAGCGTCACCGCCAGGATGCGGTCCCGCAGCGCGGCCGGGGACACGGCTGCCGCCGCTGCCGTCGCTGCTGCTGCGGCCGCAGTCGCTACCGCCGCCAGCGACGGTGTCGACGCTGCAGCGCGGGGGCGCCCCGCCGACGCGGCGGCAGCGGTGGCAGCGGCGGCCGCGGCGGCTGCAGCGGCGTCGCCGACCAGCAGGCAGGTTGACAGCGCCGTCAGGTACACGTTGTACAGCGCGGCGCGCGCGGGCGACAGGGGCGGTGGGCGGCGCAGCGCTGCCACCACCTCAGGCGGTGACACGGCAGCCAGCCAGCGGTCCCACACCGCGACCACGAGGTCGGCGCGGCCGTCCGTGCCCAGCGCGTACAGCTGCGCCGCCACCACCGTCACCGAGTTCACCACGTCCGCCACCGTGTCCATGCTAGCACCCACATTCACCATCACCTGCGCCACCGTGGCCACTACATCACGTGCGCGCCCACCCTGCCCGCTCGCTGCATACGCCAGGATCAGTGCCACCAGCGTGCCGCTGTCGGGGCACACGCCGTCCGCCGCCATCTCCGTCAGCACCGCCACCGCCAGGTCCAGCTGCCCGCGCTCCGCGTACGCCAGGATGAGGGAATTGAATGGCGCCGCCGTGGCGTCCGACACTTCCTCCACCTCCACCTCTGCCAGCGCCGCCACCGCCGCCTCGTGCGCCTCCTCCTCTGTGGGCTCCGCAACGGGAGGTAGGTACTCCGGTGCATCATCATCCGCCGCCGTTGGTGCTACCGCCGCCGCCGTTGGTGCCGCCGCCGTGACGGGCGCCGCGCAGCCGTCGCTGGTGCTGTCACTGTCGTCCTCTGACCCCGGCGACACCACTGCCGCATCCTCTACAACCGGCAGCAAGCCGCCGCCAATCACCGCGCCGGCCGCTTTAGCAGCAGCAGGTGCGCTGGCAGTGGGCGGCGCGGGCGCGGTACTCGTCGTGTCCGGTGGCGCGCCACCACTGGTAGCTGCCGGCGGCGCAACCGCCGCGGACACCGTTGACTTGCGCCCACGTGCATCCGGCGCGGGTGCCTTCGCCGCCGGTTTCGCACCAGCCGCCGGCGCCTTCGTCGACCCGGCTGCCGCGCTGGGTGCCGCCCCGGCTGCCGCGCCGGGTGCCGCGCTGGGTGCTGCGCCGGCTGCGGGCGCAACGGAGGTGCTCGCCCGCGGTGCTCGTGGCGCCACGCCATTTGCATCCACGGCGCCTGCAGGAACGCCGCCGCCGCTGCTGCCGTCCGGTAGCGGGGGCAGCGGCGGCGGCGGCGGCGGCGCCAGATTGTTCAGTGACGTGGCGCGCTCCGCCTGCAGCGACGACGCCAGTGCTGACGCGCGGTTCATCGTGGCGCCGCCCTGCCGCTTCACATCTGCGGTGGCGCGCGCCGCCGACATGGAGGAGTGGTGCATGGAAATGGCGCCGGTGGCGCCGGCCACGTGGGAGCGGCGCACCGTGCGCAGGCTCATGTCTGCCGGTGGGCGCACTACCTGCACCGCAGGCATGGCATCCAGGCCGTCCGCACCGCCGTCATCCAACACTGGCAGCGCCAGCGGCACCGCCATCTCCACCACCATAGACACGCCCTCCAGCACCTGCACCTCATCCAGGCCCAGCAGTGCGGTGACAGAGGAGGAGAGCTGCGGCGGGGCGAGCGCTGCGCCGTCACCTGTCACACTGCGCGCGCTGCTCGGCGACGCGGATGCGCCAAGGTGCGGCGACGACACGGCCGGCGCGCCGCCGCGGCCGACACCGCCCGGCGTGGAGGTCAGCAGCGCGCCGCCGCCCGCCCCACGTGACAGCGCTGCGGCCGCCTCCTCCTCCGCAAACGCGCCCAGCGCCGCCAGCGCGCGGATGCGCGTGCGCACGCGCTGCAGTGACTCAAATGCGGTACGCGCGCTCGCCACCCGCCCCTGCAGGCCGTACATCACCATCAACGACTTGTACGTGTTCTCAATGGACACACTCGTGCCCGCCTCCTCGTCGCTGTCGGCCTCAATGTCTTCGTCGGCACCCTCACCACCCTCCCCAAGGCCGCCGCCGCCGCCGCCGCCGCCGCTGATCACGCTGGCGTCGTCGGGCGGCGAGGGCGCGAGAGCGGCGGCCACAGCGGGCGAGCGCTCCAGCTCGCCGCACAGGCGGTCAGCGGATGACGACAGGCCCTTGCCCGCCAGCGCGGTGATGACGGCGGTGTACGCCGCCGTCGTGTCGTCCTTGTCGGGCCAGATGTAGGCGTCCACCGCCAGGTACGGTGCGAGGGCGTGGCTGACGCGGTCTGGGAGCGATGCCGCCACCGCCGCCACCCCGCCCAAGTCATTCACGGCGGCCTCCTCGCTGGCATCCAGGCCGCCGTGACCCACAAAGTCCAGCGCCACCTGCGCCGCCGGCAGCTGCTCTGCGGCCACGCACGCACGCACATACGTGCACCCCAGCGCGCCGCGGCGCAGGAGGGAGGCGACGGGCACGGCATGCAGTGCCGCGGCGCGGGCGGCGTCGTAGGCGTATAGTGCCGCCAGCGGCTCGCACAGCCGCTCATGCACCACGCGCTCCGCGCCCGCCAGCATGTCAGCGGCGTGCAGGCGCGCCTCAGGTGTCCGCCGCAGCGCGGGCGACGCCAGTACGGCGGCAAAGACGGCGGCAGTGGGCAGCAGGGTGCCGGCGGCAGCGCGGCGCGCCACGCCCAGCGGCCGGTCCGGCGACGGTGCGGTGGCGCACGCGTGCGCCAGCTGCTCCTCCCAGTACACGCCGCCCATGCCGCTGGCGAGCGTAACGCCCCGGAACAGCGCACCCACGCGCAGCACGCCGTCCAGGCCGCCGGCGGCGCGCGCACTGTCAGCGGCGATGGCGCTGCGCAGTGCAGTGGTTGCCGCGCCGTCCGCCGCCGCCAGCGCGGCATGCAGCCGCTCCGCGTCCGCGCTAGCGCCCGCCTCCAGCGCGGCGCGCAGGAAGAGGGCGTTGGTGTGTGAGGGCCGCAGCAGGAGGAGGGGCGCCACCGCCGTCGACGTGCCGCTGGCGGCACCGTCACGCACGTACGCCGCCATAATGTCGTGGTACAGCGCGGCGGCGGGGGAGTGCGGTGCTATGGCGCCGCCCGACCCGCTGCTGCCCAGCCCGCCTGCCGCCGCCAGGCAGTACATGTACTCAGCCGCCGTGCTCTCATCCAGTGCGCCGCGCGCGCGCACCGCGTCACCCACCGCTGCCGCCGCCAGCGCGGGCGCCGACATGGCGGTGTACGCGCGCACCAGCGTGTCGCGCGCCGCCGGCGGCACCGCCAACGCCTCCGTCACTACGGCACCCGCGCACGCCAGCAGGCCATCCACGGCATCCTCCGTGCCGCTGATGCAAGCAGTGAGGGGCGCAGCGGCGGCGGCGGCCGCCACCACCGCTGGCTCTGCTACCGCCTGTGCCGCCACCGCCACCTCCAGCAGCTGCACTGTGGCAGCGGTCATGGCGGCATCGGCGCCAGTTGCTACATGCACGTCAGCCAGCGCAACAAATGTGGCGGTGGTTGCGCGCAGCGGCCCGCCGCCACCGCGCCGCCCGCGTCGGGTGTTGCGCATAAGCGCCACCAAGCTGCGGCAGGCGGATGACACCGACACCGCGTTGCCGGCGCGCGCCTGCGCCCGCAGCGGGTTGGCGTCATCATCCTCCCCTGCCGCTGCTGCCGCCGTCGCCCCACTCGTCCCCGCTGCCGCGCCGCCCTTGCGCACCAGCGCGGCAATGGTAACGCTGCCACGCCTGCCGGCGACGGTGGAGGAACGGCGGGCAGCGCGGGAGGCGGCAGAGGGGCGGCGCGCTGGTCCCGCTAGCGCCGCCGCCAGGCGTGCCAGCGTGGCGCGTGCCGCCGCGTACGCCTTCCCCGGCCCGCTGCCCCGCCACGCTGGCTCACTCGCATCGCCGTCCCACGCCGTCTCCAGCGCCTCCAGCATGACGCCCGCCACCAGGCGCGCGCGCGCTGCAAAGCCTTGCTCCACGTACGCGCGCAGTAGGTGGTTGATGGCGCGCGGCGGGAGGGGCGCGCCGCGGCGCAGCAGGTCACACAGCGTCAACTCCGCCTTGCGCACCTCCCCTGCGACGGCCAGGCAGCCGGGCATGAGAGCAGCGGTGGCGGGCGACAGCGCCTCTGGGTCCACAAGGCCCAGGTGCGCCACCGCGGCGCGCGTGTGAATGAACAGGCCGCACGCCGCGAGCGCGTGCGCGCCCGCCAGGCGCGCCATCTGTACGTGACCGCGCCGGTCAGCGTCGCTGACGTCCCGCAGCGCCGCCACCGCGCGTGCCTGCGCCGCCGCCAGCTCCAGCGCGCAGTGTGGCTGCCCTGCCACCGCGTGCGCCAGCACCACAAGTCCATGCATAAGGGGAGTGGGGCGCATGCGGGCCGCAGCCGCCGCCGCGGCACCGCGCGATGCAGCGGCTGGCTGCACGCCAGCGCGGCAGGCATCTTGCACCGCCGCCAGGAACAGGGTGGCATGCGTGGGCAAGCCGCCACGCGCCAGACCCGCCAGTACCGCCTCGCACGTACGCAATGCAGACGCCGCCGCGGCCGCAGCGCCATCCTGCCCCACCGCGCTCACCGCGGCTGCCACCGCCGCCAATGCCGCCGCCTCACCCGCGCCGGTGGGCACCGTGGTAGCCAGCCGCACGCCGGCCGGCAGGCCGCGCACCAGCGGCGACCGGCTGGCGGCGGACACAGCGGCAATGGGCAGCTCATCCGACGCGCCGGGGTACTCCACCGCAGGCGAGCCGGACCGGGAGGGGGGCAGGCTGGGGGACGGCGTGCTGCGCGAGCTGGCACCCGGCGGCCCGCCGCCGCCGCCGCCGCCGCCGCCGCCGCCGCCGCCGCCGCGCGATGGCGGCGGGCCAGCGGGTGGCGCGGACGGCGCATGCGCTGCTGGCGACGGTGCACGGCGCGCTGGGTCTACGGCTGGCGGGGATGCGGTCCGTCCAGTCGCGCCAGCCATGGCGGTATCCGTGGCTGCCGCCACCGCTGCCACAGCAGCCGCCTCGCGCTCCGCTGCCGCTGCCGCTGCTGCCGCCGCCGCAGCAGCCACGCGCTCCGCCTCTGCCGCTACCGCTGCGGAGGCTGCCGCCGCATCCGCGGCGTCCGCCGCCGCCTTGGCTTCCGCTTCCGTCACAGCGCGCGCCGCCGCGTCCGCCGCCGCGGCGCGCTTGTTGCGCTCCAGCTCGCGCATGCGGCGGATGAGCTCGGACGCCGAGCTGCCGGTTTTGCTCACCACCTCGCCCGACGCGCCGGTAGCCGCCTCCGTACCAGCCGCCGCCACCGCCCACTTCTTCCGCTGCTTGCCGCCAGCCGCCCGCGCACCGGCATGTCCACCGCCGTCGCCCTCCTCCTCCCCGCCCTCGCCAGCCGGCGGCGGTACCGCTTCGGGTGGCGGCGGCGGCAGTGGCGGAGGCGGTGGTGGTGGCAGTGGCAGTGGCAGCGACTCGGGCGGCGCAGGCGTGCTGTCGCGGGAGGCGGGGGCGGAAGAGGCGGGGGTGGAGGTTGTGGCAGTGGTGGGGCGGGAGCTGCTGCCATCCCCGTCGCTCTCGCCCTCGTTGCCCTCCTCCACAATGCCAACCACACGGCTGGCACGCCCCAGCCCGCCACCAGCGGGGGCAAGCGGCACATCCGCGGAGGTGCGGCGGCCGCCGCCGTCAGGCGAGGAGGAGGCGCGGCTGTGGCGGCGCGTGTCACGCTCGCGGGACAGCTTGTCGCGCAGCTGCAGTGTCACTGCCAGGGTGCGCACCCACGCCTTGGCATCGGCGTCGGTGGTACCGCGCAGCTCGTACACGCGGCCGCCGTCGGTGCGCACGGCGAGGCGGCGGGCGCGGTCTGCGGCGCTGGAGCCGCCAAACCCAAACGAGAATGACGACGCCTTGGCGTCCGTCTTGCCATCTGCCGCGCCCTGCCACACGACGCCAGTGATGGCTGACAGCGGGATGGCACCGGTGGGCATGGCACACGCGTTGAAGGCAGACACCTCCTTGTAGTACTCCAGCATGCCGCGCAACGCATGCGGCCGCTCCACGTCTGGCAGCACGCCGCCAGCACCCGCACCGCCGCTGCGGCCCTCCGCCTCATCCTCATCCATGCTGCCTGACGCGCTGGAAGACGAGATGGCAAAGGAGGTGCGCGCAAACGACCCGCCGCCCTCCCTGCCGCCGCCGCCGCCAGACGGCGCTAGCGCGGGGGACGGCGACCGTGAGTCGTCGTCGTCTGCCACCTCCGCTACACGCAGCACAAAGTAGCGCGCGTTCCAGCCGCCCAGCAGGCCTGGGTTGTGCTTGTCCAGCGGGCCACGCATGAGGATGGTAGGCGCCAAAATAGCGCCGGCGGGCGGCGGCGCGGGCGGCCCGCCGCTACCACCGATGCCGCCGCCAATACCAAATGCCGGCATGAACGAGGCGCGCGACGCGGAGGTGCGAGTGCCGGGGGCGGCATCAGGAGAGCCGGAAGAGAAGCCGCGCATGCTGCCGGTGAAGGAGCGGAGGGTGGAGCGGCCGCGCGTGGCGGGGCCAGAGGTGGACGCCGGCGGGGAAGAGCCCGCGACGGCACTCTCCCCGCCGTCCTCCTCATCAAAGCTGGAGGAGTGGCTGCCGACGCCTAGCCGGGTGGCAGACGCCGAGCGCTGCAGCGGCGTGGAGCGGCCAGAGTCGGAGCCGTCCGCGGCAGGCGACGCCGACGCGGCACGGGAGCCGCCGCGTGGTCGCAGCAGCGCCTCCATTGCAGCAGCATCCTCTGCCATCGCCGCGGCATCTGCAAATGGCACCATGTCTGCCGCACGCAGGCCGCCACCCGACACAAGCGCCGCTGGTGGTGCGGCGGCAGACGCAGCAGGGGAAGGTGCTGCGGCAGGCGAGGGGGTGGGTGCAGATGCTGCGGGCGCGGCGGCTGCCGGCGGCGGTAGGGTGGGCGCTGCAGTGTTCAGGGCGCCCGAAGCTGAAAAGACGCGCGAGGCGGCAATGCCGCTCAGCTTCGCAAGCTCGCGCGTCCAGGCGGCGCGGTCAATGGAGGGCGCCGGTGCGGCGCGCAGGATGGGAGCGAGTCCGCCGCCGGGTGCGGCAGGTGCGGCAGCGGAGGCAATCAGCAAGTCGCCGGTGTCTGGCGCCAGGGCAAGGGCAAGGGAGGGCACAATGGGTACACGACAAAACAGGTCGTAGCCACCGCCGCCCGGGGCACTACTACCGCCACCGCCAAGCAGGCTGTTGCCGGCGGCGGAGGTGGCGCGCGCAAGGATGGAGGCGGGGTCGCCGCGTGGCAGCGTGAGCAGCAGGAGGTCGTTAAACAGGAAGGCATGGAGGGGGACAACAGCGGTTGCAACGGCAGCAACGGCGGCAGCGGGCGGGCCGGCAGCGGCAACAATGTCATTGACGGCGCGCTGCAGGAGGTCCTGCCGCGGCGCCATGCCGGCAGCGCGGAGGCCCGGCAGGGAGACGTCGGTGCCAATGGTGCGCAGCGGGAGGAGGAAGTCGCCCTCCGCAATGAAGGTGCGCGAGGGGGCAGCTAGGTCAGCGAGGTCGGCGGCGCCGGACGCTGGGGCGGCCGCAGCTGCAGCAGCTGCTGCTGCGGCGGCGGCGGTTGGGCCGCCAAGCAGGCGAGCAAAGCCAGAGGCCGCAGAAGCAGGCGCGGGCGCAGGGGCTGACGAGGGAGCAAGGGCGCGCGCAATGGCGGCGACGGCGTCACGCGCCTCCCGCGCGCCTGCGCTCTCATTCAACAGTGTGGCGGCGCGCTTAACGGCGGTGTAGCCCGCCTCCAGCTCTGCCCGCCCGTCGCTGCCCTCGTCCGCCACGCGCAGCAGGTTTGCCAGCAGCATCTCGTAGCGTGGCACGCGCTGGATGGGCATGATGAGGAAGTCCTCAAAGCCGAGGCCGCGCGCGCGCTCCGCGGCGTCGCGCTTGGCGGTCAGCGACGCCACAAAGGCACGAAACTTTTTGCTGCCGGACGACGCGGCGCGGAACGCCTCCAGCGCGCCGCGCTGCCCGCCCACGTACGCACGGTAGCTGCGCAACATGGGCGCCCAGGTGGAAAAGATGGCGCCCACGGTGGCGCCAAACT
>ERZ778022.3279-NODE-3279-length-15421-cov-6.686320_pt1 | contig 15421 bp, 4 predicted proteins | sample MGYA00375752_ERZ778022 | MGnify/ENA primary metagenome ERZ778022 (study PRJEB29350, sample SAMN05389826) | bioreactor metagenome | isolation source: Thiocyanate bioreactor | place: South Africa: University of Cape Town | collected 2014-04-04 ... | reverse complement strand
CCCGCCGCCACGGCGCCCGCCGCCGCTGCACCCGCTGCCGCCGCAACTGCTCCCGCTGCTGTCGTCGTCCCGCCCGCCGCCGTCGCCGTCGCCGTGGCTCCCGCTGCTGACGCACCCGCGTCGCCCGCAGCGGCACGCACGCCCACGCCGCCGCTGCCTGCGCCGATCGCTGTTGCGGCACCCTCCGCCCGTGAGCCCACGCCGCCGCTGCCGTCACCCTCTCCTGCCCCAGCCGCTCCTGCCGCGGCAGTAGTCGCCGCAGTTGACGACGACGATGATGACGGCCCCATTGCACGCGTCCCGACGCCGCCTGCCGCACCCTCCATTGACGTGTCGGCATGGCCGATGGCGCCGTCACACCTGCCGGCGGCCACCGCGCCGCCGCCAACTGCTCCCCCCGCTGCCCGTGTCGCGCTGCTGGCATAGTGCCCGGCTGTGTGCCCCGCAGCCATTCATTCCAATTATTTCGCCATGTCTCGCCTCCCTCCTCCCTGCGCCCTGTTTCCCTGTGTGTGTGTGTCCGATGTTGCTGTGTGCATGGTAAATATTAGTTGTTTTAAGCGCCTCACCAGTTTGCGCGGCGGCGGCGGCGTGCCTTTACCGGCGGCGGCGGTGGCCGGCTGGCGGCGGCGGCGCGTCATCGTCGGGTGGCGGCGGCGCGGCGAGGAGGTCAGCCAGCGCCGCGTCGGCCAGCGGCGCGGCGGCGGTGGCGCGTGACGCATCGTCGTCGCCGCTGGGTGGCGCACTCAGCGCTGCGGCCACCACTGCCTCCAGTCCCGCGTCACCACCACCGCCACGGCTCGCTGCCGCTGTCGCGGCGCCACTGGCCGCACTCGGCTCCTGCCGCCGTGGCCCACGCGCCTGCCCCAGCGACATTATGGCCGTCGTGCCGGCCATCCGCCAAACACCCGGGCGGTTATTACCCGCGCCGGTGCTGCTGCTGCTGCTGCCGGCGCCGCCGCCGCCCTCACCCTTGCCGCTGCCGCCCTCCACCACCAACGCCTCTGCCTCGGCGGTCCGCTCGGCCGCCGCTGCGCGCGCTGCCGCGGCGGCGGTGGCGGACGCCAGGCGGCGCACCCACTCCCACCGCGCCGCGCGCGTCGCCACGGCGCCCACCATGCCCTCCGTCAGCTTCCAGTAGTACGACCCTGGCTTAAAGTGGTGCAGCTGGCGCACGAGGGCGGCACGGAAGTGGGCGTCAAACAGGAGGCCGCCGGCGCGCAGGCACTCCAGCGACGTGTAGTACGGCGAGGTGAGGTCAGGCGGCTGGCCCAGCAGCTTGCGGGCGCGCAGCTGCTCGCAGTACTCGTCCATGGGCAGCACGTCGCCCGACGGCTGCGGCACGCGCTGCGCGGTGCACACCATGGCGCACACGCGCGCCGGCAGAGCGGCGGGCGGCACACCCAGCAGCCAGTCGGGCACCACCACGTCTGCCACCGCGTGCGCCGCCGCCAGCTCCTTCAGCAGCACCTGGCACAGGTTGGCCATCTGCGCCCGCCGGTCGTAGTACGGCGGCAGGTCGTATGCGCGCTCCACCAGCTCGCTGCACGGCTGCAGGTCGCAAGCGGCAGCCACGCACGCGGCCGAGTACGGTAGCACATCGGCGGTGCGCAGGCAGGCGCCGAGCCGCGCCACCGCCGGCAGCGGCAGCGGCGCATACACAGCAGGTCCATCAGACGCCCGGCTGGGCGCCCAAGCAGGAGCGCCAGAGCCGCCACCATCGCGCCCTGCGCCGCCTGCTGCCCCAACCCCCGCCCCCTCCACCGTCGGAGCCTCTGCCGCCGCGCCTGTCGCGGTCGTCGCATCTGCTGCTGCAGCAGCCGCCGCCGCCGCCGCAAGCGCAGCAGCTTCCTCGCGCTCTACCAGCGAGCTGCGGCGACTGACGGTGGTGCCGTGTGGCGTCGCCAGCACGCTGCCGGGTTCCACCGGCGCCACCGACGGCAACACGCGCATGGTTTGGCGTCGGCGCACCGCACCGCCATGCAACGGCACGCCCTCGCTGCCCGCCGCGTCGCCGCCGCGCGCCGGCGCCGGTGGCGGTGGCAGTGGGTCTGGTGGCGGCGGCAGCCGTGCGTGCGTGGGTGGCGGCAGCGGTGCACCAGCCCGGCCCGGCGGCGGCGGCGGCAGCCGTGCGTGCGTGGGTGGTGGCAGTGGTGCGGGCGGCGGGGGCAGCGGCGCACCGCGTGTTGCATGTACCGGCGTCGTCCCGCTTACCAGCGCGGCGGCGACAGCGCTAACAGCGCTACTGCGCGGCGGTGCGGCGGCGCCCGCAGCCTCCACATCTGCCACACCCGCCAGCGCCGCAAAGTCAATGGCGGCGTTGGACCGCTCTGCAACCACCAGCGTCGGCAGCCTAGCCATGGTCATCCCTGCCCCACCGCTGCCACCGCCGCCGCCCGTTGTGCGCACTGACATGCTGTGGCGGCCAGGCGGCGCGGTTGAGGGTGGTGGCAGGCGCGCGGGCGGCGGTGGCAAGGGGTTGGGAGGTGGTGGCAGGCGTCCAACGCTCCCTCTTGGCGCCGGCGGCGCATCCCGCGGCGGTGGCAGCGGGTCTGGCGGCGGCGGCAGCGGGTTGGGTGGCGGCGGCAGCGGCGCCCCACGTGCCGTGCTGGCGCTTGGCCGCCGCAGCGGGTCGGGCGGCGGCGGCAGCGGGTCGGGTGGCGGCGGCAGCGGGTTGGGCGGGGGCGGAAGGCGTGACAGCGAGGGCCGTGGTGCCGGCGCGCTGCGCGAAGGCGGCGCCGCTGCGTCATCGCTCGGTGCGCCGCCGTGTGCGTCGTCATGCACCTCGCTACCGTCGCCGTCGTGCGCAGAGCCACCCTCGCTGCCGCCGCTGCCACCGCGGCGCACCTCCATCCGTGCCGCGTACAACGAGCGGCACAGGGAGATGAAGGTAACGCGCTCGTGGTGGCTCAGTCCCGTGGACTTCCCCATCGCCAGCAGCTCCGTCACCAGGTGCTGCAGCGCGTCGCGCGTGTACTCCTTCTCCCCGCGCAGCGCCTCTGCCATGGCTGCCGTGGCGGCATCTTCTGCGGCCGCGTCCTCACTCCCTGCCGCCACAACTGACTGCCGCACCGCACGGGCTGGCGGCGCTGCCGCAGCCGCAGGTGACGGGCCACTGCCGCCGCCGCCACCACCACCGCTGCTGCCACCGCTGCTGCCTCCGCCGCCACCGCCCGCCATCAGCGCCGCAAATGACTCTGCCAGCAGCGCGCTGTTCAACGCACGCGACTTGCGATTTGCGGTGGCTGCCGCGGCAGACTCGGCGTCCACAGACTGCGACCCGCGCTTAGAGGTCAGCCCCGTGGGTGAAACGGACGCTGCCACCACCGCCTCGCCGCCGTCGCCGCTGCCTGGCGTGCCACTGGTGGAGGCATGCGGGGACACGAGCAGTGGCGGCGGGCGGCTGGAAGGCGACGGCATCCACACCACGCCGTTCATGGACGCCTCCAGCTCCAGCTCGTTAAACCGCAGCACCAGGCCGCCCAGCACGTGCACCACCGCGTCGCTGGCGGCAGCGCGCACGGCGCTGATGGCATCGCGCAGCAGGTGGAGAAGCACAGGTACCAGCACGTCGGCAAGCAACCGGGGCGACAGCGTGCCAGCCAGCACCGGTAGGTGCTGTGCAACCAGGAGCCGTGAGTGCCAACCCTCAGTTGTGGTAGTGGCGTATGACGCGGCCGCTGCACCGCCGCCGCCGCCGCCGCCACCTGCGACACTGCCACGGTGGCTGCCCCGCGACGACTGCCGTCTGCTGTGCCCGTGCCCGTGCCGCCCAGGTGCGTGTGCTGCTGATGCCGCAGCCGCCACGCCGCCAGAGGCACCGCTGCCAGGCGACAGCGGCGGCAGGCAGGCGCCAAGGCGGCATGCCACCATCATCTCGCGCACGATGGCGGCGTGGTGCACCTCTGGCAGCTCCTTCAGCAGCCGCACCGCAGTGGCGACGGCGTGCTGCCGCGTCAAGTCGCCGCTGCGTTGCAGCGCGTCGGTCAGCAGCTCCAAGTGGAAGGCGTCCAGGTCGTCATCTGTGAGGAACGCCAGCGCCTCACCCACCGCTGCACGCACTGCCGGCGTCACGTGCGTGTCAGAGGTGCCCGACAGCGGCAGTGCCAGCGCATCGGTGCCGCCGCCCAGCAGGCGCTCCGAGTCGTACCGCTTGTGCTTGCGCGCGTGCGCAGGCGGCGAGGACGGCGGCAGAGCTGTGGCCAGCTCCGCCGCGGCCGCTGGCAGGAGGCCCAGGCATTGCGCGGCATCCAGCAAGGCGGCAGCCGCGTGGCGCAGCAGCGCCATGGTATCTGACAGCCCCGTCAACAGCAGCATGGTAGCCTTGCCGTTGGGGTCTGCGGCTTTGGACACGCGGCGGATGGCAAGGAACAGGAGGCGGGCGCGGTGCACCGCCTCGCGCAGCAGCCGGCGCGCTGCCGTGCGGTGTGTCGTACGGCCACCACCGCCGCCGCTGCTGCCGCCGCCGCTGCTGTCCCACTCCCGCACCGCTATCGCTTGCCGCAGTGCCTCGTCCGCCAGCCCCACCAGCAGCAGCGCGCAGCTTGGAATGGCACGCGCAACGTGCTCAATGCGACGGTTGGTCACATTGCCCACGGACACGTCATCTTCTATATCCACCACCGCCGACGCCACACTCCCGCCGTCACTACTGTCGTCCTCACCCTCCGCCCCGCCGCCGCCGCCACCTGCCCCGCTGCCGCCACCACCGCCGTCGCCGTCGTCATCGTGGCGCACAAAGTCATCCAGCTCGGCGGCACCCGGCGACGGCGGCGCCTCCTCGTCACCTTCGTCGCTGTCGCCGTCGCTGTCGCTGGCCAGGCCGGTTGCATCACCACCACCCGCGCTGCTCGACGGTGGGTGCGGGAGGGGGTGCGGCGGCGGCGGCGCGCCCTCATACAGCGGCGTGGCAACAACGTTGTCGCGGCTAGCCCAGTGTGCGCCAATCAGCTTGCCGTGCGCGCAAGCCAGCAGCTGTGCCCACAGCGCACGGAAGGCGGCGGTGGCGGCGCCATACAGCGGCTGCGTGTGGCACAGCGCCTGGCAGCGTGCATACGTCGCGGAGGAGGCGCCGCCAGCGGCACCAACGGCGCCGGCGCTGCCAAGCAAGCGCAGCTCCTCCACCGCGGACGGCCGCCTGCCGCGAGCAAACACCAGGGTGGCGCCATCCACCACGGCAAGCCCGAAGGCAGGCGGGAAGAAGTCAGCGCCTTCTGCTGCCACCGCACGCAGGTGCCACGCCGGCCACCTGCCGCCGCCCCCCAACGCCGCCGCATCCGTCAACGCACTGTCGGACGTCGCGCGCCGCCCACCGCCGCTCCGGCCGCTGCTGCGCGCTTCTGCAACAGCGCCCAGCGATGCGCCGCGCCGCACGGGCCCCCGCGCGCCAAGCGGCGAGGTTGGCGGCGGCAGCGACGTGGCGGCTGCCTCCTGCGGCAGGCCCGCTGACGCCAGGATCTCGGCGTCAGCAAACGGCGTGACGGCTGCCAGCATCTCACCCAGGTAGTTGCCCGCCGCCACCGCCACGCGGTCCTCCTCGTCCGCCAGCAGGTTGGCGTACACCTCCAGCACGTACGCCGCCACGTCGGCGTGCGGCAGGAAGCACGCCGCCACAGGGATGGAGCGCGCCAGGTGCAGGCGCACGTTGACGTCATAGTCAATGGCCAGCGCCTTGGCAATGGCGGCGTACGCCGCCGCCGCTGCTGCCGCCTCGCCCGCCGTCGTAGGCGCCGTCAGTGAGGCGCTCAGCGCCGCGCCTACCGTCCCCGCCAGCTCCATGCGCACTGCTTCCGAGTCATCCGTCGACAACTGGCGCAGGGCAGCCCACGCGTCTGTCGCCGCAGCTGCCGTGGTGCCAGGCGCTGGAGGCGTCGGTGCAGCGCCGTCTTCTGACGCGGCGGCGGCGGCGGCGGCGGCGGCGGCGGCATGCAGCAGCGGCAGCGTGCCTGCCACGATGCGGGGTACGTGCGAGCGGTACCAATGCACCTCGTGCGCCGCCAGGTCGCGCACGATGGCCATCACCGCGTCAGCGTAGTCGCACACGCCAGCGGGGCACGCGCCCGCTACAAAGGCAAGCGCGTCAACCAGGTTGCTGTCGTCCGGCGCCGCAACGGCGCCCGCCACCTGCGCGAGGGGTGACGGCGCGGCGGCGTCAGACGCGGTGGCCAGCGGCGCCACCTCCTCGCAGTCTGCCATGCGTGCCAGCACGTCCGCCGTAGTGGCCACCAGCGCCTCTGCCGCCGCGGCGCGCGCCAGGCGCAGGCCGTCGTCTAGACAGGTGCGCAGCACCGGCAGCACCATGGAGATGACGTGGTCCCACGCGCACCGCAGTGCATTGCGCCGGCCGCCCGGCGACGTGCACGCGCGCACCCGTGGCGCGCCGGACTCCATCAAGCACGCCTCCACCACCGCGCGCGCGATGGCGGGGATCTGCGCAATCATGGCGCACCGCACCTCCACATCCTGCGGTGCCATCACGGCGGGGATGTGGTCCAGCACCGCCCGCAGCGAGTCTAGGCTATGATCCCACCCGCCGTCTGGCAGCTGCGGCGGCGCGTCGCTCCCAACGGCGCCACCCGTCACCTCGGACGATTCTGCCGCTGCCGCAGCAGCAGCCGCCGCCGCCGCCGCCGCGGCACGGGCGGCATCTGCATGCGCAGACACACGGGGCGTGGCAAGCGCATCCGCGACGGCGCGCGTGAATACGAGGCGCTGTGGCTGCTGCCGGCCCACACCCGTGGCATAGTGCATGAACTTGTCCAGCGCGGTTGCGGTGTCAGGCACCTCAAACAGGGGGTCGATGGCTGCGGCGGTTGGCAGGTGTGGGGGCGGGTGTGTGTGTGCTGGCGGGTGGGCGGGTTGTGAGGAGTGCAGCCATGGCGCGGCGCGCTCCCATCGCATACTTACGTTGCAGCTCGTGGCACTCTTTCGCATCCATGGTGGCTGCGTCCCTGCTGCTGCTGGCAGCAGCAGGATAGAGCGGCTAGCGCGACAACAATAGCGAGGCGCGCGACAGCGCAAGGTGCGGCTCGGTTGCAACACAGGGAGGTGGGCGGCGAGTAGACGACGAGCGAGAGGAGTAGAAGACGAGAGGAGGAGTAGAGACGAGAGGAGGGTAGAGACGAGAGGAGGTGTAGAGAGGGAGAGGACCGGCGCTAATCTCGACACGCAAATAAAAAATACAGATTATTATAAGAAACCAACCACCGTGGTAGGCACCATGTCACCGTATCCCCACATTCCCGCTGTGTTTTGCAGAGTTCGTGTGCCGGTGTGCATGCACGGTGCCATGATATTGCTCTGGGTTCGCCCCCCTAGCTGGCCCCTCTCTCAGGGCCTCTCGGACCTCTCTTTCTTTTGGCTCTCTGGGTCGCAGCTTTCTTGTTCGTTCTGCCAGTTGCCACAATGCGACACCAACACAACAAAAAGCAAGCGGTGCGTGTAGCACCAGTTATTGCGCCGCTGCAGTCAAGGCCAACGCATGGTGGAGTGCGGGTGGTGCATAGTAGTGGCGCCGACTGACCGCTGGTTTTGTTTCATATCTTGGAATCGCTGCTGACAGCAGCTGGCCTCTGGCGTTCTGCCGTTCTGGCCCTCATACCGGTATTAGTGGTACTGGTACCGGTAGTCGAAGGCGACAGCATGGACGACCCGGCGGCATGTTGTGACAGCCCCAGTGTGGCGGCTGCTGCTGCTGCTGCTGCAGGTATGGCTTCACCTGCTGCTGTTGCTGCCGCCGCCCGTGCCAACGCGGCTGCGGCGGCGACGCTGTCAGACGTCGTCGGCGCCGCTTGGCGAGAGAGCTGCCGGGCGGTACCCGGTGTGCGTGTATTGCGCGTGGTGGTGGCGCCATATGCGGCGTCGCCGGCAGGCGATCCTGGCAGCAGTGGCGGCGTCGCTGCTGCCGTCACGCTGGAGTGCGGCTCCGGGCGCACCGTCGTGTTGACAACCGACCTGGAGGTGCCGCCGGGGTTCCTTGCCGCTGCCACCGCCACCGCATCAGCAGCGGCAGCGGCAGCACCCGCACCCGCGGCGCTGCCGTTCATTGCGGGGGTGGCAGTGACGCCGGCGGGTGACGACGTGCCGCTGTCGCGGCAGCCACCATACGAGGCGGCGACAATTGCTTTGATGGACCTGTTTGCGCAGGTGGCTGTGGCAGCGAAGCCGGCGCAAGTGTTGCGTGCGGTGCAGGCGGCGGCAAGCGGCGGTGGGCATAATGAGACTGTAGCAGCGGGTGTGGCAGACACGTTGCGGCAGGCGAGCCCCGTGTTTGTTACCTCGCAGGCGCCGCCCTCACCGCGGGCCGTCATTGCCACCTTGCTGGCTGTTGTCGCATATTGTTCCTCCGCGGCCGCTGCGCGCCATTGCTACGTATGTGGCCGCGTGCTCCCGCCACCAGCAGCGTCCACAAGCAGCCCGCGAGTGTGTGACGCACGGCCGTGTACCGTCGCGGCCCGTGAGGGCGTGGAGTTCATGGACGTGCCATCTGAACTGGCTGGCAGCGAGGGTGTGAAAGGGGAGGTGCTGGAGCTGTGCCTGGCGGCAGCTGCTGCTGCAGCAGGTGCCGCCGCTGCCAGCACGCGTGCGCTCCTTGAGCCACTTCCACTAGCCTATTGTGATGGTGGCGGCGGCTGGGATTGGGAGGCGTTGCGGGTGGACCTTGGTGCGCTGGCGGCGGCGGTGCCGCGCGCCGCGCTGGTTGCTGCCGTCACCACGCGGCAGGTGCGCGCGCTGCATGTCTTGGCACAAACCAGCATGGGTGGGATGGAGATGGGTGCGGCGACGGCGGCAGCTGCGGCGGTGGCGCGCATGCCAGACCCCCTTGCCCCGCTGCCGCCGCTGCCATACCTGACTGACACGACGCCGCCGTACTTTGCAGGGCGCGTCAGCCGCCGCGTTGTCGGCCTGCTTGCCGGTGCCGCTGGGCGGCGGCGGGAGCGCGACGGCGATGTGCTGTACCGGTTGACATGGTGGCTGTTGCGGCGCATGCCGCCCACGTTGCGGTCTGTCACCTTTGCGCGCCTGCCGCCGTCGCTGTGGCCATCTGCTGCACCGGACGCCCTGCTGCCGCTGCTGACTGGCGCACGCAGCAGGGGCGCCGCCCCACCACCCGCCGCACCGCTGTCCACCTCCAAGCGGCTTGCACGCCTGTTTGACGACGACGCCATGACCTCGCCACACCCGCCGGCAGGTGCGGGTGGTGCTGGCGCAGGTGGCGAGGGTGCGGAGGTGACTGCCGCATGCGAAGCGATGGGCATGGGGCACGTCCTGCTGCTGTCTCTGGATGGCGGCGACGGCGGCGATGTAAGTGCCGATCGTCCCCACCGCTCGTTTACCGCGTCGGTGGCTGCCGCCGTGGCTCGCGCCATGGCGCCGCGAACCACCACCCTCTTTCACGGCGCCAACCTGGCGGCCTGGTGCGCCGTGCTGCTGCCACCGTTCCGTGATGGCGGCGACGACGACGGCGGCGCGCCCGAGCCGGTTGCCACCGCGCCGTCCGGTACGAGGCTGCCATGGGATGCGCTGCTGACGTCTTCGTTGGCAACGGCGTGGCAGTACATAGATACACCGCTGCAGCGGGTGGCGTCATCCCGCGCACTCATGCGCGCGGCATTGGGCGCGGCTGCGGCTGGCGGCACGGGTTTGGTAGCAAACCGCGGCCGGTGGGCAGCGGTTGCCATTGCCGACGCGCCTGCCGCCGCGCTGCGCCACCGCGGTGACACAGCCACTTGCACCCCTGGCGTGCACGCCCACGCGCGCTTCCTGCTTGCCGTCTGTGACGAACCTGCCGTACTGTCGTCCCTGCTGCCGCCACCGTCTGCTCGTGGTGGCGGTGGTGGCGGTGGCGGTGGTGGCGGTGGCGGCGGTGGCGGTGGTGGTCGTGGAGGTGCCGATCCACGTTGAGTCGTTGTTGACTCTTATGATAGATGGCGATTCCACCCGTGCTTGCAGCTGCACACCCATCCTCTCGTGGTCGTGGGTCCTCCGCCGGTTGCCTCATTCAATGTGTGGTGTCACCCCGGCCACCACCTGCATCGTAGGCCGGCGGCCGCGGTCAGGTGTGCAGGTCACGTGCAGGGTGCGCTGCGTGCAGCAGACGGCGGGATGATCCATGTCAACTCTGAAAGCATCAAAATGCAACCCGTCGGACGGTGCAATTATTACAACGCGGGAATAACATTATTGTGCAACCTGTGTGTCATTCCTGCTTTGTGTTTATCTGTTTGCGAGGCGCAATTATTATTGCCAGATACCCCTATCATCAAAAAGCCACCAGTAGGCGGGCAGCGGCGGTGCTCGTACCAGTATAGCATCGGTAGGTGGGTAGCAACAGCAGTAAACTCAGCAGGTATCGACGGGCCATGCTGGGCTGCCGAGCAGTGGTGCCGCCGCCGGGCGGTGGGGCTGGCCGGCTGCTGCTGCCGCTGCTGCTGCAGCGGCTGCCGGCGGCGCGCGTGGGCGTGCCCACGGCAGGCAGAGCGCTCACCACAGCCTCGTTGACAGCAGGAGCAGCAGCAGCAGCAGCAAGGGCAGTACCGCAGCACCATGGCGCATGTGGGTGCGGCGGCTGCCGCCGCCTGTCCACCTTTGTGTCCTCCCACTTCCGTGTGGCTGACCCCTCCATCCTGACGTCATACGTGGAGCGGCGCGGGCTAGCGTGGCGCGATACGCCGACGCACATCAATGTGAAGGTGTGCCCGCTGTGCTCCAAGCCGCACGGCGACAAGCCCGACAACCTGTTTAAGCTCTACATCCGCAAGTCGGACGGCGCGTACTTTTGCCACCGGTGCGGCGGCGGCGGGTCGTGGTACGACTTCAAGGCCAAGATGGGCGACGCGCCCGCCGTGGAGTCGGCCGCTGGCGTGGCGGCGGCGGCGCGGGGTGGTGCGGGTGGTGGTGATGGCGGGGCAGAGGGCGCGTTGGGCCCCGTGTCGGCGCACTCTGACGTGCCGCCACCAGTATCGAGTAGCAGCAGCGGCGGCGGCGGCGGCGGCAGCAGCAGCAGCAGTGGGTCGGTGCAGGCGCTGTTGGATGCGCTGCAGGCGCGCGACGACCTGCTGCGTGGCGGCAAGTTCCCGCGCGTGCTGTCGTACCTGACCGAGGTGCGCAAGTTAGAGCCACGCGTGTTGGAGCGGTACGGCGTGGGCGCGGTGCTGCGCACGCTGGCGGTGCCGGCGGCAACACCCGACGGCGGTAGTGGCAAGGCGACGGGGGCAGGCGGCGCCGGTGGTGGGTCTAAATTGGCTATGGTACGCGAGACGCATGAATGCATCACATTTCCGTGGTTGCGGTGGCGGGAGGCGGCCAGTGGCAGCGGCAGCGGGAGCGGGAGCAGTAACAGTGGCGGCGGCGGCGGCGGTGGGGAGGGCGACCCGGCGGCACTGACGCCGGACAATGCAGAGTGCACGCGCGTCAAGCTGCGCAGCGTGACGGACAAGTCGCGACAGATGCTGGTGCCACGGGGCGGCGGGTGGGGCATGTTTGGGGCACACACGGTGCCGCGGGATGCCACCACGGTGGCCATCACGGAGGGCGAGTTTGACGCCATGTCGGTGTACCAAGACACCGGCATGCCCACGCTGTCACTTCCCAACGGCTGCCGCTCCCTGCCGCTGGAGGTGCTGCCGGCGTTGGAGCGGTTCAACCGCATCTACCTGTGGATGGACGACGACGCGCCTGGCCGCGAGGGCGCTGAGAAGCTGAGCGCCAAGCTGGGGCAGGGGCGGTGTTACCTGGTGCGCCCCACCGCCGCCCTGCTGATGCCACGCTTCCCACCGCCCGCCGGCGCGCCGCCTTCGCCGCCACCAGCGTCACCCAAGGACGCCAATGAGGCATTGCAGCGTGGCCTGGTGCTGCGCCCGCTGCTGGACGCCGCCAAACCGCGGCCGCACGACGAGATCCAGGTGTTTGGCGAGCTGCGTGATGCGGCGCTGCGGGAGGTGGCGGCGCGGTTGAACATTAACGTGCCGGGGCAGGACGCAGGGGAGGGCGGCCGTGACGGGCGGCGGCGGGACGGCGGCGGCGGGCGGGGCACGCCACTGCGCACCATTCCGCGCCTGCAGCGCCTGTTGAAGGGCCACCGGCCCGGCGAGCTGACGATTGTGACGGGGCCCACCGGCAGCGGCAAGACGACGCTGCTGACGCAGCTGTCGCTGGACCTGGCGGCGCAGGGCGTGCGCACGCTGTGGGGCAGCTTTGAGATCAAGACGCCGCGCCTACTGGCATCCATGCTGTGCCAGCTACGCGGCGGCTACATCCCGCTGGCGGCGGGGCCGGGTGGCGCGCTGCTGGCTGGCGAGGTAAGCGACGCGACAGCAGCGGCGGCGGCGGCTGCGGCAGCGCTGCCGCCCGTACCAGCGGCTGCACCGCCGTCGCCGCCGGTACCTGGCGACGGTGACGGGCGCGACGCTGCGGTGTGGCGGGAGGTGACCGCAGCGGCAGACGTGTTTGCTGCCCTGCCCATGCACTTCCTGCGCTTCTACGGCAGCACGGATGTGGACCGCGTGCTGGACGCGCTGGAGTATGCGGCGTACGTGCACGACACGGAGCACGTCATCCTGGACAACCTGCAGTTCATGATGTCGGGCGCGGTTGCCGGCCGCGGGTTTGAGCGCTTTGACATGCAGGAGCGCGCCATTGATAAGTTCCGCGCCTTTGCCACGCGCCACGACGTGCACCTCACGCTCGTCATCCACCCGCGCAAGGAGCCGGAGGACGCGCCGCTCTCCCTCTCCTCCGTGTTTGGCTCCGCCAAGGCCACGCAGGAGGCGGACACCGTCATGATCCTGCAGCGCACGCCGGAGGGCCGCAAGTACCTGGACGTGAAGAAGAACCGGTACGACGGCACCCTGGGCACCGTGCCGCTGCGGTTTGACGTGGAGGCGGCCAGCTTCGTGGAGGAGGAGGGCGTCATCACCGCTTCTGCACCCCGCCCGCCGCCGCATGCCGGCGGTGGCGGCGGTGGCGGAGGCGGCGGTGGCGGTGGCGGCGGTGGCGGAAGTGGCGGCTACAGTGGACGGCCAGCGCAGGTGCGGTCCAACCCAGCTGCCATGTCACGCACGACGTACGGCACCGCAGCCGCGAGTAACGCTGGCGGCGGCGGCGGCGGCGGGAAGCCGCGCAGTTACCACACCTCCTCCGCGGCGTGGCTGCCAAGCGCGAGCAGCGGGGGCGGCATGCTGGATGCCATGTCATGCGGCGGCGAGCTCATGTCGCCGCTGCCGCCCACCGCCGCACCCTACATTTCCAATGAGTCAGACGCCGCCCACCTGCCGCGTGCTACTGCGCCACATGCGGCGGCGGCATCGGCACCCCCGACTTCCGCTGCCGCCAAGCGCGCCGCCTTCTTCCGTGAGCGTGCGCTGGCATCCGCCCGCTCGCGTACCGCGTTGGCGTCGCCGGCCATGCGCGCCGTCGTGGCGGAGCTGGATGTGGCATTGCGTACGCGGTGGCTGCCCACCTGCTTCCAGCGCGACCCCGAGGCATCACCTCCGCCGCCGCCGCTTGCTTAACCGTGTGTGTGTGAGTGCGTGCCGCCACTTGAAAGTTGTAAAAGGACTAGGGTAAGTAATGAACGGGACGCTAGGGCGGGCGGCAGGGGAAGCGATTGGGCGGCTGCCGCTGCAGCCAGCGGAACGGCATGTGGTAGCGGCGGGTGGGACTCCTACGCAATCGAGGGGGGCGGCGCCCCCTGCCGTCAGCAGGGGGGAGGGGCCAAGTCATCAGGAAAGAAGGGGACCGAGGGCGTGGGTGTGTGGGCGGCCCACGCGCAAGACAACAACGACGACAACAAACAAACACAGTTACACACTCGTACCGGTGCCGGCGGAGCGCACCGGCTTGATGGCCAGCGCGTCGGTGGTCAGCGAGACGGCGAGGGAGGCCAGCGGCTCAAACTTGCGTGCGCCGGTGGAGTACTTGAAGGTGGCAGCCACCATGACGGGCGTGGGCTCGTCGGCAAGCGCGGGCGCGCCGGTCGCGGGCGTGGACTGCGCGGCACGCACGGCGCGCGACAGGTCCATCGGCCCGGTGCCGTGGATCTTGGTGGCGGCGCATGTCACGGGGTCGTACGCGTACAGCGCGCGGTACGACAGCGCGTCGGGCGACGCCAGCAGGATGAGCAACTGCAGCGGCTCGTGCGCGGCGATGGCCGCCAGCGCCGCCTCCAGCTCCCCACGCCGGTGCGCGCCCGCCAGCGCCACAGCAGACAGCGCATTCACAATGCGCCCGCGGTTGCTCACGCCACCACCGCCGCCACCGCTGCCCCGGGAGGTTGCGCCCACCGACCCACCGCGCGAGCGCTCCGGCGGCGCGCCGCCAGACGCGGCAGCCACAATGGCTGCTGCGGCCGCCGCGGCGGCTGACGCCGACGGTGCGGCGGAGATGGAGCCACGCGGCGCGCTGGGCGCGCGTGGCGCCAAGACAACAGGGTTACTGGACGGCACGGCGGCAGGGCCACGGCCCGGCACGGCCGGCAGGTCAGCGGCGCGCGAGGGCGACGACAGCGGTGCGGGTGCGCCACCGCCGGACGCGCCACCGCTGTCGCCACCACGCGGCGTCTCACGGGGCGTCTCACGCGGCGCGTCACGCGGCTTCCGGATGGGCACCAGGCCACCAAAGCTGGCGCCCGCTGCCGCCGCATACACGAGGCCGGGCACCGCGGTGGCAGGGCCACTGGTGGCGTCACCCGGCGCGGCGTCGGCGGGTGCGGTCGGCGTGGATGCGGCACCGCCGCCGCGGCGCATGCGCAGGGCACGCAGACGGGCGCCACGGGCAGCGCTGTCGGCGGCGTCCCCGCCCGTGCTACTGCCGCCGCTGGCACGCGGCGGGCTGTAGGTGGCCACAAACCCAGCCGCGCTGCTGGACGCGCCCACCGCCGCTGCCACCGCTGCTGCTGCCGCGGCCGCCGCTGCACCCGCGCTGCTATTTGCCTGCGGCCGCCCCTCTGGTGCCTGCACCGCGCCTGCCAGCGCAAACGCCTCCGACGACGTGCCACGCACCACCGGCTTGGGTGACGTGGTGTCAGAGGACGGCGCAGCGGCGGCGCGCGGCGGCGTGGAGGGCGCGGGCGGCGCCAGCGCGCGCGCCGGCGCGGGTGCGGACAGCACAGCACCGGCGGGTAGGTACATGTCCACCACCGCGGCACGTGCCACCGCAGCGCGCGCCGCCGCAGCAACGCCAGCAGCGGTGGCCGCAGCGCGTGCCACCGCATCGGCAGCGGGCGACAGCGGGCGGGTGGGAGTGGGCGGCACGCTGCTACGACCGCGCAGCAGCGACTCGCCGGCAGTGTGCGGCGCGCCCGGCTGCCGCGGCGCCGCCACAGGTCCATACCCCGTGCCTGACGCCGTCATCGTCGTCGTTGGCGGCGGCGGTGGCGCGGGCGACGCTGGCACGGCACGCACGGTGCCGGTGGCAGCGGCGG
>ERZ778022.3277-NODE-3277-length-15433-cov-6.030303_pt1 | contig 15433 bp, 10 predicted proteins | sample MGYA00375752_ERZ778022 | MGnify/ENA primary metagenome ERZ778022 (study PRJEB29350, sample SAMN05389826) | bioreactor metagenome | isolation source: Thiocyanate bioreactor | place: South Africa: University of Cape Town | collected 2014-04-04 ... | reverse complement strand
CCGCCTGCACCTTGTTCAACAGCTCCGGGTCGGTCACCGCCGTCTGCACGGTGGAGATACCAGACGTCAGGCGCTCGCCAATGTGCGCGTCCGCCACGCGCTTGGTCACCTCCCGCCCGCCCTCCGCCACCGTCTTGGCGCCAACGCGCGCCACCTCCCCCAGCTTCGTCAGCGCAGACCCCGCCATGCTGGACAGCGCCGCCGTGTCAATGCCAAATAAGTCGTCATCGCCGCCGCGCCCACCGCGCCCGCCGCCGCCGCCGCTGCTGCTGCTGCTCATGCTGCCCATGCCGCCGCTACTAATGGAACCCGTGCCGCTGCCCACTGACTGCGCCCGCATGCCGCCGGGGCCAAACTTTGCCCGCAGCCGCTCCTGCGCCTCAGCACGCATGCGCAGCTCGCGCTCCATCGGCGACTCCTCCCCGCCGCCACCACCGCCCGTCGACGGCGTGCGCCGGCCGCCGCCGCCATCGGATGACAGCGACGCACTGAGTGCGGCCGGCGCGGCCGGTGCCGGTGCCGCTGCTGCCAGGTATGGCGCAATGTCCAGTGGCGGCGGCGTGCCGTCCCGCAGCGCCACAATGACGTCGCGGTACATCTCGGCGGCGGGCGGGTGGTACTTCTGTGAGAGGGAGCCCGTCACGCCGGGCTTGGCAAAAAAGTCGCGCAGGCGGCCGTTGCCGCCCACCCGCATCGCCTTGATCTGCCGCTCGCTCCACGAGTCCATGTTCACCGACCGCACAAACGAGATGTGGACGCCGAGGCCGCGGTGCCGGCCGGAGCACTCTAGGCACATGAAGATGCCGTACGACACGGACGCCCACTGCGGGTTCAGCGCGCCGCAGTCCACGCACCGGTCGTTCCCCGCCATCGTGCGCAGCTCCGCCAGCTCCTCCGCCGGCATCGTGTGCTCCTTCCCCGCCATCCTCCTTCCTTTATTGGTTGCTGGAGAGTGTGTGTTTGGAGTGGTGAGAGGGTGTAGGGTCGATGAGAAGTGTGTTGGGAGCGGTGCGAGAGAAGGAGGGCGTCGGAGGAGGGGAGCTACGAGGCGAGTGATGGGGAAGTAAGAAGGTGCTCAAAATAGGGGTGCTAGGGAGACGTTGGAGAGAGTTTGCGCCTTGGGAGGGCGTGTTGACAGGTGAGGGAGTGCTACCGCAGGAGACGTAGCAAGAGTAGGAGCGAGAGGAGGAAGAGGAGAGGAGAGAGCACTAGGGTGGCGTTGCTGTCAAACAAATGAAAGTATGAATGGCACGATGAATGCAGCACTGCGGCGCAGGGTGCACTCAAACTGCACGCCTGGCGCACATCCGCGCAATTATTGCGTCACGCCCACGTGCCGTTGTTGACTTCATACCTTGCAAACACGCCCCTTTTGGGGGGTAGAGAGTAGAGAGGAGAGGGAGTAGAGAGAGAGAGGAGATGACTTGAAAACGACGTTTGTAGGGCGCAGGCCATTTGTAGGGCGCTGGCCAAATGTAGGGCGCTAGCCGGTTGTAGGGCGCTGGGGCAAGTACGACGGTGGGATTGTGCCGGCGGTAGATGGCAGGCGGCAGGCGGTGCCTGCCGTGATGTGGTGGTGTACTGGAGCCTGGAGGTGTGGTTGGCGCAGCACAACTGTAAGCGCTGTGGCGCACTACGCGATGCTGACGCGGACGGCGAGCGACAGGTGGTCGGAGGGGTAGTGGCGGGACGGTAGGGCGGCAACGCCAATAGCAGCGGCGGTGGGCAGGCAGCGCACCTCCTCCACGGTCACGGTGGGCGACACCCAGATGTAGTCAGAGGTGTGGCGATGCTCGGTCGCCGGCCCGCCAACCGTGCTGGTGCGCCACTTCCAGGTGGTGAAGTCAGGCTCGCCGGCGGCATATGCAGCGGTGGCGGCTGCCGAAAATCGCGGCGGGCGGGGCAGGGAGTTGTAGGCGCTGGCCAGGTGCAGGTTTGACCTCATCATGGTGGTGTACATGGCGGAGTCAGGGCTGTCGTTCAAGTCGCCAGCCAGCAACAGCGACATGTCTGCGGGAGCCAGGCCGGCGGCGGCAGCAGCGCGGGTGCGGAACTGCGAGGCAGCGCGAACCAGCTGGCGTGCCTGATCCGCACGCATGGCAACAGATGCGGCATCGCCTCCGGCCTTCAGGTGTGTGCAACCAACCACGAGGTGGCGGCCGGCCGCCGACCGGTCGCTCAGGTGCGCCAGCAGCACCGCCTGGTTTGCCAGCACGCCACCGTCACGGCGGTAGTGCACGGTGCGCGCGTCTACCAGCCGGAACCGCGCCGACGATGTAAACAGCGCAATGCCGTCCGCGTCGGCGCCCGAATGCAGCGCCGGGGAGCGCAGCTTGGGGCAGTACATCACATCGTAGCCACGCATCAACTTCGTCAGCTCGCCCACGTGGTTGACCTCCTGCATGCACACGATGTCCGCTGCAGCGGCTGCAATCTCCGCCTGGATGAGCGGCCACCGCGCCTCCCACGTCAGCAGCCCCGGCGGCGTGACCAAACCGCCGGTCTGCGCCAGCCCGTCTGCCAGCATGTTCCACTGCAGCACCGTGTACCGGTACGGCGCAGCCACAGGCCCAGGGTCATCAGAGTCAGCTGCCGCCGCCGCTGGCGCGCCAGCCCCGCCGGCGCCGCCGCCAGCCGCCGCTGGCGCAATTTCAACGTGCCGCCACTCGCGCGCCAGGAGCGCCGCCGCCATGGTGTGCTTGCGCTGGGTAGACAAGATTATTGACAAATTACGCGGGTCTTGCAGCGTAATTTGGGTGTTGCAGCGTAATTTTGGTTTTGCAGTGTAAATTACGCTGCAAAACCCGTGCGTGCATAATACACGATTGATTTCCGCTTCAAAATCTGCAGCAGGGTGTTTGCCCGCCATTGCCAGGCACTGGCGGCCCGACAAGCCAGGCTAGAGATGGCGGGCGGCACTGTAGCCTGAAGGTACCGGCATCAGGCGTCGGGCCCGCACCGCAGCAACCATGGTGCTGCAGTGCTGCATGCTAAACATGCAGTGACACACAGCACACCGCCCGCCACCCACCAAACGCGCTTCCACGGCTACGCGATGCGCACGCGCGCGGCAAGGGAAAGATGGTCAGACGGGTAGTGGCGGGACGGCAGGGCGGCAGCACCAATGGCGTCGGCGGTGGGCAGGCAGCGTACCGCCTCCACGGTCACGGTGGGCGACACCCAGATGTAGTCAATGGTAGCACGCTTCTCCGTAGCCGGCCCGCCGCCCGCGCCGGCACGCCACTTCCAGGTGGTTAAGTCAGGCTCGCCAGCGCCGTAGGCGGCAGCGGCGGCGGCATCTGCCGCCGGCAGCGGCGGGCGGGGCAGGGAGTTGTACGCGCTGGTCAGGTGCAGCTCTGACGCCATCATGGTGGCGTACATGGCAGAGCCGGGGCTATCGTTGAAATCGCCGGCAAGCAGCAGCGGCATGTCGGCAGCCGGCAGCCCTGCGGCGGCAGCAGCGCGGGCGCGGAACTTGGATGCAACGTGAACCAGTTGTCGCGCCTGCTCTGCGCGCATGGCAGCAGATGTGGCGTCGCCCTTGGCTTTCAGGTGCGTGCAACCAACTACGAGGTGGCGGCCTGTCGCGGACCGGTCGCGTAGGTGCACCAGCAGCGCCGCTTGGTTTGCCAGCACGTCGCCATCACGGTAGTAAACGGTGCGCGCATCAACCACCCGGAACCGCGCCGATGATGTGAACAGCGCAATGCCATCTGAGTCGGCGCCCGCATGCAACGCTGCGGAGCGCAGCTTGGGGCAGTACAGCACGTCGTAGCCACGCATCGACTTCGTCATCTCACCCACGTGGTTCACCTCCTGCATGCACACCACATCCGCCGCCACCGCCGCAATCTCCGCCTTGATGAGCGGCCACCGCGCCTCCCACGTCAACAACTCCGGCGGCACCACAAAGTCACCCTCCTGCGCCAGCCCGTCTGCCAGCATGTTCCACTGCAGCACCGTGTACGCCGAAGCAGCCGCCGGGTCAGGGGCAACTGCCGCTGCTACTCCGGCTGCTGGCGCGCCGCCCTCGCCGCCACCCGCCGCCGCTGCGGCCGCAGCTGCCGCGTGGCCTGCCACTTCGCTTGCAACATGTCGCCACTCGCGCGCCAGGAGCGCCGCCGCCATGGTACTGCTTGCAGGTGTGGGTCTGCGGGATGCACGGTATCCACAAAGCTACACTGCAAAATAGAATAAAAATCGCTGCAGAAAAACAAAAACAACCCAATGCACAATGCTCACCCCACGTGTTACACTGATGTATTGATATTTGCAGAGTGCGCCAATTGCTGCATTACATTTATCAATGATACCGAGGGAGTGGTGGCGGCGGTCCAGCGCCCAAGTCGACGACGAAAACGCACAACTGCGCTACAACGCCGGGGTATGGAAAAACACTGGCGGTGAAAGCGACAGGGGGTGGCAGGGCAGGAGAGGCATGTACCGGTTGTAGTCGTGCTGTGGCTGTCGTCGTACGCGGTGTGGCGGCCCTGGTGCTGTGCTAATGCAACACAATCAAGAGCCCTGCCAACGACGGCGGTTCAATCACGCCGCGAATGGGCAGGGGGGCGTCGCTGCAACGGCAGCGCAACAACTATTGGTCTAATATAATCAATGGCGCAGCGGGGAGGCCACCGGTACGTGGATGGTGGGCGCGGCAACACGCCGCGTCGCCGACACACACGTCGCAGATAGGAGGCACACACGCCATCAGATGCAGCTCGCTGCCCGCAATGGCAGCGCCAATGATGCAATAACCTACATGCGGCACGACAGCGGCACGCGCGGCACGGGGATGGCGTCGCGGATGTTGTCGATGCCGGTGCAGTACTGCACCAGGCGCTCAAAGCCCATGCCCCAGCCCGCATGTGGCACGCTGCCAAACCGGCGCAGGTCCAGGTACCAATCCAGCGTGCCATTGTTGGTGTCTGCCGGCGGTGCCCCCCATCCGCCGTCGCCACGCAGCACGGCATCCGCCATGCCCGGCGACAGCAGGCCTGCGGTCGCCATCGCGGGCGCCAAAATGTTGTACCGCTCCTCGCGCGCGCTGCCGCCAATCAGCTCGCCCTGCACCGGGGGGGGTGGGGGGGGGGTGGGGGGCATGTGGTATGTACTAAATGGCTGCTGCGTCGCGAGTCACCCCCTCCCCCTTACAACGTACAATGGTGGGCACAAGGAGGTCAAACGCCGCCACCGTTTTGCCGCCGTCCTCCTCGTTGCGGCGCATGTAGAAGGGCTTGATGGCGGCGGGGTAGTCGGTGACAAAGACGGGGCCGCCCACAAACACCTCCGCCAGCCAGCGCTCGTGCTCCGACGCCAGGCCCTCACCCCACACCACCGGCGCCGTAAATGACTGCCCGCTGCCCGTCAGCACGCGTACCGCGTCGGTGTATGTCATGCGTGCAAACGGCTTGGTTGACGCCGTCGTCGTCAGCCGCGCCACCAGCGCGCCAGCGTCAGCGGCGGTGACGCGGGAGCCCAGCAGCTGGATGTCATCCAGCCGGCGCGCCAGAGCCGCCCCCACCGCCGCCTTCACACACCCCTCCGCGTTGTCCATCGCCTGCGCCATGCTGCACGGCGCCAACTCCGGCTCCACCATCCAAAACTCGGCCAGGTGGCGCGGCGTGTTGCTGTTCTCGGCGCGGAAGGTGGGGCCAAAGGTGTACACGCGCGACAGCGCGCACGCAAACGCCTCCAGGTGCAGCTGCCCCGACACGGTCAGGTACGTGGGCTTGCCAAAGAACCCACCGGCGGCGCGCGCGGCTGCCGCTGATGCTGATGCTGCCGCCGGTGCTGCTGCTGACGCCGCCGCCGCTGACGAAGTTGCCGATGACGCAGCGGCCTCTGCTGGCGTTTCCGACGCACCCGCAGCAGCAGAGGCGACGGCAAACAGCTCGCCGGCGCCCTCGCAGTCATTGGAAGTGATGATGGGCGTGTTCACCAGCACCGCGCCGTCCGCGTCAAAGTAATCGTGCACGGCACGCGACAGGGTGTGGCGCATGCGCAGCATGGCACCCGTGACGGGCGTGCGGGGTCGCAGGTGCACCATGTCACGCAGAAACTCGGGCGTGTGTGCCTTCTTCTGCAGCGGGTATGCGGCGGCGTCAGCGCTGCCAACCACCGTCAACCGCGACGCCGCCACCTCCACCGGCTGCGCCGGGTTGGGCGACACCACCAGCGTGCCCTCCACCGCAACGCACGCGCCCGTCGTCAGCGCCGCAGCGTCGCTGGCGTTCAACAGCGACGACGGCCACACCACCTGCAGCGCCGTCGCACACGAGCCGTCCGACACCGCCATAAATGATGTCTTCTTCTGTGCGCGCACACTGCGCACCCACGCTACCAGCGACACGGCCTGCCCGCCGCGCGGCGCCGCCGCCGCCCGCGACGCCTCCCCAATCTCATACCCTGGCGGCACCGCCTTGAAGCACGCCACCACTGACGTCAGCGGCGGCGCCGCAGGGCGCGGCGGCGGCGGCGGCGGCGTCTCAGCATCCACTACCGCCTCCGGCGTGGCGGGCGCGGTTGCCACTGCCACCGCGGTGGCCGCCGGCAGCGAGTTCCACCGCCATGAACATGGGCGCGGGCGCGCAGCAACAGCGGCAACCGCGATGGCGGCAATGGCGGCAGGAGTTGTTGCAGCAGCTGCTGCAGCAGCAGCAGTGGCTGTTGCCGCCACGCCGCGCCGTGCCACTACGCAATGCATGGTGCGTCTGTGTTCGCGTCACTGCCACCACGATGACTGCTGATCGCAGCCGCTGCCACGCCGCCTACAGTCCACCACCACCACCAGCACCGGAACCAGCAGCCGCAGCAACACCACCGCAACTAGCGGTGTTGGAAGCAGCAGGAGGAGGAGCAGCAGGAAACTGCAGCAGCACTGTCACTAGCAGCGCGCGAACGGAAGCAATCAAGTACCAAGCAGCAGCAGCAGCAGCAGCAGCAGCAGCAGCAGCGATGGAAGCGGCCAGATTCGCCGTGACCTGTGGCGGCGGGGACAGCGGCTCAGACAGGGATACCAATCAAATAGAAGGAAAACAGGTGAAGTCCGGCACTCAATTCGTGCGTGCCTGCACCGGGCAGCAAGAATTGCGTGCATGTGTGTGCCCGTACGCGTGCCCGCCGGCCTGCGATCGAACCAGGCAGTATGCAGCGAGAGAGCGGCAGTAGGGAGAGAGAGCAGTAGGGAGCGAGAGCCACGAAACCGCTGGCAACTTCCACACATATTTTCGTTTTAGAGATCAACACCACAGAGGGAGATAGGTGGATAGTTGCAATCTAATAGGCGATGCAAACCGCGGTGCGGTGTTAGATTACACGATTTTGTGGGGTAGTTGTGTGAATTTGCGTGGTATAGTCCCAGTGCAGGTGAAGAGAGCGGCACGCCACCAACGGCTACCTGACGCGCGTCAAACCAAATCAACAACGCACCGTGCAACGGACACAATTTATGGCGGAGTAGCACATGTGTGTTGGTTAGTGTGTGGGCGTGGCGTGTTTCTCCTCGCCGACGTGTCAGTTAGCAACTTCATTTTCACCGCATCCGACGCTCTGCTGCTACAGAGAGAGGAGGAGTGAGCGGGCGTGCTGCTGTCAATCGCAGACGCCCATCGCCGATCAGGGCCACGGTCGCAAGCGCACTCGCACTTGAGTGCTCGCTTGCAGTTGTGTGAGTGTGCCGTTGTTAGCTCCCGCTGTCACGGCCGCAGGCGCAGCAGTAGCAACGGAAGCAGCAGCCGTTGACGTCACTCACTAACGCACACCTATTTCCACCGACCCGCCGACGGAAATGGCGCTGTCCAAGGCCAACACGGATGCGCTGCGCAAGCTGCAGGAGCGCAGTGCGGTGCGGGTGATGAAGGATGCAGCGGACGACGGCGGCGTGCCGGTCATGACGCCTGACCGCATCAAGCGTACGTCGTACTGTAACGACGGTGGTGAACCAACTGCCGCCTCTGTCGTCATCCCCACCTCCACTACCCACACCCCAACCCTCTGCAGTGGCGTGCATTGAGGCGGACGGGTTTGAGACGCCGGAGCTGAACGACAAGCTGTACCTGCACTTTGGCGGCTTCCGGCGCATTGAGAACCTGGAGCCGTACACGGGCGTGACGGCGCTGTGGCTGGGCGGCAACGGGCTGACCCGGATTGAGGGCCTGGACCACATGACGCAGCTGCGCTCCCTGTTCATGCAGCAAAACTCCATCCGGTCCATGGAGGGCTTGGCAGCGCTCACGACGCTGGTGACGCTGGACTTGAGTGGCAACTGCATTGCGGAGGTGACGGGTCTGGCGGGCTTGCCCGCGCTCACCACGCTGGTGCTGGCCAAGAACGCGCTGGCGTCACCCGCTGCCATCAGCCACCTGGCCACCTGCCCCGCGCTCACCAACGTGGACTTGAGCGAGAACACGCTGCCGGCGGACGCCGACGGCGGCGTGCTGGCCGTGCTCGCCGCCATGCCGCGCCTTGCCACGCTGTACCTGAAGGGCAACCCGCTGGTGGCGGACACGCGGCACTACCGCAAGGCGGTGCTCACCGCCATGCCCGCGCTGCAGTACCTGGACGACCGCCCCGTGTTTGACGTGGAGCGCGTGGCGGTGGCAGCATGGAAGGCGGGCGGGCGGGAGGCGGAGGCGGCGGCGCGGCTGGCGTACGAGGAGGAGCAGCGCGCGGCCGCCAAGGCGTCGTCCGACCGCTTCCGCAGCTGGGCAGACGACACGCGCACGCGGCGGGTGGCGGAGCTGGCGGCACACAACGCGGCGCTGCGGGAGCGCGGCGAGGCGGAGGTTGCAGAGCTGCCGCGCAAGTCGTACGTGTCGTACACGCGTGTGAGTGACCGGTACGTGGGCGAGGAGCTGCGCATGAAGCGCCTCATTGAGCGCGCCGAGGCGGCTGCCAAGGGCACCGGCTACCACGGCACCACCATGATGGACCTGGATGCTGGCGCCGCGGGTGGCGGCGGTGGTGGTGGCGGCGGCGGCGGTGGTGCGGCTGGCGGCGGCGGCGCTGAGGAGAGCAAGGCGGGGCCGCCTGCCAGCATGCCCGAGTTGGGTGACGACGAGGGGCTGGCACCGGGCACCTTTGTTGGCGGCGCCGATGTGCGCGCGCCTGCCTCGTTCCGCGCCGACCTGCGGTCGAACTACGGTGGCAGCGGTGCCGGCGCCGCTGCCGCGCGCGCGGCTGCTTCTGCCGCCACGGGCGCCAGCGACGACGACGACGACGACGACGGTGACGGCGGCATTACACGCATGGTCCCTCGTGTGGACCCCACAACCGGCGCCGTCACGTACGTGGATGTGAAGGGTCACGCCGTCAAGGAGCCGGTGGAGCGCACCATTGTGATTGACGACGAGGGGGCAGAAGCAGCGCCACCTGCTACCGCAGCAGTACCCGCGCCGACAGCGGTGGAAGCACTGCCGCCGCCCCCGCCGACGGCGGCGGTACCAACTCCAGCGCCAGCTCCAGCGACAACACCCGCGCCAGCACCGGCGCCATCAGCAGCAGCCCCCGCACCGGCGCCGGCGCCGGCGCCAGCGGCAGCCGCAGCGGAGGATGTGGTCAGCGCGTCGCTGCGCATGTACGCGGCACAGATGGCACGCGCCGCTGCGGGCGAGGGCGCCGCGGCAGGTGCCGGCGATGCAGCGGTGTCATCAACTGCCGCGGGGCGGGAGGCATGGTGGTCGCCGGCCATGGATGCCGCGCTGCGCAAGTTTGTGCGGCAGGCGGCATTTGACTTTGAGAAGGTGGCGCGGGGCTTGCGCACGGCGCTGGCAAAGGGCGCCATCAGTGCAAGCGGCGCCACGGCGGACGACGTGGCGGGTGCGCTGACGGGGGACCTGTGCCGCCAGCGTTACGCCGTGTTGGAGGCGGCTGCTGGTGCAGCGGCGCCACCTGTTGCTGCCGCCGCGCCAGCGGTCGTGCCGCCGCCGGCACTGCCAACTGCTGCCGTCCCAGCCGCCGCATCCGTCCCCGCCGCGAGTGGCGCACCCACCGCCACCACCGCTGCTGACCTCGCTGCAACGGCCGCCCCGCCGCTGCCGTCTACCGTGTTCCAGCGCGCATGGGCGGCGCGACTGGCTGCCACGCCGCCGGTGGACCTACCAGAGGAGCTGTTTGGTGGCGGTGCGGCGGCAGGCCTCGTGCCGCCGCGCGCAGTCAAGCCACCCACGCAGCTGGTGCAGGGCGAGTTCCGCCTGACCTCCTACCGCCAGTACGTGACGCCGCCAGCCGCCCTGCCGTCCATGTCCGCCGCCGGCGCGGGGCACGGCGACAGCAGTGACGACGAGGATGACGCAGGGGCGGGCATGCGCGCGCGCCTGCATGCTGCCGGTGCCGCTGCTGCGGCGGCTGCTGCGCCTGCCGAACCGTCAGCCACTGCCACGCGCACGCTGGATGGCGGCCCGCGCCGCGGCGGTGACGCCGACGGCGATGCGGGTGGTGACGGCGGCGTCGTCATGCCGCTGTCGCGCCGTGACATCCTGCTGGAGATGCGCGCCGCTGTTGCAGCTACCTCCACCCTGGCTGCCGTGCTGCCTGACATGCTGGGCGACGGCCGACTGGTTGCATTTGACGACGACGGCGATGACGACGGCGAGTTTGAGGCGGCGGTGCGCGCTGCTGCCCCGCCGCCTGCCGCCAGCAGCGCCTCGCGCACGGTTGGAGCCAGCGGTCGTCGCCTGGGGTCGTCCCTCCCCATGGCGCCGGCCGTAGCAGCCGCCGCCCCACCCGTTGTGGCAGCAGCGCCAGTCGCAGCCGCTGCAGCCGCCGCCGCCGCCGCTGCTGTGGTGCCCACCGACGTGGATGAGCTGGACTAGCGTCTGTATTACCTTGTGTGTGTGACGAACGCCTGTGTGACCGAAATCGCCAGTTGAATAGAGAGACAAACCATTACAATAGTTACTATGCCCGTGGCAGCGGCGCACCCGTGGGTGGCGCCACCAGCATTCGCAAACCGCCACCCCCTCCACCACCACCACCGCCGCCGCTGCCGTACCGCGCGCCACCCACAGCGGCGACAGCGGCAGCAGCGGCCGCCGTCGTCCCGCTCATGTCCGACGGCAGCGCAAAGTCGAAGCCGGCAGTGGTGCCCAGCATCGTACCGAAGGTGCCAAAGGTGCGTTCCTTGCTGTTTACGTGTGTCGCGCCCGACTCAGCCGTCATCTGTGACAGCGACGGCGCCAGTGGCATGGTGCCACCCGGTGGCGCACCTGCTACAGGTACAGCAGCCGCTGTGGCGGCGGCAGCGCTCCAGTGCGCAGCGCCGCTGACTGTGGGCGGCGTGCTGCCGTCGCTGGATGGGAAGGCAATGAGCGGGCGAGGGGTCGGAGTGCCGGTGGCTGTGGTGCCGCCCACCATGCCGGCAGCCGGTACCAACGTGGCGGCAGCGGAAGCTGGTGCGCGAGTGGTTGCTGCCGCCAGCAGCGGGTCGGACGCGCGCATGACCAGGAAAGGGTCATCGTACTCCAGCGGGCTGCTTGTCACCGACCCCGTTGCCACGCCTGGCACCCGCGTGATGGGCGGCGTGCTGGCTGGCGTGGCAGGCGCTACAGCCGCGGCAGCGCCAGTGAACGTACGCGCTGCAGCGTGCGCTGCCGGTGCGGCAGCCGCGCTGGGTGTGCGCAGGAAGGGCGCATAGGGGAGAGGCGCGTCGCCACCGGTGGTAGCAGCGGTAGCGGAAGCGGCGGCACTGGTGGCGGCGGCAGCATCCGCGGCATCCAGCTCCGCCAGCGCGTGCTCCACTTTGGCACGTGCCGCGCCGCCGCCACCGCCGCCACCGCCACCGCCACCGCCGCTGTAGGTGAGGTAGTTGGTGACGCGACCACGAGGTGCCTCAACGGCACTGCGCGGCGGTGCAGGCAGCCCAGCCGCAACAGCATGCGCAGCGGTGACGGTGCCGCCGCTGACAGCGGCCAGTCCAGTGGACAGCAGCTCGCCAATGCGGGCGTTGACGTCATCATCGGCCGCGGCAGCCACAGCACGCACGCCGCCCGTGGCAGCCAGCGGCGCCCGCCGCGTGGTCGTCGCCGTCGTCGACGCCCGCAGTGTCCCGCCTCCGCCGCCTGCCAACGGCGGCCGGCCGGTACCACCGCCCCACGCCGCCGTCGCCGTCGCCGCCGCTGCCGACATCGGCAGCCGCACCCAGGATGAGGCGGCGGCATCGCCCCCACCACCGCCGTCTGTACCGACCGTGGCGCCCAGGTCCACACCTGCCGTGTGCTCCAGCACGCGCACAAACTGCGTCATGGCGTCTTGCACCATGGCCAGCTTGGTCATGGCGGCTGCCTTGGCGGTGTTGCGTCGGCGCACCAACTCGTTGCGCGCCGCCCCCACCGCCAGCATACCACGCCACGCGTGCTGGATGCGGCGTGCCGCGACGGCGCGGCGCATGGCGGCAATGCTGCCAGGCAGCGCACCCAGCGCCTCCACGTCCGGGTGCGCCCGCCGCAGCGTCTCATACGCAACCAGCACGCGCGCTGCAATGGGCTCGGCGGGCGGTGCCAGGGCGGGCGTCTCCACGCCCACACCCACCGCACGGCGTGTGGATGCATGCAGCACACCCACGTCGCCGCCGCCGCCCGTGCCGGGCGCGCCGTCCACTGGCGGGAAGAAGTCAAATGGCGTGGCGCGTGCAAGCTGGGCAGACAGGGCATCCAGGTCGGTGAGAGCGCCAGCGGGAGGCGGCGGCGCTGGTGCGCCGGAAGCAGCAGCAGCAACGATGCCCTCCACGTCAATCGCCTCAGCTGCCGGCGCGTCCGCGGCACGCGCGGCGCGTGCAGCCGCGGTGGCAGTGGCAGGGTCAATGGCGGCGGCAGCGGTGGACCAAGGGTCCACCACGCCGTAGTGCGTCATGGCAGCGCGCAAGGAGAGCGGCTGCAACGCACCTGCCGCCTGGATCGGCTGCGGCCGCGTGGGTGCAGGTGCAGTGGCGGCGGCGGCGGCGGCAGCGTCCATGTTGTCGGTGCCCCACCCGGCGCCGTCCAGGAAGCGGGGCGGCGGCATGCAGGCAAACGCTATCCAGAAGTCAGACGCCGTGGTGTCTGCCACAATCCCCACGCGATTGCCGCCCGCGGCGGCTGGATGACCGGGCGGCGGGATGGTGGCGGGCGGCACGCTGCCGCGCCCGCGCGCCTGCGCCTCGTCAAACGCCGCGCGCGGCAGCGGGACGGTGCCAATCGTGCTGCGCATGGCAGGCGAGTCGGCCAGCAGCGCGGTTGCGGCGGCAGCGCCGGGGCCGGTACCCACCAGGTGCAGCGGGTCGGTGGGAAGGCGTGCAGGCGGGATGGGGAGGGCAGCATCTGGCGGGATGGCGCGGCGCTGCACCACGGAGCGCCAGCCGGGTTGTGTGGGTGCCAGCGGCGGCACGGGCGCCTCGTCCGTCCATGGCCACTCCACATGCGCGCGGCGGATGTCCACCACCGCCGGCGCGCCCGGCGCATACACGCGCCACCACTCTCGGTCACCCCGCAGCGCCGCCACCGTGGCGTCCGTGGTCGCAACCGCCGCAGCGCGGCCGGCAGGCGGCAGCGTGTCCGGATACTGGCACAACGGGTGTGCCGCCAGCGCGTCTGCCACCGCGCCCTGCAGGGCGGCAGCAGCTGCAGGCTCCACCCCTTCGATCGTGGCGGCAGCCACCAAGCCGGGCGGCGCAGCAGCTGCCAGTGGTGCGGGGCGCGCCAACGCCTCCAACGCGGTACCCACCGCGTCAGTCAGGCCTGCCACGCTGCCGCCGAACGGCGCACGCAGCGCCGCCACCGCGCGCGCCGCCTCCCGTTCATATTTTGCTTTCAGCAGCCGCTCAGCAGCCGCGCGGTGCGATGCCACGCGCGCTGCAATGGCGGCGGGCAGGCCGGCACCCACCGTCGCGTCTGCTTTGGCTGCCACGCCTGACAGCGCCGACGCGGCGTCCGGCGCCAGCATGCGGTGTGACTGCAGCAGCTGCATCAGCGTGCCGTCCGGCGGCGACGCAAGGCGCGCGCGCTCCCGCATGCGCGCCTCCAACTCCGCCAGCCGCGCCATCTCCTCCGCCACCGTGCGTAGCGGCGTGTGCGGCGGGATGGCAGGTGGCAGGCCGGGTGAAACGACAGCCACTACCGCAGCAGGTCGTGGTGGTGCAGGCGCTGGGGCAGCGACTGCAGTGGGAGGCGGAAGCGGGACAACCACGCGGCGCCGCGCAGTCACGCGGCTCCGATACCACACCTGCACCCGCCTTGCCGCCACCGATTGTTTGAGTCTACAGCGGGTTGGATTGGGGGTGAGGTGGGGTGAGGAGTGGGAGCGGCACCTAACCCGCACACCCGCACAACAACGCAGCCACGCACCGGTCGTAGCGCGGGAGACCCGCCGGCGGCAGCGCAGACATGACGACAACGTCATTTTGAGCGGACTGCAGGCGCATGCGCCGGCGCGAGTCTGACAGCGGCAGCCCAGCGGCAGCTGCGGCACGCCGAGCTGCCGTCGCGGCGGCAGCACTGACTGCAGTGGCAGCAGCAGCGGGACGCGTCGGTTGCGTATACCGCGGCCCTGCTGCTGCTGCCCCCGTGTCTGCGGCGGGCAGTGCTGGTGAGGCGGCACGAGGCAGCACGGTTGGCGCTGCGTCGACAGCTGCAGCAGCAGCGGCGGCGGCAGGCTCCACAACGGGTGCTGCTGCTGGGGTTGCCGCCGCCGCATCGGCAGCGCCAGCATCAGCAGCAGGCGCAGCAGTAGCAGCCATGCTGGCAACGAGTCGCTGCAGATGCTGCAGCAAGCAGGAGGATAGGGAGAGAGCGAGAGAGCGATCAGGGAGTATCGAGTGTCAGGTGGCAGGTGTCAGCACTGAGTGGGGTCAAAACAGCAGCGATGGGTTGCAACAAATACGCAACGGATGAGCGATATACCAGCCTCACAACACAGCCCACGTTACATCAAACCAATTACGCATAATTGGCGGCTTGGGTACTGCACCCATCTATTTGTTGTTGTATGCCATTAACGCGGCAACCTAGCTACCTGCGGCCACCAACGGATAAATCGCCCCCTCTCCCTCTCTCCCTCTCCAACCATTGTGAGGACACGTGCAATGGGAATGGCGGATGTCGTAAAATACACGCGTGTGAAAGTACTTAACGCGTCAGTTGATGAAATTGTGATACTTTGTTGTGTTTCTATTGCTTGATACTGCGTTGGCATTGCCGTTGTTTTGATTATTTGACCATCTCGCCCACCTCCACGTAGCAGCCACGATGGCAGCAGCAGTAGTTGCGGCACGGCGGGTAGCGGGCGTGACGGTGCGGGCAGCATCCACAACGGCGGCAGCCAAGACACCGACGCAGCTGGCAGGGCCGGCGCTGACCACGGCGCTGCAGACGGTGCCCACGTGGCAGTACAAGGAGAAGGTGCGGCGTGGCAGCAGGCGCCCACCGCTTTGACTTCTAACATGCACACACTCCTTAGCACC
>ERZ778022.3253-NODE-3253-length-15533-cov-4.259594_pt1 | contig 15533 bp, 12 predicted proteins | sample MGYA00375752_ERZ778022 | MGnify/ENA primary metagenome ERZ778022 (study PRJEB29350, sample SAMN05389826) | bioreactor metagenome | isolation source: Thiocyanate bioreactor | place: South Africa: University of Cape Town | collected 2014-04-04 ... | reverse complement strand
CATCTTCCCTCTCCTCTCCTCTCCTCCTCCTCTCTCCTCTCCTCGCCCTACTCGCCGCTGCCTACTCGTCTCGCCTGTCTCGCGCCCCGAGACGGGCGACGGTAGGGTGGCAAATGTTGTGAAGCAGCCGCGGGGCAGAATTAGAGGGGGGTGTTTCACGTAGTAGCCAATAGGTCATTGAAAATGGAGGGCCGTGCAGAGGCGCTTGTTGCGGAGGTACGTGTTTTCATATTCCCGCGCCTCTACCCCTCTCCCTCTCCCCTCTCCTCCACTCTCCTCGCTCCCTCTCCCGTACCTGCCTTGGTGTCGCTCCTCTCGCTCGTTCCTCCTCTCCTTGTTGTCGCTGTTCCGCGTGTTGTTGCCAGCCCCTCCTATGCTGTTCTGGGGCACAGCACACGCCCACAAGTCATGTTGTATACGGTGGCTGGCGTGCCAGCAGTGGGGCACTGTACAACTTCCTAACACCGTGCGGGCGCACCTCACCTCCACGCCAACCCACCCCCACCCCCCCCCAACCCAACCCAACCCAACCCGGTAACGCAGGGCGAGGCGGCGCTGCGGCGCGGCGGCGGCCTGTTTGGCGGCCTGTTTGGCGGCGGCACGGAGCGGTATGAGGACGCGGCAGAGAAGTTCAAGCGTGCGGGCCTGGCGTTCAAGGCGTCCAAGCGGTGGGATGACGGCGCCAAGCCGTTCCAGCGCGCGGCCGAGTGCTACGTGAAGGCCAAGTCAGACGGCGAGGCGGCGCAGGCGTACGCCGAGTGCGCACGGTGTTTTGTCAAGGCGGGGGGGGGGGGGGGGATGATGAATGAAAGCAGTGTGCCCCACCCAACACCACCCCAACCTCACCCCCACACCCACCCCACCCCCTGGCCAGGCGCGACCGCCATCCTGGAGCGCGAGGCGCTGCCGCGCATCGTGGAGTCGGGGCACATGTCGCAGGCCGCCAAGCTGCACAATGAGATTGCGGAGCTGCTGGAGGGCGAGGACCTGGTTGCCGCCGCCATTGAGAACTACGAGAAGGCGGCGGACATGTTCACGGCGGAGAACGCCATGAGCTCGGCGCACAAGTGCCTGGCCAAGGTGGCGCGCCTGTCGGTGCGGCTGGAGCCGCCCAACTACGACCGCACGGCGGCGGTGTTTGAGCAGATCGGCAGCGAGTGCCTGGGCAACAACCTGCTCAAGTTCCAGGCCAAGAACTATTTCTTTGACGCCATGCTGGCCATCCTGGCGAAGGGTGACGTGGTGGCGGCGGAGCTGGCGCTGGGCAAGTTCAATGACATGGACTACACCTTCCCCGGCAGCCGCGAGTCCAAGCTGTGCGGCGACCTGGTGCAGGCGTACAAGGACATCAACGTGGACGCCTTTGTCGACGCGATTTACAATTACGACCAGATCTCCAAGCTGGAGCCGTGGCGCACCAACCTGCTGCTGCGCGTGAAGACCGCCATGGGCGGCGGCGCGGGCGGCGCGGGTGACGGCGCGGCCGCCGGCGGCGGTGGCAGCGGCGACCTCACCTCCATGATGTAGGGCGGGGCGTGAGTTATTGACGGCGCCGCCGCGCTCTGCGGCCGCCCGCCCCATTGTCTTCCCCCATCTACTACCCCCTTGTTGCTGATTTGTGTGTGTTTGTGTGCGTGTGCGTGTGCCTTGTGTGCCACCACGCGCGTGTGCTGTGCACCCTATGAAGGTCTACTCATCGTTGTACCGTACCGGTTGCAGCCGTTGTCGCAGGTCGCAGGTCCATAGCAACCGCCATGTTGCGGTCACTCACAATAATCACGGCCACCACCAAACTGCATTTATGCAGCAGTAAACGGCACACATTGGTCCATAGACCGGAACCGTGGGCACATATTTATGTTGTGTGGCGCAGCCTTTTAGTATTTTTGACAACAATACACATGGCGGCGGTGGCGGCGGCGGCCGTGGCGGCGCGGGCGGCGCTGGCAGGGGTGGCCCGCCGTGGCGCGGTAGCAAGCCTGCGGGTGACGGTGTTGCCGCCACTGGCGCTCGCCGTCGCGACGGGCGGCGCTGCCTGGCTGCCGCCTGTGCGTGCCGTGTCAGCCACCGCGGCGGCGTACGCGCCCAAGGGCGGCAAGAAGGGTGCACCAGCAGCAGCGGCGGCAGCGGCAACGGTATCAGCGCCCGCGGACGACGACGGCGATGATGTTGATGAGCTGGCAGGCGGCGTGACGTTGAAGGATGTGGCGGCTGCCATGGCCAAGCATGTTGATTACGCCAAGCGGGAGCTGGGCAAGTTGCGTGGCTCGTCCGCCAGCCCAGGTGAGTGCTTTCTGTCTGTCGCTCTCCCTCACCATGACTCACGCAACCGCTAACCCCTGCCGCCCCCCACAACTTGCAGCCATGCTGGATCACGTCATGGTGACGGCGTATGGCCAGCCAACCGCGCTGACGGGCCTGGCGCAGGTGGTGCTGAAGAATGCAAACCTGCTGGTGGTGAACCCCTTTGACGCGGCGGTGCGTGAACCGGCGGTGCAACATGTGGCGGCACGGTTGCACCCCCTCCCCACCCCCAAGCCACCCACTCCACCCCATTCCAACAACAATTGCAGCTGGCATCCGCCATCGCGGACGGCATCCGGTCCGCGGGGCTGAACCTGAACCCGTCGGTGGACGGCACGATCGTGCGCGTGCCGGTGCCCAAGGCGTCCAAGGAGACGCGCGACGCCACGCTGAAGCTGGTGTCCAAGGTGGCGGAGGCCGCCAAGACGCGCGTGCGGCGGGTGCGGCAGGCGGCAATGGACAAGATGAAGAAGGTGGAGGGCGTGTCCACCGACCAGGTGTTCCGTGACATCAAGGAAGTGCAGGACCTCACAAACGCCGCGGCGGACGAGATTGCCAAGGCGGCTGACCGCAAGAAGGCGGAGGTGGAGGCGGCATGAACACTCTAGCTATGTTAGTTACTTCAATCAGCAACGCACGCCCCGCCATTCTAATTTGGCAACGCCAGCAGCTACGAACGCCGCCGGCTACCAACTGCGCCACCCGTGTCACCCGTGTCGCCAGCCCTGCGAGCCGCCACCGTGCCCTTCTCGCACCCGCCGCCCACCACCTCAGCTGTAGCAGCAGCAGCAGCAGCAGCAGCCTCCACAGCGTCGCTGCTACCAGCACTACTGCTGCTGCACCGGCCCCCGTCGCCGCCGCCAGCAGCCGCCACCCACTCGCGCGACTGGCGCGCCTTGTCCGCCTCGCGCGCAAACACGGCGCGCAGGGCGGCGGGAGACAGGGAGGGGGAGCGTGCAGCACCATAGGCATGTGCTTGCAGTGCCAGCATGAGCTTGGCAAGCTGGCGGCCAGAGAATCCTGCCGCCGCCGTGCTGATGGCGTCAATAGCGGCATTGTTAACGCCGGCGTCCAGCATGATGCGCGGCGGCGCGCGGCGGCAGCGCGCGGTGGCGCCACCGACGCCACCGCTGCCGCCAACACCACCAGATGGCACCGGGTCGGTAGGCGACGCGGTGGCGGCGTACTGCGAGCGGCTGGACACGTAAGAATGGAAGTACAGGCGGCCCAGGCGGGTGCGCGCGGCGGCGTCGGGCAGGTCAAAGTGCAGCGACTCGTCAATGCGGTCCAGCACGGCGTCATCCAGGTCGGCGGGCCGGTTGGTGGCCAGTACCAGCATAACGGTGTTGGACGGCGTGCCGGTGTGCGACAGGACGGCAGACAGCACGTTGCGGTGGTCTGCCGATGTGGCGCCGGAGCGGCGGCCTAGGAATGCCTCCGCCTCGTCAATGAACAGCACCATGCCGGACGGCGCCGCCGCTGCCCAGGCAAACAGGGCGTTCATTTCGGCGACGGCAGCGGACCCCAACGGCGCAATGTCGCCGCCGCTCATGATGGCAAAGTCCAGGCCACACTGCCGCGCCAGCCGCGCTGCCACCAGCGTCTTGCCCGTCCCAGGCGGGCCCCAAAACATGACGTTGCGCAGCGGCGCCGCGTTGGCCGCCGCGTTTTGGGTGGCGCGCACCAACGACGCTACGGCTGCGTCTGCCGCGGGTGCCAACACAATGCCCGCCAGGGCGGTGTGGGCAGTGGGCGCCGCGGACGCGGCGGCGCGGCAACGGCGCACGCAGCCACACGTGAGGGTGTGGAACGCGGCTGCCACGCCCGCCGGGCGGCTAGTTTCACGCACCAGCTGCGGCCGGCCAAAGAAGCCCGCCAGCGCCGACCTCGCAGCGCCGGCAGCCTCGCGTGCGCCGTAGTATGCCACCACCGTTGCAGCGGCGGCCGCCACGGTGGCCCACAGGTGGTGCGCCAGAAAGTGTGACACACCAGCGCCGATGGCGGCGCCGGCGGTGGAAATGACGGCCACCCACCGCGCCCGCGTCGCCTCTGCCTCCGCTGCCGCCGCGCGCGCCCGCACGCCCTCCGTGTCTACCACCTCCCGGATGTGCGCATCCGCCTCTGCTGCTGCGCGTGCACGCGCCGCCTCCGTCTCGGCCGCCGCCCGCGCCGCTGCCACCGCCACCTCCGTCTCCAACCGCGCCGCCTCCCGCCGCCGGTAGCTGTCCTCCTCTGCCGCCAGTCGCGCCGCCGTGGCAGTGCGCTCTGCCGCCACCTGCGCCTCTGCACGCGCCGCCCCCGCCGCTGCCGCGCCCTCTTGCCGCACCAGCTCCACGCGCGCCGTCTCCAGCGCTGCCGCCGCCGCAGCAGCGCGCTCCGCCTCCACCTGCAATCCCCGCCTCTGCCTGCCGCGTCAGCCGCACGTGCAGCGCCGTCTCGCGCTGCGACTCTGCCAGTGCAGCCTCCGCCTCCAGCGCTACCAGCCGCGCACGCGCCGCGTCACCTTCCGCCGCCGCTGTCCGCTCTGCTGCGGTGGCCATAGCTAGCTGGTGCGCCGCCAGCTTTGTCTCCGCCTCCGCCGCCGCCCGCCGCTCCTCAATGGTACGCCGCGCCGCCGAGTTGGCCTCCGCCACGCTGCGCTTCTCCTCCTCTATCCGCGCCGCCTCCTCTGCCGCCGCACGCGCGCGTGCCGCCACCAGGCCCGCCTCTGCGTGTGCTGCCGCCTGCCGCGCCTCCGCCGCGCGCACCTCCGCCTCCACCAGCTCGCGCCGCGCTGCCAGCGCCTCCGCGCTCTGCTCCCGCACTGCCGTCTGCAGCGCCTCCACCTCGCTGCGCATGCGCCGGTTTTCATCCGACAGCATGGCCAGCTGCTTCACGGTGGCGCTCGTGCCGCGCCGGAAGGGCGCCACGTCTGCTGCCGACACGTCTGCCGCCTCCTCGCCTCCACTACCACCGCTTCCACCGCCACTGCTGGACGCCGTGGCGTCATCCAACTTGGCTGTCTGCGTATCAACCAGCGTCGCGCTGCCGCCATGCGTGCCCGCCAGCAGCAGCAGCAGCAGCAGCACGGCTGCCAGCCACGCCGCCCTAGCGCCCTGCCGCACCATCCGCCTGGTTGTCAGAACAATAATTGCGGCTGTTCCGTCCGACGCGCCTGCCGCACGCCGGCCGGTACGGGGCGGTACAGGTACAATTGTGCGGGTGTTTAGGTGTGTTGCTGCAGTGGGTGTGACCGTGTGTGGTGGCGACCCACTGGTGGGGTGGTGACGTGGCGCGCGGGCTTGGCGTTGCCGCCGCGGTCATATCTTGCCCTTCGAGTCCGTCCCGTAGCCTGGAGGTCGCGCAACAGTTAGGGTTATGGCGGTGGAAATTCAAATGCGCACCGTAGCGCACGGCCTGCACTTCCCCTTCCACCACCTACAATACCCCATGGCGGCCAGCGTGGCTGCGGTATGGGTTGAACGATTTGCACGCCCGTGCACACGACTCGAACCCGCAGGTATCCATTACAACTCCTTCTTCTTGTCAGCGGCGGCGGTGGCCGACGGCGTGGCGGCGGCAGCCTTGCGGCGCGGCTTGCGCGTGGGCGTGGGGCTGGGGCTGGGGAGGGGCGTGAAGTCGGTGTCCTTCCACCGGAACTTCTCCAGCTCGGGCTGCCGCAGCACAAAGTCGCGGATCTCCAGGATGCGGCCGTCGTCCTCCGTGAACAGCAGGTCCTGGCCGCCGATGGGGTACAGCTTCACCTTGGAGCCGTCCGTCTGCAGCAGCGCCTGCCACCGCTCGCCGATGGCCTGGATCTCCGCCGGGTCGGTGGTGACGCTGGACTTGATGGTGGCGAACGACATGTGGATGTTGCCGTTGGTGGCCTCGTGCTCGTACACCAGGTCCTTCATGCGCGGGCCCGACTTGGCCAGCGTCTCAATGTCCAGCTGCGGCGCCCGCATCGCCGCCATGCGCCGCTTCCACTCAAATGTGTCCTCGTGCCACGTCTCCGACTCCTCGTCCGCCCACGCCTCCTCCAGGTCCTCCTCGTCAATGTCGCGGTTGAAGCGCGACGGCGGCACCGCCGCCACCCCCGTCAGCCCTCGTCCCACCACCGCCGCCGCCAGCGCCGCCGCCAGCGCCACCGCCACCGTCAACCCGCCGCGTGCCATCTTATCACACTGCCAACGTGGGAGTGGGTCAAGGCCGCTGCTGCTTGTGCTGCTTGTGCTGCCGCTGCTGTCACTGGTGATGCTCCCTTCGTTGCAGTGCAAGGGTACTGACACAACAATAAGCCGACACGACGCGTGCACCGCAACCAACTGCCCCCACCTCACCGTCTGCGCATGGACGTGTGTCACTTTCCCGTTACAATTGCGCACCACGCTCGCCCGCACGCGATGGCAGCGGTACGCGACTCCCCCCGCCGCTTTCAAGTGACACGTGGCAGCTGCTGCTGTCCTTTTTCCGCTTGCTGCCAGGATACCGTATCTTGGCAGCTGGCCGCTGCACCTACGCACACTCACCGTAATAGTTAACAACAGCAAACAAGCAGGTGTGCTGGGGTGGCGCCATATGTAGTAGTGGCAGAGTGTGTGAGGTGTGCTGGGCGTGTGTACGTGTGCTCTCCCATATCTGTGTGTCTATCAACCAACCACCACCCTGCACCCGACATCATCATCGTCGTCATGGCCGCCTCCCTCACCGTTGTTGCCGCTGCACGCGGCCTGGCGCGCGCCGTGGCGGCAGCGGGTGTTGCTCGCGGGGTCGCTCCAACGGCAGTGGCGGGGTGGCGCGCAATGAGCGGGGCGGCGGGGAAGAAGGAGGGCCTGGTGACGTACAAGGCGGAGGGCGGGGTGGGCATCATCACGCTGAACGCGCCTGCCAAGCTGAATGCGCTGACGGCGGCGATGGGCGACGAGCTGGGGGTGCTGCTGGCGGGTGGCATTGACTATGACCAGGTGGGCGCGCTGGTGGTGACGGGCGCGGGGAAGGCGTTCTCGGCGGGCGGCGACTTTGACTTCCTGAACGCGCGCGCCGCTGACACGGGCATGCGCAACAGCGTCATCATGCGCGGCTTCTACCAGCGCTTCCTGCGCATCCGCGAGGCGCCGGTGCCCGTCATTGCTGCCATCAATGGCCCCGCCATCGGCGCCGGTCTGTGCTTTGCCATGGGCGCCGACATGCGCATCGCGTCCAAGACCGCCAAGCTGGGCATCACGTTTGTGGGGCTGGGCCTGCACCCGGGCATGGGTGCCACCTACTTCCTGCCGCGCCTGGTGGGCCCGCAGCTGGCGGCGCGCATGTGCCTCACCGGCGAGGTGGTGACCGGCGAGCAGGCGGCGGACATGGGCCTCGTGTTGCAGGCGGTGGAGGAGGCGGAGGTGCTGCCCACCGCGGTGGCGCTGGCGGCCAAGGTGGCGGCGCAGGCGCCGGTGGCGGTGCGCAGCTGCGTGCGCAGCCTGCGCATGGCGGCGGACGAGGGCCTGGACCGCGCGCTGTGGCGCGAGGCGGACGCGCAGAGCTACTGCTATGCGGGCGCCGACCTGAAGGAGGGTGTGGCGGCGGTGGCAGGCAAGCGCAAGGCGGTGTGGCGCCAGCATGAGCACTACCGGGTGTAGGATATTTGGTTGGTCCTGCTGCGGGGGTATTTAAACGCACGCGCGTGCCCGGAAGAGAAATAATAACCACCAGAGGGGGGCACGCAGGTAGGTCGGCGCAAGTGATAGTCCAATGGTACACACGCACACACAACCTATGCCCACCGCGACGGCTTGCGGCCGGCGGCGGGGCTCTCCGCAGCTGGGGCGGCTGGGGCTGGGGCTGGGGCGGCGGCGGCAGCGGCAGCAGCGGTGGCGTCAGCGGTAGTGGCTGTGGCGGCGGGCGGCTCGGGGGCTGCCTCCCTGGCGGCGGCCTGCGGTGGCTTGGTGGAGCTGGAGCCAAATACGGAGGGCCACAGGCCGCCCAGCTTGGGCGTCTTGGGGTTGGCATCGGCTGCCGCCACAGGCGGCGCGGGTGCCGCTGCGGCAGCGGCCGCCACAGCGGCGGCGGTGGCAGCGCCTGCAACCGCAGGCTTGCCACCCGTGCTCGTGCCCGTGCCCGGCCGCCCCGTCGCCGTGCTGCTGGCGGGCGTGGCGGCGCCCTTGCGCGCGGTGGCGGCGGACCACTTGGACTTCATGGGCGGCAGCGCCTTGCCGGCAATCACCTCGCGGCACTCCTCCGCCGACAGCGTCTCGTACTCCACCAGCGCCTTGGCCAGGCGGTCCAGCTCCAGCCGGTGGTTGGTGAGCAGCGTGTACACGCGCGTGTACGAGTCGCGCAGGATGCGCTCCACCTCCTCGTCAATGAGCGCCTGCTTGTCGGGGCTGGGGTCCTTCTCGGTGTACGTGGTGAGGCCCAGGTCGGACATGGAGAGGCGGGTGACGATGGCGCGCGCCAGCTCGCTCGCCTTCTGCATGTCGCTGCCCGCGCCCGTCGTGATCTTGTCCGCGCCGTTCAGCAGCTCCTCCGCCGCCCGCCCGCCCATCGCCACGTCGATCTCCGCCAGCAGGTTCTCCTTGGTGCGGTACTCCTCGTCGGCGGGCAGGGACCAGGTGGCGCCGCCCGACATGCCGCGCGGCAGCACCGTCACCTTATGCAGCGGGTTGGCGCCGCGCGTCAGCAGCGCCGTCAGCGTGTGCCCGCCCTCGTGGTACGCCGTCATGTTGATGGTCTCCGCCTTCTGCACGCGGCCCTTCTTGGCGGGGCCCATGATCACCTTGTCGCGCGCCTCCTCCATGTCCACCATGCTGATCTCGTCCGCGCCGCGGTTGGCGGCCATCAGCGCCGCCGAGTTGATCATGGCCTCCAGCTGCGCGCCCGAGAAGCCGGGCGTGGCGCGCGCCAGCAGCGCCGCGTCCAGGTCCTTGCTCACCACCACCTTGGTGAGGTACAGCTCAATGATCTCCTGCCGGCCCTTCACGTCCGGCAGCGGCACGTTGACGGTGGTGTCAAACCGCCCCGGCCGCACCAGCGCGGCGTCCAGGATCTCGGGCGAGTTGGTGGCGGCGATGACGATCACGTTCTCGTTCTTGGTGAAGCCGTCCATGGACGACAGCAGCTGGTTCAGCGTCTGCCGCTCCGACCCGCCGCCGATGCTCACCTTGCGCTTCCCGCCCAGCGCGTCGATCTCGTCCAGGAAGATGATGGCGGGCGCGTTCTTGCGCGCGGCGGCAAACAGGTCACGCACGCGGCGCGCGCCCAGGCCCACCAGCATCTCCTCAAACTCGGACGCCGACTTGGAGTAAAACTTGCACCCCGCCTCGCCCGCCACCGCGCGCGCCAGCAGCGTCTTACCCGTGCCGGGCGGGCCGGTGAGCAGCACGCCGCGCGGCACCTTGGCGCCCAGCCGGCGGTACTTCTCGGGGTCGCGCAGGAACGCCACCACGTCCTCCAGCTCCGCCTTCGCCTCATCCACGCCCTTCACGTCGCCAAACCGCGTGGTGGGTATCTCCGTCACCTCCTCCGCGCCGTCGCCAATAAACTGCCCCAGCCCGCCGCCCATCGACTTGGTCATGCTGCCGGCAAACAGGTAGTACGCTAGGCCCAGCAGGCCCGCCGTGCTCAGGAACCGCACCAGCGCCGCACTAAAGTCGCGCTTCCCTGGGTACGCCTCCACCACCACCGGGTTGGTGCGCGTGCCAAACGCGCCCGCCGCCGCTGCCGCCGCCGAATACGCACCCCCACCGCCGCCACCCCCACCACCACTCATGGCGGCAGGCGCGGTGTAGCCGGCGTACCCGCCGCCATACCCGCCGCCGCTCGCGCCCGCGCCACCAAACGCGCCGCCGCCGCCGCCGTCACCGCTCCACGACGACGGCGTAAATGGCCGCCCGCCGCCGCCGCCACCGCCGCCGCCGCCGCCGGCAGCAGCGGCGCGCCCTGGCCCCGACGGCAGGTTCTGTGCCACCGCGCGCAGGTACGCCACGTTGATGAACGCGTTGTGCCCGTCGCCGTACCGGTGCCACGCGTCCACCACGCGGCTGCGCACCAGCGCCGCGTCACTGTCTGACAGCCGGTTCACGCGCGCCAGCGCCACCGCGTAGTGCTCCGCCACCATGCCGTCAAACGCAAACTTGCCGCTCATGACGCGCCGAATCACCTCCTCTGGCAGGCCGTACCTGCGGATGTGTGTGTATGGGTGGGGGTGAGTTTGGGTGGGTAGGCAACAGGCAGGAGGCAGGCAGGCGGGCGCGCGGGCACGCACTCAAGCAACGCCAGGAGGTACACATTCTGTGCTGCCACGTCGTGCGGTGCGGCGTTGGCGATGGTCTCACTGCGACGCAGCTCGTCACCTGACGGGTTGGCCAGCGGGCGGGCAAAGCGAGAGTTGGAGTAGTGCCGCAGCGCCGCAGGGACCGACGCTGCCGCAGCGGCGCTGCCGGCGCTCGGCAGGCCCGCCACACTGCTGCTGCGCGGCGACAGCAGGGCGCCGCCCTCGCCGCCTGCTGTCGTCACGGCAGCGGCCGCGGCGGAGGAGAGCGCGCGCAAGCTGCCCTTGGCCGCCGCTGCCGCCGCGGTCAGGGCGCTGGAGCGCGCGGCGGCCGCGGCTGCCAGCGCCGCCGTGCCGCCATCCACCGCGCGGATGCTCGCCCGCATGGTTGCGGTGGCGCTAGCAGCGAGGGTTGTGCGACGGGTGGGGGGCGGCGGGTGGGTGGAGGGGGACAGGAGTAGTGGAGAGGAGTGGAGAAGAGGGAGGCGAGAGAGAGGGCGGCAGAGCGGCGTAATGGCACAACAAAAACAATGCAAAGACGGGGCGGGTGTGCAGAAGCAATGCGCTCAAGCACACGGCAGTCGTAAACCACTGCGTTACCCGCTTGTGTGTGTTTTATGCACCGTGCGCGTGACGCATTTGTATGCTGCGGAATCGAGGCAGCACGCGCGGGAAGAAGGCGGCAGGCGAATGCCCCTCTCTTCTCTCCCCTCTCTCCCTTCGTCTTCCACGTGGCCGCGGCGGCAGGGCGCCAAAAGGTGACAATACAAGTTTACAACGGCCAACGGCAACTAAAGGCACACACGCAAGCCAGCGCGGCGACGACAACGAACAACTATGAAGGAGGTTGCGGTGGGAGGAGTATGAGTGGCGGCGACCACCAACTCAAACAGCCAGCGACAACAGCAACAGCAACAGCGGCAAACAGCAAGCATCAACAACAGCAACTACGCCAGGTACACGACGTTGGTGCCCGTGTCGTCGTCATAGTCACCGTCGCCGGCGCCGTCCCCGTCGGCATCGGGCATGGTGCGCGTGGCAACCCAGGCAGAGTAATCGTGGCTGCGGTCGGCATCTGGCACAAAGCCGTCGTACTCGTCGCCGTCCCCGTCGCCGCCCATGACAGCAGCAGCGGCAGCAGCAGCGGCAGCGGCAGCAGCAGCTGGAGGCACGGACGCCGAGACGCCGGCGGCGGGCGGCCGAGCATAGCTAGCCATGCTGCCGGTGGCACTCCTGACGGCTGCCTTGACGGCAGCGGCGGCAGCGGCGGCAGCCGCCCCAGCGACGCTGCTGCCGCTGCCGCCGCTGCTGCTGCCGCCACCGCGCCGACGCGCACCGACACCATAGGCGGCGCTAAAGCCGGCAGCGGTGAGGTCGGTGGTGGGGTGGGCAGCCGCCAGGGCGGCGGTTGCAGCGGCGGCGGCGGCGACGGCGTCGTGGCGCTGGCACACGCCGCACAGGTGGCGCTTGCGGCCATGCAGGCAGATCATGACGCCGCCGCACGCCGCGCACAGCTGCGCGACGCGGCCGTGCGTGCAGGAGATGGCGTTACACTCCTTGCACCGGCTGAGTGCGCGGCCGTGGCCGCACTTGGCAACGGCGCGGCAGTCGGCGCAGATGCGGCGGCGGCGGCCGTGCGGGCAGATGCCGCCGCCGCCGCACTCCTTGCAGTAGTCGCGCAGCCGGCCGTGCGCACACATCGCCGCGTCGCCGCACTCCAGGCAGTACCGCCGCTTGCGGCCGTGCGCACAGATGCCGCCGCCGCCGCACTCCTTGCAGTAGTACCGCCGCCGCCCGTGCTCGCACGTGCCGGTGCCGCCGCAGTCCGGGCAGAAGCGGCGCGTGCGGCCATGCTGGCACAGCGCCTCACTGCCCAGCGTCGGCGGCCGCCGCACCTGCTGCCGCGCGGCGGCGGTGGCAGCGGCATCCCCTGCCGCATCCTCGCCGCCAGACGACGGCTCAGAGTCAACAGCCACACCCGCCGCTACCGCCGCCGCCGCCGTGGCAGCTGCTGACGGCGCCGGCAGCGCTGCAACTGTCGATGCCGCTGCCCGCCGCCGCGGCCCCGTTACCCCCACCACCGCCCCAGACCCTGTCTCCGCGTCGGCAGTCAGTGGCTCTAGCGCTGCTTCATACGCCGGCAAAACCCCCGCCGCCGCCGTCGGTGGCCCAACAGACACCGACACCCCCGCCGCTACCACCGGTATCGCCGCCGGTGGCCGCCGCCGCTTCACACCCGCCACCGCGTCCACCACCGCCTCTGCTACCGCTTCCGCCATCGCCGCCTCTGCCGCCGCCGCCGCCTCCACTGCCGCCGCCTTTGCCATTGCTGCCGCCTCTGCCGCCGCCGCTGCCGCCGCGACGGCTGCCGCGGTTGCTGTCGCGAGGTCGTCCTCGTGACACTGTGCGCCCACACCGTTGGCGCTGCCGGCGCTGCTGCAACTGGCTACATCGCCGCCGGTGTCGCCGCCGGTGTCGCCGCCGGTGTCGCCGCCGGTGTCGCCGCCACTGCTGCTGCCGCCGCCATCGCCCTCTGCAGCCCCGCCCTCCTGCGTCGGTGCGCGCGCCGCCTGCGTTGCCGCCTGCGTCGCTGCCGCCTGCCCCTTCTCCTCCTCCTCGTCCACAAAAGCACTTGCACTCAATAACACCGCCGCCATGGTGTACGCAACGCATATGTGGGAGCACACTCGCCTTGCCTTAAAACTGCACGCCCGCGCGCGCGCTGTTGTTGTTGTGCCTTTGTACTATCTGGGTGGTGGTGGTGTGACTTGATGAGCTGGCAAGCCGTTGATGGAGGCGGGTGTCGCAGCAGCAGCAAGCCAACCAACGGACGGTAAGGTGGAGTGAGAACGGTGGTGGGAAATCGATAGGGGGCGGCAGGTAACGTGTGTGGTGGGCACGGGGCAATTGTGTTGTGCAGAGGGGGCAGGGTTGACATCACAGGGTTGGTTGTTAACGACGCTGGCGCCGTGATATTTGGGCACTCAACAAGTGCCTGTCAAGTGGTGTGGTCGACGACACCAACGGCACGCACCGGCCAAGGCAACAGCTGCTGTGCCAACGCCCTCCGGCACGGCCGGCTAACACACATACCACCATGGAGGCGGTGCGGCGGGAGGCGGATGCTTGGTTGCGGCGGCTGGCGGATCGTGAGCCAACGGCAGTGGCAGTGACGGCGGGCACGGCAGTTGTGCTGGCGGTGGGGCTGCTGCTGGCGTTCAGCCGGTCGTCGTCGTCCGGTGCCAGTGGCGGTGGTGACAGTGATGTGCCAACCAAGGCGGGGCGCGGCGGCGGCGCGGTGGAGGTGGATGCCGTTGTGACGCCGGTGCGGCCGAAGCGTACCTCGGCGGCGGCGGCGGGCGGCGCCGGTGCACCGGCTGCCGTGGTGGCCATCACGCCTGCCACAGAGGAGACGGTAGCAGCAGCGGCCGCCAGTGCCACCGCCGCCGACGTGCTCCCCAAGCCCCTCCTGCTTGCCTTCCTGCGCGAGCTCATTGAGAACCTGCAGCAGTTTAAGGTGCGTGTGCCGTTGTGCGGATGGCGGCGGCACACCCAATCCCACACACACACCACGGACGCCCCGCTCACAAACTGCAGGATGAGATGGCCACCCGCATGCCTGCAGACGAGCCACCGTTCTCAGAGGCGTTTGCGCGCTTCCAGGATGGCTACGTCAAGGGCCTGAAGATAATTGAGGATGAGGTGCGTGATGTGACGTGACGACGTGACGTGCGCCAGCACGCCCACACACCCACGCAGCGGCACGCACCACCACACCCGTACGAGCACGCGCACCAACACACCACGCAAACCCACACCTGCAGATGCAAAAGAAGTACCACGTGACGCTGGAGGCGGTGGTGGCGTCCAACACGCGGTACGCGGACGACGCGGAGCTGAGCGCCGAGATTGCGCGCGTGCGGGAGCTGTTTTTTGGCGCCACGCCCACGCTGCCCACCGGCACCACCTCTGACACCTTCTATGACGCCTTCTGCCGGCACATGGACATTGTGCGCGAGGCGTTCCAGGAGGCGGTGCGCAAGGCGCGCGGCGCGCTGGGGTCGCCGGAGGACCGCGTGGCGGTGCTGAACGCCACCGTGGAGGAGGAGCTCGCCGAGACGCACGCGCGCGCGGTGGAGGCGGTGGGCATGACGGAGGAGGAGTACAACGTGTGCCTGTTCACCTTCCAGCAGGAGCCGCGCTTCGTCGCCAAGATGAACGAGATGCACCACCTGCAAGCGGTGGCGCGCGAGGACCTGCTGCGCGGCGAGTAGGTTCTAGGTTGGTGTGCCGCCGTGTTGGTGCGCAGATGCTGGCACTGTGAGCTTCAAGTTTGTGCGCGTGTGTCTACGCCTTCCTACCGCTGCTGTTGCTCAACTGTCAGCAGCACGTGCAGCGCCAGTGCCAGGTGCAACAACAGGGTGACCGGCGGCAGGGCGCACCGTGACCGCGCCTGGAAGTTCCAGAACCCCTCGCCGCTCAATCTTCCGACCACACCTTCTCTCCTCTCCTCTTCTCTGCACTACTCTCTCTGCTCTCTACTCTACTGGCCCACAGCGCGGCAACCCGGATACAAAATGGGCGGCGGCGGCGGCGCGGCGGCGCGGCGGCGCGCGGCAGGGTCTGGACGCTGCTCTGGTGCGAGTGTGCATGCTGCCGCCCCGCGCCGCCGCCGCCGCCCGCCGCGCGCGCGTTGATGGCTGCGGGAGGAAGGGAGAGAGAGAAGGCGCCTCCACTCATTTGGGTGAGAGGAGAGGGAGGAAGGGGCGAAGAGAGGGAGAGAGAGTGGGCACGAGGGGCTCTGAGGGGGAGGGCGGGAGGGTAGGGGGGCGGGGCATAGTATTGTAGAGAGAGTGGCAGTGGTGGTGGTGGTGGTGGTGGTGGAGGTGGGCGGCGCGGGGTCTTGGGGGTGCAAGCGGGGGCTGTTTCGCGCCTCCCGCGCTCCCCATCTACCCACACACACCCACCCACCCACTCCCCCCCCACCCCCAACCCC
>ERZ778022.3246-NODE-3246-length-15554-cov-3.836054_pt1 | contig 15554 bp, 14 predicted proteins | sample MGYA00375752_ERZ778022 | MGnify/ENA primary metagenome ERZ778022 (study PRJEB29350, sample SAMN05389826) | bioreactor metagenome | isolation source: Thiocyanate bioreactor | place: South Africa: University of Cape Town | collected 2014-04-04 ... | reverse complement strand
CCGTCTCTGTCAGGCCGGCGCGGGTGATGACGGGTGAGTCCACCCAGCCCCAGGCTCCGCCGAAATAGACCTGCCGTTTCCGCGGCGGGGTATTGAGCGCGGTCTCGGTACCGGCGGCCGCAACGAGCCACTTGTCGGTGACATCGGAAACGCCCCGGGCGACGAGCCGAAGGCTTTCGACTTCGAGCTTTTCACCGGGGGAGTCGAAGCCGTAGGTGCGGCGGTACTCTTCGTGATAGCTCTGCGGCAGCTGCTCGAGGTCAGCCGCGGTCAGCGGCCCTTCGGGAAGCTCGACGGCGAGGCCGAAGCTCTGCCCGACGAAGCGGAGCACGACGCTGCGATGCAGCCCGTAATTGCCCAGCGGATACTCCGGATCGGCAGCGCCGATGCGGGCCTGCTCGGCCATCTCGTCGAAGCGCGCGGTCAGGTCGGCGAGGCTCATCCGGTCCAGCGGGCGGCGGATACTCTTGGTGTAGTGGTGCTCCACATCCGCCAGCAGCAGACCGAAGGCACTGAAGATGCCGGGGCAAGGCGGGATGATGACCTGCTTGATCCCGAGCTCGCGGGCGATATGCGGGCCGTGGATCGGCCCATTGCCGCCAAAGGCGCACATGGCGAAATCGGAGGGATCGCGGCCACGCTCGATAGTGACGGAGCGCAGCGCCCGGATCATGGAGGCATTGGCGATGGCATGGACGCCCAGCGCCGCTTCGCCGAGATCGGCGCCGATGACCTTGCCGACCCGCTCCTCGATCGCGGCGCGAGAGGCGGCCGCATCGATCTTGAGGCTGCCGCCGGCGAGGCCTTCCGGCCCGACATAGCCAAGTGTCACGTTGGCATCGGTCACTGTCGGCTGTTCGTTGCCGTTGCCATAGCAGACGGGGCCAGGGAACGAACCGGCACTCTTCGGGCCGACCCTCAGACCACCCGCCGCGTCGAAGCTCACGAGGCTGCCACCCCCTGCCCCGACTTCGGCGATATCGATGGACGGAACGCGAATGACATAGCCGCCGCCGCGATTGAGGCGCGAGCCGACCGAGACGCCGCCGCCGACTTCATACTCGCCGGACTGCTGCAGCCGCCCGCCCTCGAGCAGCGAGGCCTTGGCAGTGGTGCCGCCCATGTCGAAGCAGATCATGTTCTCGTAGCCGCAAAGCCGGGCAATCTCGCGCGAGGCGATGACGCCTGCGGCCGGGCCCGACTCGATGATGCGCACCGGCATCGCGCCGGCACCACGGCTGGAGATCAGCCCGCCATTAGACTGCATGATAAGCAGCGGCGCCTCGACGTCTGCCTTGTCGAGGCTCGAGCGCAGACTGTTCAGATAGCTGCGCACCACCGGCTGCACGTAAGCATTCACGGCCGCCGTGCTGGTCCGCTCGTACTCCTGGATCTCCGGCAGGATTTCTGCCGACAACGACACCGGCAGGTCGGGATAGGCCTCCGCGATGATGCGGCCGATCTCGAGTTCGTGCGCCGGGTTCACATAGGAATTGATGAGCGCGACGGCGATGGATTCCGCTCCACGCTCGAGCAGCGATGCGGTCACGCGCAGGACTTCGTCGCGATCGATCGGCTGCACCACCGAACCATCCGCGGCCATGCGTTCGCCGACTTCGGCACGCAGCTGGCGCTCGATCAGTTCCTGCGGCTTGTCCCAGTCGAGACGGTAGAGCTGTGGCATGCGCAGGCGTCGCAGCTCGAGGACGTCGCGGAATCCGCGGGTCGTGATCAGTCCGCAGCGGGCGCCCTTGTATTCGAGGATCGCGTTGGTCGCGACAGTGGTGCCGTGCAGCACTTCGCTGACGAGATCAGGCGTGCCGCCGGACTCGGACAGCGCTTCACGCAGCCCCTCGATAATACCCCGCGAATAGTCGTCGGTCGTCGATGCCACCTTGCGGCGGACAATCGTGCCGTCATCTGCCAGCAGGACCAGATCGGTGAACGTGCCACCGATATCGGCGCCGACACGGCATGGTGAGGCAAGCGTAGTCATTCAATACTCCGTTGGTGAACGCCGCCGTCGCTAGAAGCCGAGCGAGCGGGGAACAATCAGGACAATCTGCGGGAACAGGATGATGAGGAGGACGCTGAGCAGCATGGGCACCAGCCAGGGCAGGAACCCCTTCACCACTTCGGCGTAGGGTGCATTGGCGATCCGCTGCATGGCGAAGAGACCCACACCGAAGGGCGGCGTGAACATGCCGATCGAGATCGTGATGATGAGCACGACGCCGACCTGCAGCGGGTCCACGCCGACGGCCAGCAAGGGCGGCAGCACGATGGGCGGCAGCAGCAGGAGCAAAACCGTCACTTCCATGAAGCAGCCCAGGAACAGCGCCAGCGCCACCGTGAGCAGCACCAGGATGGTGGGGGCGTTCGAGAAGTGCAGCATGAAGTTCGCGATGTCCTGCGGCACCTGCTCGACCGTAAGGATCCAGCCGAACACCACACCGACCGCGACGATCAGAAGTAGCGAGGAGACCTCGCGGGACGACTCGACCAGCGCAGGCCAGATGTCGCCCAGCTTGAGCTCGCGATAGACGACGATGCCGAGGAACAGCGAGTAGAGCACCGCAACCGCGGCCGCCTCGGTGGGGCTGAAGACGCCCAGCGTCATGCCGCCGATGAGCAGCGCCGGCGTCATGACGGCCGGCATCGCCGAAAGGAAGTAGTGAACGAACTGCCGGAAAGAGCCGACCGGATGGCTCGGCAGCTTGTAGCGGATGGCATAATAAGTGACGAAGGCCATCATCAGCAGGCCGAGCACGATCCCCGGAAGGATCGAGGCAAGGAAGAGGCCGGCAATCGAAACCTGCGCATTGATGGCATAGACGATCGCCGCGATGCTGGGCGGAATGACCGGGCCGAGGCTCGACGAGGCCAGCGTTACGCCCATCGAGAAGCGCAGCGGATAGCCGGCGTCACGCATCGCCTTGATCTCGATGCGGCCGAGCGAGCCGAGATCGGCAAGGGCCGAGCCGGACATGCCGGCAAACACCAGGCTGCCCAGCACGTTGACGTGGCCGAGCCCACCGGGGACGAAGGCAACGAGCGCGTGGCAGAAGCGGAAGATGCGATGCGTCACCCCGCTCCGGTTCATCAGGCTGCCCGCGAGGACGAACAGCGGGATGGCCAGCAGCGAATAGATGTCGATCGAGTAGAACAGCCGGGAGGCCAGCGAGGCGAGGCTGTACTGGTTGGTGAGGAAGTACATGGCGCAGCCCGCGCCGATCGCCAGAAACACCGGCAACCGCAGCAGAAGCAGCGTCAGGATGAGAAGGGAGATCACATAGGCGTTCACAGCGCCACCTTGTCCTCGGCACGCGGGGCCGGTTCAGAAGTTTGGCGGCCCAGGATGCCGTTGATGGCATCCCCCGCGTACACCAGCGCATGCAGGCCACAGGCCGCTGCAATGACGCCGAAGAGGTAGGAGACGGGGATCTGCAGCGCAGGCAGACGAATGCCGGCCATCTTCGTCGCCAGCAGGTAGCCGCTGTAGGCCAGCAGCGCGAGAAAGGCCGTGCCAACGAGGTGATGGAAGATATCCAGCCACCGCTGAACCCGCGGCGAAAACATGTCGTAGACGAACTCCACAGCCATGTGTTCGCGCAGGTGCGGCAAGGCGATGCTGCCGCAGTAGGCCATGATGATCAGCAGGGCCCGGCTCAGCTCCTCGGTGACGATGATCGGTGTCCCCAGGAAGTAGCGATAGATGATCGCCACCGTGGTGGTGAGCACGATGAGCGCAAGGGTTATCCCCGCAACGATCGTGCTCGTTTTTGCAATCCAGCGCACGGTGGCTCTCCTCTACTCAGTCAGCCGACAATTACTTGCCCGCTGCCTCGACCTGCTCCAGCAGGCCTGCAGGCCAGTTGGCGGAGATCTTGGGGATCGCCTGCGCACGGACGCGCGTCCGGAACGCTTCGACATCGAGGCCCTGCTCGGGCCCGATGATGGTCATGCCTTCGGCTTCGAGCTTGCCGAGAAGCTCACGCTCCTGCGCCAGCGCGAGTTCGTTGCCGTAGAGACCCGCTTCCTTGCCAGCTTCGATAAGGATCGTCTGCTGTTCAGCGGTGAGACGCTCGAACGCCTCCTCGTTCATCATCGTGGTGATGACGCCGAAGATGTGCCCGGTGCGCATCAGGTGCGACTGCACTTCCTGGAAGCGCGCGGTGTAGATCGAGGCCGGCGGGTTTTCCTGGCCGTCGATGACGCCGGACAGCAGCGCCTGGTAGACTTCGGCGAAATCCATCGGCGTCGGAGTGGCACCCATGGCCTCGACCGTCGCGAGGAAGGTCGGCAGCGTCACGGAGCGGATCTTCATGCCCGCCAGATCTTCCGGCGTATGAATTTCCTTGTTCGCGGTGAGGTGGCGCGAGCCGAACGTTTCCATGGACAGCAGGCGGACGCCGGCCTTCTCGGCGAGCTCGGAAGCGATCTGCTGGCCGATTTCGCCGGTCCAGACCTTCACGAAATGGTCGACGCCGTTGAACATGTAGGGCGAGTCAAAGATCGAAACGCTCGGAACCAGGTCCACGGCCACGGTGGCCGGCAGCGATCCGGCGATGTCGATGGTGCCGATCTTCACACCGGCCCACAGGTCGTTGAGGCCGCCGAGCTGTGCGGACGGATAGACCTCGATGGTGATCTCGCCATTGGTGCGCTCGGCCACCAGCTCGGCAAACTTGAGCGCCGATTTGTGGAGCGAGTGATCCGGCGCATTCTGGTGGCCGAAGCGCAGAACCGTGGCGGCCTCGGCCGGCAGGGCAAACGCGATGCCGGCGATCAAGGCGCCAGCAAGCAGAGAAGTAACACGCACGATGTAGTCCCTCCTAGGTTGTGCAGGCCGCCCCCAGCGGCCCGTCAGCTTGGTAAGTAGTCGTCTTCAAACACCCGGGCGTCCTGTAGACCTACGATCTCGTCCCGGGCCGGGAAGCTGGTCATTCGGTCGAAGCCGACCGTTGTTCCGTGCCGCGCCACATGCGCGAGGATGTCCTGCATCGCCGCGATGGCGGCAAGCTGCAGGTCGGCCGGAAGCGTGAGGATCCGGTACCCCATGGCGGCGAGGTCCGCGGCGGGTGGCGTGTCGCCGAGTCCCTTGTTGAGGCTGATGAGTTTTGGCGCGGTCACGCGGCGCGCCACCGTCTCCATCTCAGCAATGGTCTTGAGGTGCTCGACATAGATGACATCCGCCCCGGCGTCGGCGTAGCGGTTGGCGCGGTCTATCGCCTCATCGAGCCCTGAGCTTGGAAGCGCATCGGTGCGGGCGATGATGCAGAAGGCGTCGTCCGGCCGGCTGGCGAGCGCGGCCTTGACGCGGCCTACCATCTCCTGCGGAGAAATCAGGTTCGCCGCGGCATCGCGGAAGCGCCGTGGCACCTCGCGGTCCTCGATGTGCGCCGCGGCAGCACCGGCCAGCGCGAATTCACGGACGGCCCGCCTGATGGTCGCGATACCACCATGGCCGGCATCGAGGTCAGCGATGATGGGGAGCGATATCGCTGCGGCAACGGACCTGACGCGCTCGGCGACCTCGACGTAAGAAATGGCCCCAATGTCCGGCTGCCCAAAGCTTCGCGCGACGCCGCCACCGGTGAGATAGACGACCGGAAAGCCGGAACGCTCGACGAGGCGAGCCGACAGACCGTCGAAGGCGCCCGGCGCCACGACAATCCCCTCAGCCGCGATCAGCGCGCGTAGCCGATCAGCCCCTCGTCCCATGCCCGCCCTTCCCCGAACGTCAGTTTCACGTTACAAAACGCATCTGTCGGCGTTTTTTTAACGATACAAAAGAGACATTTTGTGACGAACATGTCAATTCCCCCTACAGCAATTTCCCCGGCCCTGTCCTGAATGCCCATCCAACCCATCGATGCCGCCCGCTTCACCCGAACCACCAGCCTCATCCTCGTCCTCATCGCAGGCCTGCTCTGGAGCATTGGCGGCGTGCTGGTCCGCCTGGTTGAAGATGCCTCCGGCTGGCAGATCATCTTCTACCGCTCGGTGACGCAGACGATCGTGATCGTGCTTGCCATGCTCGTCGTCGGCAGCGGCTCGATGCGCGGCCGCTTCATGAGCATCGGACGCTACGGCATCGCGGCCAGCATTTTCCTGTCGTTCGCCTTTATCTTCTTCGTGTTCTCGATCCTCCACACGAACGTCGCCAACACCCTGCTCATCCTGTCGACCGTGCCCTTCATCTCGGCCTTCCTCGGCTTCGTGCTGCTGCGCGAGCGGCCCGGACGCGAGACCTTTTTCGGGGCGATTGCCGCGGCGATCGGCGTCGGCATCATGGTCGGGCAGGACGCGTCGGCCACTAACCTGCAGGGCAACATCATCGCCATCTTCGGGGCGATGAGCTTTGCGAGCTACATCGTGTGCATGCGCGGCGGCCGGTCCGCCGACATGCTGCCGGCCAACGCCGTGGGCGGTGTGCTCTCCGCAGTCGCGGCTGCGGTATTCGCCGCAACGCTCATGGAGGGATTTGCGATCTCCCTCCACGACCTCATGATGTGCATCGGGCTCGGCGTGTTCCAGACCGGTCTCGGCCTGATCACCTTCACGCTGGGCTCACGCCAGCTCAAGGCATCCGAGCTCGCCTTGCTGTCGCTGATCCATGTGATACTTGGACCTGTATGGGTTCTTGTGCTCGTTGGCGAAGTACCGGGCACGAACGTACTTGTTGGGGGCGCATTGGTCCTCGCTGCCATAGTCGTTCCAGCGGCCAGGCAAATGTGGCAAGAGGCGAGATGAAGCGGCCGACTCCACCGAAGAACACGCCCCGTCCCACGACGGGCGACAGCGCCAAGGGACCGACCATGCGCAAGGTCGCGATCGCGGCCGGCGTATCGGTGATGTCGGTATCGAACGTCGTCAACGGGCGACACCACCTGCTGCGCCCGGGGACTCGGGCGCGCATCGAGGAAGCGATCGCCAAGGTCGGCTACCGCCCGCATGCAGGTGCACGCAGCCTGCGCCGCGCCCAGGCGATGACCGTCGGTCTGCTGGTGATCGATCAGACCCGCACCTTTCTCAGTGAGCCGTTCATCGCCCAGATCGCCGGCGGCCTCAGCGCCACACTCGGTGACGAGAACTACGGCATGCTGCTGCAGGCATCGCCCAGCCTCGAGGTCGACGAAACCATCGTATTCGAGAACGGCCGCACCGACGGCGTCTGCGTGTTCCTCGCGGGGACGGACCTGTATCGCGCCAAGCTGGTCAAGCGACTTTCGCAGCTCAACCAGCCCATCGTCGCATTCCAGGAAGTCGACCTGCCGCCCGATCTCCCCGACGTCTGCGTCATCCGCCAGCAGGACCGCAAAGGCGGCCGCCTTATCGCCGAGCATGTACGCGAACGCGGCGCGCGCAAGTTCGGCGTGCTGATGCCGTCCATCCTCAGACCCGGCGCCTCGCAGCGCCTGCTGGGCATCCGGGACGGCCTCGCGGAATTCGCTGACGAACCGCACTGCACGTTCATTCCGTGCGGTGACATGGGGTTTGCGATCACCCAGGCCGCCGTGGGCGATTACCTCGATACCCATGGCGTGCCGGACGCCTTCCTCTCCCTCAATGACCACATGGGCATTGCTGCCATGAAACTGCTGCGCAAGCGCGGCCTCGAGGTCCCCCGCGACGTCATGGTCACGGGCTTCAATGGCATGGAATACCTGCAGTACGCCGACCCCGTGCTCACCACGATCAAGTCGCGCGCCTACAAAATGGGGGCCGCGGCCGCGCGCGCCCTCCTTGATCGATTGACGTCGGGGCGCTTTGCCGAGAGAGAGATCGTCCTCCCCATCGAACTGGTGGTCGGCGGGTCGACCTAGGAATGGATATACGGAATGTTTGAAAGCAGTGCTGGCCCCAATGCGGGGCTGGTCGGGCGCCCAGCCGAGGATTTTGCCCGCGACGCCGCCACTCCCGCGCTCTGCATCGAGTTTGACGGGTTCAGCGCCAATCTCGCAGCCATGCAGGCCCTGGCCAGTGCCGCAGGCAAGGCGCTTCGTCCGCACATGAAGGCCCACAAGTGCGGCCGCATCGCTGCCCTGCAGCAGGCGGCCGGTGCCATCGGCATTTCCTGCGCGACCGCCAAGGAGGTGGAAGCCGCCGCCGTCGCGGGCATTTCAAGCATCCTGCTGACGACTCCGGTGGTAAGCCCGATGGTGCTGGGCCGCATCGTCCAGCTCGCCAGCGCCGGTCCGGAAGTGATCGTCGTGGTCGATACGGTCACGGCTGCGGATCTCGCCGCGGCAGCAGCGACGGCGGCCGGCACCCGGCTCGGCGTGCTCATCGACATCAACGTTGGGCAGAACCGCACCGGCGTTTCGGATGCCGCGGGCGCGGTTGCGCTCGCGCGTCACCTCGCAACCCTGCCCTCGTTGCGGCTGCTCGGCGTGCAGGCCTACTACGGGAACCTGCAGCACGTCCCGACCCTCGCCGAACGCGAACGGCTCATCGCAGTCCAGCTCGGGCTGCTGAACAGCATTCTCGATGCCTTGCAGCAGGACGGCCACGCCGTTGGCATCGTCAGTGGCGGCGGCACGGGCACGGCCGAGATCGACCTGAAAATCGGCCCCTTCACCGAGATCCAGGCCGGCTCCTACCTGTTCATGGACGACCAGTATCTTGCCATCGAACGGCACGATGTCAGGCTTGAGCCTACCCTGACGGTGCTGACGCGCGTCACCAGTGATGCCGTTGCCGGCCAGGTGGTGGTCGATGCCGGCGCCAAGGCGCTGTCGACCGATCCGGCGAAGGCCCGTCTCGCCGGCGCGGTGCCGCAGCAGCCGGAGCATCGGTTCATGGGCGACGAGCACAGCGCCTTGCGCTACGCGCCGGGCGCGACCCGACCCGCTGTGGGCCAACTCCTTTCGATCATCGCAACGCACTGCGACCCGACAGTCAACCTGCACGACCGCTTCCACATCATGCAGGACGGTCGCCTCATCGACATCTGGCCCCTCGACGCCCGCGGCTACTAGATCACTCCCACTCGATGGTGCCGGGGGGTTTGCTGGTGACGTCGTAGACGACGCGGTTGATGCCGCGGACTTCGTTGATGATGCGGGTGGCGGCGCGGCCGAGGAAGTCCATCGAGTACGGGAAGAAGTCCGCGGTCATGCCGTCGACCGACGTCACGGCACGGAGCGCACAGACGAATTCATAGGTGCGGCCGTCGCCCATGACGCCGACCGTCTGCACGGGCAGCAGCACGGCGAACGCCTGCCAGATGCTGTCGTAGAGGCCGGCTTTCCTGATCTCGTCGAGGTAGATGGCGTCGGCCTGGCGCAGGATCTCCAGCTTTTCTCGGGTGACGCCGCCCGGCAGGCGGATGGCGAGGCCGGGGCCGGGGAACGGGTGGCGGCCGACGAAGCGGTCGGGGAGGCCGAGCTCGCGGCCGAGGGCGCGGACCTCGTCCTTGAACAGCTCGCGCAGCGGTTCCACCAGCTGCATGTTCATGCGCTCGGGGAGGCCGCCGACGTTGTGGTGCGACTTGATGGTAACCGAGGGACCACCCGTGAAGCTGACGCTCTCGATGACGTCGGGGTAGAGCGTGCCCTGCGCCAGGAACTGCGCGCCGCCGATCTTTTTCGCTTCGTTTTCAAAGACTTCGATGAACAGGCGGCCAATCGTCTTGCGCTTGGTTTCGGGGTCCGCCTCGCCCTCGAGCTGGCCGATGAAGAGGTCGGCGGCATCGACGTGGACAAGCGGAATATTGTAGTGGCCGCGGAACATTTCGACCACTTCCGTGGCCTCGTTCTGGCGCATGAGGCCGTGATCGACGAAGATGCAGGTGAGCTGGTCGCCGATGGCCTCGTGGATCAGGACGGCGGCGACGGAGCTGTCGACGCCCCCACTCAAGCCACAGATAACACGACCTTTTCCGACCTGAGCGCGGATCTTTTCGACGGCGCGCTGGCGGTAGGCGGCCATCGTCCAGTCGGCCTTCAGTCCGACGATGGTATGGACGAAGTTGGCCAGAATTCTGCCGCCATCCGGAGTGTGGACCACCTCTGGATGGAACATGGTCGTGTAGAAGCGCCGTTCCTCGTTCACCGCGATGGCGAACGGGGCGTTCGGCGAGGCGGCGACGACCTCGAAACCGGCCGGCAGGTCGGTGACGCGATCGCCGTGGCTCATCCAGACGGGGTAGCTGCCGCCGACCTCCCAGATGCCGTCGTAGAGACGGCTCGGTGCCTTGACGGTAAGATCGGCGCGGCCGAACTCGCGGGCATGGCCGCCTTCGACCTTGCCGCCGAGCTGCAGGCTGAGGGTCTGCTGGCCGTAGCAGATGGCGAGGATTGGGACACCGGCCTCGATCACCTCCTGCGGGGCGCGGGGACTGCCGGGATCGAGCACCGAGGCGGGGCCACCGGAGAAGACGACGCCGCGCGGCTGCAGCTGGCGAAACGCCGCGGCGGCGTTCTGGAACGGGTGCACCTCGCAGTAGACACCGGCCTCGCGGATGCGGCGGGCGATCAGTTGGGTCACCTGGGACCCGAAATCGACGATCAGGATGGAGTCGGGGAGCGGGGCGGAAGCGGGGGCTGTCATGGCCGGGAAATAGAGGGATGGGCGAGATTCCGCAAGGTTCCCCCTACTCCGCCCCGGCGCCTGCGCCCGTGCGGGCCAGCTTGCCGCTCAGGTTGCGGTTGAAGCAGGCCTCCAGCGCCCGGCGAATGTCGGCATCGCTTTCGACGGCGCGGCGCAGCCGGGCCTGATCGAAGGTGTAGTAGCGGAGGGGCTTGGCGGCGACCACCGTAGCATTGGCGGGTTCGCCGCTGATGAAACTCATCTCGCCGATGAAATCGCGCGGCCCGCAGACGGCGACGATGCGACCGTCCCGCTCGACCTGCGCCACGCCGTCGGTCAGGAAATAGAGCCGCTCGGGGCGCATGCCGGCGGCCGTCAGTTGGGCACCGGCCTCGGAAGTCCCCTGCTGGGCCAGACGCAGCAGGCGGCGGACGGTCTGACGATCGACATCGTCGGGCATGGCTTCGACGAGCCGCTTCTCCTCGTCGCTGAAGCGGTGGCGCTTCTGATAGTACCACAGGACCAGCAGCTGGATGACATTGACGGCCACGAAGGCGATCTCCCAGAAGACCACGACATGGTCGATTTCGAAGAACGCCCGATTGACGATGCGGATGAGCCCCGCAACGATGGCGATGGCCCGCAGCCAGCCCATGTCGTTCATCATCATGGAGATGACGAGAAGGGCGTAGGGCAGATGAGTGAGTATCTTCGAGGGATCGAAGAGTAGTGTCGCCAGTGCCTGAAAATCCATCCGAGTATGCCGCCGCCCCAAAGCCACAACTTGGCAACAGCGACTGGCTGTGGTCAATCCATTCGCGAGGCAGGAGGCGAGAATGAAGGCGGGACAGGGCGTCTGGCGCAACCCACCGCCGTTCCACGAATGGCGGGACGGCACGCTGGTGGTGCGCACCGGAACGGAAACCGACTGGTGGAACAACACCTTCTACCAGTTTCGCCATCTCGACGGGCATTTTCTCGGGACGCCGGTGACGGGTGACTTCTCGCTCGAACTCACCTTCTCCGCCAACTATTCGCGCCTCTATGACCAGGCCGGCGCCATGCTGTTCGTCGACGAGAACAACTGGCTCAAGTGCGGAACCGAGTTCACAGACGGGGCGCTGCACTTTTCCGTGGTGGTGACGCGGGACGACCAATCCGACTGGTCGGTCCGTGCACTGGGGACCGACCCCGCCCTGCCCGTTACGCTGAGGCTGACCCGGCACGCGGAAGCACTGCGCATTCAGGTGCTCGAAAGCGGCGTATGGCACCTGGTGCGACTGTGCTACCTCGCCATGCCGCCGACGGTGGACGTAGGCCCGGCGACCTGTTCGCCGACCGGCGAGGGCCTAGAGACCCGATTCGAGCGGATTTCGATCGGCGAGGCCATTTCGCGGGAATTGCACGACTAACCCGAGCACAGATGCGACGTTCGGTTCACGGATCGGCGCCACAGCAGGTGGGGCCGCCCCTCCACCGGCTTTGCCGGTCCCTCTCCCCCGCTGCGCAGGGAGGATTCCTGACTGCGCGGTCAGGTGTTCAGTTGAGGATGGCAATGGAGAGGTTGAGGAGGCTGGCGAAGGCGACCCATGCGGCATAGGGCAGGAACAGGCTCGCCGAGACCCGATCCTCGGGCCAGCTGCGGGCAATGAAGGCGAGGATCAGCGCCAGGATGGCGGCGATCACGACGAATGCCGGCCAGAGCCAATGCAGCGCGAACCAGGTCGGCGACCACAGCCCGTTCAGCACCATCTGAGCGTACCAGAGCTTCCTCGCCACGCCGCCGGGCGCGCGCAGGAACGTGCGCCAGCCGGCAATGGCGATGAGAACGTAGAGGGTGAACCAGACCGGGCCGAACACCCAGTTGGGCGGATTGAACGGAGGCTTGTCGAGCGCGGCATACCATTCGCCCGGCGCCGTCGAGATGCCGATCAGCGCGCCGACGCCGATAACGACAACGAGGAAGACCGCGAGCAGGCCGAGGGCGCGTGGGGTGCGCCATTCCGTGGCGAGGGTGTTCATGACCGCAGCAACGGCGGGCGCCGGGGGAAAGTTGCGTCAGCGCGCCAAGGAGCGATCGCGGTAAGGCGACATTGTCGGCAGCGCTTTCGTCGGCCGTCCGGAGACGCCGGCCCGGACTATCCAGGACGGCAGCATGGGATCGACCCGACGCGGGGCCATCATCCCTTTTTCAGCGCGCAGAAATAGAAGCCGTCGGTGCCGGTGGTGTGGGGGGTGAGCTGGAGCCCGCCCTCGGGCGTGAAACGGGCTCGCGCGGCGCCGGCAATGTGGTGGTGCCAGAGGCCGGCCCCCGGCACGACGGTGAAATCGGGATGGGCGGCGAGGAAGGTGGCGACCTGCGCCCCGTTCTCGGCCGGCAGGATCGAGCAGGTGATGTAGACTAGGGTGCCGCCCGATTTCACGTAGCGGGCGCCTTCGGCAAGGATGGCCGCCTGCTCGGCGGCACGGGCCACGACCTGATCGGGCGTCAGCTTCCACTTGGCATCAGGCCGGCGCCGCCAGGTGCCCGAACCCGTACAGGGGGCGTCGATGACCACCCGGTCGAGCTTGCCGACGAGATCATCGAGCGCGCCGGGTGCCGGCGGGCGCACCTGCACGTTGCGCACGCCGGCGCGCTTCAAGCGGTCATAGATCGGGGCGAGCCGATCGCGGGAGGGATCGTGGGCAAAGATCTGGCCCTTGTTGCCCATGTCCGCCGCCATGGCGAGGGTCTTTCCCCCTGCCCCGGCGCACAGATCGAGCACCTGCTCGCCCGGCTTGGCGCCGGCCAGCAACGCGACCATCTGGCTACCGAAATCCTGCACCTCGAAGCCGCCCTTGAGGAAGGCCTCGTCGGTCTGCACGTTGGGCGTCCGGCTGTCGCGGCTGCCAGCCGAGAGCCGGATGCCATTGGGGACGGCATGCGCCTCGTCGGGGCCGAAGCGCGCCAGCGACTTCATGACCCGCTCGCGGCTCGACTTCAGCGTGTTGACGCGCAGATCGAGCGGCGGACGGGCGGCCATGGCCTCGCCCTCGGCGACCCAGTTGTCGCCCAGCGAAACCGGTAACTCGGCGGCTACCCATTCCGGAAGATCGGCCCGGACGTGATCCGGCGCGCCGGACAGCGGATCGGCGGCAAGCAGACGCGCGGCCTCGTCAGCCTCCAGCGCCGCGGGGGCATGCGTGTCCGACGCAAAGGCGGCGGCCAGTTCATCGGGATGGAGGCCCCAGTCGCGAACGGCGACACCCAGCACCAGCGCACGGGGAGTATCGGCGCCCATGACCCAGGCATGCGAGGCGCGACGGCGCAGCGCGTCATAGACGAGATTACCGATGGCCGCGCGATCGCCAGCCCCGGCGAAGCGATTGTTGAGGCCCCAGGCCTTCAGCGCCTCGGACACCGGCCGATGGCGCGCCTCCACATCGGCCAGCACCTCGATGGCGGCGGCAAGTCGACCGGGCAGACGCATCAGTTGCTCCCCGCAACGGCCATCAGGACCAGCCGGACGGCGAGTACCAGCCACCAGATCGCGAGAACCACCACGCCGGCCGAAAAGGCGGCGAAGCGGCGCACGACGTGATTGCTGGTGACGTGGATGACGGCATGAACCCAGCGGCTCGCCACGAAGGCGAGCGCCAGGACGACATCGATCAGCGAGGCACCGAAATACAGCGCGAGCAGCGCCGCGACGTAGAACAGCACCGGCACTTCGAACTGATTGGAGAAGGCATTGGCGACCTGCCGCGAGGCCGCCGGCCAGGCTTCGCGATCGAGCGCGATGTCGGCGATACGCACGCGGCCGCCGACGATCAGCGGAATGCGGGCCCGATAGAGCAGACCGGCGATGACGAACACCAGCAGCCCCTGCGCAAGAACGGCCGCAACCAGCCAGAGCGAGGCGGCGCTCATCAGCCGCCGCGATAGTTCGGGGCTTCGCGGGTGATCTGCACGTCGTGGACGTGGCTTTCGTGCAGGGCGGCGCCGGAGATCTTCACGAACACGGAGTTGTCGCGGAACTCCTGCAGGTTGTGGGCGCCGGTATAGCCCATGGCGGCGCGGAGACCGCCACCCAGCTGGTGCAGGACCTGCCCGGCGGCGCCCTTGTAGGGCACCTGACCCTCGATGCCTTCGGGCACGAGCTTGAGGCTGTCAGAGACCTCCTGCTGGAAGTACCGATCGGCCGAGCCGCGGGCCATGGCGCCCACCGAACCCATGCCGCGATACGACTTATAGCTGCGGCCCTGGTAGAGATAGACCTCGCCGGGGCTCTCGTCGGTGCCGGCCAGCAGCGAGCCGATCATGGCGCAGGAAGCGCCGCCCGCCAGTGCCTTGGCCAGATCTCCTGAGAACTTGATTCCGCCGTCGGCGATGACCGGGACACCGGACCGGTCGGCTTCCTCGGCGCAGGCCATGACCGCCGCAAGCTGCGGAACGCCGACGCCGGCGACCATGCGGGTGGTGCAGATGGAGCCCGGCCCGATGCCGACCTTGACCGAGTCAGCGCCGGCATCGATGAGGGCGCGGGTGGCCTCGGCGGTCGCCACGTTGCCGGCGACGATGCGGGTGGAATTGCTCTCTCGCTTGATGCGCTCGACGGTCTCGGCGACGCGCACCGAATGGCCATGCGCGGTGTCGATGACGAGCAGATCGACGCCCGCATCGATCAGCGCCATGGAGCGCTCGTAGCCCTTGTCGCCGACGGTGGAGGCGGCGGCGACCCGCAGCCGGCCCTGCGCGTCCTTGATGGCCATCGGATTGAGCTGGGCCTTCTCGATGTCCTTGACGGTGATGAGGCCGACGCAATTGCCGGCGCCGTCGACGACCAGCAGCTTTTCGATGCGGTGGCGGTGCAGCAGGGTCTTGGCCTCGTCGCGGCCGACGCCATCGGTGACGGTGATGAGGCCCTGGTGGGTCATCAGCTCGGAGATCTTCTGGCGCTCGTTGGAGGCGAAGCGGACGTCGCGGTTGGTGAGGATGCCGACCAGCCGGCCGTTGACACGGCCGCCCTTGCCGCCGT
>ERZ778022.3241-NODE-3241-length-15578-cov-5.372930_pt1 | contig 15578 bp, 10 predicted proteins | sample MGYA00375752_ERZ778022 | MGnify/ENA primary metagenome ERZ778022 (study PRJEB29350, sample SAMN05389826) | bioreactor metagenome | isolation source: Thiocyanate bioreactor | place: South Africa: University of Cape Town | collected 2014-04-04 ... | reverse complement strand
TACTTCAAGTCCTGCTATGTCCGCTCGCCGGGCGGCGCGCTGTTCGAGATCGCCTGGTCGGTCGAGGGCGGCTGGGCGCTGGACGAACCGGCCGACCAGATCGGCTCGACGCTGGTCTTCCCGCCATGGTTCGAGAACCGCCGCGAGGAACTGATCGCCGGCCTGGAACCCGCAAACTTCTGAGCTGGATCGATGGCGACACATCAAGACCCTCTCCTCCTCGGCTTGTCCCCCGAGGAGGCGCACGTCCACTGCATCTTCATCCATGGGCGAACCCAGTCGCCGGAAGACATGCGGGAGCAGGTGATCGGCAGGCTCAAGGCTCCGGGCGTGGCCTTCGTGCTGCCGCGCGCCGCCGGCAACAGCTGGTACGGCGCACGCGCCACCGACCGCTTGACCCCGGCGACGCGCGAGGAGCTTGACGACGCGCTTGCCTATGTCCGCGATATCGCCGAAGACCTGTCGCGGCGGCGCCATGCGACGCCGCTGCTGATCGGCGGTTTCAGCCAGGGCGCATGCCTGACGCTGGAATATGCGATGAAATACGGGCCGTGGCAGGGTGCCATGGCCAGCCTGACCGGCTGCCGTGTCGGCACGGCCGACTGCGAGAGGCCGTTCGCCGATCTCGATCGCATGCCGGCCTACCTGACGGGTTCCGACAAGGACCCCTGGATCCCCGTCGCGGCATTCGCCGAGGCGACGGAAAACCTGGCGCGGGCACGGGCACGTCTGCGCTGCGATGTCCTGCCCGACCGCGCCCACGAGGTTTCGGCCGGCGAGATCGCCGCTGTCGATGAGTATTTATCTGCGATAGCCGGTGCGGATCGCGCGTCTTTATAAATCGCGTCTGTTCATCAGCGGCGATCATGTCATTTAAACATACGCCCGGACAGGAAATCCTGTCCGGGCGTCTTCATGATCTGGGATGGGAAGAGCGGCCCGCCAAACAATCCAGACTATCGATTTTCCTTCATGGTGGCTCGCGCGGTGGCGGTGAATTTCACCAGAACGATATAGGTGGCCTGCAAGCGGCACAGGCATCGGCGGGACCACGTTCACGCGCATCGTCTGCGCGATGCCACGAGCGTCATCGCGGTCGCTCTTGTTCGGCTGCGGAGCTGGGCTTTCGTGTGCCGTGCCGCGTCCATTCTCCGGTTGCGCCATCCGGAGAATTCACCGATACAGAGGGCGGGATATGTCACAGGTACGTTTTTCGAGCTTTTACATAAAAGGCACATGCAACAGATACATCGTCTTTGGGATGAGCTGGCGGATTTCGATGTCGGCCAATGCGACGCGGCTTCCAACCGACTGATGACGGCCCTGGCCGAACGTGCCGACATGTCCAACGTCACCTGGGCCGGCGCCGTCCGGCTGACCCGTGGGGAGCGGGCCGACAGCGACGACGTCATGCGCCGGTGGCGGGTGGCGGCGGCGCAATCGCTGCACCCCTATATCCCGCCGCCGCACCGGATCTGGGACAAGCCGGAAGCCGATCCGTCCATGGATATTCCCCTGCGTGATCTCGGCCGCTTCCGCAACTATACGTTCCGGCGTGAATTGCCGGAGAGCTGGTTCCAGTCGCCGTTCTACCGGCAGCATTATGGCGACCACGGCATCGTCGATGCGACCTTCGTCGCCTTTCCCATCAACGAGGATTGCGAATCGCATTTCGGCTTCTGGGCGCGGCGGCCCCTGGAGGACGAGACGATTGCGCTGGTCGCCTATGCCTTGCGCGGCATCAAATGGTTTCATCGCCGGCTGATGCTCATTCACGGGCTGTTTCTGGCCTCGTCGCCGCTGACGCCGACCGAACACAAGGTAACGCAACTTTTGTTGACCGACGCATCGGAAAAACGCATCGCCCATCAGCTCGGTCTCGCCGGATCGACCACGCACCAGCATGTCGTGGCCATCTATCGCAAGTTCGGCGTTCGCAGCCGCGCCGGGCTGATGAGCCTGTGGCTCAATCGTCCGGCCCGGGCGGAATGACGATGCTCGCCGGACAGAAGGAGGAAATCCATCGCCTCTGGGACGATCTGTCGGATTTCGACACCAGCCAGTCACAGGAGGCCGTGCTGTCGCTGATGGCGGCACTGGTGAAACTGGCCGGTGTCGCCAATGCCACATGGGCCGGCGCCATCCGCATGAGCGGCGGCGACGAAAGGGACCCGCTGCAGGGCTGGCGCGTCGCGACATTCATGACGCTCGCGCCACTGGCCCTGCAGTCGGACGAGGGCCATCTGGGTGGTGTCCTGCGCCTCTGGGACCGGCGGGAGATCGATCCGTCCTTCCTGCTGCCGCTCAAGGAGGTGGGAACGTTCCGAACCTATTCGCTGCGCCGCGGCTTGCCGGCGGAATGGTTCGAAACGCCGTTCTATCATCGGCACTACGGTTTCTGCGGTGTCCACGATGTCGTCTTCGTCGCCTTTCCGCTCAACGAAGATTGTGAGTCGCACTTCGGCTTCTACGCGCACCAGCCGGTCAGCGACGAGACGATCGCGCTGCTGACCTACGCGGTGCGCGGCATAAAATGGTTCCACCGGCACCTGATGCTCAGCCACGGGCTGCTGATGGCATCGGCGCCGCTGACGCCGACCGAACACAAGGTCCTGCAACTGCTGCTGACCGAGATGACGGAGAAACGCATCGCCCGGGAGCTTGTGCTGGGAGAGAGCGCCACCCACCGGCATGTCGTCGCCATCTTCCGCAAATTCGGGGTTCGCAGCCGGGCCGGGCTGATCAGCCTGTGGCTCAACCATCCCGCCGGGCTGGACGTCGGTATCCCCGGGGCGCCGGGGCGGCCGGACTGACGCCACCCCTACTGTTTAGGTAGGATGACAGCCTCATTTCCGTTGGTTAAGGCTCGGTTTCACCTTCGCGTGACATGGCTGGCCGGAGACATGCCGTCGGGAGCGGGACGCCCGGCGAGCGGGAATCCGTGCCTTTTCGATGGCCATTCCAGACCAGCGGTCCCGCCAACCAGAGGGCAACGGGCGTCATGAGTTACGAGATGAACAGCGGCAACAACCTCCAGAACATGGAGAACTGGAAGATTGCCCGCGATGTGCTGGCGCATATGCATCAGATCGTCGATCAGGCCGAACTCAAGAAGACGCAGCAGCGCTCCGGCGCAAACCAGCTCGCTTACAAGGTTGCCAAGGCGTTCGGCCACCGCAGCAGCTACCATGACCTCTATCTGCATCATTCCAGCATCCGGCCGGTGCTCGGACAGGACCCGATGATTCCCATTCCGGAGATCACGCGGCTGCAGGTGCATTATCGCCTGGTGATTCTAGGACGGGGCACCAAGCAGGCCCTGGATTCGGGCAATATGTTGAACGCCGGCACCCAGACGCCGAACGAGATCTTCCTGGATTTTTCGTCCAACTATCGGACGCTGAACGTTGTGATGGAGGTGACGGCCAATGCTTTCGCCAATTTCTGTCTCGACCAGGGCAAGACCAGCCTGGCCAAGGCGATGCTTGCCAAGATCCGCGCCAAATGGGGCGGCACCGGCAGCAACTTCGACACCTACGAGCCGAGCGGCACCTGGCGACAGGGCGACGAAGGCTATCGGCTGGTGCGGTCGATCCACGGGCAGCCCGTCAGCCAGACGATGGGTTACAGCTGGATAAGCGGATACGACAACCGGAAAAAGGTGAAGTGAGGCTGCCGGCAGGCGTGCAGCCCGTTTGAAGAGCCGCGACACCGACACCGGCGGGGCCGTAAAGGCCGCCGGTCACCACGGGTGGCGCAGGATTGCGGGTCGGCCGGCGCTACTGGCTCTGACTTTGGCTCTGGCTCTGCGTCATGCCGAGATCCTCGACGGCGATCGCCACCGCCAGGGTTTCCTCCGGCGAACCGAACAGCATGCCGGAAACCGGCGCGGCATCGGTATAGCCGAGACCGGAGGCGATGCGGACATAACGGTCGTCGGGGCAGATCTTGTTGGCGACGTCGAAGCCGACCCAGCCGAGCCCCGGAACATGCGCCTCGGCCCAGGCATGCATGGCCGCCTGGTCCACGGTCCCTTCGAGCAGCAGGTAACCCGAGATGTAGCGGGCCGGGATGTCCAGGAGCCGGGCGGCGGCGATGAAGATGTGGGCATGGTCCTGGCAGACGCCGCTTTTCGCCTCCATGGCGGCTTCCGCCGTCGTCGCGGCGGTCGTCGGTCCCTTTTCATAAGCGACTGTCGCCTGGATGGCGGCCATCAGTGCGTGAAGTTTTGCGACCGGATCGCCGGCCTCGATGCCGCGGGCAAGCTCCTTCAACAGCTTTCCGGGCTTGGTCAGCGGCGTCTCGCGCAGGAAGAGCCAGAGCGGACAATAGCCGACATGCGCCCCGAAGACGCCGTTGCGGTCTTGCGTCTCGACCTCGCCGCTGGCGACGATGCGGGTGGTTTTCTGCTCGCCTTCGTTCGACACCAGTTCGACGTGATTGCCGAACTGGTCGTCATAGTCCGCCTCGACCGCAGCACCCTCGACGCTGACGGACCAGCTGGTGATCGTCTGGCCAGGGCTCGCCACCGGCGTCAGCCGCAGGCGCTGCAGGGAATATTGAACCGGTCCGTCGTAGGAATATTCGGTGGTGTGCGTGATTTTCAGTTTCATCTGCGTAACGGTCCCCCCGCCGCTTACTGGTAGAAGCGGTATCCTTCGGTGATTTCCTGGCTGAGTTGGTTGTTGTGGCTGACGAAGAGTTCGAGGAATTCATGGAGGCCCCGGTCCATGACCTCCTGGATGGTCATGGTCTGCAGCCGGGCGCGGATGGCGTCCGCCGTGTCGTGCGCCGGCAGCCGCTCGCCGTATTCCTTTTCGAGATAATGCAGGTTGCTGACGATCTTCTCGTAGCAATAGGCAAGCGAGCGCGGCATCTGGCCGTTGAGGATCAGGAAGTCGGCGATGTTGGCCGGGCGGTATTCGGCGTCATAGACCCAGCTGTAGGAGCGATGCGCCGAAACCGAGCGCAGGATCGATTCCCACTGGACGTTGTCGAGCGACGAGCCGACGGCGGAGACCGAGGGCAGGAGGACGTAATACTTCACGTCGAGGATGCGGCTGGTATTGTCCGCCCGCTCGATGAAGGTGCCGATGCGGGCGAAGTTGTAGAGTTCGTTGCGCAGCATCGAGCCGTGGAAGGCGCCGCGGATCAGGCCGGCGCGGCGCTTGATCACGTCGATGGCCTGCGGCAGGTCGGGGGATTTGACCTTCCTGGCCAGAAGCTGCTTCAGCTCCATCCAGCATTCGTTGGTCGCTTCCCAGGTTTCGCGCGTCAGCGCGGTGCGCACCATGCGGGCATTGTTGCGGCCGAACTCGATGCAGGACATGACGCTCGACGGATTGGAGCGGTCACGCAGCAGGTAGTCGATCGCGTCGACGCCGGTGAGTCTGGCATGCACCTCGGCATAGGCTTCGCGCACGCCGGCGCTGTGCAGCACGCCGTCCCAATCCTCGTCAGAGGCGCCGCTGCGGGTCAGCGACATGCGCAGGCCGGCATCGATGAGGCGCGCGATGTTTTCGGCCCGTTCGATATACCGGAACATCCAATAGAGGCCGTTTGCGGTTCTTCCAAGCATGGGCGTCTCAGTCCTCCAGGACCCAGGTGTCTTTGGTGCCGCCGCCCTGGCTGGAATTCACCACCAGCGATCCCTGCTTCAGCGCGACGCGGGTCAGCCCGCCGGGGATGATCTGCACCTTGTCGGAAACCAGCACGTAGGGACGCAGGTCGACATGGCGCGGCGCGATGCCCTTGTTGACGAGGATCGGCACGGTCGACAGCGACAGCGTCGGTTGGGCGATATAGTTGTTCGGCTTCGCTTTCAGCTTCTCGGCGAAATCGGCGCGCTCCTTCTTGCTGGCCGTCGGGCCGACCAGCATGCCGTAGCCGCCGGAACCGTGCACTTCCTTGACGACGAGGTCGGCAAGGTTTTCCAGCACATATGTCAGCGTGTCGGGCTCCGAACAGCGATAGGTCGGCACGTTTTCGAGGATCGCCTTGCGGCCGGTGTAGAACTCGACGATCTCGGGCATGTAGGAATAGATCGCCTTGTCGTCGGAGATGCCGGTGCCCGGCGCATTGGCAATGGTGATGTTGCCGGAGCGGTAGACGTCCATGATGCCGGGGATGCCGAGCTGCGAATCCGGCCGGAAGGTGAGGGGATCGAGGAAATCGTCGTCGACGCGGCGGTAGAGCACGTCGATCGCCTGGTAGCCGCGGGTGGTGCGCATCTTCACCTTGCCGTCGATCACCCGGAGGTCGGAGCCCTCGACCAGCTCGACGCCCATCGTGTCGGCGAGGAAGGAGTGTTCGTAATAGGCGGAATTGTAGATGCCGGGCGTCAGCACGGCGACGCGCGGCTTGCCCTTGCAGCCGGGAGGGGCGAGCGAAGCGAGGCTCTGGCGCAGCAGCAGCGGGTAGTCCTCGACGCGCTTCACCTTGTTGAGGTGGAAGAGTTCGGGGAACATCTGCATCATCGTCTCGCGGTTCTCCAGCATGTAGCTGACACCGGAGGGGGTGCGGGCATTGTCTTCCAGCACATAGAACTGGTCTTCGCCGGTGCGGACGATGTCGGTGCCGACGATGTGGGTGTAGACGCCACCCGGCGGGCGGAAACCGATCATCTGCGGCAGGAAGGCGGTGTTACGCTCGATCAGTTCGCGCGGCACGCGGCCGGCGCGGATGATCTCCTGCTTGTGGTAGATGTCGTCGAGGAAGGCGTTGAGGGCGATGACCCGCTGCTCGATGCCCAGGGCGAGCTTTCGCCATTCCTTGGCGGAGATGATGCGCGGGATGATGTCGAAGGGAATGAGCTTTTCGGAGGAGTCGGCGTGGCCGTAGACTGCGAAGGTGATGCCGGTCTTGCGGAAGATGTTTTCGGCATCTTGGGATTTGCCGATCAGGTGTCCCCGGTCCTGTCCGGAATACCAGTCGAAATAGTCTTTGTATGGCTCCCGCGGAGTGTTGTCCGCACGTATCATTTCATCAAAGGCCAACGATGCGTTCCCCCTTTTTTTCCATTTGAATACAACGGCAAAGGCAATGCAAGAACCATGCACATTTCGAGGCAAAGTTTTTGTCGCCGGCGTTTGCCGCAATTTTGGGCATGTTTTTATTGCCGAATTTTCCCGTGACGGGCGATTTCCGGCTGTGCCGCGCATGGCGCAACCGGCGATTTGGTCATGCAATCGGCATCTGCCGAAAATTCCGCCTGTGGCAGATCTGTCCGATCGTCGAAAAAATTCCGGCAAGGACGGCCATTTCGCGCCGTGATGTTTTGACGCGGCCGCCCGCCGGACGTAAGGATCCGCGCCATTGTCTTCGGCGGCGATGGCCGCGAACGGATAAATCTCGATGCTCGACCGGCTTGCTCCGGCTGTTTTCGTGCTGCTCTGGTCCACCGGCTGGGTCGCGGCCGGTTTTGCAGCCCTCCATTCGGAACCCTTCACCTTCCTCGCGTTGCGCTACGGCCTGTCGATCGCAGCCTTTGCCGGTTTCTGCCTGCTGACGGGAGCGACCTGGCCGCGCAGCTGGCGCTTGATCGGCCGGGCGATCTATTCCGGCATCTTCCTGCACGGTCTTTACCTTGCCGGCCTCTGGTGGGCGATCGCGCAAGGGGTGCCGGCCGGGCTTTCCGGCATCATCGCCGCGTTGCAGCCGCTGCTGACCGCCGTGGCGGCGAGCTGGCTCCTGGGCGAGCGCATGAGCGGCCTGCAGCGGGTCGGCCTGATGCTCGGCTTTTCCGGCATCGCCATCGCCATCTCGCCCAAACTGCTGGCCATCGATCCGGCCAACCTGACGCAGACGGCGCTGCCGCTCTTCGTCAACCTGCTGGGCATGGTATCGGTGACCTACGGCACCATTTACCAGAAGAAGCATCTGCAGGAGGGTGACATCCGCGCCATCGCCACGCTGCAATATGCCGGGGCCGTGCTGGTGACGGCGCCTTTGGCGCTGTTGTTCGAGGACCTGCATTTCGACGGCTCGCACGAGGCGATCCTGACGCTGCTCTGGTCGATCTTCGGATTGTCGATGGGGGCGGTCGGGTTGCTGCTGTATCTCATCCGCCGCGGCCAGGTGTCCAAGGCGGCGTCGCTGATCTATCTCGTCCCGCCGATGGTGGCGTTGCAGGCGGCTATTGCCTTCGGCGAACCGCTGACGCTGCCGATGATCGTCGGCACGGCGATCGTCGTGTTGGGCGTCTACCTGACGAACCGCAAGCAGAAGGCCGAGCCGCTGCCGGCGGATTGATAGGCGTGTTTCCGTTTCCTGGATGAAATGAGGGGGTGCCACACAGCATGACCTGTCCGTTTGGCACACCCTCATCCGACCCTTCGGGCCACCTTCTCCCCGAGGGGAGAAGGGAAGAGGCGATGTTATGCCCGTTCGCGGCGGTCGCCCTTGGGGGCGCTGCGGCGATTGCCTGCTGGCGGTCTTCGCCGTGCTTGCGGGCCGGACGGCCGTGGGCGTGGCGCGGATTGCCGCGGTTGTGGCCGGCGGCTTCACCGGCAGCGGCGCCCTGCTGGGCATTGCGCTGCGGCTTGCGGGCCGGACGGAAATCCGAGGTCGAAGCCAGATCGTTGTCCGGGCCGGCGTCGACGACGCCGCGACCGCCCTGCGGACGGGCCGGGCGACCGCCACGGCCTTCCGAACGCGGCTGGCCCTGTCCGCGACCCTGGCCCTGGCCACGGTTGCCGGAACGGCTGTTGGTGGGACGAGCCGGGCGGGCGAGCCCTTCGGGACGTTCGCCGCCGGCGACCGGGATCTCGATGTTCATCAGCTTTTCGATGTCACGCAGCAGGCGGGTTTCGTCCGGAGCGCAGAAAGCGATGGCGATGCCGTCGCGGCCGGCGCGGGCGGTGCGGCCGATGCGGTGGACATAGGCATCCGGCACTTCCGGCAGGTCGTAGTTGAAGACATGGCTGACGCCGGGAATGTCGATGCCGCGGGCGGCAACGTCGGTGGCGACAAGCACGCGGATCGAGCCGTCGCGGAACGCCTTCAGCGCCCGTTCGCGCTGGCCCTGGCTCTTGTTGCCGTGGATCGAGGCAACCTCGAAGCCGACATTGGCCAGATGCACGGAGAGCTTTTCGGCCGTATGCTTGGTGCGCATGAACACCATGGCCTGGGCTTCAGGCTTGTCGGTGAGGATCTTGCGCAGCAGCTCGGTCTTGTCGCCCTTGCCGTTGCAGAAATAGACGTACTGCTCGACCTTGTCGGCCGCCTTGCCGGGCGGGGTCACCTGCACCTTGACCGGATCGGTCAGGAAGTTGCCGGCGAGATCGGCGATCGCCTTCGGCATGGTGGCCGAAAACAGCAGCGTCTGGCGCTTGGCCGGCACCATACGGGAGATCTTCTTGAGGTCGTGGATGAAGCCGAGGTCGAGCATCTGGTCGGCCTCGTCGAGGACGAGATGCGTCACGTGGCCGAGCGAGATGGCGTTGCGGGCGATCAGGTCGAGAAGCCGGCCCGGCGTCGCGACGAGGATGTCGGTGCCGCGCTCGAGCTGCAGCTGCTGCTTGTTGATCGAGGCGCCGCCGACGACCTGGTTGATCTTCAGCGGCAGCTTCTTGATGAAGCCGCGCAGGTTGTCGGAGATCTGGTTCACCAGCTCGCGGGTCGGTGCGAGGATGAGAACGCGCGTGGTGCGGTTGGCCGGACGCTTTTCGTCCTTGAGGAGCATTTCGATGATCGGCAGGCCGAAAGCGGCCGTCTTGCCGGTGCCGGTCTGCGCCAGGCCGATCATGTCGCGGCCCTGAAGCAGTGTCGGGATCGCTTGTGCCTGGATCGGCGTCGGTGTTTCGTAGCCGAGGGCGGAAACCGTTGCGACGATCTGCTTGGAGAGGCCAAGCTCGTGGAAGTTGGTCAAAATAATTGCCTTTCGTGGCGCCAAACGACATAGCCGGATCAGCGCCTGCTGTCCGGTGTCTCTGGCGTCAAGAACCCCGCGTGAAGTGGGAACTTGTGTGGTGGAAATCGCTTTCCAGCGCTATGGCCGCCGCTCGGGCGGCCTGTTTTTCAGCGCTTTGTCTTTCTTCGCGGTCTTTCTCGTCGCGCGGCACGCTCACGCGGCGGCCAAAAGATGAAAGCTGCGGGCATTTGGGCGCTTTCCGGGCGAATGTCAAGTGAATGTTTCGCAACTGCGAAATGCAGGTGAAGGTGGATGCCGACGTGGCGGAAGGCGCCGGCTGCACTGCTGCACATTTCCGGGCTCAAAAATCCGTCGGCACGCCGCCTTCGGCCTTGCGGCGGGCGACGAAGGCATCCAGCTCTTCCTCGATGGCCGGATCGAGCGGCGGGCGCTCGTACTTGTTCAACACATCCTTGAAGACGCGGTTGGCGTGGTCGTAGGTGGTCGGCCGGCCGGCTTCGGTCCAGGTCTCGAAATTGCGCCAGTCGGAAAGGATCGGCGAATAGAAGGCGGTCTCGTAACGCGCCAGCGTATGCGCGGTGCCGAAATAATGGCCGCCGGGGCCGACGTCGCGCACGGCGTCGAGCGCCAGCGCATCCTGGCTGACGTCGAGCGGCGTCAGGAATTCCGCCACCATCTGCAGCAGGTCGACGTCGAGGATGAATTTTTCGAAGGATGCCGTGAGGCCGCCTTCGCTCCAGCCGGCGGCATGCATGATGAAATTGCCGCCGCCCTGCGTCAGCGCCCAGAGCGACAGGGCCGATTCGTAGGCGGCCTGTGCGTCGAGCGTGTTCGAGGCATTGGTGTTGGAGGTGCGGTAGGGGATGCCGTAGCGCCGCGCCAGCTGGCCGCCGGCGATGACCGCCTTCATGTATTCCGGCGTACCGAAGGCCGGCGCGCCGGTCTTCATGTCGACGTTGGAGGTAAAGCCGCCGTACATCACCGGCGCGCCCTTGCGCACCATCTGGGTGAAGGCGATGCCGCACAGCGCTTCGGCGTTCTGCTGCACCACGGCGCCGGCGATCGTCACCGGGGCCATGGCGCCGGCCAGCGTGAACGGCGTGACGACGACGACCTGGTTGCGCGCCGACATCTCGATGATGCCCTGCAGCATCGGCCCGTCGAGGCGCAGCGGCGACGAGGAATTGATGATGGTGAACAGCGACGGCTCCCGTTCCATCTGCTCCATGCTGATGCCGCGGCCGATGCGGGCGATCTCGATACCGTCGAGGTTGCGCTGCTGCCCAAGCGAATAGCAGTGGAACACCTTGTCGGTCAGCTTCACCATGTCGGAGAGGCAGTCGAGATGGCGCACCGAGGCATGGATGTCGATCGGCTCGACCGGGTAGCCGCCTGTGGTGTGGATGATGTCGTAGGACTGCGCCAGCTTCACCAGCTTGCGGTAGTCTTCCTGGTTGCCGGCACGGCGGCCGCCCTCGCGGTCGGAGACGAAGGGGGCGCTGGCGATCTGGGCGAAGACCAGGTTGTCGCCGCCGATCGCCACGTTGCGGAGCGGATTGCGGGCATGCATGGTGAAGGTCTTCGGCGCATGCGCGACATAATCCATGATCATGGCGCGGTCGAAGCGCACGCGGTCCTTGCCGGGCGTCACGTCGGCGCCGGCGGCCTTCATGCGCTCGCGCGCTTCCGGCAGCATGATGTCCATGCCGATTTCTTCGAGAATGGTCAGTGATGCGTCATGGATGTCGTCGAGCGCTTCGGGCGTCAGGACGACGTTCTTCTGCAGCGAATTGACGAGGTTCAGGTATTTCGAGCCAGCCGGCTTGCGGCTGCGTTCGGCACCGCGCCCGCCGGCGCGGCGGCGGCGTTCCAGCGGCTGCGAAGCGGTTTCCGTTTCATGCGGGACTTGCGTAACGATGTCGCTCATAGGAAATCCAATGTCATGTCTTCGACATCGTTTTTCGCAGATTTCGCCTTTTCGAGATATCGCCGTTTGCGACAGAAAACCGGCTTTCTTGGGATATCGCCTTGTTCGCAGATGTTATCGTTAAGGTTAACACATTGTTTAAACCGCTCATGGTACGAATCCCTATGATGGAATAGGTGATTTCCTGAGGTCATAGGGTTGGAAGACGTTCCCGGCGAATTGCTCGAGGTTGCCTGCGCACGGATCAAGGATCTGGAGCGGCCAGCCTATATCAAGAACAGCGAACTGCGCTATGTCGTGGTGAACGACGCTTATGCGCGGCTTTTCGGTCGCGAGGCGGAGCGGTTCGTCGGGCTGAGAACCTGCGAACTCGGCAGCGGTGCCGGCGAGTGGAACCTCGAGGAAAACGAACGCCGGGCCCTGGTCTTCGGCACGGAAGAGGCGGCGGCCTGCAGCGGTCATGCTGCGGACGAGCGATATGTCGTCGCCGTCGAACGTTTCCTGCCCGATGACGAGCATGCCTTTGTTCTCGGTCTTTTTGCACAGCTTCCCGAACCGGAAACCGATACTGACACGGCGATCGACGGCCCGGTCTTTGCCGACCATCTGGTTTCCGAAGACATCCACGTCATCCGCCTGGCGCTGGAGAATGCTGAGCATCCCGTCGGCGTTTTCGCCGAAAACGGACGCCCGCTGGTCGTCAATGCCGCCTATCGCCGAAATGGGCGGCACGGTCATTCCCCTGCCGCGGACTCGAAAATCCCGACAGGCGCCGGCACCGTTGCCGAGGATGATATTTCTTCGCGGCTCGAGCAGGCATTGGGCCTGCTAGACGTCGGTGTCAGCATTTTCGACGGCGACGACCGGCTGCTGTACCGCAACCAACGCCAGCAGGCCTTCTACGGCGCCATGGTTGGCGAAATGCGTCCCGGCATGTCGCTGCGCGGCATGCTGGAAGCCGTGTACGACTACGGCATCGACCATTATCCTGAGGTCATGGCCAGCCGCCTGCCGCCGCGCGATGTCTGGCTCCAGGCAAAACTGGCCTCTTGCAGCCAGCCGTTTCACGACGAGGTTGTCGAGCTTTGCGACGGTCGCTGGCTGCGCAATATCAATCGGCGGCTGGAAAACGGCATACTGATCACCCTGCGCGTCGATGTTTCCGAATTCAAGGAGCAGGAACGACAGCTTCTCCGGCATGTCGAAGAGGCGCAGCTTTATCGTTCCGTTCTGGAAGAGCTGCCGGTCGCCACCTTCGTGCGCGACAGCAACCATCGCCTGACGTTCATCAACCAGGCCTATGCCGAGCTGGTGGGAATGTCGCGCGCCGAGATGCTGAACAAGACCGAGACGGAAATCTTCGGCGAGAGCGGCGAGACGTTTCACCGCCAGAACGACGATGTCCTGGATTCGGGCATCGTCATCCAGAAGGAAGAACAGCTGCTGCGCAGCGACCATCAGCCCATTCAGGTGATCACCCGCGTCGCCCGGGTCGGGGGCGGCGGATCGGAGCATTTCCTTGTCGGATCGCTGACCGACATCACCACGCTCAAGGCGCGGGAGCGCGATTTGCTGCTCTCCCAGAAGGAAGCGGAAACGCTTCACCACGATCTCGACAGCATCCTGCGGTCATTGCCGGTCGGCGTGCTGATCCTCGGGCCGGATTTCCATATCGAATTCGCCAATGCGGCGTTCTACGACATCTGGGACTGGCCGCAGGACACGCGGCTGGAGAAACTCCATTTCCGCGACTTCATGCGCGTCAGCTTCGACAAGGGCTGGTATCTCGGTTACGGCGACGATTTCGAGGAGACCTACAACCGCAGGATCAGCGAGCTGAAGACCAGCTATGCGGTGGAGCAGCACGAGGTGCATCTGCCGACCGACAAGACGCTGATCATCACCAGCAAGCAGCTCAGTGACGGCAAGACGCTGGTTTCCTACGTCGACATTTCCGCCATGCGCCAGCAGGAGCGGCAGATCAACGAGGCCCGCCATGAACTCGAGCGCGTCGGGCAGGTGGTACAGGATGCCACGCGCGTCATGGCGCAGGGTCTGCTTGTCGTCGAAAATGGCGAGATCGTTCTTTCGAACGACGCCACGGCAGAGATCCTGCATGTGCCGACCGGCCTGACGGAGCGGGGAAAGCGCTGGAGCGCCATTTTCGACTATTGCGCCGACCGCGGCGATTTCGGCGACAATCCGGAAAGCTTGCGCAAGGCATGGGATGAGAACATCCAGCAGCAGCGGCCGATCTCCGCCGCCTTCACGACGGCGGGAACCACCTGGGTGCAGATCGAGGTGACGTTCAGCGACGGCGGTCACTGGATGGTGGTGCTCAACGATCTCACCGAGATGAAGCAGCGTGAGGAAGAACTGAAGCGCCTGCTGGCGCGCTCCGAGGCGGCCGACCGGGCCAAATCCGAATTCCTCGCCAATATGAGCCACGAGATCCGCACGCCGATGAACGGTGTTCTCGGCATGGCGGAACTGCTGGCGAAGACGGATCTCGACACGCGCCAGAAGACCTTCATCGAAATCATCGGCAAGTCCGGCAATGCGCTCCTGACGATCATCAACGACATTCTCGATTTCTCCAAGATCGATGCCGGGCAGATGAAGCTCAAGAAGGCGCCGTTCGATCCGGTCGAGGCGGTGGAGGACGTGGCGGCGCTGCTTTCCTCGGCAGCCTCGGAAAAGGACATCGAACTGATGGTCCGCAGCGGTGCCCAGGTGCCGCAGATGGTGGTCGGCGATGCCGGCCGTTTCCGGCAGATCGTCACCAACCTCGTCGGCAATGCCGTCAAGTTCACCGAGAAGGGCCATATCCTCATCGATATCGCCGCCGTGCCCGACGGCGCCGATGGCGTCATGCTGTCGCTGCGCGTCGAGGACACCGGCATCGGCATCCCGCCCGAGAAGCTGGAGGCGATCTTCGAAAAGTTCTCGCAGGTCGATTCCTCCTCGACGCGGCGTCACGAAGGCACCGGCCTCGGCCTTGCCATCACCGCCGGCCTCATCGACCTCTTTGGTGGCTACATCGATGTGAGCAGCGATGTCGGCCAGGGTTCGGTCTTCACCGCGCACTTGCCGATGACGGCGACGATGCGCCGCGACACCGCACGCGGCATACCGGTCAACGTCAAAGGTGCCCGCATCCTCGTCATCGACGACAACGAGGTCAACCGCCGCATCTTGACCGAACAGCTGGAGATGTGGGGTTTCGACGGCTTTGCCGCCGAAAGCGGCCAGGCGGGCATCGATATCCTCTACGGCGCGCTGGAACTGGGCCTCGGCATCGACGCGATCGTGCTCGACTACCAGATGCCCGACGTCAACGGTGCGGATGTGGCGAAATACATCCGCCAGGATGCCCGCTTCGACGATATCGCCATCATCTTCCTGACCTCGATGGATGTCGTCGGCGACGAGAGCGTCTTCTCGGCGCTCCGGATCCAGGCGCACCTGATGAAACCCGCCCGCGCCAACGTGCTGCGCAACACCATCGTCGATGTCGTGCGCAGCAGCCGTATTCGCCGCATCTCGCATGCGGTCAAGACCAGGCTGGAGCCTGAAGGCGAACCCGCCGGGCATGGTCCGGCGCCGTCGCCGCACCGCATGAGCGACGCCCCGACGCCGGTGACCACGTCGGTCCCGCAGTCGGGCGGGGGCACGCGCTCCTGCGACGTCCTGGTCGCCGAAGACAACGAGGTCAACTGCATCGTCTTCTCGCAGATCCCTCAGCCGACGGACCTGCGGTTCACGATCGTCCACAATGGC
>ERZ778022.3225-NODE-3225-length-15641-cov-3.912036_pt1 | contig 15641 bp, 15 predicted proteins | sample MGYA00375752_ERZ778022 | MGnify/ENA primary metagenome ERZ778022 (study PRJEB29350, sample SAMN05389826) | bioreactor metagenome | isolation source: Thiocyanate bioreactor | place: South Africa: University of Cape Town | collected 2014-04-04 ... | reverse complement strand
ATAGACACCCGTGACGTCGCCGATGGCCCCATCTGCGTCGAAGCTGAAGGCGACGACGCCGATCTCGATGATCTCGTCCTTGCGCGCATTCAGTCCGGTCGTTTCCGTATCGAGGATGACGCCGCGCAGCGGAAAGGCTGGTCGTCGCACCTCGACCACGGGGCGAGGCTGCAGCTTTCTGAGAACGCGGTAACGGCCGGTATCCTCCAGTTGCCGTACCATCCTGGTCTCGTCCTGGGCGCCGCGCACACCGCTCCTGGCGGGAGACGGCGCCGGAGCGACGCTCTCTGCCGCGTCCCGCGCACCGAACAAGTCGAACTGCTGTTTCATGCCACCCATCTCATATTGCCCGGCGCAACACGACAGGCGCGCCAGCGGCCTCATACAGGATATGGAATGAATGTGCGACCCGCGCGGAACCGATGCCCGGCCAATCCCCAACATCCGGGCGCGGCTGCGCAATGGCAGGAAACCGACGATCGGCCACCCTGTTTGCCGACCATGCCGGCCGCTGCACAACATTGTCGGCGATCATGCCGATGGCAAGCGCCGGCGTCGAGAACGTCAGAAAATAGATCAGCGCCTTGCCGGCGATGCGGCCGACCTTCTTCAGCTCCGGTACCAACGACACCAGGCCCGTCGATAACCGCATCGTCGCGACCGCGAAGGTCGATCCCGCCGGTTCCAACGCGCCGAACCGGCCCTCTTCGCCGAGATCCTGCGACACCTGCGCCAGCACGACTGGTCGGGCAATCTGCGCGAACTTTCCCATTTCGCCGAACGCACCATGCCCGGCATGACACCACCGACGTCTCGCTCGCACGCTCTTTCCGACGCGGACACCTTATCGCTCCCAGAACGGCTGGAGGCAGACATCATCCGCGATACGCTCGCCACCCACGGCAGCAACGTCCAGCAGACCATCGCCGCCGCCCTCGGCATCTCCCCGAAAACCGTTTACGACAAGCTGCAGCGCCATGGCATCGTGCGGCGGGATTTTGAAGGCGAGTGAACCTGACCGGGTCGTCCGGAAGGAGGTGTTCGGGCGCAGGCGCCCCGGGAGGCAGGGCAGTTGCCTAGCATCCACCGAGCACCCTATATTCCATCATTCGAATTTCATTCGCCGACAAGGGAACATAAGGGTGCTGCGCTTCACGACGGATGACATTCCTGCCGGAGATCGCTTTGACCACTGGCGCGAAGTACGCGGAAAAAGCGTCTTTGGCGTCACGATCGAATTGGAGCGCGAGAAGCGCGCCCAGTTTCGCGGCCAGTTCACTGCGGAGGTGTATGGCGGCGCCATCGTCTCCGAGATGGAGGCATCGGCCTATCGCGTCAGCCGCACGAAGCAGGATGTGGCGCGCTTGTCGGGTGACAACCTGCTGATCAGCTGGCAAGTCTCAGGTGGCGGGTGGATGGAAACGGGCCGCCGGCGCGACCTCTACCGCGTCGGAGCCCATGATCTGGCGGTTGGCCACTCGGACCAGACCTATAGGGCGATGCCGGAAGGCAACCGCGCCTTCCGTTACAGGGTGATCAAGATCCCCCTCGCCGGGCGCGACTTCGCCTCGGACCGGCTTTTCGATCTGAGCCCCGCCCCTATCGAAGACCGGTCTTCCGTGAAGCAACCGTTGAGGGCGCTGTTTTCAGCGATCGGCGCACGCGACGCCTTCCTGGGCGATCCCGAAGACTGCATCGACGCCATCGGGCGGCTGGCGTTGATGGCGACAGGCAAGCTGCGGCTGCATGACCCCGAGAACCGGACGGCGCTGCGCATGGCGCTGTATCACATGGCTTGTGACATCCTCCGCCGCGATCTCCGCCGGCCGGAACTGTCGCCGGCGCACGTCGCCCGCGAACTGTCCATCTCGCCACGGCAACTGCACATCTTGTTCGAGCCCTCCGGCCGCTCTTTTGCCCGCACGCTGGCCGGCCTGCGGCTGGAGCGTGTTCGCGGCCTGTTGCGCGGCCGGCCGGAGCGCAATGTCGCCGAAATCGCCTTTGCCTGCGGCTTCGACAGCCTGGCGACCTTCTACCGCGCCTTCCGCGCCGCCTATGGCATGACCCCATTGGATGCGCGCGCCGGGCCGCACGCCGACGCCTAATAAAATCCGGGCTTTGCGCTGGATGAGAAGATCGCTCCCGGTTGACCGTGATAGGGCGCCTTGATCCATCTGCGAGGTGCCCGTTCATGCAAACCGCGTCCGCTTTCATGGAAAGCGTTCTGCCGAAGCCGCTTCCGTTCTCGCTCCTGCCGCCTCCGAGGCTCGACAGGGCAAGGATTGCCGCCCATGCGGACTTGCGTCCGGTGCTGAAGGCCCAGGCCACCGCGTTTCTGGCGATGCATCGGCAGCTACCGCGAATGGCGGCAATCTTCGGCAAGCAGCAGCGCTATCTGCTGGGGCAGCTTGCAATCGCCATGGCGTTCGAATGCGGCGAGCACGGCTTCGTTGTGGCGCATTACCTGGAAGCGGTGAAGGCGCATGGCATCGCCAGCCGCAACACCGCCATCAGCTTCATCGAGGAAATGCTGCATTACAAGATTGCGCAGATCAGCGTGCTGGGCGCCAACCGACGCTCCCGCCCGGTCGCGCTGGCGCCGGCAACGATCGAGGTGCTCACCACCTGGCTTGGCCTGCATCTGGACAGCCTGGATGCGCTCGACGGTGGAAACCGGCGCTCGGCACTGCAACAGGATCCGCAATTGCTTGCGCAGGTGCATCCGCTTATCGTTCACCACATTCTGTCATCGAAAAAGACCATGAGGCCGGTGCGGATCTTCGCCTTCCTGAGCGACATGAACGATGGCCGCGTGCTGATGGACACCATCATTACCAGCCTGCACGACGCCCCAGCCGGCACGACGCGTTTTCCCACATTCGTCCACGCCTACAGCCAGTTGTGCCAACCGCTGCGCATCAGCCGCACCCACCTGCTGCGCAAGCTGGCGGTTTCGGAACAAGCCGGCCATGTCGGCTGGCTGGGCAGGCGCGGCGCCTCGACCTTCTGGATTTCGAAAGAATTTCTCCACGACTACGAAACCTATCAGGCCGAGAAACTCGCCAACATCGAAAGCGCGTGGCAGGCGATCCGGACGGCGGACTGATCCGGGCTACTGCAGAAGCTTCACTGCCCCGCAACAACTGCATTGCGGAAGGGATTTTGCGACGCCGACAGTCGCGACCGGCTGACCGTCGGCCTGCCCGTCGCAAGATGCTTCCTCTTCGACAGCGCCGGCACGCGCATCCGCTGAAACCTGCGACAGGACGCCACGCAATTCCCTTTGCCTTGTTTGATCAAACGCAAAGAAACTGGCGCGCAACAGGCCTATCTCTTGCACATGAACGATTGACGTTCGTCAACAAGGAGAATTCCAGTGCATATCATGGCAAAGGGCATCGTCGGCGCAGCAGCGGTCATTCTGGCGCTTGCGCTTCCGGCAGCAGCGGCAGATTTCGAAGTGCATATGCTCAACAAGGGTGCCGAAGGCACCATGGTGTTCGAGCCGGCCTTCGTGAAGGTCGCGCCGGGCGACACCGTCACCTTCATCCCGACCGACAAGGGCCACAATGTCGAGACGATCAAGGACATGATCCCCGATGGTGCGGAAGCCTTCAAGAGCAAGATGAACGAGACCTACAAGGTTACCTTCGACAAGCCCGGCGCCTATGGCGTAAAATGCTCGCCGCATGTCGGCATGGGCATGGTGGGTGTCGTGGTGGTCGGTGATGCGCCGGCCAACCTCGACGCGGTCAAGACCGGCAAGCTGCCGAAGAAGGCACGCGAGCGCATGGATGCCGCCATCGCCGCTGCCGGCCTCTGAGAGACCTCGATGACATTGCCGGCGGCAAGGGAACTTGCCGCCGGCACTTTCGATGCCCAGCGCATCATCCGGCCGCCCGGCCGGCATTGTCAGGCGCTCCTCGCCATTCGACGGACCATCTCCGTCGCCGCCACACTCCCGGCACAATGGCCAACTTGGCCAACGCGGATCCCGCCGCACCTCCCTTTGCAACACGTGAAAACTCTGAAGAAACGGGGTCTCAGCTTCGGCTGCCGTGATCTGCAGCAGGATGCCGGGCGATTCTGCCTGCAAAGGCCGCAGGCTTTGCGGATGGCATTGCCATCGAACGGACGTTCGGCTTTCCCGAATTCAAGTTCCAGCATTTGAAGACTAATCCGAACGGTTGAATTGATCCATATTCCGTCTTGAGCAAGACCGGAAACGTGAAGATCAAACGTGACAAAGCCTTGCCCTGATAAAGAAACAGGCGCCGCCAAGAGCGTGGCGCATCGACAGGAGTGAGAAAAAATGAACCGTCTTCAGGGCAAGGTGGCCCTCATCACCGGCGGCACCAGCGGGATCGGCCTAGAAACCGCCCGCCAGTTCATCGCAGAAGGTGCCCGCGTCGCCATCACCGGCTCCAGCGCAGGAAGCGTCGAGGCCGCCCGCGCCGAACTCGGCGGAAATGCCCTGGTCATCCAGGCCGACGCCGGCGATGTCGCCGGCCAGAAGGCCGTCGCCGCCGCCATCCGCGAAAATTTCGGCCGTCTCGATATTCTCTTCGTCAACGCCGGCATCGCGCAGTTTGCGCCGCTGGAACAATGGAGCGAAGAGGATTTCGACCGCTCGATCGCCATCAACCTCAAAGGCCCCTATTTTCTGATTCAGGCTCTGTCGCCGCTGTTTGCCAATCCGGCCTCGATCGTGCTCAACACGTCGATCAACGCCCATATCGGCGCCCCGAATTCCAGCGTCTACGCCCTGACCAAAGGCGCGCTGCTGACCCTTGCGAAGACGCTCTCCGGGGAGTTGAAGGATCGCGGCATCCGCGTCAACGCCATCAGCCCCGGCCCGATCGAAACGCCGCTTTACGACAAGCTCTCCGGCGATCCCGGGAAAACAAAGGCCCTGACGGCCGCGATCACCAGCCAGATCCCGATCGGGCGTTTCGGCAAGCCGAGTGAAGTCGCCAAGGCCGTCGTGTTTTTCGCCTCCGACGAATCGGCATTTACGGTCGGCAGCGAATTGATCATCGACGGCGGCATGAGCAACCTTTGAAGAGAAGGGAGACGCATCCTCAAGCTCCTGGAAAGGCTGGTGCATGACGAAGGGATGGGCCTTCTGGTGATGCACCGGGGAGACCTGATCGAGCAGGGCAGACCACACGACATCCTCGCCCGCCCCGGCCATCCCTATACGCAAAAATTGCTTGCCGACACGCGGCGCATGCCCATGCCGAAAGGGTAGTGCCGCGTCTAAAAACTCGGCGGGCTGATGGCCCAGACGACGATCGTTTCGCGTGAGCCGGAATTGCGGTAGCGGTGCGGCTCTCCCGAGGAATAGGAGCAGCTGTCGCCCTCATGGAGATGGAAATGGCGTTCGCCGACCCATATTTCCAACTCGCCCGAAATGACGAAACCGACGCCGTCGCCCGCATGGGTATAGCTTTCCGCGCTTTCCGTCCCGGGCGGCAGGCGCGTGTAGATCATTTCGACCTGCAGGCTCATCTTCGGCGTCACCAGTTCGTCGACGATGCCGTGTTCGTACTGGATTTTCAGCCGGTTGCCCTGGCGCACGACATAGCCATGCTCCTCCTGCGGCACGGGCGAGGCGCCGGCGAAAAACCATTGCACGGTGACGCCGAGGCTTTTGGCGATGTTCACCAGGGCCGGGATGGAGGGATAAGCAAGCTTGCGTTCGATCTGGCTGATATAGCCCGTCGAAAGATTGGCGCTCTCGGCCAGTTGCGCCAGCGTCATCTTTCGTCGCTTGCGCAAGCCGCGGATGCGTTCGCCCAGGACCGTGTCCTCGCCGACGGCGGCCGTTTCCGCTTCCAGACCCATTTCAGACGCCATACCCGCTCCCGATCCGGCTTCCGTCGGTCCGCTTTTTCGGACCCAAGGCATCCGCTGCTTCTCCTTTTTGCCGATCGGCGGTCGTTCCGCAAGCTCGGATGGAGAAATTGCTGCGGTGCATGAAAATCCCCGCAGCAATCCACACCCAAAACATAATTTCTGAATAAAATTTTGGCTACAGTAAAAATTTCTGTCGATTTTTTACTCACGATCAATTACCAAAATCGCATCGGGGCTGGGTTCGGGAGGAGAGACCAGTGACGGAAGTCATTCATTTCAAAAAGTCGGACCGCACGTTCGAGGCTTATGGCGACGACCCGAAAAAGGCGACGATCGCGCGTCTGGTCGGTCCGGAACACAGCAAGACCATGGGCGCCGGCATCGCCCGCTTCGACGACTGTTCCATCGCCTGGACGGTTCTCTACGACGAGCTGATCGTGACGCTCGAAGGCAAATTCCGGCTGCGCGTCGGCGACGAGGTCTTCGATACCGTGCCCGGCGATGTCCTCTGGGTGCCGAAGGGCACCGCGCTCGCCTATGAAGGTGACGGCGCGACGGTGTTTTACGCGCTCGATCCCGTCGACTGGCGGACGCGGCAGGCCTGAGACCGGTCATGAACACCGCCATCGATCATAATGCCGCTGCCGACAGCGCATTCCCCCGTCTTTTCCAGCCGCTGCAAATCCGCGGTGTCCGGCCGGGCACGATACGACGCTGCCGACGGACGGCCTGGTCAACGAGGCGCTGGTTGCCTATCACGAGGCCCGAGCCCGCGGCGGCGTCGGGCTGATCGTCAGCCAGGTCGCCGGCGTGCACGAGACGGCGCGTTATACGTCGCACATGCTGATGGCGACCGAGGACGACTGCATCGACGGCTACCGGAAGCTGGCCGATGCCTGTCACGCGCATGGCTGCATGGTGTTCTCGCAGCTCTTCCACCCCGGCCGCGAGATCATGGAGGGCGGCGACGGCCTGCTGACGGTCGCCTATGCGCCATCCGTATCGCCCAACGAACGTTTTCGCGTCATGCCGCGGCAGCTCGACACGCGCATGATCAGGGAGATCATCGCCGGCTACAGCGAGGCGGCACGGCGCATGCACGAGGCCGGCCTCGACGGCGTGGAATTCGTCGCGAGCCACGGCTATCTGCCGGCGCAATTCTTCAACCCGCGCGTCAACCGCCGGACCGACGATTATGGCGGCTCCGACGAGGGGCGCCTGCTGTTTGCCGTCGAAACGCTGAAGGCGATCCGTGCGGCGACATCGGAGGATTTCGTCATCGGCATGCGGATCAGCTCCGGCGAGCGTGACGAGCACGGCCTGAGCATCGACGAAGCCCTGGAGATCTGTCGCGGGCTCGAACCGCATCTCGACTATGTCAACGTGACAGCCGGGACATCGGCATCGCTGGGCGGCGCTGTCCATATCGTGCCGCCGATGGCCTATCGCAACGCCTATCTGGCGCAGGACGCGGCGCGGTTCCGCAAGGCGCTGGGCATTCCGGTCTTCGTCGCCGGGCGCATCAACCAGCCGCACGAGGCGGAAGCCGTGCTGGCGGAAGGATCTGCCGATGTCTGCGGCATGACGCGGGCGCTGATCTGCGATCCGGAAATGCCCGCCAAGGCCGAAGCGGGCCGCACCGACGATATCCGCGCCTGCATTGCCTGCAACCAGGCCTGCATCGGCCATTTCCACCGCGGTTTTCCGATCTCCTGCATCCAGCATCCGGAAACCGGGCGCGAACTCAGGTTCGGCACGCTCACGCCGGCGGCGCGACCGAAGACGGTGATGGTGGTCGGCGGCGGCCCGGCGGGCATGAAGGCGGCGGCGATTGCCGCGGCACGCGGTCACCAGGTCTCGCTCTACGAGGCCTCCCAGCATCTGGGCGGCCAGGCGCTGCTGGCGCAGCAATTGCCGCGCCGGGCGGAATTCGGCGGCATCGTCACCAATCTTTCACGGGAACTCGAACTGGCGCAGGTCCGGGTGTTCAAGGGAGTGCGCGTCGACCAGGCGCTGGTGGAGGCTGAAAATCCCGATGCGGTGGTGATCGCCACCGGCGCAAAACCGTTCCTGCCTGATATGCCGGACGATGGCAGCGTTCAGGTCGTCGATGCCTGGCAGGTGATCCGGAAGGAGGTCAAGACCGGCACCCGCGTGGTGGTTGCCGACTGGCGCTGCGACTGGATCGGGCCGGGCATCGCCGAAATGCTGGTCAATGACGGCTGCAGCGTCGAGCTTGCCGTCAACGGCACGCATCCGGGCGAGCTGCTGCCGCTTTACGTGCGCGACAACCTTGCCGCCGAACTGTACAAATCGGGCGTGCGCGTCACCCCTTATGCGCGTCTCTACGGTTGCGACAGCGGCACGGTGTACATGCAGCATTCCGTCAGCGAGCAGCCGATCCTGTATGAAAATATCGATACGCTGGTACTCTGTCTCGGGCACGAGCCGGTCGACGGCCTCAGCGCCCGGCTGATCGAGCAGGGACGGGATGTCCACATCATCGGCGACAGCATGGCGCCACGGACCGCGGAGGAGGCGGTTTATGAGGGGCTAAAGGTCGGCACCGCGCTTTAGGCCGGTCGAGACGACCATTCCGGGCCGCCGGAATGCGGGAGTGAACGGGGCCTCACCGGCAGAAAGCCGGCGTCCCATGGGAACAAAAAAGGAGGGAATCTTATGGCGTTCGACGATATTCAAAACGGCATCAGCCGCCGTGACGCGATGAAACTCGCGCTCGGCGCGGCGACGATCATCGGTGCACCGGCCATCATCGGCCGGGCAACCCCGGCTTCGGCGCAGGCGGCCTTTGCCGGAGAAGGGCTGATCGTCGTCTCCTGGTCGGGCAATCACGAGCTGAGCTTCCGCGATGCGGTGGTCAAGCCGTTCAACGACAAATACGGCACCAAGGTCGAGACGGTCGGCGGCTGGGACCAGATGGTCGCCCAGATCGTCGCCGCACCCGCCGACAATCCGCCGTTCGACCTGACGATCGCCGACGAATACACCACCACGACCGGCACGGCGCAGAACGTGTTCGAGAAGGTCGATCGCTCGAAAATCCCCGGCAATGCCAATATCTATCCCTGGTTCGACGAAAACCGCGGCCCGGCAAAGGATTACGGCGTGCCGTTCGGCACCGGTTCGTTGTGGATGCTGACGGCCAAGTCCAGCGGCCTGAAGCCCGACAGCTGGAAGGGGTTCTGGGACGAGAAGGCCATGGGCAAGTCGACGCTCGACGCCTCGGCCTTCTACTGGGACCTCTGCATTCCGGCCCTCCTGTCGTCCTCCAAGCCGGGGATCGACGAGGTGTTCGGTTCGCCCGACGATGTCGAGGCGCTGTTCAAGGAGTTGGACAAGCTCAAGGTCGCCAAGTGGTACAAGGACGGCGCCGAGCTCACCAACCTGATGACCCAGGAAGAAGCCACCGTCGCGATGATGTATTCCGCCGACGCCTACGGTTTCATCAAGGAATACGGCGACGACTTCGAGGCGGTGATCCCGCAGGAAGGCACCGCCTCCTATACCAACTGGTTCATGAAGGTGCGCGGCACCAGACATTCCGATCTCAGCGACCTGTTCATGAGTTATCTTTTGGAAAAGGAAACGCAGCAGAATTTCCTCAACGCCTCCACCGACTTCATGTCGCTGCAGGGCCTCGAGCCGCCGGCGCACTGGCCGAGCTATCCCCGCGACGAAGCGGCGCTGCGCAATACCTACAAGCTTTTCGGCATCGACGGCTGGGACAAGTTCGGCCCGAACTGGGATGCCTACAGCGTCCGCATGAAGGAAACCATCACCAAAACGACCGAAGGCTGACGGTCGGTTTTCTGGCCTGGCACCGCAGACGTGGTGCCAGGCGCGTCCTCATGTGGAGTTATGGCAGTGGCAGACACGAGTGCCCTGGAACTTGATCGTCTCCGGCGTGCCTTCGGTGGCGTCGTCGCGGTCGACGACGTGTCCATCGACGTCAAGCGCGGCGAATTCGTCACCTTGCTCGGGCCTTCCGGCTCGGGCAAGACATCGACGCTGCGGCTGATCGGCGGTTTCGAGAAACCGGATGCCGGGGCGATCCGCATCAATGGCGGCCGTGTCGATCACCTGCCGGCCTATCAGCGCGACACGGCGACGATCTTTCAGACGGGCGCGCTGTTCCCGCACAAGACGGTAGCGGAAAACGTCGCTTACGGCTTGCGGATGCGCGGCGTCGCCAGGGCGGATATCGCGCCGCGAGTGCGGCAGGCACTCGATATCGTCCGGCTTGCCGGCTTCGAGGAGCGGTATCCCGCCCAGATGTCCGGCGGCCAGAAGCAGCGCGTGGCGCTGGCCCGGTCGATGGTGGTCCGTCCCGCGATCCTGCTGTTCGACGAGCCGCTTTCGGCGCTCGACCTGTCGCTACGCCTGCAGTTGCGCGCCGAGATCAAGCGGCTGCACGACGAAATCGGCTTCAGCGCCATCTATGTGACCCACGACCAGGGTGAGGCCATGGCGATGTCCAGCCGCGTCGCCGTCATGCGCAGCGGCCGGATCGAGCAGATCGACCGGCCGGAGAAGGTGTTCGGCGAACCGGCCAGCGAATTCGTCTACACCTTCATCGGCGAAAGCTGCTGCCTGAAAGTGCAGATGGCATCGGGCACCGCGGCAGACGCCGATGGCGCAGCCATCGACCTGCGCCTCGCCAACGGCTTGGCCGACGGTGACTGGCGGCTTTATGTCCGGCCGAGCCGGCTGCAGATCGATCGCGCCGACCTGGACAACAGGCTCAAGGCAAAACTGGATTTCACCGAATTCCTCGGCGACGTCCATCGTTACCACTTCAAGGCCGGCAGGATCGAACTGTTCGTCGACCATCAGGGCGCGATCGCGCGTCGGCCCGGCGATCTCGTCGATATCGGCTGGCGCAGCGCCGACATGGTGGCCTACCGATGAGCGGGGCTTCCGAGACAGCGGCGCTCGACAGCCCCGCGCCACGAAGGACGTTTTGGTCGGCGGCGCTGATGCCCTGGCTGTTGATGTCGCCGGCGCTGCTGATCGCCATCGCCTTCTTCGGCCTGCCGATCCTCTTCATGGGCCGCATGAGTTTTAACGCCCATATCGACCAGCGCTTCTACGTCCCGGACTTCACCTGGGACAACTATGCCGCCATGCTGACGGACCCGACTTTCCGCAATGCGATCTGGACGACGGCGCGGCTGGCCTTGATCTCTTCTATTGCGACCGTGATCATCGGTTATGCCTTTGCCATGCTGGTCTGGCTGAAGCCGAAACGCTGGCGGCTGGCCTTTGTGGCGCTGGCACTCTGCCCGCTGCTGATCTCGGAAATCTCGATTATCTTCGGGTGGTGGATGTTCTTTCCCAAGAACGGCCTGCTGAGTTACGCCCTGGTGTCATCAGGGCTGACCACCGACAAGATCAGCCTGATGTACACCGAATTCGCCGCCTTTGTCGGCCTCACCTACGTCACGCTGCCCTTCTGTTTCTTCATCCTGCTGTCGATCTTCGACGGCATCGACAAGAAAGTGCTGGAGGCGAGCGCCGATCTCGGCGCCGCACCGCTGCGGACCTTCCATGAAATGCTGCTGCCGCTGACCAAGGGCGGCATCGCGGCGGCCTTCGCGCAATCCTTCATCTGGGCCGTCGGCACCTATGCGACACCTTCGGCGCTCGGCCCCGATACGTTGTGGACCATCGGCTACCTGATCCAGGAACAGATGCTGGGCAAGCACAACTGGCCGAGGGCGGCGGCCTTCTCCATCGTGCTCACCATCGGCGTGGCGATCGTCATGATGATCATCCGTATGCTGTCATCGAAACGGACCGCTCTCAATGGCTGACACCACACTTCCGCTGGAGCCCCCGAAGCTTGCGCACACGCCGCGCGCACGGCTGGACGCGACGCTTCTCAGAATTCTGGCGCTGGCCTTCACCATCTTCATCATCGCCTACATCGCCATTCCGGTGGTGGTGACGCTGGTCATGTCCTTCAACGAAGCGTCGGTGATCCGCTTTCCGATCAAGGCCTGGTCGTTTTCATGGTACGAGGATTTCTTCGCTAGCCCGCAATGGGTCGATGCGCTGAAAAGCAGCGTCATCATCGCCCTGGGCACGACGGTGATCTCCACGGTGTCGGGTGTGCTTGCGGCCTGGGCCTTCGAGCGCTTCACCTTTCCCCTCAAGTCGGTCGTCTATCTGGTGATCATGCTGCCGCTGTTCATGCCCGGCGTGGTGCTGGGCCTCGGCGTGGCGATGGCGTTCGGCAATGTCTCGATCTTCGGCTACGACATCTACGGAACCCGCGGCCTGGTGATGCTGGCGCATTCGCTCTGGGCCATGCCGCTGGTCTTCATGCTGATGGAAGCGACCTTCCGCACCGTCGACCACCGCATTGTCGAGGCCTCCTACGATCTCGGCGGCCGGCCGGTGCAGACCTTCTTCGAGATCGTCCTGCCGTCGGTTTCCACCGGCATCATCTCGTCGGCGCTGTTTGCCTTCGTCATCTCGCTCAACGAATTCGTCATGGCTCTGTTCCTGACCACGCGGGATACCCAGACCCTGCCCGTGCTGATGTGGCTCAGCCTGCGCTCCGCCGGCACGCCGCGCCTCGCGGTCGCCTCGGTCGTGCTCGCCGGTGCGGTCTTCGTCAGCCTGGCGCTGATCATGGTCTGGTACGTCAGGCAGTTGAAGAAGACCTGAGAGAACCGCGGCAGGCCGTTCCATCCGGGATCGTGACCATGCCAGGCACCGTCATGGCCGCCAGGGGCCTGCACAGGCGAGCGGACCAGTCGCCCTGCCCCCGCTATTCGCGGCCGGAACGTTCTTTGGCGGCGGCGTTCGAATTGCACGCAATTTTAAGTTTTCTCGTGCGGTATTATCCGGCCGGATTCCCTCTCCTCCGGCGCATTGATTTTCAAACCTCATAATTGTGTCGGCGTATATTCATGACAAGATTTCATTCGCTGCGTAGCAGGCTGCTGATCGTAACCGCCATCGGATTTATCGTCGGCCTGGCGGCTGTCACCCTCGCGGGGTCGACATTGATGTCGGTCTCCAGCCGGACGGAAGCGGCCGATGCCGCGCGCGGGCTGCTCAGAGAATATGCCAACGCGATCCGCACCGATATCCAGCATGCCGCCGATATCTCCCGAAACCTCGCGACGACCGCCCAGGTTCTCGCCGCATCCGAGGTCAAGGACCGCGATCAGCTGGGGCGGGCGGTGACGGGCATGGTAGCGGACAATCCGGACGTGCTCGGCGTGACGCTGGTGTTCGAACCCCAGGCGCTGGACGGCCGGGATGTCGATTTTGTCGGCCATCCCTTTTCCGACGCCGTAGGCGGACGGTTCGCCACCTATATCTACCGGGACAGCGCAAAACAGATCGCCGTCGAAAAGCTCGACATGAGCGATCCGGCCGCCAGGGTCTGGTACGACACGCCGCGCAAGGCCGGACGGACGGTCATCACCCCGTCTTATATCGATGACATCGACGGCGTTCCGACGCTGCTGACGACGGTCGGCTCGCCGATCAGGGTGAACGGCGAGATCATCGGCACCACGGGTGTGGATTTTGCGCTGGCCGAGGTGTCGAAGATGATCGCCAAACTCAAACCCTTCGGCGTCGGCAACGTCTCCCTGATCGACGGCAGCGGCCAATGGCTGGCCAATGCGGATGCCGGCCTGCTGGGCAAGCCGGTGGAGGACCAGGCGGTCACCACGCTCGGCGAAGCCGCACGGCGCGACGGCATCTCCGAACGCGTCATCGACGGCAACGTCTATCAGGCCGCCATTCCCGTCGTCTTTCCGGGAATCGAGCAGACATGGCTGCTCGTGCTTTCCGCGCCGGAAAGCGCCATGGTGGAAGGCGCGACAACCGCCCGCAACCGCATGCTGCTGATCTCCGCCGGCATTCTCGCCGCAGCCCTCGTCGGGGCGTTTTTCGTCGCCACCAATTTCGGCCGCCCGATCGAGCGGATCACCGACGTCATGCGTCGCCTGGCCGACGGCGATTTTGCGATCGGCGTTCCCTTCGTCGGACGTCGGGACGAAATCGGCGGCATGGCGCGTTCCGTCGAAATCTTCCGGCAGGCCGCCGCCCGCAACCACCAACTCGAGGCCGAAGCCGCCACCAGCCGTCAGGAGGCGGAGTTGCGGCGGACGGAGATGCAGCGCCGCGTCGAAGCCGAGGCGGAGGAACGCCTGCGGCTGGCGACGGCATCGCTGGCCGACGGCCTGCATCGCCTGTCTTCCGGGGACATGCTGTGCGAGATCGATACGCCTTTCGCCGAACAGTTCGAGACGCTGCGCCACGACTTCAACATGTCGGCGCGGCGGCTGCGCGAGGTGCTGGCCGATGTCGCCACCTCCGTCGCCATCGTCAATACGGGCGCGCAGGAGATTTCCGCCGCGTCCAACAACCTCACCCACCGCGCCGAACAACAGGCAGCCTCGCTGGAACAGACGGCATCGGCGCTGGAAGAAATCACCGTGAATGTCAGATCGACCACGGCGCGAACCGGCGACGCACGCGGCACGGTGCATGAAGCGCGCGCCAAGGCGGACCAGTCCGGCGGCGTGGTGAGCGAGACCATCGCCGCGATGGGGCGCATCGAGCATTCGTCCCATCGCATCGGCCAGATCATCGACGTCATTCAGGAAATCGCCTTCCAGACGAATCTTCTGGCGCTCAACGCCGGTGTCGAAGCTGCCCGTGCGGGCGAAGCCGGCAAGGGTTTCGCCGTGGTGGCGCAGGAGGTGCGGGCGCTGGCCCAACGCTCTTCCGACGCGGCGAAGGAAATCCAGGAGCTGGTCAACGCCGCAGCTGTCGCAGTCGGCGAAGGCGTGAAGCTCGTGGGAGAAACCGGCGCATGCCTCGGTGAGATCACCCAACTCGTCGTCTCCGCCAACACGCATATGGAAGCCATCGCCACCGCCGCCCATGAACAGGCAATCGGCGTTTCCGAGGTCAATACGTCGGTCAACCACATGGACCAGGGCACGCAGCAGAACGTCGCCATGGCCGGGCAGATGAGTGCCGCCGGTGCCGCGCTGGCCATGGAAAGCGTCAAGCTCGCCGAACTCCTGTCGCATTTCCGCTTCGGACAGCAGGTTTCCGCGCCGGGGCGAACGACCGCGCGCAGATCGGCCGCGGCATAGCGGCATTTCCCGGGGGCTGCATGGTGATGTGTGCCGCACCGCAAGCTTCCGGCTTCACGATAACGCCGTCACGCGTGGTGGAGCGCACCGCCCTTGTGGGCGGCGATGTGATCGGTCTTGTCGCTCTTGATCTCGTGTTGCGGATCGTCGGGTGATGCGTGGTGGGTGTGGCCCTTGTAGTCGAGGTCGCTGGTGTGGATGGCGATGATCGTGCCGGAGACATGGCCGGCTTCCGGATTCCATGTGACATGATCGCCGATGGCGAAACGCTTGCTCATTGTTTTTGCCTTTGCGAATCTTCGGTAGACGCGCCGGGGACGTAGCACTGTGGAAAGACTGCATGATTTTATCGTGAGATCGATACCGCATGTCGTTTTCGCAAAACCGCTGCACACTCTTGCGCGACATCCACTAATCGCCGCTTGTTTGAGCCACATCAAAGACCGCCGCGCACGAACACTCCAATGCTCCGGTAATGAATTGCGGGAGCCGCCCTGGTATGAAACTTCTCCGTCTCGTCCTATTGCTTTGCGCCGGCCTGTTCCTGGCCGGCCATGCCAGTGCACGCACGGTGTTGCAGGAATACCTGCCTGCCGTGAAGGCAGCCGAGCTTGTTCCGGGAGCAGACAG
>ERZ778022.3214-NODE-3214-length-15672-cov-5.800474_pt1 | contig 15672 bp, 13 predicted proteins | sample MGYA00375752_ERZ778022 | MGnify/ENA primary metagenome ERZ778022 (study PRJEB29350, sample SAMN05389826) | bioreactor metagenome | isolation source: Thiocyanate bioreactor | place: South Africa: University of Cape Town | collected 2014-04-04 ... | reverse complement strand
AAGGTCGAATAGACGTCGCCGTCCTCGACGACGCTGCCGGCATACATGACCATGACGCGGTCGGCGAAGCCGGCGACGATGCCGAGGTCGTGGGTGATGAACAGGACCGAAAGGCCGCGGCTGCGGGAAATCTCGTCGAGCAGCGCCAGCACCTGGTCCTGCACGCGCACATCCAGCGCGGTGGTCGGCTCGTCGGCGATCAGCAGCCTGGGGTCGCCGATCAGCGCCATCGCCAGCACGACGCGCTGGCGCATACCGCCGGAGAACTCGTGCGGGTAGGCCGTCAGCCGCTCGGCCGCGCGTTCGACCTTCAATTCGTCGAGGATGTGCAGCGCCTTGCGTTCGGCGTCCCTGCGGGAGACGCCGCGGATGCGCAGCGTCTCGGCGATCTGGTCGCCGATCGTGCGCAGCGGGTCGAGGAAGCTCATCGGGTCCTGGAAGACCATGCCGATGGTGCCGCCGCGCACGCGCCGCATCTCGCCGTCGCTCAGCTTCAGGATGTCCCTGCCGTCGCAGACGATGCTGCCGGTCGCCTTCATGCGGCGCTCGAGCCGCATCAGGGCGCGCGCCGTCACCGACTTGCCCGAACCGGATTCGCCGACCAGCGCGACGCGCTCGCCGCGGCGGATGGAAAACGACACGCCGTCGACGATGTTGACCGACCTGTCGTCGACCCGGATGGAGACGCAGAGGTTGTCGACCGACAGCAGCGGCGCCTCGCCCGGGACGGGTGCGGGCCGGCCGGCGGGGTTGGGCTGCATCATCATCGGCTTTCCCTCAGCGAGGGGTCGCGCCAGGCCTGGATCATGTCGCCCAGCAGGCCGAAGGCGACCGAGGTGATGGCGAGCGCGATGCCGGGCGCGAGCACGGTCCACCAGGCGGTCGACACGTAGCCGCGCGCGCCGGCGATCATCGCCCCCCACTCGGTGCTCGGCGGCTGGGCACCGACGCCGATGAAGGACAGGCTGGACAGGATGAGCACGGTTCCGCCGATGTCCGACGTCCACTTGACGAGGAGCACGGCGAGCGAGTTGGGCAGGACGTGGCGGGTCATCAGCCGCCAGCGGGAGACGCCGATGACGTGCGCGCCGGCGACGAAGGGCGCCTCCATCGTCTGGTGCATGACGTTGCGCAGGATGCGGGCGGTGATCGGCCAGCCGGTGATCGACTGGGCGATGATGGCCGATTGCAGGCTCGGCCCGAGGGCGGCCGCGAAACCCAGCGCCACGATCATGCTCGGCAGCGACAGGCCGACGTCCGTCACCCGCATCAGCGCCTCGTCGAGCCAGCGCGGCCCGGAGGCAGCGATGGTGGCGACCGCCACGCCGATCAGCGAGTAGGCGGTGACGATGGCGATGGCCGAGAGCAGCGTCGTGCGGGTGCCGACGATGACGCGCCACAGCACGTCGCGGCCCTGGTCGTCGGTGCCGAGCCAGTGCGCCGCGCTCGGCGGCTGCAGCGAGGAGAGGATGTCGGAGCGGTAGATCGCCTCCGGCGCGAGCATGGGGCCGAACAGCGCGGCGAAGACGAGCAGGGCGATCAGCAGGGACACGCAGGCGCCCTGGAACGAGATCTTCACCCGCGGGGTGCGCATCCGGATGGCGGGGGCGAGGCTCATTTTCAGCTCCTCCCGAACTGGGCTGCACGGATGCGCGGGTCGACGACGATCTGCAGCACGTCGACGACGAGGTTGATGAGGCAGACGATGGCGCCGATGAAGAGGACGGAGCCGAGCACGGCATACATGTCCTTCTGGGCGACGGCGTTGAACATGTAGGTGCCGATGCCGCGGCGGGCGAAGACGGTCTCGACCAGCACGGCCGCGCCGATCATCGCGCCGAGCTGCGTGCCGGCGAGCGTCAGCACCGGGTTGATGCTGTTCGGGAAGGCGTGGCCGATCAGCACGCGCCGCTCGGTGGCGCCCTTAGCGCGCACGGCCATGATGAAGTCGCTCTCCAGGACGCCCAGCAGCGAGGTGCGCAGGGCGCGGAAGATCTGGGTGCTGTAGAGGACCGCCAGGACCGCGGCCGGCAGCACGATGTAGGTCAGCGCGTCGAGCAGGCTCGCCATGTTGCCGGCGGCGATCGCGTCGAGGGTGGGCACGCCGGTCCAGCGCGGCGGCTCCATGCCATAGGAATTCTGGCCCGAGATCGGCAGCAGCCGGTAGCGGGCGGCCAGCAGGTATTGCAGCATGAGCGCCAGCCAGAAGGCCGGCATGCCGCCGAGGATGACCGCCAGCACACGGAACAGCCCGTCGGTGCGCCCGCCGCGGCGGGCGGCGGCGATCAGGCCGGCGGGAATGGAGACCGAGAGGTTGATCAGCATCGCGACGACGACCAGCTCAAGCGTGCTGGGCAGCGTGCGCTCGAGATCGAGCAGCACCGGCTGGAAGGTGGTGATCGAGGTACCGAGGTCGCCGTGCAGCAACCGTCCCCAGAAGCGGAAGTACTGGACGATGACGGAGGCGTCGAGTCCGAGGCGCTGGCGCACCAGCGCGACCTGATCCGGCGAGGCGTCGGGCCCCGCCGCGATCTGGGCCTCATCTCCCGGGATGACCTTGATCATCAGGAAGACGAGGCTTCCGAGGCTCCAGAGCGCGAACACCACCGTGCCAAGCCGCTTGGCGAAAAACCAGAGGTAGCTCCGCGCCCTGGACATGACGGACCTATTTCGCCAGGAGCCGCAGGCCGGAAAGCGCGATCGGCGTCACCTGCGGGGTCGGCCCGACGCCGTCCACGTGCGCCTTGCGGTAAACGGCCGAGCGCTGCAGCGTGTACATGTCGAGCATCACGGAATCGTTGTCGATGATCTCCTGCACCTTCTTGTAGAGGTCGCAGCGAGCCGCATCGTCGACCGTCACGCGCGCCTGGTCGAGCAGCTTGTCGACCTCCGGATTCGAATAGCCGGACCGGTTGCTCCCGATGGCATCGGACTTGTAGCCCTTCATCAGCATGATGCCGGCGTCGGGATACTGGGCGAAGTCCTCGAGCAGCATCATCTGCGGGATCGTCTTGGGATCCGACAGGCTGGCGAGATAGGTCGGGAAGGCGATCGGGACGAGCTCGACCTCGACGCCGATGTCGCGCAGATTGGCCTGGAACAGCGTCGCCTCCTGCTTCTGCTGCTCCCAGACCGGCTGGAAGGAAAGCTGCAGCTTCAGGTTCGTCTGCCCGGCCTCGGCGAGCAGCTTCTTGGCTTCCTCGACGTTGCGCCTCGCCGGCGGCAGATCAGGCCGGCAGGCGATGCCGTGCGGCAGCGCGCCGTTGGCCAGCGTGCCCTTGCCCAGGCGGATGGCCGCCAGGCCGCCGTCATAGTCGTAGGCCAGCCGCAGCGCCTTGCGCACGCGCGGGTCGGCGGTCGGTCCGACGCGGGTGTTGAAGATGATCTCCGCCTGCAGCGTGCTGTTGAACCACGAGGCGGTCAGGTTGGGGTCGTTTTCCAGCGCCACCACGTCGCGGTTGGTCAGGAACAGGCCGACGTCGAGATTGCCGGCGCTCAGCTCGTCGCGCTTGGTCGCGCTCTCGTCCACACGCTTGAGCACGAGGCCTTCGGGGCGAGCCGGATCGGCATCCCAGTAGTCGTCGAAGCGCACCATCTCGACGGCCTGGCCCTCGAAGGACTTGACCGTGTAGGGGCCACTGCCGGCGTCGTGCGACTGCAGCCAGGTCTGGCCGTCATTGTCGCCGGCATTGGCGGTGACCAGGGCGGAGTTGACGATGTAGATCTTGCACAGCGCCGGCAGGAACAGGGCCGACGGCGCGCTGAGGTTGATCGTCAGGTCGAGGTCGCCGTTGACGGTGGTGGACTCGTAGCCCTCGATCAGCGATGCGGCGCCTACGCCGAGCTTCTTCAGCCGGTCCAGCGTGAAGGCGACGTCCTTGGCGGTCAGCGTGGTGTCGTCGTGGAACTTGACGCCGGCGCGCAGCTTCATGGCGATGGACTTGCCGTCGTCGGCGACCTTGAAGCTCTCGGCCAGGCGGCCGACGAGGTTGTTGTCCTTGCCGAACACGACCAGCGTGTCGTAGAGCGCGTTGGCCGGGACGTTCGTCTGGTTGTAGTCGGAACGCAGCGGATCGAGCGTATTGATCTGGCCCGACGAGGCGACGAGGATCGCCTTGTCGCGGGCGACCTGCGCGGCCGCGTCCTGATGGGTCACGGCGACGGCGCCGAGCAGGCACAGGGCCGTTCCCATCGCCCGGAACGAAACCGGGTTCGATTTCAACATATTGCGCATGACTTCTCCTCCCTTAGATCGGTTACGCGGTATCAAGTCCTCCGGCCGGCGGAACGGGCTGCCGCGTCGCGACGCGGGCGCCCGTCGCGGTCATCCGGCCGCAATGGCGAGCAGCACCTCCTCGACCTCGTCGGCCTCGACCCATTTCGGATAGGCCGGCCGCGCGTCGCGGCGGCGGTCGAGCTCGTCGCGAACGGCCTTGATCTGGGCGCCCGAGACGGCGACCCCGAGGCTCAGCGCGAGCTGGCGGACCACCTCCTCCGTGCTCTGCTCTCCCCAGACCCAGCGCAGCTTGCTGCCGACGAGGCCGGGGTCGATGCTGCAGCCGAAGGCGGGAAAGGTGTCCCTGTCGGTGCTCAGGAGCTTGGCGATGTCGTTCGGGCTGTCGCGCAGGAACTGGTGGCTTCCGATCACCGGCTTGAGCGGATGGATCGGCATGTCCATGATGCGGGCCAGGCTGTCGGCCGCCCATTGCAGCCTGTCGAGCCGGATCCCGGCGTCCAGGCCGTAGAGCACATCGAGCGCCAGCACGACCTCCTCCAGGGCGGCGAAGCCCGAGCGGTAGGAGACGCCGTTGAGCGCGACGTCGGGCGAGGCGCCGGCGGTGACGGCCGCGACCGTGGTCGCCGTCGCCATGCCGAAATCGTCGTGGGTGTGCATGGTGATCGGCACCGGCCGGACCAGCATCGAGCGCAGCGTGCGCATGTAGCGCTTCATCGCCTCGGGCGACATGGTGCTGGTCGAATCCATCGGATCGAGCCGCGTGGCGCCGGCCTCGATCGCCGTGTTCATCCCGTCGACCATCTTGAGGAAGTCGCGCCGGCCGCAATGGGCGATCGTCAGGGTCCATTCCAGGCCCTGCTGGCGGGCATATTCGCCGAACGCGGCGAACTCGTCTCGCTGGCGGGCGGCCGCATCCGCATCCGGCGGCTCGATCAGCCCGGGATTGATCGCGCCGACACCGGCCTCGGCCAGCATGTCGACGGTGCGGCGCATCTTGGTGGAGGGCGCGGCGCCGCTGCCGACGAGGGTGTCGGTGAAGACGTTCACGCGGAAGCCGAAGCCGGCCCTGGCGAAAGCGCGCACGGCGTCCCATTCGACGGCGTTGGGCTGGTCTGCGCCCCACCACCACAGGTTCAGGCTCTCGTCCTTGACGCCGAGCTCCTCGATGATCTCGCCGATCCTGAGCAGGTCGGCGACGCTGGTCCTGACGCCGGCCGTGTAGATGACCTTGCGGATCGTGCTGTCGATCAGCGCCAGCGGCTCGGGGAACTCGAACTCGGCCAGCACCTCGTCATGGAAGTTGAAGGGGCTGACGGAGTGGCGGCCGGGCACGAGCGCACGCCGGCGGGCTTCCTCGGAATGGAAGGGCTTCGACGCTTGGCTCATGACGCGCTCGACAGGCTGGGGATTTCGACGGGAGCTCCCGCGAGGCGGGCGAGGGCGGGGGAAAGGCCGCGGGCGCTGCCGCCCGGCTGCGACGGCGCTGCGCGCAGGCGCGCCTGCGCCAGGTGCTGCGCCTGCAGGATGGCGATGCGGTGCGGGTCGACGACAGGAACGCCGGCCGCGGCGGCGACGTCGGGGATGATGCCGATCAGCCCTGCGCCGCCTACGATGACGCGCTCGGCGCCGTGCACCAGCGCCTGGCGCGTCACGTAGTCGGCGAGGGAGGATGCCACCTCATCGTGGCCTTCGATGGACACGATGCCGGTGATCTTGTGCGAGATGCCGAGCCTGAGGACGAGCTCGGAGAGCATCTCGCACCAGATGGAGCCGTGGACGGCCACGATCGAGCGTCCGGGCAGGGAGGCCGCATGCACGAGGCCGGCCTCGGCGAAGCCGACGACGGGCACGCCGAGCATCTCGGCCAGCGCCTCGCGACCGGGATCGCCGAAGCAGCCCACGACCACGGCATCGGCCGCGTAGCCGCCCTCGGCCTCGCGTGCGGCTGCATCGAGCGCGGCATGCGCGGCGATCGAGACCGCGACACGGGTGAACAGGTAGGACAGGCCGAACGGGGCCGTGACGGTCCTGATCTCGGCGTCGTCCCCGAGCGTGTGGCGCGCAAGCGCGTCGATGCTGGCCGACACCGTCTCGGACGTGTTGGGATTGATGATCAGGAGCCTGGGCCGACGCTGCATGATGCCTCCGGGATCGGGCGCTCCGGGGAGGCCCGGCCGGGCACACGGCAATGCCGTTACCCGATCCACGTGGAGCTAATATCGTATCCAATCATATGTCAATTCGTATCTACATAGGTGGACAAAAAATGCTGTTGATGTATCGAATGCAGCCAGCGGCATCCCGCCGCCAGAGGTCGTGCCGATGAAGCGGTTCGGAACCATCACGCCGTCGTCCAACGTGGCCGTCGAGCAGGTGACGCAGGCGATAGCGGGGGCGTATCCCGGTGTCTCGGCGCATTTCGCCCGGCTGTCGCACCACGGCAGCAGCGATCCCTTCCCGGATACCTATGACTGGGACGGCATGATGCTGGCGGCCCGCCTGCTGGCGCATGCGAGGCTGGACCTGCTGTGCTGGAACGGCACGAAGGGCGGGGCGATCGGCTTCGAAAAGGATCGCGAGCTTTGCCGCCGCATCAGCGAGGAGACGGGGCTGCCGGCGATCACCTCGACGCTGGCGCTGGATGCGCTGCTGCGCGAGACCGGCGCGGAAAAGCTGGCCTTCGTCACGCCCTACCAGCCAGGATTCATGGACCGTGTGGCGGCGGGCTGGGGCCGCGAGGGCTTCGACATCGTGGCGATGGAAGGGGCGGGGCTCTCCGACAACTATTCCTTCTCCACGCTGGCGGAAGGCGAGATCGCGCGGATGACCCGCACGGCCGCTCGTGCGCGGCCGCAGGCGATCATCTTCTACTGCGCGAACATGCTCTCGGCGCCGCTCTGCGCCGCGCTCGAGGCGGAGCTGGGTATTCCCTGCTACGATGCGGTGTCGATCGCGGTGTGGCGGGCGCTGCGCGACATGGGGGTCGACAGCTCGGCCTCGGTGCCCGGCTGGGGACGCGTCTTCATGCGGCCCTGACGGGCGGGACGCGGCGGCTATCGCCGCCCTGCCGCCATGCGGGCGACGACCTTGCGGGCATCGGCATAGCGCGACTGCGGTGCGGCCTGGTCCCACGGGATGTCGGCCTTGCCGAACCGCAGGGCGTGTCGGATCAGCCCGGCATATTCGGCGACGCCGATGCCTTCCTGCTGCGCCAGCCATTCGCCGTCGAAGACGGGCATGGCGAACTGGCCGCGGTGGAGGTCTAGGACGACGACGGCCCCGGGCGCGACGTCGAGCATGCCCTGCCAGTCGAGGATGCCCTTGCCGACGGACGCCAGGAAGCGCCGCATCGAGCCGTCTTCCTCGAAGCGCAGCACGGCGTCGTCGACGTGAAGCAGCGAGATGCGGCCGGCGAGCCGCCGCGCGGCGGCGAGCGGATTCTCCATGCGGCAGAGCGAGTTGACGGGATCCAGCGCGACGAACAGGACGTCGTCGTGGCCCTCGATCAGCCGCGCCAGCTCGAAGGAGGACAGCTCCTCATGCGTCTTGACGCTCAGCCGGCAGCCGAGGTCGCGCAGCAGCGGCGCGATCCGGTCGAACAGGGCGCGGGTGGCGGCGAGCTGGTCCGCCCACGCGATCGTCGGGTGGGTGCGGTCGTCGAGCGAGCCGACCATGCACATCAGGTCACGGATGCCGCTCGCGGCTGCCACCCGTACGAGGCGCTCCAGCCCGTCGAGAAGCACGCCGTCGCCCGCGGCGAGCGCGTCGCGCGCGCGGCCGGGGATCAGCGGGCTGAGCTGCCACAACGAGGCCGCGAGCGTCAGGCCGAGATCGTCGGCCAGCTCGCGGGCGGCTCTCACCTCCGCCTCGTCGAGCCGTTCGCTCAGCGCAAACATCGAGGAGAACAGCACTCCGCCGAAATCGTCGCGTGCGGCCATGCGCAGGATCTCGGTCGCGCTCGCTGTCGCCGCGCCGGGGAGGGAGTTGGGCATGACCCAGGGTTTCCTGGCGTTTGCGATGGTCATTCTTGCACCTTGGAAAAGACTCTCGATCGGGGCGCGCGGCCTGCGCGTCACCGCACCGGGTAGGAAGGCGGGAAGATCTGTTCGACGGGCGGGTGGCCCCACGTGCGCTCGGGATATTTCGCGACCAGGCCGTCGAACTGCCGCTGCGCTCGGACCTGCGCCGCATCGAGATCGAAGCCGGCGACGCGGCCGTCGCGCATGGAAAGCCTGCCGTCGACGAAGACTGCCCTGGTGATGGAGCCGTTGCCGGCGATCATCAGCGTCTGGATCGGGTCGATGGACGGGCCGGTGCGCGGCGAGGCGAGGTCGAACACCGCGATGTCCGCCTTGCAGCCGGGCGCCAGGCGGCCGATGTCGGTGCGCCGCAGGGCGGCCGCGCCGCCGAGCGTGGCGGCGTCGTAGTATTCGCCGGAGCTGCAGGCATCGGCGCGGCCCTCGACCAGCCGGCACACGGCCATGCCCGTCGCCATGTTCATGATCATGTCCGGCGGCGTCGTGTCGGTGCCGAGCGCGATGTTGATGCCCATGTCGCGGCAGGAGCGGAACGAGCGGAGCGCGCCGCCGCCGCGCACCGAGACCAGCGGGCAATGGATGATCGACACGCCGTGGTCGCGATAGAGCGCGAGGTCGTCGGCGGTGGCGTAGGTGGCGTGCGGCGCGATCATGCGGTGCGAGAGGACGCCGAGTTGCGCCAGCCATTGCGGCGCGGTGGTGCCGTGCAGCCGGCGGACGGTGTCGACCTCCATCTGGCCTTGGGCGCAATGGAGCCGCACCGGCGCGTCGAGGTCGGCGGCCGCCGCGAAAGTCTCGCGCAGCAGGCCGGCGGTGCAGGTCTCGACGCGGTCGGGGGCGAGCAGCGTCCGGACCAGCCCGCCGCGCGTGTCCTCGTTGGCGCGGCAGAAGGCGATCGCATCGCGCAGGCCGGCGAGGCCGCGCGGCTCGTCGAAGATCGCGTCGAGCCGGCCCTCCTCGCGTACCACCATGCCGCCGGAGCGGTAGGCAGGGCCGAGATAGACGCGCAGGCCGAGATCCTCGGCGGCAAGTGCCGCGGCCTCGAACTCGGCAACCGTCTCGCCCCATTCGCGGTAGAACAGCGAGGCGACCGGCGCCGCGGTCGTGATGCCGTTGAGCAGGAGCTGCGCGAAGGCGTAGCGCTTCTGGAAGGCGAGCTCGTCGGGCGAGTACATCTCGCAGGGGCCGCGCTCGACATAGGTCTGCGGCCAGACCCGGCCCTTGCGCCATGCCGGGCCGTAATCATAGGCGAGGACGGTGGTGTCGAGGTCCGACAGCGCGTCGAGGTCGACGAAGCCGGGGCCGATCAGCACGTGGCCGAGGTCGATGCGGCGCGCCACCGGGCCGTCATAGCCGTGCCCGACATGGAGGATCTCGCCGCGGTCGAAGACCACGGCGGCGTTCTCGTGGAGCACGTGGCGGCCATCGACATTGCCGACGACCCAGCGCGCGCCGAGCCAGGTCGGCCCTTCCGGCCTTGCCCCCAGCGCGAGGTCCTGCAGGCCGGCGCTCATGGCATCTCGACGAGCGTCTTGCCGGCGCGCGCGACGACAGTGCCGCGCTTGACGACGAGGGGACGGGGCGCGTGGGTGACGACGGCTTCCGTCAGCGAGCGCCCCTCCAGCAGGACGAGGTCGCCGGCGCAGCCGGGCGCCAGCCCGTAGCCGTCGATCGCCATCAGCGCCGCGCCTCCGTGGGTGCACACGTCGAGCGCCACCTCGACCTCGTCGTCGCGGCGGAAATTGTTGCGCAGGCCGAGGAACACGGCGCGCTCCAGCATGTCGCCGTTGCCGTAGGGCGCCCAGGTGTCGCGAAAACCGTCATTGCCCGAGCCGACGATGATGCCGGCCGCGCGCAGCCGCGCGATCTCGGGCGCCGGACGGGATGCCGGCCCGGTCGTCACGATATGGATGCGGTGCCTGGCCAGCGCCTCGATCAGGCGATCGACATAGGCCTTGTCGGTCATGCCGAGGCAGAAGGCGTGGCTGACCGTCACATGGCCCTGCATGCCGAGCGCGCGGGTCCGCTCGACGATCAGCTCGATCGAGAAGGCGCCGAGCTCGGCCGTTTCGTGGAGATGGATGTCGACCGGGCGGCCGAAGCGCTCGGCGAGCGCGAAGACGATGTCGAGATGGCCCTTCGGGTCGCGGTCGATGCCTGACGGGTCGAGGCCGCCGACGATCTCCACGCCCATCTCGAGCGCCTTCTCCATCAGCTCCAGCGTGCCGGGACGCGCGAGCAGGCCGCTCTGCGGGAAGGCGACCAGCTCGATGTCGATGACGTCGCGCAGGGCCTCGCGGGTCCGCATGATGCCTTCGACGCCGGCGACGCCGTGGACGGTGTCGATGTCGACATGGCTGCGGATGTGGGTGGACCCATAGGCGGCCGACACCAGCGCCTGCCGCATGGACTGCCGGTGCGGCTCGATGCCGAGGTCTATCTTGGCCTGCCGCTCGTTGTCGATCTTGTCGATCAGCAGCGGGCCGACCTCGTTGCGGTACCAGTCCATGCCGAGCAGGGACTTGTCGAGATGGGTGTGGGCTTCGATCAAGCCGGGGATGACGATCCGGCCGCCGCCGTCCTCGGTCGCGACGCCGTCGGCGGAGAGCCCAGGCTCGATGCGCGCGATGCGGCCGTTCCGGATGAGGATGTCCGCCGCGGCCGAGCCCATCGGGCGGACGTTTCTGATCAGCAGGTTTCCGGTCATGCGATGTCCCGTCAAAGCCAATGCCGGCCGCTGCGCGATTGCCGCCGGGGCCACAGCCGCGAGACTAGGTCGGGCCCGAACAGGGGTCAACGTTTCGTATCCAATATATGTGTTTCTATGATTCATTGATGAAATGGATCGTATCATCTCGTGCGCCGGTGCCGTCGGGCACGCGCAAGTCGCCATCGATCCATCGGCCGAATGCCACCGCAGGTAGCGGCGTCCGCCACCCCGGATATTGTATCGGGAGCCGGTCGGGCGCATACAGATCGGACTCACTGCGGCGACAGTGGCGGAGCGTGCATTTGGGCAAGGAACCACAGGCGGCGGCGGGCGAAGCCGGCACGTCGCGCATCGACAGGATCTACGACGCGCTTGCGCGCGCCATCCTCGCGCAGGAGCTGCTGCCGGGCACCAAGCTCAGCGAGGAGGAGATCGGCGCCCACTTCAACGTCAGCCGGACGATCGTGCGGGCCGCGCTCAACCGGCTGCACACGGAGGCGATCGTCGAGTTCAAGCAGAACCGGGGCGCATTCGTGGCGAGCCCGAGCCTCGAAGAGGCGCGCCAGGTGTTCGAGGCGCGCATGTGCATCGAGCGCGAGGTCATCGGCCGGCTGGTCGGGCGCATCACCGACCAGCAGCTCGACAAGCTCGGCAAGCATATCGAGAGCGAGCGGGTGGCCAACCGCGAGCGCGACCGGGCGCGCTCGATCGTGCTGTCGGGCGAGTTCCACATCCTCGTGGCGACGATGGCGGGCAACCAGGTGCTGGCCGATTTCCTGACGCAGCTCATCTCGCGCTCGTCGCTGATCCTGGCGCAGCACAGCCGCCATCACGAGCCGGAATGCTCGGCCGACGAGCACGCCGTGCTGGTCGAGGCGCTGAGGTCGCGCGACCCGCAGGCCGCGATCGCCGCGATGGCCGACCATCTCTCCCACGTCGTCGACCGCGCCAATTTCTCGCCGGCGAAGCAGAAGCCCAAAAGCCTCGGCGAGATCCTGTCGCACTACAAATAGCCGGGCGGGCTCCGCGCCGCTCAGATGTGCAGCGGGTGGCCGAGCGCCTTGAGCGCGGCTTCCTGGAAGGCTTCGCCCTGGGTCGGGTGGGCGTGGATGGTGCCGGCGACGTCTTCCAGCCGCGCGCCCATCTCGACCGCCAGCCCGAAGGCGGCGGACAGTTCCGAGACGCCGTTGCCGACGGCCTGGATGCCGAGGACGAGGTGGTTGTCGGCGCGCGCCACGATGCGGACGAAGCCGTCTTCCGCCAGCTTCGTCATGGCGCGGCCGTTGGCACCGAACGGGAACTGGCCGACCTTGATCTCCCGCCCCGTCGCCCGCGCCTCCTCCGGCGACAGGCCGACCGAGACGATCTCGGGATCGGTGAAGCAGATGGCGGGGATGGCGCGCTTGTCCCAGGCGCGGCGGTGGCCGGCGACGATCTCGGCCACCATCTCGCCCTGCGCCATGGCGCGATGGGCCAGCATCGGCTCGCCGGTGACGTCGCCTATGGCGAAGACGCCGCGCATCGAGGTGCGGCACTGGTCGTCCACGCGGACGGCGCGGCCGGCCATGTCGAGGTCGATCTCCTCCAGCCCCCAGCCCTCCGTCGCCGGTCGGCGGCCGACGGTGACCAGCACGTGATCGGCGGCCACGCGCTTGTCGCCGGCGCCCGTCTCGACCAGCAGCGCGTCCTTCTTCGGCGACAGGCCCTTCGCCTTCGCTCCGGTCATCACCGTGACGCCCAATTCCTTCAGCCGCTTGCCGACGGGCTTCGTCAGCTCGGCGTCGTAGAGCGGCAGGATGCGGTCGGTCGCCTCGACCACGGTCACCTTCGTTCCCATCTTGGCGAAGGCGGTGCCGAGCTCCAGCCCGATATAGCCGCCGCCGACGACGGCCAGCGTCTCCGGCAGCTTCGCCAGCGCTAGCGCCCCGGTGGAGGAAATCACCTTGCCGTTTCCGGAGGGGCCGCCGAAGGGCAGCGACGGCAGCTCGACCGGCACGGAGCCGGTGGCGATGACGATCTGGCCGGCGCGGATGAGCAGCGGGCCGGTCTCTGTCTCCACCTCGACCGTCTTGCCGTCGCGGAAGCGGGCGCGCCCGGCGACCGACTTGACGCCCGCCTTCTTCAGCAGGCCGGCGACGCCGTTGTTCAGGCGGCCGACGATGTGGTCCTTCCAGCGGATCGTGCGGGCGAGGTCGAGCTTCGGCGCCGAGACCGAGATGCCGAGCGGGGAGGGGCCGGCCGCCCACAGCCTCGCCTTCTCGAACTCATCCGCGGCGTGGATCAGCGCCTTGGACGGGATGCAGCCGACATTGAGGCAGGTGCCGCCCGGCCGGTCCTTCTCGACGATGACGGTGTCGACACCCAACTGGCCGGCGCGGATCGCGCAGACATAGCCGCCCGGGCCGGCGCCGACGACGAGGAGCGCGCAGGAGATCTCGTTCATGGGGTGCCCTCGGAGCAAAGGTAGCGCTCCATGTTGCCCCCCTCTGTCCTGCCGGACATCTCCCCCACACGGGGGGAGATCGGCCGGCCGCTTGCTTGCCGCTCATCCTTCGGCGCTCGCGATTGGCCAAGGCCGAGATGATAGCCAATCTCCCCCCTCGTGGGGGAGATGTCCGGCAGGACAGAGGGGGGCGCGAAGGAACTCGGCATTTCGGAAGTCATCACCCCTCCACGAAGATCAGCGCCGGGGTCTCGAGCAGCGCCTTGAGGCGCTGGACGAAGACCGCCGCGTCCCAGCCGTCGACGATGCGGTGGTCGAAGGAGGAGGACAGGTTCATCACCTTGCGCGGCCTGAACTCGCGGCCGTCCCAGAGCGGGCGCACCGCCATCCTGTTGACGCCGACGATGGCGACCTCGGGATGATTGATGACGGGCGTCGTGACGATGCCGCCGAGCGCGCCGAGCGAAGTGATGGTGATGGTCGAGCCGGTCAGCTCCTCGCGGGTGGCGGTGCCGCTGCGGGCGGCCTCCGACAGTCGCGTCAGCTCGGCCGCGCAGTCCCACAAATCGCGCGCCTCGACATGGCGCACGACGGGCACCATCAGGCCGGCGTCGGTCTGGGTGGCGATGCCGACATGGACGCCGCCGAAGCGGCGCAGCACGCCGGCCTCGTCGTCGTAATGGGCGTTGATGTGCGGCTGCTCGCGCAGCGCTGTCACCATCGCGCGCATCAGGAAGGGCAGCAGGGTGAGCTTCGGGCGGTCGGCCTTCCTGTCGGCATTGAGCTTGCCGCGCAGCTCCTCCAGCTCGGTGACGTCGATCTCCTCGACATAGGTGATCGGCACGATGCGGGCATGCGCCAGCTCCATGCGCTCGGCGATGCGGCGGCGCAGGCCGACGATCTTCGTCTCCTCGATCGCGGTGTCGGCAGCGCGGGCGGGGCCGGCGGGCGCAGCAGGGCCGTGGGCCGCGAAGGCGTCGAGATCGTCGTGGGTGATGCGGCCGGCCGGCCCGGTGCCGGGCACCTGGCGCAGGTCGATGCCGGCCTCTTTCGCGCGCAGGCGCACGGCGGGCGAGGCGAGGGGCTTTTTGCCGGCCGGGCGGGGTGCGCCGCGCGGGCTACCCCCACCCCTTACCCCTCCCCACAAGGGGGAGGGGGATTCTGAGACGTTGCGCGGCTGTTGCTCATTTCTGCTCTTTGCCGTCTGCTCCGGCACCGGCGCCTGCTTCTTTTTGCTCGCGGCGCTGACCGTTTCCCCTCCCCCTTGTGGGGAGGGGTCAGGGGTGGGGGTTGCTTCGCTCGATGTTTCGCGGTTTGCAGCGCCGGCGGTCTCCAGCCGCACCAGCGGGGCGCCGACGGCGATGCGGTCGCCGATCTCGCCGCCCAGCCAGGCGACGGTGCCGTCGACGGGCGAGGGGATCTCGACCGTCGCCTTGTCGGTCATCACGGCCGCCAGCACCATGTCCTCGCGCACCGGGTCGCCGACCTTGACGTGCCACTCGACCAGCTCGGCCTCGGCCACGCCCTCGCCGACATCGGGCATCTTGATGGTGTGCTCAGCCATGCCGGCGGCCTCGCGGGCGTCGGAGCGCGCAGCGACCCCCACCCCTCACCCCTCCCCACAAGGGGGAGGGGGATTCTGCCGGGCCAGCGCCTCGCGGTTTCGTCTGGTTGCGACGCCGGCCGCTCCCCTCCCCCTTGTGGGGAGGGGTCAGCGGTGGGGGTGCGACGGCCGTGCCGTATGCGAGAAGGTTCGTCATCTCACCCCTCCATCGTCCGCGTGAGCGCCTCGCCCACCCGCGCGGGGCCGGGAAAGTAGTCCCATTCCTGCGCGTGCGGGTAGGGCGTGTCCCAGCCGGCGACGCGGGCGACCGGGGCTTCGAGGTGGAAGAAGCAATGTTCCTGCACCAGCGCGGCGAGCTCGGCGCCGAAGCCGGACGTCAGCGTCGCCTCGTGGACGACGACGCAGCGGCCGGTCTTTTCCACCGACGCGACGATCGTCTCGAGGTCGAGCGGCAGCAGGGTCCGAAGATCGATGATCTCGGCGTCGATGCCGGTATCGGCGGCAGCGGCTTCCGCGACATGGACCATCGTGCTGTAGGCGAGCACGGTGACGTCCGCGCCCTCGCGCCGGATGGCCGCCCGGCCTAGCGGAACGGAAAACTGGCCGTCCTCGACCTCGCCGAGCGGGTGCTTCGACCAGGGCGTGACCGGCTTCTCGTGATGGCCGTCGAAGGGGCCGTTG
>ERZ778022.3200-NODE-3200-length-15726-cov-365.397358_pt1 | contig 15726 bp, 30 predicted proteins | sample MGYA00375752_ERZ778022 | MGnify/ENA primary metagenome ERZ778022 (study PRJEB29350, sample SAMN05389826) | bioreactor metagenome | isolation source: Thiocyanate bioreactor | place: South Africa: University of Cape Town | collected 2014-04-04 ... | reverse complement strand
AAAAAAACCACCCCGAAGGGTGGCTTTGAGCTTGGAATTCAGGCAATCAACTGCTTTGCCAGAGCGACCTCGATACTGTCGCCGGACTGGTTGAGAACATCGAGACCAGAATCCGGCATGTCGCCGGACGTGCTTTGTGAAACGGCGATCTTCTTGGCCATCAACTCCAGGCAGGTCGTCTGTGCGGTTTCCTTGTAACCAAGGAAGTACACATCCACAGGCTCCGTCTGTCCAATCCGCCAGCTTCGCCGCGAGGCCTGCTGGAGGGTATAGACGTTGTAGCCCGTCTGCATGAAGACAATGGTCGGGAATTCCAGCATGTCGAGGCCGGTCTTCACGAGCTCGGGATTGGTGATGATGACGTCCACCCCGCGCTCAACCTGCTCGAACAGCCAGTCCTCCCGCTTCGATGCATCCACGCTCGCGCGCAGCACTGCGACCTTGAAGCCCTCGTTGTCCAGGAGCTTCTTCATCCGCGTCGTGGTATCGCGGGTACCGGTATACGTGGCATATACCAGCACCTTTCTTCCACGAGATTTCTCGCGCCGACAAAGTGCGATCAGTTCCGCCTCCTTGGGACTGGCCTCCTCCCCCAGTACAGCGGGGGTGTGAGCCAATTGCAGCCTGGTTCTAGGATGCCGGACCGATTCTTCCCGGAAGCAGCAGTCTGGCCAGGCCAGCAGCACATTGAGAACGACACCGAGGAGCGTCTTGTCCCCCTTTCGGAGGGCTTCTTTCAGCTCAGCACGAAGAACCCGGCTGAGGCCGTCATACTGCTCGCTCATCGCGGGGGACATTGCAATTTCCTGATAGTGCTCCCGGTAGGCTGGAAGCACATCCCCACCGATATCCTTGAGCTTCAGGAATACCGTTTGCGGTAGCACGTAGCGCATGATGCCCTTCGGCCCAAAACCCGGCCCTTTAGACGTGCGATGTGTGATGGAGCGGCCTCGCGCAGTTCGATGCGAGGTGCTCTCCGACTCCTTGTAGACATCCTTCAGGATCCCATGCTGACGCATGAATTCCATCGAGGCTGAACCCAGGGTGTTCCGTCCGCTGTAGTCAAACCCATCCTCGATCATCGATGTCGGGTTCAGGCGATGCAGCAGATAGAACAGATCGTCGGCGTATCCGCCCATCAACGTGCCGGTCAGCAAGAGGGTTTTCTGGCACTTTCGCGCCAGCACGCCCATCGCCTGCCCCTGGGCAGAGCCCTCGTTCTTGTACTCGTGCCCCTCATCCACGACCAGCAGGCCGAAATAGCCCTGCGGGAGGTAGCGCTTGATGAACTCCGTGGGCTGATAACCGCCCTGCCCAAAGGAAAACTCCATAGAGGCCATCCCGCGCTCCATCCGCTTCGCCTGCCGGTCATTGAAGATCATGTCGCCCTGCGCATCCATCAGATTGATGAACTCGAACACGTTGTCTTCAAGCATCCCTGAAAGCATTTCCACGCCGAATTGATCAACCAGCCTTGAGGCGGTCTTTTCGCCGATCGACGGGATCTGCTTCAAATTCTCAAGCAGAACGTCCTGGGGGTTCCTGCGTGGCCCCAGCCGGGGGACCAGTGTCCATAGGCGTTCGCCACACTGGCGTGTACCCTCTTCCACCTGTCCATCCGCGATCCTGGTTGTCGAGACAGCGTTCGTGCAGTGCCGGCGCTCCTTATTGAGGTAGGAATCGGCGAGATCAGCCAGTAGCGGCTTACCTTCCTCATCATGAATAAAGCCACCGCACTTGGGACAAGACACGTACTGCCCCACCCGACGATCCTCACCTTCGCCGACCGCTTTGTGGCGGACAACATAGGCAGGACGCCAGGTAAAGCCCATACGCATACGAACGCGGCCCATCACAAAGAACTCTGGCACAGTGGGCTTCTCCCGCATTGCGCGGATCTGCAGGAGCTTTTTCAGGGTGTCAGGACCATTGAGGATCCATACCCTTGCATTGGGCACGGTTTCCTTGATTTCCCTCCGCCACTTGTAGACAAGATGCGGGGGTGAGATCACGAGCGTTCGCCTGTACCCAGCATCGTGCATGACCGCAGCGGCTGCAATGGCCATCATGGTCTTCCCGGTACCCATTTCTGCATTGATGATGGCAGACGGGTTACCCTCATCGATCATTAAAGCGGAGATGGCCTGGACTACCTCTGCTTGAGGGGGAAATGGAGAGCGTTTCAGGTTTGCCATTACCTCCGCTCTCGCCGGGTTTGCACTCCCGGTGTAGATCGGAGGGTTCTGATTTTGAACCGCATTGAGCAGACCCTCACCAAACTCCTCGATGAATTGAGCGAGCGGGATAACTTCCCCTGACGAGAGATCATGCTCACCAGCATCCTTACCAAGTGATTCGGGCTCTGATGTTTCGGCGATCAGATGGCCATTGACATCTACATAGGCCTGATAGGCCGGTTCTTGCGCTTGAACATTCATGGAGTGCTCCTTGAAAAAAGGGAGCGCACCATCCCCTGAGGGGAGGTGAACTCCCCATGGGGTTGAAGTGAAGTAATCCCGGCCTCTTTCGAGGCGTTCCGATCTCAGGGACTGATCGGACTCATAGGCGATGCGTGACATGCATCGGACGGGCTGAAACTGTCAGCCAGCAGTGGAACACTGTAAAGGCCGGGGCCTTTCTCCAGCGCGCCGGCATCGAGGCCTGCGCGTTCGAGAAAAGCCCCCGGGGGGGCAAGGAATCAACGCATCCTGGCTAACTGCGCGTTCGTGGGTGTCATAAGTGTCGATACATCCAGCCATTGGATCCGCTGGTTTGGTCGACTGTCTTCTATGCTCGCATCAATAACCCCCACCGATTTCGATTCGCCAAGCTCCCTGACTCGGTACAGGGTGGCGTTCGAATCGTGACTCAGTACAACAAGGTCATAGACTCTCGGCATTGTTTTCATTGCTTGATTCCTGTTTGATGCTGCTCAAGATCGACTGCGCCTGGTTGTCGGCATCCACGGCCAGCTTGAGGTTATCCAGCTCCGCCCCCAAAGCCACCGTGCGTTCCAGCAGCTGGTAGATCACAAGCTTCGCAGCTTCAACTCCTGGTGCCTGACTGCAATAGGCACGCCGCAAATCCTCCGCCGCGAAGACCAATGAGTGCCCGGCCTTATCCAGGCTTTCCAAGAATGGCTGAAGGTCGTGAGATTCACCTGTCATGCTGCCTCCCGTTTCTGCTGCTGTTGTCTCGCCTCTTCCATCCAACGAGCCTCCTCTTCGGCTATACCGATCATCCCTGCCCTTACCATGGCCGAAACATCTTCCGAAAACGACTCCGGGATCGTCACACGAACTGCTGTGACATTCCCCAATGGCGGGAAGGGGCTGCCTTCCATGAATTCAAGACAGGTTTCTTCGGTTGCCCGGAGCACAACTTCCTGCCATGAATCGAGCAGTGGAATCGGAGACAAGGCCTTGTAGGATGACCAGATCAATTCGATCAGGCGATTCCGGGAATCCTGGCCAAATGCCTCATCCAGGAATACCCAGGCCGTGCGGCTGCCCTTGTCCGGCTGCAACATGACAGGGTCGTAAACCCAGACATGAACCAGATTTCCGAACAAATTGCTGGGCAATCTGCCGGTGTGCTTGGTCAGCCGATCCGGCCTCTGCACCGATACGGGGTGGACCGTACCGGTATCCTCATCCCGCAGCCTCATCGAATCGAACCCACCATCCGATCGACCGAGATGAAAGGCAGCCAGCAATTGGTGAATGGCGGTGTCCCTGCCATAGACCGATAGGAACATCAGATTGTTTGACTCATCGCGGACACATGCATCCACGAACAAGTCGGATAGTTCCAGTATTTTGAACATGAGCGCTCCTTGAGAATGAGGAGAGCGCACCATCCCCTGCGGGGAGGCGAACTCCCCAGGGGGTTGAAGTGAAGTAATCCCAGCCTCTTCCGAGGCGTTCCGATCTCAGGGACTGATCTGACTCAAAGGCGATGCGTGACGCGCATCGGACGGGCTGAAACTGTCAGCCAGCAGTGGAACACCGTAAAGGCCGGGGCCTTTCTCCAGCGCGCCGGCGTCGAGGCCTGCGCGTTCGAGAAAGCCCCCGGAGGGGCTCTAGTTATTTACATTTACGCCGACTGGCACGTCGTTCATACCAGACTGCCACAATTGCCATCAGTATCATTCCTGCACCTGCTATACCGAGTCCGGCCAGCATTGAAAAATAGGTGTCCATGGATCACTCCCGAGTAATGCTTTATTTAACAATCATAGAGCAAACAGACAAGCGTTGGATCACCCGGAATCAATGTCTTTCTCATAGACCGCAATCAGTACGTGGGCTGCAATCTGGAAAAACAGATACCAGATGCCTGCCAGAATGAAACCAGGCACCTTAACCGGGGCATCCATGACACTGAAGATGTCAGTAGCGCCAAAGATGCCCGCACCGATCAGCGCAAGCTTCTTGAATTCCTCAGCAATGCTGAGTACAAGTTTTTTGTGCATGACGCCCTCCTTGAATGAAACGGGAGAGCGCACCATCCCCTGGGGGGAGCCAAACTCCCCATGGGGTTGAAGTGAAGTAATCCCGGCCTCTTTCGAGGCGTTCCGATCTCAGGGACTGATCGGATTCAAAGGCGATGCGTGACGTGCATCGGACGGGCTGTAACTGACAGCCAACAGTGGAACACCGTAAAGGCCGGGGCCTTTCTCCAGCGCGCCGGCATCGAGCCCTGCGCGTTCGAGAAAAGCCCCCGGAGGGGGCATGAATGCCTTGTAATGGCATAGGTTAGTCTATGACGTGCCAGGAAGACGAGAGGCTTGGGATCTCTTCATAAAGTAGAGATAAAGCCGTTCACCTGCTTCCTTGCGCGTCCTGCAGCACTTAAGAGACGTAACCGAGGTACCGTCCGATGCTTCGGCATACCATGATCCGCTGGAACCGGTGATCAGGCCCAGGCGGACAGCCGGTCCCTGGCCAATCAGGGTGACATGGTACATACCTGCCTCGCGTTGGGAATACTCAAGCTTAGCGTCCATATCGATCTCCCAAATGAGCTTTGATGACGGACATCGGTGTCGGATCGAAATGAAAATCCAGATCGATGGTCATGAAACCCCTGATCACGAGTGAGCAAAGCTCATCAATGCTGATGAAACCAAATTCTGCATTCATCATGTCACCATTGAGGCATGCATAGCCGTAGGCCTGCTCAGTTCCCTTGCCTTCCATGTCCTTCTCGGTGATGTACCAGTCCGATCCACCCATGAAATAGTGAAGGTAAGCGATTGGGTCGCTCACTTCATTTTGTTCGTAGGTGACTGGCATGTCAGTGATGCGCTGATCCAACTCGATCATCTTGGCGATGAAAAAGCTGCCTTCCTCACCGCGCATCAATTCAGATACGGCATTGGACTGTCGAGGGGACATAAATGCCTTGATTCGCTGGAGGGCAGCAATACCGTCAGCCAGTGATGCCTGTTTACCTGGGGCCTGTGAATTGTGGGCGGGAAGTACGACCTTGATCCCGTCATTAAAAAGCGAAATTCGACTCATGTTGGATTCTCCTAGATGAAAATGCCAGGGGAATCCCCGCCATGCGGGAGATTCCCGCGTGGCGGATTGAAGTTGAAATGAATCAGCGGATTCTGACCACAGCGCCGTAATTGCTTCCTGGCGTGAAATCGATCGCAGTGATGCTTGGAACGAATTTATCGGTCAGAGTACGCACCTCGGAAAAGTGCCCTCCTCCACGATCTTCATAGGTGACTGTCGTATCACGGTCCTTGAAAGTGTCACCCTTGATCAGAAGCTTCCTTCCCGAACGCGACTCGACTACCCCCGAAATCTGCCCCGCAGCCAGCGCAAGCGCCAGATGCCAGTCAGACAGCGCACGAACAGGCCGCCTGAACCCGGAATCGACCACCCCGAAGTGACGACCGAACTGGGGCCACAAGGTGTGTCCACGAAGCCTTTCAAGCTCGGCGCTCAACTGGGCACTGTCAATTCGCTGAGCGACGAACTTGAAGTCCATCGCTCGCGCCTCCGGTACCAGGTAGGGTTCACCTTCCCACTGTTCGGGTAGAACAGTCGTAGGTTCACCACGCCCACACGCTTCAAGACTGGCAACGACTTTCGGATCCGCTACTTCTGACTGCCTTCGGATCCCGAAAACGACGCACTGCTTGAACTGCTGCTCGGGTGCCATGAACACCTGAACACGGTCGAAACTCCGGGCGATCAGACCGGAAAACTCCTTGGTGAGGACATAGAATGGGACGATGAGAACCATGACGCCGCCATACTGCAGCCATGGAACGCTCTTTCGGTAGAACATCACCTCCAGGCGTTCACGCTTGCCGTCCCCAGTCGCCGCCTTGTCGCTCACCGGATCGCCGTAAGGCGGATTCAGGAACAACAGACCTTGTGAGCGCCAGGACATGAACACGTCGTTCACATCGCTGTGAGCGACCTGCCCCAGCAAAGTCTTGGCATGCCAGGCGCGTTCGGCATCGAAGTCGATTCCATAGGACTCGACCACCGCACCAGACTCCTGAAGATGGTTCGAGCACTCGGCCAGAGCCACACCTTCACCACAGCATGGATCCAGAATGCGGAGCCGTGTGCCGTCCACATCCAGGCCCTGGACGATGCGTTCGAGTGTGATCTCGTCGGTCGGGAAATACCCGTTTTTGATGAAATTGCGCGCGAGACGCGGAAAGACCAGTGCCATCAGAGACCCCCTTCCTGCGGTTCGACGCGCAGCATTGCGGGGCACTTCTGATATGCCGGATCGCTGGTACACCATTCGCCGGCATCGCATTTCTGGACATGGCAAATGAATCTACCGTTATCGAGCAACTGGAATCGTGTTGTTCCCAGTTTTTCTGCCGATCGAATTATCCGGGCAGGAAACTCGGAAAGATACTGACAATCACTGAATGGGTCGATCAAACTGAAAAGCATCATGCTGTTCTCCTAAAATGCACGGAGGCAGCCGTCCCCTTGCGGGGTGGATGCACCCCGCTGGGTTGAAATCAAGGTTCAATGTGCCAAAATCGGCACATCGCATAACGAAACAAACAAGACCAATGATCCGCTTCGGTACTTCAATTCGTCTTACTTCGGACGATCAAGAACGACTTTGCTTGCTGACTGGGGTCAGGCCTGTCGGCATCAACTCCGTCGAAGCGATGAACCGATTCATCGAACAGCAGAGCCAGCAACACCACACTGGCACGCCTGAGGGGAAGTTGCTTACCCTGCTTCTGGATGATGAACGGGTTCAAGACTGAACCTGCACTTTTGCCAAAGTCTCCATTGCCAGGCAGTAAACATCCCACAACCCCTGCCGCAGTTCTGGATCGGCATCCAACTTCTCGACCAGTCGCTTGGCCTCTGACGGTTTGACCGCCAGGTCCAGCAATATCTGGTGTTGCTTACGTTGCCACTGAACATCCGAGATGAAAGTCTTCGGCTTGACCATGCTGCTCCCCAAAAAAAACGCGGAGGCAGCCATTCCCTTGCGGGGTGGATGCACCCCGCTGGGTTGATGATGGAATCCCGGCCTCTTTCGAGGCGTTCCGATCTCAGGGACTGATCGGACTCAAAGGCGATGCGTGACGCGCATCGGTCGGGCTGTAACTGACAGCCAGCAGTGGAACACCGTATAGGCCGGGGCTTTTCTCCAGCGCGCCGGCGGCGATGCCTGCGCGTTCGAGAAAAGCCCAGACCGCAGAGCGGTCGGGCAAGAGCAAACTCAACCACACACAGTTCTGGAAAGGGTACCAGCGTCTGAGGAAGTGAGTGTCTCCAATTTAGCACACCAGACCTTGAGTGCGCGTGCGACCAAGGCCCCTACTGCAACGAACGGCTGATAGACCACCGATTGTCCAAGAACTTCATGTGCAACCGTATCCGACAATCCATCAACCAGGTGCTCGGGTACCTGTTTCACACGGGCGTGCTCAACGGGCATGAGCTGTCGCAGCAGGTCTGGATTGTCAGGATGGCGTATCTTCGGGTCGGTACTTCTCACCTTGGCATAACCCTTGGTAATCGTCCCAATCCGACTGGAAGCGGCATCGAAGACCTGCATTCGAAACCCCTTGCCCGCCTCGATGTCGCGCTCCATTTTCGCCTTGAGCCCTGCCATCGCAGACCAGCGTGAATCATCGCTTGCGACTTCTTCCAGCACGTCCCCGAGTCTGGCTGGCCCAACTTCCGGCCTGACCAGCTGGTCGAGATCGAAGGCGACCCCTCGGGTTACTGCCAGAAGGCAGTACCTGTCCCGATCTTCCAGTGCCCCGAACTCACGGCCACGCAGGACGCACTCATGGGTGTCATATCCGAAGTCGCGCATTAGGGTTCTGATGATCGAGGCACTGGCGCTGCTTTGATATAGCAGGACATTCTCCAGAATGACGACCAGGGGATTCACTTGGGCAACCAGGGACATGAACGGAACGACCAGGTGCCCCACTTCGGGATGATCCTCAGGTAAGGCCAACCCGCGCTTGCTGCGGCCACTTACGCTGGCACCAGAACAGGGTAATCCTGCTTCCAGGATGTCTACGGCGGGCAGCCCGCCCAGTGCATCACGATCAAAAGCCAGTTCCTGCAATGGTGCGGCCAACGATATCGTGTCAGGCTCCCAGGCATCATTGGCATCACGCGCGTGATCGAGAAGCTCGCCGCGAATTTCATTGGCGAATCTCAACCTGGAATCGACCCCTTCAAGGAAAAGCCCTGTGTGGACAGCGTGACTCAGGATGCCGCCACCATGTGACAGCGACCCCATGTCCAGCGGATCCCCGTCTTGCATTTTTCCTGCTGCTCTTTCCAGACGTTCCAACCTGCGCTCTTCAGATGCCAGAGGCAGGATGAGGATTGTCTGGCCAGTAATGAGGATCCGCACCCACCCAAAGCGCGCAATGGGTGCAAGTTCCTCCCGGCTGTTGATATCGATGACTGGAAAGGCCCGATTCCCCCGTGTTTTGGCAGAAACGGTACGCTTCCCCTCGTCGTTCAACACAAGCTTCAGCGTTCCCGATTCGACGAGAAGATCGAATCGGCAGCCCGGAGAGAAACCGGCATGGGCAAGGTTTTCACCCTGGAGCCACAGCCTGGGCGAACCCCGGTGCTCTCCCACAGCGGTCGTCTGATAATGTTTCATCATGCGACCTCCGCCGAGACCGTATTGACCTCCCGGTATCTGTCAGCAAGCTCCTCCGGAAACGAGGAAGCAATCAGGATGCCGTCGTGGAATTCCAGCCCGAGTGTATCGTCGCGCTGCTTACCCGGGTCACGGGCAATATCAGTGAGCGCCGGGATGTCTACGCTTTGCGTCTCTACCTGATAGTTCCCATGCTTGGGATACGCCTCGAACCAGAACACATCCCCGAAGACCCGGAGCGAATCTCCGGTAATGCGCAGCTCCTCCTCGCGATGCCAGCTTTCCGGGCCTGCAGAGACACTTACCGACTCAAGCCCGTTGCTCTTGCAAAGCGCACTGAGCACGCTCAGCCGCTCAAGAAAATCCTGCGTGATTTCCATTACGGCAAACTCCGGCGCATCGCCGAACTCGTCTGTGGCGTGAACCTCCATAATCAATTGAACATTTTTCATGGCTAACTCCTTTATTGAAAATTGAGCCGGAGTAGCCCCCACCGGGGCGTTCCCCGGCGGGTTTGAATTGAAACTACGCTTCTTTAAGCCTTGCTCTCTACTTCATCCACCACTTGGGCGACCCAAGCCGGAAGGTAATCTGATGTCAGCGTATACGGTGTTTGGGCGACCTCTGCTACAGACCCGTTCTCCATCGTGACCTCCATCACTTCACCCTCACTCCAGCCATCAGTATCGGCATCGAGGACCAGGTAGCGCATCGGAAAATCTGACGCCACCCACTGCACGACGCCCCCCTCAAGCCAAACAACAGCCGTTGGGAAACCGTCGTTCGATTTGGTTTGCGGCCGACACCCAGAATCGCCTTCAACATCCTCCAGATCACCCTCAAGATCGAACTTCCCCCAAACGCCGCCATCCTCCGGCAAACATTCATTGGGATGAATTCCGATCAGCCACTGCTCGCAAGAGTTGTCTGCCGGCACTGCCGAAACTTTCCCCCCACAGTGGTCGCAGACCAGCCGCGCAAGATCGGTCATGAAAGCCGAGTAACGTTCCACTGAATCGAGCTGCTCTGACGCAAGCCTCCCTACAAGCAGGCCTGTCACGATCTCTGCTAGATCGCCATTTGAGATTTGCTTACTCATCGATCACCTCCGAGTAATGGACCTTGGCGATCTGACACAGGGCATTGAAGAAAGCCAGATCCTTTTCTGCCTGGCTTGCCCCTTTACGCACCTGGAAGGTGTGTTCAATATCCCCAGATGGAAGACTGACGTGGCCTACCATGCGCGACATTGCTACTGGGGGAATTAACCTATACCTACTGGCGGATTCGACGAGTTGCCCCATGTCGATTCGTTCACTCAGGAATAGCTTGAGTTCCTGCCCCGCATCAAAGGGCATAGGCTCAACCGCAAGGTCTTGCACAAGGTAATTGCCACTTTCATCCTTGATTTCGAGAATTCGAAGTGAGCAACACGTTGACCAGTCCTCCTCATACTCCACATTTCCAGACTCCTCACTCGCAATACGCATAAGGTTTTCTGGGGACAAGTCAGTACTGGCCGGAATTTTGAACACCGCATAACATGACAAATCCTGCCCAAGGGTCATAGTTAGTTCTTCACACATAGCTTTCTCCATTGATTACACGGAGGCCGCCATCCCCCTATGGGGTGGCTGCACCCCGCCGGGTTGAACGAAACGATCTGCTTACTGCTCAGATCCCTTCTCAAATAATGCCGAGAAGACTGAGCCAGCTATCAGGATGATCGGGCTCGACGCAATCACCTTCCGGTGTTTCGCATACCGAGTCGATTACCCACTCTTCAATTTCTGACATCGATGGCACTTGATAGACACGACCGCGCCATTGAATCGTTGCAGGAACTTGCATGGCTTTACTCCTTGAGATGCGCGGAGGCAGCCGTCCCCTTGCGGGGTAGATGCACCCCGCTGGGTTGATGATGGAATCCCGGCCTCTTTCGAGGCGTTCCGATCTCAGGGACTGATCGGACTCATAGGCGATGCGTAACGGGCATCGGACGGGCTGAAACTGTCAGCCGGCAGTGGAACACCGTAAAGGCCGGGGCCTTTCTCCAGCGCGCCGGCATCGAGGCCTGCGCGTTCGAGCAAAGCCCCCGGAGGGGGCTTTGGTAAGGCTAGACAAGCGGGGCTTCGAGCACACATTCGCCGGACTCCGCATACACTGAAATCCAGTACCCATGGGTCGACCACTTGCCCGCAAGACGACAAGCATCAAGTCGATTACGAACGCATTTACGCTCAACCTGCTGTGCGCCTGCATCGGTTCTAGGATCTCCGATCGTAGCCACTACAACCAGATGCTCTGCATCAATACTCGCAATGCGATCATCCATTGGGGCCACCTTCGGTAATATCAAAGCTGCCCGGTCCATTACCTTCGTCGTCGCGCAGAAAAATCAAGCGACGAGTAACGCCATCCTTGCACTGGATTGACAACCCGTAGAATTCGTCACCGAATTCATCCTCTCCCGATCGCAACAGGCCGATTATCTTCCCATCCACCACCGGCCTAAGCTGGTTGAGGTAGAACTGCGTCTGATGAAATTGCCCACTCATGTTTACTCCTTCACGCTTGGTTGAATGAAAGAGGGGGATCCCCGAAGGGAATGCCCCTCCAGGGAAGCCGCAGAAGCGGTGTTACTTCTTGTTACGCACGAACCATTGAACAAGCCCGTTCACACTGGTCAGGGTGAACCCGATTTGCATGAAAACCAGACCCCAGGCATCAGTCGCAATCCCGAATCCGATCCACATGAAATTGGATAGAAGGAAGAGAGGCCAACCGAAGCGACTGACACGATGATTCAGCGACAGCAGGAGCGCACCCAGCAACCCGAGTACTGCACCTGTCCACTCCATAGTGCCAATGGATACAAGGCTGTCCATCTCAGGCCGCCTTGGATGTCGCACATGCAGAAATGGACCTGGCCTCTTCAATCATCGCCTCTTCAGCCCAGCGCCTTCCGATATAACCCCAGACGGACGATTCCTCGACATGCTTCAGTCTGTCGCGTTCGGCCACAAAGACATCTACCACGACGCCGTAGCAGTCTCCGGACAGCCAGTCGTTGTATGCCTCCAGAGCCTGACTTGCGTATTCGACTGCTTTGGCTCGCGCCGCATCAAGTCCATTGGCCTTCCTGATTTCATCAAGATCATCCCTGAGCACTTCATCCGGCACCCACACGCCGGCACCTCTGGCAGTGTCGAATTGGCATTGCACCCCTGCTCCAGCAAGGGACCAGACCTGTCCGCCATGGTCATAGCAATCGAGTGAGACGGCGTAGGGATCGCCTGCCTGCCGTCGCAGTCCTCCAGGGGGTTCTGCACGTCATGATCGTCTACCAAGTACCCAACGATAACCAGATCACCCGCCCGTTCGACCTTGTGCTCTACATACTCCATGATGAAAGACGGCTCGGAACTCAGTTCGGCGCGCAAGCCATCTACTTCGATTTCACTGATCTTGCGTTTGATGCAATTCATTCGTGCTCTCCTTGAGGAAAAAAAGGGAGCACGCCCCCTGAGGGAGTCGTAACTCCCCATGGGGTGGTTGAAGTGCTGCTATGGAATTCCAGGTCTTGCGACCCGCCGTTTTCAGGAACTGAACGACATTACTGTTGCCGGAGACTAGACCTGCATCGCAGTTCCGGTTTCTTCTTCGATCAAGGCCCTATCAATCTTCATGAGCAAAGACTGGATTCTCGGAATACCAAAATCCTGTTCCTTGAAAGACAAACCCGCCTGCCTTGATTTCACGTATGCGTCTTGCTTGATGGCAAGCAGCGCATACAGGGATTCGACAAGCAAACTCGTTTCCGGGTTGTCAAAATCGACATTCATCAAGAAAATTCTCCTTCAATCTGGGTAGCGCACCGATGGGCTGTACTACCGATGGGGGTTATGTAAAACTGGAATTTGATCCAGTCGCAGATATTGAGATGAGGACACCATGAAGCTGGAATTGATCCAAGGTGGCCGAGACAGGCTTGAGGAGGATGCACTTCGTGCAATCTGGCTTGGCTCAGAGGCTGAATCACGCGCAGCCCTGCTTCGCCTTGAAAGACCTGCCAACGGCGCTCTCAGTCTGGTTACTCGCGATTCGACTGCCGAACCACAAGCTCCTGCTCCAGAAAGCGAATGATCCTTCTGGCATCGCTTCTGACCTCGGGGTTCTGAATCCCTCGATCAAGAAGTTTTCTCGTGTCATCCAGCCTTCGCTGAATTTCAGCCTGGTTAGCCTCATCCAGGAAGCGAAGGAAGCCTCTCCAGAATTCCTTGTCCACTGTGCTCTCCTTAAAAAAAGGGAGCACGCCCCCTGAGGGAGTCGTAACTCCCCATGGGGTTGTTGAATTACTGCTATTGAATTCCAGGTCTTGCGACCCGCCGTTTTCAGGAACTGAACGGCATTCAAGGGCGATGCGTAACGCGCATCGGTCGGGCTGTAACTGACAGCCAGCAGTGGAACACTTCAAAGGCCGGTGCCTTTCTCCAGCGCGCCGGCGTCGATGCCTGCGCGTTCGAGAAAAGCCCCCGGAGGGGGCAAGGATGAGGTTCAGAAGAGACGTAACTGACCAGCCTCTTCCAGATACCAGCAAGGGACCAGACCGATATCCACTTCGCTTTCGGAGTGTGAACCGATCTCAGAAACACCGCATTCCGTCGTGGGCGAATTACAGCAGCCCAATGCGCTTCCTTCGTCTGCATGGACAGTGCCGCATCCATCGCACCGGTATGCCGGGCCGGTATAGAGGTAGCTCAGAGGGTTTGCCATGAGAATTTCTCCTCGGGCAACGCAACCCGTTGAGCAAGCTCGCCCAGCGCCAGCCACTCCTCGTGACTCCGATTCCGGTGCAGATACTCATCCAGGAGCCGGATCGCCAGGCGGGTATTCTCGGAATCGAGAGCACCCTGCAGCCTGACCAACCGAAGACTCCGTCCAGCGTCAGCGAATGCCATGAGCAATTCACCCAGAGCTTCGCCACCGCTGCAGCTTCCCAGCCGCCGGATGGTGTCGGTGGCTTCCTGGAGAAGATCCGCGTCGTTCGATTGTCCAGTCATGATCAATCTCCCGACTTCAAGTGCCACTGCTGCTCCTTGGCATCGAAGGAGTATCCCAGGGTCTTCAGCATGTCTCGCTGACGCCGGAACATCGCGCGATCGACCGTGGGATCGAGCTTGATCGGCTTTGACTCCCAGGCAAGTTCAGCGAGTTCAGGTCCAAGCACCTCAAGCAATTCGCGGTACTTCGGATCCTGCGGAGCATCCTCGTTCACCACGGCAGCCGGAACCGGTACAGCAGACTCGCCGGGAACCCGAGCAGGCTGGATGTCCGTCATGATTGGATCCGGCTCACTCGGCGCGGCTTCCTGTTCGCCTTCAACTGCTTCCGACAGATTGATGCCAACCAGCTTCGCCCGAATGTCGGTCGTTGACTTTCCGCGCCATACATACGAGCTCAGGTAAAACCGCTCTACCGAGAATTCTCCCTCGTAGCGGCCTTCCGCAAACTGATCGAGGATGGGCTCCTTGACCTTGAAGTCGCCTTCGGGGGTTGCCAGATCGCCGACGCAGAATTTGCCGTTGGCACCTTTGATTTCCTTGATGACAAGGGTTCCAGAGAGTTTGATCATGTTCATGCTCCTTGATGAATTGAAGGGAGCACGCCCCCGAGGGAGTCGTAACTCCCCATGGGGTGGTTGATGTACTGCGATGGAATTCCAGGTCTTGCGACCCGCCGTTTTCAGGAACTGAGCGGCATTCGACTTACGGATACGACTTCTGGGTCCACGTGCCGCTCGCGAGCGCTGCTTCTGCTGCTTGCCGGGTGTGGTAATACTCCTCGCTCTCGCGAGAAACGGGTCCATCGTCATCACTGAAGGTGCCGATGTAGAACCCCGCATGTGACTGCAAAACTTGCAGAGGCAATTCAACACTGCACCAGTGCAATGCCAAGACTCCAGTATTGCTATTCGACATTTCGCTGCCCTTTCAAAGAACTGACAGGCGCGTTGCCCAAACGGGCACGCCCGCATGGGTTGAGATGAATTGAATCCCTGGCCAGGTGGCCATTCCGTTTGCAGGGACTGAACGGTTTGCGATGCGTAACGCGCATCGGACGGGCTGAAACTGTCAGCCAACAGTGAACGCTGTATCCAGGTTTGCCTGAAACCTGGATACCCCGCTCGCGGGGTATGGTGTGTGCAGTGCGATGAAACCCCTGGTCAACTCTTCCAGTTCAGATCGGAAGCGACGCGCCGCACTGAGGGGCTCGGCGCGGATTTGAATGCGGCATGCCGCAAAAGCCGTGACCGTTCTGGCCGTCACAACCCGTGGAATCGACGAAGCCCAAAGGGCTTGCCCGATTCAACTCGGGTAAGCCCTCTGGATGGAGGTGTGTGGAAGACGGATATTCGGTCCGTCTCAGGGATGAGGTGAGCAGATGGGGAAGCATCTGTCGCCAATGTAACCCCCGGGTACCTGGGGAGGTAAGACCCGATCCGGTTCGAGGGGCTGCCCGGACTCAATGCCAGTGCTTAGGGCACCAATCCTGCTGTACTCAGCAAACGAGAAACCGAGA
>ERZ778022.3198-NODE-3198-length-15732-cov-4.207182_pt1 | contig 15732 bp, 12 predicted proteins | sample MGYA00375752_ERZ778022 | MGnify/ENA primary metagenome ERZ778022 (study PRJEB29350, sample SAMN05389826) | bioreactor metagenome | isolation source: Thiocyanate bioreactor | place: South Africa: University of Cape Town | collected 2014-04-04 ... | reverse complement strand
GGCCGACCGTTCGGGTTTCGATGCCGTCTCGGTCACCGAGCACCATCTGGTCAATCTCGGCATGATGCCGGCGACGCTGATGTCGGTGGTCAAGCTCGCGGCGCACACGCAGAAGGTCAAGATCATCACCGCCGTCGCCGTCCTGCCGCTGCATGACATGCGCAGCTATGCCGGCGAGGTCATCGTCGCCGATATCTTCACCGAGGGCCGCATGATCCTCGGCGTCGGGCGCGGCGCCTATGCCTTCGAAATGGAACGCTTCGGCGTGCCGATGGACGTGACCCGCGAAAAATTCGACGAGTCGCTCGATGTCCTCACCACCCTGTTGCGCGAGGAGGAGGTCGCCTGGAAGGGCAAATACTACAATTTCGACGCGCTGACGGTGATGCCGCGCCCGTGCCGGCGCGGCGGTCCCGACATGCTGATGGCCGCGCTTCACCCCGAGGCGATCTATCACTCGACCAAACGCGGCTTCCATATCCTCACCACGCCGCTGCATGGCGACCGGGCGCATCTGGTGGCCCAGGTCGACGCCTTCCGCCGCGCCCGCGACGAGATGGGCGAGGCCGGCGCGCACCTGACCCTGATGCTGTCGCGCGCCGCCTTCGTGACCCGCTCCGAAAAGGACCGGCGCCAAAAGGTGGAACTGGCCAATGATTTCTTCGCCCGCTTCGACAATGTCTATACCGGTCCGGGCATCGTCGATGCCGGCATGGCGAGGGTCTTGCCACGCAAGCAGACGCTGGCGGAGCTGGAGCAGAACCTGCTGATCTGCACGCCGCAGGAAATGACCGACAAGCTCGGCGAATATGCCGATCTCGGCATCGACCGCGTCAGCCTGACGATGAATTTCGGCGCCTCGCAGGCGGATACGCTCGAAAGCACCCGCGCGGTAGCCGAGGAGGTCATTCCGCATTTCAGGTCGACATCGATGAAAAAGACCGCCGAACTGGTCTGAGCGAGGCAGGACATGACCATCCAGGAAACCCTGATCGAGAATGTCGCCGTCTGGCGCGGCCGCGGCGAGCATGTCGAAACCGCCATGGCGATCCGCATCGAAAACGGAAGGATCGCCGCCATCGCCCCGACCGGCACGCTGAGCGCCGGGCCGCAGGCAACAGTGGTGGACGGCGCCGGGGCGACGGCGATCCCCGGCCTCTGCGACATCCATGTGCATCTCGCCACCAATTCGGACTATGGCAGGATCGTCGACAACGCCACCTACCGGGCGCTGGTGCCCGGCACCGAAAAACTGCTGCATGGCGTGCGCAACGGCTTGCGGGCGCTGAAGGCGGGGGTGACGACGCTGCGGGTGATGGGCCACCGGGAAAGCGGCGACGTCGAACTTGCCGCGATGATCGAGCGCGGCCTCATCCCCGGACCGCGCCTGCTGGTCGCGCCCTGGGTGATCTCGATGACCGGCGGGCGCGGCGACCTGTTCTACCCCGCCGCCTGGCCGCGCCAGTATCTCGATACCGCCGACGGCATCGAGGAGTGCCGCAAGGTCGTGCGCCTGCAGCGCAAGCTCGGCGCCGGCTTCATCAAGGTCACGGCCAGCGCCGGCGTGCTTTCCGCCGACGACAAGGTCCATTGGCCGAACTATACGGTCGAGGAGCTGAAAGTCATCGTCAGCGAAGCCCATGACTACGACCTGAAGGTCGCCGCCCATGCCCATTCGACCGAGGGCATCAAGCGGGCGCTGCTCGCCGGGGTCGACACGCTGGAGCACGGGACCAATCTCGACGACGAATGCATCGCCATGATGGTCGAGCAGGGCACATGGCTGGTGCCGACGCTCGCCATCACCGACTCGCTCCTGCGCCGGGGTGCTGCGAGCGGCGCCAGGGCGGAAGGGCTGGCGAAACTGGAAATTGCCCGCGCAAACCAGTCGCGCTCGATCCTCAAGGCGATCGCGGCCGGCGTCAAAATCGCGATGGGGACGGATTCCTCGGGCAATCTCTGCCGCTTCGGCGAGCATGCGCGCGAGCTGGAACTCTATGTCGAGCTCGGCATGACGCCGGCAAAAGCCCTGGAGACCGCCACATCCGCCGCCGCCGAGGCGCTGGATCTCGCCGGTGAGATCGGCACGCTCGACGCCGGCAAATGCGCCGACATCGTCCTGGTGAACGGCAACCCCTTGCAGGATATCTATCTTCTGCAGCGGGAGGGCGGGCTGCGCCGCGTCTACCGCAACGGCGTCGACGTGACCGATCCCTGGCCGGCCGTCGATCTGTGACGCGGAGCCGCTCCCGGCCGGCTGCGGGCGGGAGAAGCGGCTTGCCTTTGGCTGGCGTCGCCCCTAGGCTTGGCGCTTCGCAGACGGCCTTTCGCGGGAGGATCTCCGGCGGGCGGCGGGCCGCTGCTGCCCTCAAAATCCTTCCAGCGGGCGGACCCGGATGAACATCTCCCTTGCGCGGACTTTCCTCGCCGTTCTCGAACATCGCAATTTCAATCGCGCAGCCGAGATCCTCAACGTCACGCAATCGACGGTGACGATGCGGATCAATTCGCTGGAGGACCGGATCGGGCAAAAACTGTTCCTGCGCAACCGCGCCGGCGTCGAGCCGACCGCCGCCGGCTGGGCCTTCCGGCCCTATGCCGAAATGCTGATCCAGGTCTGGCAGCAGGCGCGGCAGGAAGTGACGCTGCCGATCGAGCGTTCGACGCTGTTCCGGGTGGGGGCCGAGCCCGGCCTCTGGCAGGGCGTGATGGAAGACTGGGTGCTGAAGATCACCCAGGAGCGGCCGGGCATCTCCCTGCTGATCGAAAACAAGACGGCGGACAATCTCAACGCCTGCCTCGCCCAGGGGATTTACGACGCCGCGCTGATGTATGACGCCCGGCCGCGCACCAATGTCGCCTTCGATTTCCTCTACGACGAACAGCTCGTGCTGGTCTCGACCACGCCGCGCGGCCGAACCGCCTGGCATCCCGAATACACCTATGTGGAAGGGGGACCGGATTTCCGGATGGAGCACGCCAAGCTCCAGCCCGAAAACATCACCCCGCCGGTGACCATCAACCACGGCTCCTGGGCTTTGCAATGGATCGAACGGCGCGGCGGCTCCGCTTACTTTCCGATCCGCATGATCGAGGACAAGGTGGAGCGCGGCGAGCTTTACGTCGTCCCCGGGATCAATGCGTTCTCCCGCTCGGTGTGGATTTCCTATCTGGAACGCCTGATGCAGAGCGAATGGTTTCCGCCGGTGTTGCAGGATCTGCAGGAGATGGCGCGGCTGCGCAGCGAACGGAATGTGGCATTCAAGAAACGCTGGAACGTCAAATAGCCCCCTCCGGTAAGCTCTGCTCTCAGTCAGGCCGCAAGGCGGCGTTCGTTCGGCCGCAGCGTCACAGGCGCGCTTCCTGCGCAAACAGGCGCGGTATCTCATGCCTCACGACGACGGTCGCCGCTGGCGGGAAAGGGCCCGGGCCTCGAGGCATACCCGGTTGAATCGGTCGAGTTCGAGCCGGGCGTCGGGCAAGGCGCGGTGGACGAGGTCTTGCGGTTTCGTCCTTGCGATGACGCTCTCGACCAGGCTGAGGATTTCGGCCGGGCTTGCCGACGATCCGAGGATGGCGCTTGCGGCGTCGACAAAGGCGTCGTCGGATTTGCGAAGGCGAAGCCGACGACGCGGTCGCCCGGCCGCGCGCAGAAGCACGCTCAACCACTTGCCGTCCCAGGAGGGTGAGCTGGCATACAGATCCTCGCCCGACAGCGTCGCCAGCATCTCGTCGACGATGACGCCCGCCGGCTCGCCTTCGGCATGCAGTTGCGCTCTCGAAAGCCCGTGGATCGCTTCGGCCTCGGCCGACCAATCGGTCCAATGGGCTTCCGGCCGGATCAGGAAAGACCGGGCGCGGCCATCCTCGAAAAGCCATGCAATCTCGACCGGGTAGCTGTGCTTGCCCAGAGAAGAGGCTTCGAAATCCATGAAGACGCGCATTGCCCGACACCCTGAAGCAGGTCCGGCTCAACCGGAAGGAATTCCATCGATCGCCCTTTCCGGGCATGTTTCGCTTGCCGGACAAAACGTATGCCTGGCTAACCCCTGATCTTCCATCAGGTTCCGCCGCAATCGCCCTTGAAGCGCGGCCCCGCTAGACGCCGGCCGGGGCGGAAACTTCGGCACTGGCTGGCCGCGAAGGGCGCCGGCAGCGCCCGTCGGCGGCGAAACGGACCGGCTCCCGGTCCGGTCTCCTGCGCATGCAATTATCGGTAGCATCGCCCATGGCCTGTCAATGCCGTCAGGATTGCGATTTCTGGGACGGGCCGGCAGCATTTTGTTAATCGTGCGCTCGCACTATACCCGCAGAACGGGTCACGCGCGATCGAGACAGCCTCGATGAGACCCGGCCGCGTTCCTGTATCTCCGCGTCGTCGAACGGCGGCGCCGACAGTTTTTACACCTAGAGCCCGAACAATGCTGAACAGCTTGATAAGATTTGTAGTCAGGCGGCCCGAATTATACATTCTGGGTGCGATTTCGACAGTGCTTGCCGGCGCCGTCAGCGCCAGCATCGTTCAGCTTCATCTCGCGACCCGGCTTTATGACATCGGCCGCAGCCATCTGCTGAAAGCGCCGTTTCCGCTGGACAGCGTTCAGGGAATGTCAAACCAGCTGACCCTCTCCTTGGGCGACAGCATACTCATCAGCACCAAGGTGACGATCTGGCTGACCGGGACGCTGGCGCTTCTCCTGCTTCTTTCGATCACGCATCTGGTCCTGCGCTTTCGCAATCTGAGGGAAACCGCAAACTACGATCCGCTAACCCGATTGGCGAACCGGGGGCGGTTTCAACAGGTTCTCTCCGCGCTTGCTTGCGATCCGGGCGCAGGCAACGATTTGGCGCTGATGCTCATCGATATCGACTACTTCAAGAGCATCAACGACACCCATGGCCACGATGCCGGCGACGCGGTCCTCAAGGAACTGGCCCGGCGCCTCGAAGAACTGCCCCCCGGAAGGCGCTGGATCGCGCGGCTGGGCGGCGACGAGTTTGCGCTGCTTGTGGTGGCGAACCATATCTTTGGTCATTCCCGCCACATCGCCGAGGCTCTGTGCAGGTTGATGGACGCGCCGTTTGCACTCGATGGAAGACAGGTCAATGTCAGTGTCAGCGTCGGCATCAGCTACATGGCTCAAGGCGCCTATACGCCCGAGGGGCTTTTGAAGAATGCGGATATTGCGCTTTATTCCGCCAAGATGGCGGGCCGCGGCACCTTCCGCTTCTTCGATCCCAAGCTGGATGCCGAGCTGAAGGCGCGCCTCGCTCTCGAATGCGACCTGCGCGAAGCCATCCACCAGAACCGTCTGGAACTGCACTTTCAGCCCCTGGTCGATCTTCAATCGCAGCAAACGGCGGCCTACGAGGCTCTGGCGCGGTGGAACCACCCGAAACTCGGGGCCGTCCCGCCGCAGCATTTCATCAAGGTCGCCGAGGAAATCGGCGAGATGCGGACATTGGGCAGCTGGATCATAAGGCAGGCGTGTCATACCGCCCGGTCGTGGCCGGACTGTATCGGCGTGGCGATCAACCTGTCTCCCCAGCAGTTCGAGGGCGACGACCTCCTGCCGCTCGTCGAGGGCGTCATTCGGGAAACGGGAATCGATCCGTTTCGCATAGAATTCGAGATCACCGAATCCCTTCTCATCAGCGACAAGGAGCGCGTTGCCGGAATTCTGCAAGCGCTCAAGGCGCTTGGCGTGCGCATCGCCCTCGACGATTTCGGCACCGGGTATTCGTCCATGTCCTATCTGCATCGGTTTCCGATCGACAAGATAAAGATCGATCGTTCGTTCGTCGCCGATATGGCGCACAAGCCGGAAGCGGCGGCGATCATCGAGACGATAAGCCTGCTCGCAAGGCGGCTCGGCCTCACCACGACCGCGGAAGGCATCGAGACCGAGGCGCAGGCGATTTTCCTGCGTTCGATCGGCTGCGACGAAGGCCAGGGCTATTATTTTGCAAAGCCGCTTCCAGCCGAGACCTGCTGCGAATGGCTGGGCAGGAGAGCGGCAGGCTCTGCCTGTTCAATACCAAACGTCGCATAGTCGATCGCGTAGCGGCCAGCGGGGCGCGCTGATCCAGATCGGCCGCATCGTCGCCATCGTCTTCGGCTCTTCCTCCTGCGCCGTCATCGAAGACCGTCCCGGCACGGCTGCGCTCCCGCGCCCTCCCCCCCGCGCGACACGCCGAAAATCCCGGTCAGCCGTTCAACAGCCGGTCCAGTTCGCTGCGGCGGGCGGCGGCGAGGCCGGCTTCGTCGGCGAAATCACGCCAGCGGGCGATGACGGCGCGCACCTCGTCGATCACGGATTTCGCGATGCGCGGGCTGATCGATGCCGCCTCCGCGACCTTCAACATATGCGCGGTGCCGGGCGCCCTGCCCTCCCCCGCCACGTCGGCGCTGTGTTCGCCGCCGGGGCCTGCGGAGAAGGTCAGGTCGTAGGCCGGCGACAGGCGCCAGAGACCGTCCGCGCCCATCAGGAAGGCATGGTTCTTGGCATGGTCGTCGCGGTTGCGGGCATAAACGTTGAAGGCCATGCGCCGGAACATTTCCAGCACCTCGCCGCTGTCGCGGGTCATCAGGAGGGTCAGCTTGTGCAGCATCGCGTAATTCACCGAGGCTTCGCGGTGGCTGGCGTTGAGCAGCCCGCTCGCCGTGTGCATGTGCAGCCGCCCGCCCGGCGTCCGGTCGAAGCGCTTGGTCGCAAACAGCCGGTTGCCCTTTCGCGTGTGGAACAGATGGGTCTCGGCCATGCGCAGCCCGGCGGCGCGGGCCATCAGCGCATAGGCCTGCTCCTCCGCGCCGATCCCGGCCGGATCCTCGGCGCTGCGGGATTTGACGATCCACCGCTCCTCGCCCGGCGCCAGCGCCTGCCCGTAATCGATGACGAAACTGTCGCGGCCGCGGTCGAAGCCGATCATGATCTTCGGACGTGCGCCGGCCGAGCCGCCCTGCGCGCCCTGCAGCGCATCGATATCGGCGGTGTCCATGTTGCCCTGGATCATCTCGACCTGCTCGACGAACCAGTCGAGATCGCCGTCGCCGCGCCCCTCCTCGGCCAGTTCCGGCCGGTAGGCAAGCGCGCCCATGCCCCCCTGCCCCACCGCCGAAAGCCGGTCGAGCGGCGTCAGCATGTGATGGTCGATGCCGGCCTTGCGCAGCCGGCGGTCGAGAAGCAGCCGGCCCCAGCCATCCGGCAGGCTGTCGTTGAAAAGCCCGTGCAACCCGTCGAACGGATCGCGCGGAGCCGGCCGCACGCCCGGCTCGGCTATCAGGTGAAAGGGCGAGACCAGCAGCGGCGCGGCCAGAAATTCCGGCGCATATTCGAAATAGGCCCGCCTTTCGGCCGTGCTCCAGGCGAGCGTTCCCAGCCGCCGCGCCACCCCTTCGAGATCCAGTTCCACCGCCATCTTTCGCACCGACGTGAATTTCATGGCTTGCGCACCCTCTGCCGTGCCGGCGGTTCGATGACATCCGCGATGGTCTTTGGCGGCCGGGGCGGAAACAGGCCGTCGAATTCCGCCTCGGCCTGCAGGACGAAGGCGATCTTGACGACGGCCTCCAGCGAGGCCTTGCCCCGCATCTCGAACAGCCGGAGCGAGCCGTAGGAAATTCCCGCCTTTTCGGCAAGCTCGCGCTGCGTCAGACCGGCCTCGATTCGCCGCCGTTTCGCCCGCGCCGCGAGCTGCGCCATCACCTCCATCGGAGATGTCATCTGAAATGCGAACATGATGGCGATTAACTCCGAAAATGACGGATAAATGCTAAAATAATAGCAATATCACAAGACTTCAAGCCAAATGTGACGTCACAGGCGCTTCCATGGCAAGGAATCGCGCCATGCGAATCGATTCTCCTTCGTCCTCCTTCATCCCCTCCCCTGCCGGCAGATGTTACAAGCAGGCGAAGAGGCCTTTCGAAGCGGGAGCGCCGATTTGCCAACAGGGAAATGCAGCGGCACCCCCAAGGTATTTCAGGCGATATCCATGTTTTAACAAGGCGTTAAGAAGAATTCCGGGTTCGGCGTCGACCGATCGTTAACCAAAATCGCCTTGCGCCGGGGCCGGAATCACGGATACTGGCGGCAGTTTGAATAAAGATTCCGTTTTATCGCCAGAATGGTCGTCCCGATGAATGCATATTCGCCATTGCGGTCTTTCGAGCTCGACGAGAAGATCCTCCTGCAGGGTGCGGAGATCTCCCGGCGGCTCGACCAGCTTCGGATGGAGAAATTTCCCCCGAACGCCAAGAAGACGCTGCGCCTGTTCGCGATGGCCGAAGTCGCCCATTATCTCGGCGTCAGCCCGAACAATCTGAAGCGCCTGCATCTGGAAGGCAAGGGCCCGATCCCGACGACCTCGACGGGCGGCCGCCGTCTCTATACCGGCGAGCAGATGCGCGAGCTGCGCCACTACCTCGACCGCACCGGCAAGTCCGACGCCAAGAAATACGTGCCGCACCGCAAGCCCGGCGACAAGCTGCAGGTTATCGCCGTCGTCAATTTCAAGGGCGGCTCCGGCAAGACGACGACCACCGCCCACCTCGCCCAGCATCTCGCGCTGACCGGGCACCGGGTTCTCGCCGTCGATCTCGATCCGCAGGCCTCGCTTTCGGCCTTGCACGGCTTCCAGCCCGAGCTTGACCGCAACCCCTCTCTTTACGATGCGATCCGCTACGACAGCGAGCGCAAGTCGATCACCGAGGTGATCCGCGAGACGAATTTTCCCGATCTCGACATCGTGCCGGCCAATCTCGAATTGCAGGAATACGAATACGACACGCCGCTGGCGATGCAGACCTCGGTGGAGGGCAAGCGGTTCTTCACCCGTCTCGGCAAGGCGCTCGCCGATGTCGACGACCGCTATGACGTGGTCATCGTCGACTGCCCTCCCCAGCTCGGCTACCTGACGCTGACGGCGCTGACGGCGGCGACATCCGTGCTCATCACCGTGCATCCGCAGATGCTCGACCTGATGTCGATGAGCCAGTTCCTGCTGATGCTCGGCAACATCACCAAAACGATCAAGCGGGCCGGCGCCAATGTGCAGATGGACTGGCTGCGCTACCTGATCACCCGCTACGAGCCGACCGACGTGCCGCAGGCGCAGATGCTCGGCTTCATGCAGTCGATGCTGGCCGAGGAGATCCTGACGCAGCCCATGGTGAAATCGACGGCGATTTCCGATGCGGGCCTGACCAAGCAGACGCTCTACGAGGTCGAGCGCAACAATTTCACCCGCGGCACCTATGACCGCGCCATCGAATGCATGGATGCGGTGAATTTCGAAATCCAGGGCCTCATCCACAAGGCATGGGGGCGGCTGTGATGCGGTTGACCGCCGTCAAAACCGGGTTTTGCACCCATGAAATCAACCGGATGAACGGGGGACGGCGCCATGGCGCGTAAAAATCCCTTTGCCAACCTGATGAACGAAAGGCCGCTCGAACCCGGCGTCGCGCTGGATTACACGGTCAAGGGCGCGTCGCGCTCGATCATCTCCACCATCGACGAACTGGCGCACCGCGCCGACAAGCTTCTCGAAGGCGAAACGGTTATCGAGCTCGATCCCGATGTGATCGACGCCTCCTTCGTGCGCGATCGCATCGAGGACGATCCGCAGGCCTTCGAGGCCTTGGTGGCGGCCATTCGCGAGCAGGGGCAGAACAGCCCTATCCTGGTGCGGCCGCACCCGAAGGATGACGGCCGCTACATGGTGGTGTTCGGGCATCGCCGCCTGCGAGCGGTGAAGGCGCTCGGCCGCAAGGTCCGCGCTGTCGTCAAGGCCATCGACGACCGGCAGCATGTGATGGGGCAGGAAAACCCCGCCCGCGCCGATCTCTCCTTCATCGAAAAGGCGATGTTCGCCCGCCAGCTCGGCGCGCTGAACTATGACAGCGACAGCGCCACGGTCATGGCGGCGCTGTCCATCGACAAGGCGACCTTGTCGAAAATGCTCTCGGTGACCAACATGCCCGCGGATGTGCTGGAAGCCATCGGCGGCGCCCGCTCCCCCGGCCGCGACCGCTGGTACGAGCTGAAGCAGATGCTCGAAAACCCGAAGCGGCTCGACGACTTGCGGGAGGTGCTGGCGCGGACGGATCTGTCCGGCCTGAACGGCGATGCGCGCTTCGCCTTCGTCGTCGACGCCCTCACCCGTTGCAAGTCGCAAGGCCTTGCGCCGCCGCGCCGCAAATCGAAATGGGCGCCCGGCGACCGGGCGGTGTCCGCTGAGATCAGCACCGACGGCAAGAATTATACGCTGGCGCTCAAGGCGAAGGACGCCGTGGGTTTCGGCGAATTCATCGCGGAAAGTCTCGACGACCTTTACGCGACATACCGCAAACGGAAGAACGAAGGATAGGACAGACCGCAAAAGAAAAAGGCCCCCGAACGGTTGCCCGTGGAAGCCCTTCTCGATCTGTAGCAAGAAGAGAATCGCATTTCCACGAATCCCAGTCAAGCAGTTTTGGCACCGTTTTGGTGAGCGGATTTCTTTTGCCTGCTGAAAGGTGAAGGAAAATGCAAACCGGACATGTGACGACGCCCTTCGGGCGGCGGCCGATGACGCTTGCCCTGGTGAAACGGCAACAGGCCGTGGCCGGGATCGAGGCGGGCAAGGCGGCCGACAAATGGAAGATCTTTCGCGACGCCTCGGCGGCGATGGACCGGCTCGGCCTGCAGTCCAACAGTCTTGCCGTGCTCGACGCGCTTTTGTCCTTCTACCCGGACAACGAGCTGCGCCAGGACGCGCGGATGATCGTCTTCCCCTCGAATGTGCAACTGGCGCTGCGCGCCCATGGCATGGCGGGCGCGACGCTGCGGCGGCATCTGGCGGTGCTGGTCGAGGCCGGCCTGATCCTGCGCAAGGACAGCGCCAACGGCAAGCGTTATGCACGCAAGGACGGTTCCGGCGAAATCGAGAACGCCTTCGGTTTCGATCTCTCGCCGCTGCTTGCCCGCGCGGACGAGATCGCCCGGATGGCGCAGGCCGTCGCCGCCGAGCGCGCGCAGTTCCGCAAGGCCAAGGAGGATCTGACCATCTGCCGCCGCGATGTCCGCAAGCTGATCACGGCGGCGCTGGAGGAGGGCGCGGACGGCGACTGGCAGGCGGTCGAACAGGTCTATGTCGATCTGGTCGGGCGCATCCCCCGCGCGCCGTCGCTTACCCAACTCGCCAGCCTTCTCGACGAAATGACCCTGCTGCGCGAAGAGATCCTCAACAGGCTGGAAACGTGGGAAGATTCCCGGATTCAAAGCACCAATGCCGCTCATGACGAGCAGCACATACAGAACTCAAATACCGACTCTCCCAATGAATTTGAACCATGCTCCGAAAAAGAGCAGGGCGCGCCGTCCCGCCGTCATCCCGCACCGGCGAACTTGGAATTGAAAGCCTTTCCCCTTGCCCTTGTCATGAAAGCATGCCCCGACATAGCCGATTACGGACCGGGCGGAGCGATATCGAGCTGGCGGGAGCTGATGGCGGCGGCCGTGGTGGTCCGCGCCACGCTCGGCGTAAGTCCCTCGGCCTATCAGGCGGCTTGCGCGGTGATGGGCGCTGAACAGGCCGCCGTCGCCATGGCCTGCATTCTGGAACGGGCCAGTTTCATCAACTCGCCCGGCGGCTATCTGCGCGACCTGACACGCCGGGCTGAAAACGGCGCGTTTTCGCTTGGGCCTATGCTGATGGCGCTGCTGAAGGGCAGGGATGCGCAATCGCTCAAGGTTGGATAGGGGCGATCGGCGGCAGACCGCGCCGAAAGGTTGACTGCCGTCAAAAGAGACGAATTTCGCAATTATTTCAGCTTGTTATGCTTTCCGCACCTATGCGGCGCCAGCAAACCGGAACTTCATGGCCATGCGGAACGTTTGCCTGCCATCTCCAACCAGCCCGGACAGGTGAGATGACCAGAATTCCCCCGGAAAAGCCCAGCGACGAGGCCGATCGCCACCAGATCGCCATGGCGAAAAAAGAGGGCGCGGCCTATCGCGCCTCGCTCGAATACATGGCCTATAAGGTCGCGGATGCGGGCGGTGAAAAGCACGCCGGCGACTACATCGTCGCTTTCGCGCAAGAGCGCGCCGAAGGCATGTACATGCTGCACGGCGAGGGCGAGCTGGAATGGACCGAGCCCGAAGAAGAAAACTGCCATCTCGAGATTTCCGTCAGCGACGCCGGCGACGGGCGCTTCATTCCGTATCTGGAGATCACGGCCACCTTGACGCCAAAGGAGGGCAGGGCGGTGGGGCCGTTCGAGGTCCCGTTCCTCTGGCATCCCGGCCTCTATCACTATGGCCGCAATATCAAGGTGCCCGGCGACGGCGAATACAGGCTGCAGGTCACGATCAAGCCGCCGACCTTCATGCGGCACGACAAGGTCAACGGCAAACGTTATGCGAAGACCATCGACGTTACCTTTGATGCTGTCATGATCAAGACGGGGAAGGAGTAAGGCGCCGCAACGCAAAAGGGTTGGCCTGCCGTGAAAGCAGGCCAACCCCGGTGATGGATTGGAGCGTGTCAGAAAGTCGGTGCGATCACTTCGCGCCGGCGGCGGCGAAGGAGCGCCAGCTGTCGAGGAAGGCGTTCCGCTGGGTGGCGGCTTCCTTCTCGTCGATGTCGAAGACCTTGATCGCCGACATTTCCGGCAGCTTGACGATCTTGGAGACCTCGATATCGCCGCGGCTCGGGCGGCGGAAGGAGGTCTTCAAAAGCTCCGTCTGGGTTTCCTTGGACATCAGGATATCGAAGGCTTTCTTGGCGGCGTCCCCGCCCGGCGCGCCCTTGACCAGACCGGCGAAGTCGGCGGCGGTGAAGGTGCCGTCCTCGGGATCGGTGAGCTTGATCTCTTCCTGGCCGCCATCGACATAGGGGTAGGCATTGGCTTCGAAGGCGAGGCCGACGGCATATTCGCCCATGGCGACGCCGTTCTGCACGGCCGAGGAGGACGAACTGACGGCGACATTGGCGGCGAGCTGCTTCAGCTTGTCGTCGCCGAGCATCTTGTGGACGCCCCAGAGCACGGTATAGCCGGTGGAGCTGTTGGCCGGATCGGCGACGACGATCTTGCCCTTCCATTTGGGATCGAGCAGGTCGGTCCAGGTCTTCGGCTTCGGCAGGTCGCCGAGCTGGTTTTCGTTGACCATCAGCACCACGACATGCACGTTCGACGGCGTGAACAGGTTGCCGGGATAACGCAGCTTCTCGGGGATGGATGCCAATTCCGGGGATTCGTAAGCCTGGAACACGCCTTCGAAGGCGCCGACCGTGTTGAAGCTGGAACTCCAGAAGATGTCGCCCTGGACATTGGCGGCTTCCGCCTCCAGGCGCCGCAGCAGCACGCCGCTGCCGCCGGTGATCGAATTGAGCTTGATGTCGGAGGCCTTGTCCTTGACCGCGCCGGCCACGGCTTCGATCGCCTGCTCGGGGTTGGACGAGTAGAGCGTCACCGTCTTTTCGTCGGCCGAGGCGGTGCCGGCAAGGCCGGCCAGCATGACGGCGGAAATCAGGGTTTTCATGTTCATGTTCGTTCCTCTCTGTTTTGTATGACGATTGCGGCTTACTTCGACGCGAACACGTCGACCTTGAAGACTTTGGTGGCGACGACGATCGGGATGAGGATGACGGCGATCAGCACCAGCCCGTAGGCGGAGGCATAAGCCATCAGGTTGCTGCCGATCAGGCGGAAGACCTGGATGGTCAGGGTTTCCCGGCCGCCGGAATAGACGAGGATCGAGGCGCTGAGTTCCGAGACGCTGGTCGTCCAGGTGAGGATCGCGGCGGAGGCGATTGCCGGTCCCATCATCGGCAACACCACCTTGAAGAAGGTTCTGAGCGGCGGCGAGCCGAGGCTGATCGAGGCTTCCTCGATGGAGTTCGGGATGTTGTAGAGCGTCGCCTGGGCGCTGCGCATGCCGAAGGGCAGGCGGCGGACGAGGAGCGCCAGCACCATGATCGTCGCCGTGCCCGTCAGCGGCAGCCAGCCGGCGTTGAACGATACGACGAGGCCGATGCCGAGGACGGTGCCGGACAGCGCCAGCGGCACCGAGGAGATGTAGTCGAGCCAGGGCGTGACCGCATTGCGCTTCTTGATGATGAGATAGCTGACGACGGCGCTGAAGGCGACGCCGATCAGCGTGGCCGCGCCGGCATAGATGAGCGAATTCACCAGCGGCTGCGGCGCGGTCACGAAGACGCGTTCCATGTTGGCGAGCGTCCAGTTGCCCCATTGCATGACCGGCCCGCGCGACACCGTGAAGGCGCCGACCGCGATGACGGCGAGCGGCACCAACGAGACGACGACGATGAAGCTTGCGGCAAGCCCGATGGCAGCACCCTTCCAGCCGGTGATCGGCTGCGGCCTCGCGCCGCGTCCCTGGGCGATCTCGAAGCGGCCGCGCGACACGATCCAGCGGTTGAAGAACAGGATCAGCATCACCATCACCACGGAGACGGTGGCGAATGTGCTCTGCATGACCGGGGCCGCCCCGCCTTCCGAGACCGCCGCCTGGTAGGTGACGACCGACAGCAGCGGCAACTGGTTCGACAGGATCATCGAAATTGCGAAATTGCCGACGACCATGGTGAAGACCAAGAGGGCGCTGGCGAGGATCGAGGGCAGGATGACCGGCAGCATGACCTTGATGCGCGAGCGGGCCGGCGAGGTGCCGAGGCTCTGGGCAGCCTCTTCCAGATGCACGTCGAAACCGCTGATCGAGGCGACCGTGCCGATATACACATAGGTGTAATAGACGAAGGTCATCACCGTGATCAGGCCGAACCAGCCGTAGAAACTCGGCAGATGGATGCCGAAATCGCGGAAGAAGCGGGTAATCAGGCCGTTATTGCCGAGCGCCATCAGCCAGGTCTGGGCCGAGATGACTTCCGGGATGACCAGCGTGATCAGCGGCAGCAGGGCGATGATCGACTTGCCGAAGAAACGATAGCGCGCCGTCACATAGGCCAGCGGCACGCCGATGAGCACGCAGGTGCAGGTGACGATTGCCGCCAGGATCAGCGTGTTGACGATGGCCGAGAGGCCGCGCGGATCGGTGAGCAGCCGGCTCCAGCCGTTTTCCACGTCGCCGACGCCGAAGCTGGCGGTCAGGATATTGACCAGCGGATAGAGGATGAAAGTGATGAGGACCACGAGTGCCGCAAGCGACAGCCACGGCCAGGGCGTGCGCAGATCGAGTGCCTTGATCATGACGCGATCACCACGGCCTTGGAGGGGTCGATGGTCGCCATGACCTTCGTGCCGATGTCGAAGCCGTCATGGTTGTCGCCATGGGATTCGACGCTGATCACGGTGTCGTCGGCGAGCGCCAGCTTGTAGCTGGTCTTGCCGCCGAGATATTGCCGCTTGACCACCGTTCCCGGCAAGGCCTGTGCCTCGGCGGAGGCATTGGCGCTGAGCCGCAGATCCTCCGGGCGCATGATGAGGATGCCGTCGCGCGTCGCGGCCGGCAGGGTGTTGCGCGCCAGGATCGAGGCGCCGCCGAGCTGGATGTGGGCGGTTCCGTCGGCATTGGCGTCGGAAATGCTGACGTCGATGCGGTTGGCCGCGCCGACGAAATCGGCGACATAGGCGGTGCGCGGCGTCGAATAGATTTCCTTCGGCGTGCCGAGCTGCTCGACCTTGCCCTTGTTCATCACGCCGATCTGGTCGGACATGGAGAGGGCCTCTTCCTGGTCGTGGGTGACGAAGACGGTTGTGATGTT
>ERZ778022.3192-NODE-3192-length-15749-cov-4.672614_pt1 | contig 15749 bp, 13 predicted proteins | sample MGYA00375752_ERZ778022 | MGnify/ENA primary metagenome ERZ778022 (study PRJEB29350, sample SAMN05389826) | bioreactor metagenome | isolation source: Thiocyanate bioreactor | place: South Africa: University of Cape Town | collected 2014-04-04 ... | reverse complement strand
AAAAGGAAGCACCGTCTCCGCTCGGCCGGACATTCGCAGGTGCCGGCCCCAGGCGGCCCGAGGGCGAAAAACCGCTGGCGCCGCCTTCCGTCCGGCTGCGGGCGCGCGAGGCGGGCATCGATCTTCGCCGGGTGCGCGGCTCCGGGCCGGCGGGCCGGATCACCCATGACGATCTCGACGCCTTCCAGCAGCAGGACGACACGGCCCAACCTTCCGCCACGCCGGCGGCCGATCTCTCCGTCACCGAAATCAAGATGGTGGGGCTGCGCCGCAAGATCGCCGAACGCATGGCCGAGGCCAGGGCGCATATTCCCCACATCACCATCGTCGAGGAGGTGGATGTCAGCGCTCTGGAGGATCTCCGGACACGCATGAATGCCGAAGGCGTTGCCGGGCGGCCGAAGCTGACCGTGCTGCCCTTCCTGATCCGCGCCATCGTCAAGGCGGTCAAGGAGCAACCGGCGCTCAATGCCCATTACGACGACGAGGTCGAAATCATCCGCCAGTTCGGCGGCGTGCATGTCGGCATCGCGACGCAGACGCCGAACGGGCTGCTGGTGCCGGTGATCCGCCATGCCGAGACGCTGGGGCTGTATGCCGCCGCAACCGAACTTGCCCGCGTGGCCGAGGCCTCGCGCAATGGAACGGCCCGGCGCGAGGAGCTCTCCGGATCGACGATCACCATCTCCTCCCTCGGTCCGCTGGGCGCGGTGGCGACGACGCCGATCATCAACAGGCCGGAGGTGGCGATTGTCGGCGTCAACAAGATTGCGGTCCGGCCGCACTGGGACGGGCAACAATTCGTGCCGCGCAAGATGATGAACCTCTCCTCGTCCTTCGATCACCGGGTGATCGACGGCTGGGATGCCGCGATCTTCGTCAAGCGATTGAAAACGCTAATGGAAACGCCTGCAATGATGTTCGTGGAGGGCTGAGCGATGAAGGATATCACCTGCAAGGTGGCGGTGATCGGCGGCGGGCCGGGCGGCTATGTTGCCGCGATCCGGGCCGGGCAACTCGGGCTCGATACCGTGCTGGTCGAGAAGAAGATGCCGGGTGGCACCTGCCTGACGGTCGGCTGCATTCCGTCCAAGGCGCTGATCCATGCGGCCGACGAATTTTCAAGGTTGCGGCATTTTGCCGATGGCGGCGCCATGGGGATCACCGCGTCCGATCCGACAATCGATCTGCGCCGCACCGTCGAGTGGAAGGACGGCATCGTTTCGCGCCTGACATCCGGCGTTTCCGGATTGCTGAAAAAGGCCAGGGTGAAGACCGTGTTCGGCACGGCGCGGTTTCTCGACGGCAAGACCATCGTCGCCGAGACGGATATGGGCGAACAGATCATCCGCGCCGAAAACGTCATCATCGCCACCGGTTCCGTGCCGGTCGAACTGCCGGCCTTGCCGTTCGGCGGCCGGGTGCTGTCGTCCACCGAGGCCCTGGCGCTGACGGCGGTGCCGAAGACGCTGGCCGTCGTCGGTGGCGGTTACATCGGGCTGGAGATCGGCACGGCCTATGCCAAGCTCGGTGCATCCGTGACCGTGGTTGAGGCGGCGGCACAGATCTTGCCGCTCTACGATGCCGAGCTGGTGCGCCCCGTGACGAAGCGGCTGCAGGAACTCGGTGTGCGCGTGCTCACCGGTGCGGCCGCCAGGGGATTGGCGCCGGATGGCGAGGGACTGGTGGTGCGCCGGGCTGATGGCACGGATGAGACGATTGCCGCCGAGCGGGTGCTCGTGACGGTCGGTCGGCGGCCGCTGACCGAGGGGTTCGGTCTCGACGAAATCCGCCTCGACATGGCCGGGCGTTTCATCCGCATCGACGAGCGGTGCCGCACGTCGATGCGCGGCGTTTACGCCATCGGCGATGTAACGGGCGAACCGATGCTGGCGCACCGGGCCATGGCCCAGGGCGAGATGGTGGCGGAGATCATCGCCGGCCTCCGGCGCGGATGGGATAAACGCTGCATCCCCACCGTCTGTTTTACCGATCCGGAGATCGTGTCGGTCGGCCGCACTGCGGAGGAGGCGCGGGCCGCGGGGCTGGAGGTCAAGACCGGCAGCTTTCCGTTCCAGGCGAATGGCCGCGCGATGACCATGGGTCGGGAGGATGGCTTCATCCGCGTGGTCTGCGAGGCCGGCAGCCATCTGGTTCTCGGCATCCAGGCGGTCGGTGCCGGGATCTCGGAGCTTTCGACGGCTTTTGCCCAGGCGATCGAAATGGGGGCGAGGCTGGAGGATATTGCCGGAACGATCCACGCCCACCCGACATTGGGCGAAGCCTTGCATGAGGCAAGCCTGCGCATTCTCGGGCATTCCTTGCATATCTGATGGAGGTTGCGGCGGGTATCATTGCGTTTTCATCTTGTCACGGTAATGATCTCCGATAACGGAAATAACCGTGATCAGGGAGAATGAGCGTGAGCAATCGCAGGCACCTGGACAATCTTCCTTCGGTCGATGAGACCATCGGCCAGCATGCGTCGATCCTGAGTTCGCAACTGCAGGCGATGAGCGAGGCGTTTTTCCCGCCGACATCGCACAAGACCCTGCGCCGTTTCACCTCCGGAGAGGCGGCCCGGCTGATGGGGATTTCCGACTCGACGCTGCGCAAGATGGCGCTGGCCGGCGAGGGGCCGGAGCCGACCACCAGCCCGGCCGGCCGCCGCTTCTACAGTCTGCGGCAGATCAACGAAATCCGCCGGCGACTGGCGAGCACGGCGCGGGGCCGAGAGGCTTACGACTTTGTCCCGCGGCGTGGGGAGGGCGATCACCTGCAGGTGCTGGCGGTGACCAACTTCAAGGGCGGCTCCGGCAAGACCACGACGTCGGCGCATCTGGCGCAATATCTCGCTCTTCGCGGCTATCGCGTTTTGGCGATCGACCTTGATCCGCAGGCCAGCCTTTCGGCGCTCTTCGGCGTATTGCCGGAAACCGATCTCGCCAGCAACGAAACGCTCTACGCCGCGATCCGTTATGACGACCAGCGGCGGCCGCTGCGCGAGGTGGTGCGGCAGACCTATTTCGACGGTCTCGACCTGGTGCCGGGCAATCTGGAACTGATGGAGTTCGAGCACACCACGCCGCGGGCGCTTGCCACCGGCGATGGCAAGGGCGGCGAGATTTTTTTCACGCGCATCGCGGCGGCCATCGACGACGTTGCCGATCAATACGACGTCGTCGTCATCGATTGCCCGCCGCAGCTCGGCTACCTGACGCTGAGCGGCCTGTGCGCCTCGACGGGCATGATCATCACCATCCACCCGCAGATGATGGACATCGCCTCGATGAGCCAGTTCCTGTTGATGACGAAAGACCTTCTCTCCGTTGTCCGCGAGGCGGGCGGCACGCTGCATTACGATTTCGTCCGTTACCTCATCACGCGCTTCGAACCGCAGGATGCGCCGCAGACAAAAGTGGTCGCCCTGCTGCGCAATCTTTTCGGCGACGCGGTGCTGCTCAACCCGATGGTGAAGTCGGCGGCGGTCTCCGATGCCGGGCTGACCAAGCAGACGCTGTATGAAATCGGCAGGGAAAGCATGACCCGATCGACCTATGATCGCGCTCTCGAAGCGCTGGATGCTGTGCATGGTGAAATCGAAGGCTTGATCCGCGCCGCGTGGGGACGTACTTCTCGTTAGGATCGACGCGCCGTGCGTTGGGAGCTCCCAACAATGCGGTGCAAGCCCGACATGATGTTGTGGGTAACGGTTACGACGAGGATTCTGATATGAGCCGGAAAGACACCGTCAATTCGCTTTTCATGATGAAGTTGGGATCTCCCAACGCGACGCCGCCGGAGAAGGAGCGCGAGCGTGTCCGCACCGGCGCCGTCTCCGCCATGGGCGCGTCCCTGCAGGAGCTGACGGAAGGCGCCCGCGCGGCCAGCAAGCTCAAGGAGCAGATTGCCAGCGGCATGGTCGTCGTCGACCTCGATCCGGCCATGGTCGACGGCTCGATGGTCAACGACCGGCTGATCATAGATGTCGATCCGGATTTCCAGGAGCTTGTCGCCAGCATTCGCGAGAGCGGCCAGCAGGTTCCCATCCTGGTGCGGCCGCATCCGGAAAAGGCGGAGCGCTATCAGGTGGCTTACGGCCACCGCCGCCTGCGCGCCGCGCAGCATCTCGGCATTCCGGTCAAGGCGGTTGTGCAACCGCTCAGCGACAACGAGCTGGTGATCGCCCAGGGCAAGGAAAATCTCGATCGCAAGGATCTCTCCTACATCGAGAAGGCGCTGTTCGCGCGCCGTCTGGAGGAAAAGGGGTTTGATCGCGTGACGATCATGGCCGCCCTCTCCACCGACAAGGCGGACCTGAGCCGATACATCGCCGTGGCGCGGATGATCCCGGAAAGCCTGCTGAACCAGATCGGTCCCGCCCCCAAGGCCGGCCGCGCCCGCTGGCTGGCCATGGCCGATCGGCTGACGGTGGCGGATGCCATGGACAATGCTGAGGCACTGACCGGCCAGCGCGATTTCCTGATGGCCGATAGCGATGGCCGCTTCGTCAAGCTGTTCGACGCCTTGGCGCCGGCCGTTGCCGCGAACGCGTCGAATGACCGCGATCTGGTGATCAACGGCACCGTGAAGGCGGCACGTCTGGAGGCGCGGCGCGCCCAGACGTCGCTGGTGTTCAACAACAAGATCGTGCCGGAATTCGGGGAATATGTTGCGGCGCAGCTGGATCAGCTTTACATTCAATTCCTGAAAGCGAATCGCAAGGACAAGGGGCGCAACTGAGCCCGCTCTTCCTTCGGGGCCGTGGGCCGCTTTGCTCTGCATGGATAAATCGAAGCGATGAGGTCGGCAGGCAGGGAATCGCCTGTGACGCAAGCTAATCTGCCGTTTGCTTTAACAACGGTCGAAAAACGATTTCTATATTTATGGTTAGCAAATCGTTAAAATGAGCCGGAAAACGCGGAATGGGCATTTCCTCCATGGGGTGCCGTCATAGGCTGCCGCTCGGAGGTGTCTGCCGCAGACCGGCGGCCAGGGCCAGGACCACGAGCCGCAACTGACCGCGCAAGCTTGCCTCGTCGACGCGGCCAAGCCGATCCTCGATGCTCAATGAAACGATGCCGTGGACGGCGGAATAGATGGTGCGGGCCAAGGCGGCAGCCTGGGCCGGGGTCAGTTTCGGGTCGAGTTCCAGCAGCGGTTCCTCGATCATGGCGAACAGGCGGTAGTGATCGTCGCGGTGCCAATCGGGCAGGGACCGGCCATCGGGCAGCCGGTGCTCGAACAGCGCGCTCCAGGCATTGCGCTCGCCCAGCGCAAAATCGAGATAGGCATCCGCCATGCCGCAAAGCCGCTGCTCCACCGGCAAATTTCTCGCACTCTCGCGGAGGTCGGCGAGGATGGACCCGAAGCGGGTGAGCACCCGCGAATTGACCGCGAGCACCAGATCGTCGAAATCGGAAAAGCGTGTATAGATGGAGCCGCCCGAACATCCCGCTTCGCGCGCGATCGACCGGGTGGAGACGGCGGCTAGGCCGTTTTCGGCAATCTGTCTCTCTGTCACGTCAAGGATCCGTTGCGTGAGCTCTTCTTTCTGTTCGGCGGAAATCGGCATGGAGGTTCCCTGGGGTACGGCATCGATTTTATTTTGAGCGATGATCAAAAATAAGATTGATCAGCGTTCAAATTCATTCTATCTTAAAATGAACGATGTTCAAGTTCAATTGTCGAGCTGGCCGAAGTTGGCGGCTCCCAACCAGGGATGGAGTTACGATGCAAGAGCAACAGAAAGCCGGGCCGCTGATCCTGTCACGGCGTTTTGCGCCGCTGTTCTGGACGCAGTTCTTTGCTGCCTTTAACGACAATTTCCTGAAGAACACGCTGGTCTTCCTGATCCTGGCGAAAATGTCGGCCTCCGAGGCGGCCTCGCTGGTGACGCTGGCCGGCGCCATCTTCATCGCTCCCTTCCTGCTGCTTTCCGCGCTTGGCGGCGAACTGGCCGACCGTTTCGACAAGGCGGTGGTCGCCCGCTGGCTGAAGCTCGGGGAAATCGCCGCAGCCGCCATCGCGGTCGGCGCCATCGCTTTTCACTCGATCGAGGGCATGATGGCGGCGCTGTTCCTGTTCGGCGTCGGCTCGGCGCTGTTCGGGCCGATCAAATATGCCATCCTTCCCGATCATCTCGACCGCGAGCAGCTGCCGGCGGCGAATGCCTGGATCGAGGGCGCGACGTTCATCGCCATTCTCTCGGGTACGATCTTTGCCGGCATCTCCTTTGCCAGCGGCGGTGACCACCCGGCCATCTTCGGACCGCTGATCATCGGTTTTGCCGCCATCGCCTGGGGCGCGAGCTGCCTGATCCCGCGCACCGGCACTGCGGCTCCGGACCTCCGCATCGATGCCAACATCGTTCGCTCCACCTGGCGGCTGACGCGGGAGATCTGCGGCGAGCGGCGCATGCTGGTCTCCTCGCTGATGGTCTCTTGGTTCTGGCTGATGGGCGCGATCGTGCTCTCCATCCTGCCGCCGCTGGTCAAGACGCTGGGCGGCAGCGAGATCGCCATCACCGCCTACCTCACCATCTTCGCGGTTTCGATCGCCATCGGCTCCTCTATCGCCGCCTGGCTTTCGGCCGGCCGCATCGTGCTGCTGCAGGCGGTGATCGGCACCATTCTCTTCGGTCTGGTCGCCGTCGATCTCGGCATCGTCATCTCCGGCCTGACGCCGGCCGCCACGACTGCGCCTGATCTTTCCAGCTTCTTCGGTTCTCCCGGCACGATCCGCGTCGCCGTCGACCTGGCGCTTGCCGCCGTCACCGGCGCCTTCCTGATCGTGCCGAGCTTCGCCGCCCTGCAGGCCTGGGCGAAGCCGGAGCAGCGTGCCCGCGCCGTCGCCGCCAACAACGTGCTGAACGCCGTCTTCATGGCCGTCGGCGGTGTCGCGGTCGCGGCCATCCAGGCGGCCGGCGCGCCGCTGTGGGTCATCACCGTCGGCCTCGGCGTCGCATCCCTGGTGGCGGCCGGCCTGATGCTGCGGTTCCTGCCGACCGATCCGTTCCGCGATTTCATCTCCATCTTGATGCGTGCCTTCTTCCGCCTGGAAGTCGACGGCATCGAGAACCTGGCAAAAGCCGGCCCGACGCCGATTCTGGCGCTGAACCACGTCTCCTTCCTCGATGCCGCGCTGGCGCTGGCGCTTTCGGATGCCCAGGGCATGCGCCAGCCGGTCTTCGCCATCAACACCGACATCGCCCAGCGCTGGTGGGTGCGGCCGTTCCTGAAGCTCGCCAATGCCTTCCCGCTCGACCCGACCCGGCCGATGGCCACCCGCTCGCTGATCCGCGCGGTGGAAGGCGGCGAACCGCTGGTCATCTTCCCGGAAGGCCGGCTGACGGTGACCGGCAGCCTGATGAAGGTCTATGACGGCGCGGCGATGGTGGCAGACAAGACCGGCTCGATGATCGTGCCGATCAAGATCGACGGCCTGGAACGCACGATCTTTTCGCGCCTCAGTTCCTTCCACACCCGCAAGCAGCTTTTCCCCAAGGTGCGCGTCACCATCATCGAGCCGGTCAAACTCTCCGTCTCGCCCGAGCTCAAGGGCCGCAAGCGCCGGCAGGCCGCCGCCGCTGCCCTCTACCGCATCATGTCGGATCTCGTCTTCGCCACCAGCGGCAAGACCGGCACCATTCTGGAAGAGATCATCAAGGCCGGCCATACCTACGGCATGAAACGCAATGCGCTCGAAGATCCGCTGAGCGGCCGCCTCTCCTATGCGACGATGCTCACCGGCGCGCGGGTTCTGGCGGCGAAATTCGACCGCATGTTCTCCGGCGAAGAAACGCTCGGCCTGCTGCTGCCGAATGCCAATGGCGCGGTGGTCAGCCTGCTCGGCCTCGTCTCCGCCGGCAAGGTGCCGGCCATGATGAATTTTACCGCCGGCCTCGCCAATCTGCGCGCCGCCTGCACCGCCGCCGAGATCCGTACCATCCTGACATCGCGGGCCTTCATCAAGCAGGCACGGCTGGAAGCGGTGATCGATGGCCTGACGGAAAGCGGCACGCGTATCGTCTACCTCGATGACCTGCGGGCAACCGTTTCCAAGCTCGACAAGATCCGCGGCCTGATCGCCCGGTCGCGCCCGCTGAAGGCGCGGCAGACCACCGACCGCGCGGCGATCCTGTTTACCTCGGGTTCAGAGGGAACGCCAAAGGGTGTGGTGCTGACCCATGCCAACATTCTCGCCAACGTTTCGCAGGCCGCGGCGCGTGTCGATTTCCACAACGGCGACAAGGTGTTCAATGTGCTGCCGGTGTTCCATTCCTTCGGCCTGACGGCCGGCACCATCCTGCCGCTCGCCAGCGGTGTGCCGGTCTACCTCTACCCGTCGCCGCTGCACTACCGCATCATTCCGGAGGCGATCTATTCCAGCAATGCGACGATCATCTTCGGTACCGATACGTTCCTCGCCGGTTATGCCCGCTCCGCCCATCCTTACGACCTGCGCTCGATCCGCTACTGCTTTGCCGGCGCCGAAGCGGTGAAGCGCTCGACCCGCGAAACCTACATGGACAAGTTCGGCATCCGTATCCTGGAAGGCTACGGCGTCACGGAAGCCGCTCCCGTCATCGCTCTCAACACGCCGATGTACAACCGGCCGGGAACCGTCGGAAAGCTGATGCCGGGCATCACGGCGCGGCTGGAGCCGGTGCCGGGGGTCGATGAAGGCGGTCGCCTGTTCGTCAGCGGTCCGAATGTCATGGCCGGTTACCTGCGGGCGGAAAATCCCGGCGTGCTGGAAGTCCCGGCCGATGGCTGGCACGATACCGGCGATATCGTCACCATCGACGAAGACGGTTTCGTCACCATCCGCGGCCGCGCCAAGCGGTTTGCCAAGATCGGCGGAGAGATGGTGTCGCTGGCGGCGATCGAGGCGCTGGCGGGCGAAGTCTGGCCGGGCATCCCGGTGGGCGTGGTTGCCGTCGCCGATGCCAAGAAGGGCGAGCGCCTGGTGATGGTGATCGATAATCCCAAGGCGAGCCGCGCAGACCTGCTCGCCCATGCCCGGGCCAAGGGGGTGAGCGAACTGGCCATCCCCGGCGAGATCCTGCAGGGCAGCGTGCCGGTGCTGGGGTCCGGCAAGACGGATTTCGCCGGTCTCAAGACCTATGTGGACAGGCGCCTCGCCGAGCGGCAGGCAAGTTAAAACAAAGGCCGGAGCGAACCTCGTCGCTCCGGCCTTTTTCTGTTGCGGTGGAGATCACCCTCGGCATCCGCGGCGTGACGGCGGCCTCGCGTAAAGCTGCAATTATTCTCTCGCGCTGCCGGCATCACGGAGGTCGCCCCCATCGCCGACTTCCTGCTGGAAGGTGCCGGCCATGGCCTGGGTATACCACTGAGACAGCTCGTAGCAGTAGGTCAGTTCCCGGTCCTCTGCCGACCAGTAGGCATTGGCATCGCCGCATTCGGAAGCCGTCAGCTTGATGCCGTCCTTGAGTTTGTACATGGCGGCAACCTGCTGGACGATTTCCAGCATGCTGGAAACCTTGACCAGTTCGGCATAGCCGGAGAGGTTCTTCTCCTTGGGGTTCTGGTAGCTGATGGTGAAGCCCGGTTCCTTGCCGGTCTTGCGAACGTGCTTTTCCAGCAGGCCGAACCAGCTGGCATGAGCCTTTGTGTAGTCGTCGGCGCATTCCTCGCGCCGATCGTCCGGCATCTCCAGATCGGTGGCCACCTTGCGGAATTTCTCCGCGTTCTTGCCGACCATCATGCAGACCATGTGATAGGCGCGCTGGCGATCGAGGGAATGGGTATCCCAGAGATCGGGCTCCTCTTCCAGCCCTCGACGCTGTCGGCCAGCGCCTTGTCGAACACGGTATCGTCCATCTCCAGCAGGATCAGCGTCGAAAGCGTATCGGCGGCATCCTCCTCCCGGCCGAGGACGGGCAGGTCGAATTCCGAGATCAGCATGTGCCCCATTTCGTGAAACAGGAAGAAGAGGCCGTTGTCGAAGGCGAACTCGACCGTCGTTTCCATCTGGCTTTCGGTCAGGCCGTTGACATCATCCTCGAAGGTCGTGGTTTCGGCGGAAGCCGCAGTGGCCGCGAGCAAGGCGGTGGCGGCGATGAAGGCGAGCTTCAAGCGGTTCATGGTCGGGTCCTTCGGGTGCGAAATATGGCCCGATCTCTATAAGTGCCGATCCGCTAATTGCCGGTAAATGTCGCAAGTAATTTTTGGGGTATATACTTATTTTAGATTAAGAATATATGTAGTAATTATTTATATACCATGGATGAACGGTTCTCCGATGCGCTCTGTGCAGGTATTCTATTGTCATTCCGAAATTTAGAATGTGTCGGGGGCGGTCCTGCTTTTCCGGTGGGACGCCCGTCGCGTGCGCGCAGGGAACATTTGCCGCCGGGCGCCGTTTCCAATCCGGACGCCTTCTTCATTGCAATCCGGCAAACCGGCGTCCGGAGGTGATAGCATGGCACAATATATCGACGAGCGTGGCGATGTGGTTTCGACCGCGCAAACCAACAGGCGGGAGGAATTGACGCCGGTCGAGGCGCGCCAGGGCCTGCTGGGCCGGCCGGTTCTCATGGTGCTGATCGGTGGCCTGATCCTTGCTTTTCTGGCCTGGGGCGGCGCGGAAATGTGGGGCGGAAGCCAGGATCGCGATGCCGCCGCGCCGACCACGACGACGACATCCACGACGGACAACACCGTCGCCAACCAGCCGAGTGGCAGCGGTACGTTCGACAACAACACGCCGGCCGATGAACCGCAGCAGACGGTTCCCACCGACCGGGACCCGACGCCTGAAAGCAGCACCGGCGGCGCATCGCAGCAGGTCACGCCGGATGGCACGCAGCAGTAATGCGTGGCTTACCGTCGATGTCAGTCGTCCAGGCGTAGCTGCACCTGCCCGCGGGTCAGGTCGTTGATCATCGCCTGGATGGGCGCTGCCCATTCCAGCGCGATACGAATGGAGATATCCGCGCCGCTTGCGGTAAACTCCTCCGACAGCACCTGAACATGCGGCGAGGCGGCAAGCCTCGCCTGCAGCAGCGCAAGATCGGAAAAGCCGCAGGCGACGGTTCCGGTCACGGTGGCGATCTGCTCCACCTTGGCGGCGTTGCGCAGGCATGAGGCGGCGGTGCCGCCATAAGCACGGACAAGCCCGCCGCTTCCCAGCAGAATGCCGCCGAACCAGCGCGTCACGACGGCTGCGACACCATCCAGCGACTGGCCGTCGATGGCCTGCAGGATCGGTTTGCCGGCGGTGCCGCGCGGCTCGCCGTCATCGCTGAAGCGGTAGGCCTGGCCGATGCGCCATGCCCAGCAATTGTGATTGGCGGTGATATCGGAATGGGCGGCGAGGAAACGTTTGGCGTCTTCCTCGCTGGAAATGGGACCGCAGATCGCCAGAAACCGGCTCTTCTTGATGTCCTGTTCAAAAGTGGCAGTCTCGGTCAGGGTGAACATCGGCGCTTCCATTCGCCGATGTTCATAAGATGAGGGCGTTGCTGTTGCCAAGCCCGGCGATCAAAAGAATGCCTGGATACCCGTCTGCGCCCGGCCGAGAATGAGCGCGTGCACGTCGTGGGTGCCCTCGTAGGTGTTGACCGTCTCCAGGTTCTGCGCATGGCGCATGACGCCATATTCGATCTGGATGCCGTTGCCGCCGTGCATGTCGCGGGCCTGACGGGCGATATCGAGCGCCTTGCCGCAATTGTTGCGTTTGACGATCGAGATCATCTCCGGAGCGAACTTGTGTTCGTCCATCAGGCGGCCGACGCGCAACGAGGCCTGCAGGCCGAGGGTGATTTCCGTCTGCATGTCGGCCAGTTTCTTCTGGAAAAGCTGGGTGCCGGCCAGCGGCTTGCCGAACTGCTTGCGGTCGAGGCCATATTGCCGGGCGCGGTGCCAGCAATCTTCCGCCGCCCCGAGAACACCCCAGGAAATGCCGTAGCGTGCGCGGTTGAGGCAGCCAAACGGCCCCTTGAGGCCGGAGACATTCGGCAGCAGCGCATCTTCACCGACTTCGACACCATCCATGACGATTTCGCCTGTTATCGATGCCCGCAGCGAAAGCTTGCCGCCGATCTTCGGCGCCGAAAGACCCTTCATGCCCTTTTCGAGGATGAAGCCGCGGATCTGGTTGTCATGGGCAGCCGATTTCGCCCAGACGACAAAAACGTCGGCGATCGGCGCATTGGAGATCCACATCTTCGAACCGCGCAGGCGGTAACCGCCGTCGATCTTCTCGGCGCGGGTGAGCATGCCGCCCGGATCGGAACCGGCATCCGGCTCGGTCAGGCCGAAGCAGCCGATCAGCTCGCCGGAAATCAGGCCGGGCAGGTATTTCTGCCGCTGCTCTTCCGAGCCGTAGGCCTGGATCGGATAGATGACCAGCGAGGACTGTACGCTCATCATCGAGCGATAGCCGGAATCGATGCGCTCGACTTCACGGGCAACCAGGCCGTAGGCGACGTAACCGGCACCGGCAGCACCATATTGTGCCGGCGCGGTGATGCCGAGCAGGCCCGTTTCCCCCATCAGGCGGAACAGGCCGGCATCGGTCTTCTCATCCAGATAGGCATCGTGAATGCGCGGCAGAAGTTCCGCCTGCGCAAAACCGGCCGCGGTGTCGCGGATCATGCGCTCTTCTTCGGTCAGCTGGTCTTCGATCAGGAAAGGATCGCTCCAGGAAAATTCCACACGCTCTGTCATCATCGCCTCCAAGGTTGAGCATGAAATAGCGCCGACGCCCTTGCGGCGCAATCCACGTTTACGCATCGGTCTATTCCATCTAGTAATAGATGATGATCGGTATACCACGAAAACTCCTGCCTTCGAGCAGTGCGCTGGCGGCCTTCGATGCGGTGGCGCGGCTGGGCAGCTTTTCGGCCGCCGCCAACGAGCTTTCGCTGACGCAGGGGGCGATCAGCCGGCAGGTGCCTGGAGGAACAGCTGGGCACCCGGCTTTTCGAGCGCAACAGCCGCGGCGTGTTTTTGACGCCGGTCGGCACCGCCTATGCGGAAAGCATCGGCCCGGCGCTGCGGATGATCCGCCAGGCCTCGTTGCAGGCGATGACGAAAACCCAGGCCAACAGCCTGCACCTCGCCATCCTGCCGATGTTCGGCACCCGCTGGCTGATGCCGCGCATTCCGCGTTTCGTCGCCCGCTATCCGCATGTCACCTTGAATTTTGCGACACGCATCGGCCAGTTCGATTTCGAGCGTGAGGCGATCGATGCCGCGATCCATATCGGCCAGCCGGACTGGCCCGGCGCGGTATCGACTTTTCTCATGGATGAGTTCGTCGTGCCCGTCTGCAGCCCTGCCTTTTTCGCGCAGCATACGATCGAGGCGCCGGAGGATCTTTTCGGCCTGCCGTTGTTCCACATGGCATCGCGGCCGGGCGCCTGGGATCACTGGTTCGGCAGCCTCGGCCTGAAGCCGGCCTCCGGCCGCGGCATGTGGTTCGAGCAGTTCTCGAATGTGTCGCAGGCCTGCATCGCCGGCCTCGGCATCGCCCTGATGCCGCAATTCATGATCCGTTCGGAGCTGGAGAGCGGCCAGTTGCTGATCGCCGTGCCGCATGCGGTGAAAAGCCCCAGCGCCTATTACATCGTGGCGCCGCATGCGCGCATGTCTCATGCGCCGGTGGCGGCGTTCATTTCATGGATATTGGAAGAAGTTGCGGCTGAAAGTCCCGCGGCGTAAACGGCCGGCAAGGCCGGCTTGGTAAACCGCCGCTGACACAGTCTATCGCAACAGGCCCTGGCCGCCGTCGACCCAGATCGGGCTGCCGGTTACATGGCGGGAGGCATCGGATGCCAGGAATACCACCACGTCGGCGACGTCCTTGCTCCTGCCGGCCTCGCCGCGGGTGATCGGAATGTCGCCTTCGGGCCAGACGACCGGAATTTCCGTTTCCCTCTGGCCGCGTTGCCTGGTGCTTTCGGGGATGTTGGTCTCGATGAGACCCGGGCAGACGGCGTTGACGCGGATCCGGAATTTTCCAAGCTCCAGCGCCAGCTGCTGCACCATCGCCACCTGCGCCGCCTTGGTGGCGGTATAGGCGGTGGCGCCCGGTGTCGAGAAGGTGCGGGTGCCGTTGATCGAGGACACCACGATGATGGAGCCGCCGCCCGCCGCCTTGAGGTGCGGCACGCCGTAGTGAAGCGTCAGGTAGGTGCCGCGGAGGTTGACTGCGATGGTCTTGTCCCATTCGGCGGGGCGAAGGTCGTCGATCGGCGCCCAGACGCCGTTGATGCCGGCATTGGCGACGATGATGTCCAGCCGCCCGAAACGCGCCACGAGGTTTTCGATGGCGGCCGACATCTCCGCCTCGTCGGCAATGTCGGCGGTGATCGGCAGGCCGTCGCCGCCCAGATGGCGGATTTCTGCGCAGGTCTGTTCGACGTCGGCTGCCGTGCGGCTCAGTACCCCCAGTTTTGCGCCCTCGCGGGCCAAAGCCAGCGCCGTCGCCTTGCCGATGCCGGAACCGCCGCCGGTTACCAGTGCCACCTTGCCGGTCAATCTCATCCGCGGCTCCCCTGTCGTGTCGGACCGTGATATCAACAGCGCGCCTTTCGAAAAGTTCCGCCCTTTGATCCCGGTTGCCTCATGCGTCTCGCCAGCCTCTCCATGTATGTCAGCCCGCCACAGGTCGCCCGGGCGCAGGAAGAGTTTTGGGCCTTTTTGCGTGATTGGCTGAAACAGGCAGGCATTGCGGAGGTGCCGCAACAGCTCGACCGGTCGGTCGCTTACAATGTAGCATGGTACGATCCGGGGCTGCTTCTGGCGCAGACCTGCGGTTACCCCTACGCAAAATCACTGCGCGGCATCGTCCGTCTCGTCGCAACGCCCGCCTATGACCGGCCCGGCTGCGACGGACCTTCGATGTGCAGCGTGCTGATCGCCCGCCGCGGCGAGGCGGGTGCCACGCTTGCAGATTTTCGGGGCAGGATTGCCGCGCTCAACGCTTATGACAGCAATTCGGGCGCCAATCTTTTCCGAGCCGCGGTGGCACCGCTGGCTCGTGGCGAACGTTTTTTCGCATCGGTGGTCGAGACGGGCAGCCATGCGGCCAGCATCGATGCCGTTGCCGCCGGTCTGGCAGACGTCGCGGCGATCGATTGCGTCACCTACGGCAATTTTTCGGCCCATGCGCCGGAGCGGGTTTCCGGCCTCAGGATCATCGGGGAAACGCCGAAAGGGCCAGGCCTGCCCTTCGTGACACGCGCGTCGGCTTCCGATGCGGAGGTGGAGATCTTGCGACAGGCGCTTGCCGCCGCCATCGCGTCACCGGTCCTTGCATCGGTGCGCGCTGCCCTTGCGCTCAAAAGTTTCGCCATCCTCGGCGATGCGGCTTATGAAGGGCTGCTGGACATGGAAAAGGCTGCGGAAGCCGCAGCCTATCCCGTCATCGCGTAATGTCGGTCAGGCCGACTGGATAGCCGACAGCAGCCAGTCGCCGCCGCTCTTGCGAACGAATGTCCAGAGCTCGACCGTCTCGCTCGGGTTGACGGCATCGCCATCGACGACCTTGCCTGTGTTGCGGTCGACCAGCGCATCGATGCTGGAATAACGCATGGCGAGCGTCGCATACTCGACCGGACCTTCGCGCCAGGCTTCGGAAATGTCGCCCTGCAGCAGCTTGACGTCCGATACCGTGTTGCGCACGCCATTGGTGGCGTTGTCGCCGAGTTCTTCCGCCAGGTAAGACATGGCTTCCGGCGTCGAAAGACGGCGCAGCGTCGCATAGTCTTCCCGCCC
>ERZ778022.3190-NODE-3190-length-15756-cov-4.360550_pt1 | contig 15756 bp, 15 predicted proteins | sample MGYA00375752_ERZ778022 | MGnify/ENA primary metagenome ERZ778022 (study PRJEB29350, sample SAMN05389826) | bioreactor metagenome | isolation source: Thiocyanate bioreactor | place: South Africa: University of Cape Town | collected 2014-04-04 ... | reverse complement strand
GTCGCCAACCTGATCGAGCGCGCGGGTGTCGACCGCGTCATGACGGTCGATCTCCATGCCGGACAGATCCACGGCTTCTTCGACATTCCGACGGACAACCTTTTCGCCGCGCCGGTCATGACGCGCGACATCCTCGAGCGTCACGACGTCTCGAAGCTGATGGTCGTGTCGCCGGACGTTGGCGGCGTGGTGCGCGCGCGCGCCTTGGCGAAGCGGATCAACGTGCCGATCGCGATCTGCGACAAGCGGCGCGAGCGGCCCGGCGAGTCCGAGGTCATGAACGTCATCGGTGATGTGCGGGGCAAGTGTTGCCTGCTCGTCGATGACATCGTCGATTCGGGCGGCACGCTCATCAATGCCGCCAATGCACTTCTCGAAGCCGGCGCACTCGAGGTTGTGGCCTATCTGACGCATGGCGTTTTGTCCGGCGGTGCGGTATCGAAGATCACCAATTCACGGATCAGGTCGTTGGTGATCACCGATACGATCCAGCCGACCGAAGCGGTGAAGGCGGCGTCCAATATGCGGGTGCTGTCGCTTGCGCCGCTGCTGGCTGAGGCGATCGGTAGGACGGCCCGTGAAGAAAGCGTGTCGAGCCTCTTTTATTGAGGTCTAAGACAGAGTTGCTGCGGGAAGGCAATAACGGGTCGACGGTAGGGCGTCGGCGCGCGAGTTGTCTAATCACCTGCTTTTGCGCTGCTCACTAACGCGGCATCTTGCCTAATTGGCAGAAAAAGCGCATATACAGCGCGTCGAACTCGCTTTGGTGCTTTCTACACGGCAGCGTTTTCCCGCGCTGAGATCGGTTAACACTCCAATGCGTGCTTTGATGGCCGCGGCAATTCCGCTCGCGGCTCAAGTCATCCTTGGAGAACTACGAATGGCTACCGGCACCGTCAAATGGTTCAACTCTCAGAAGGGCTATGGTTTCATCCAGCCCGACGAGGGTGGGAACGACGTGTTCGTGCACATCTCAGCCGTCGAGCGTGCGGGTCTCAGCAATCTTCGCGAAGGCCAGAAGATTTCCTACGAGATCGAGCGCGGCCGCAACGGTAAGTCGTCTGCCGTCAACCTGCGAGTCGACTGAAGAATACCCCCTCGAGGGGTTTGGGGGCGGGCTCGGCCCGCCCCTTTTTGCTTGGGCCTCGGAAATGGCGCTTGGAGCCGTGCCGCTGCGGGAGTATCTCCCGCTGGGGTGAGGCCGGATGGAAGGAATACCGAATGGCGAAGGAAGAGGTGCTCGAGTTCGAGGGCGTGGTTGCCGAAGTGCTGCCGGATGCGCGCTGCCGCGTACAGCTCGAAAACGGGCATGAGGTGATCGCCTACACCTCGGGACGAATGAAGAAAAACCGAATCCGCATTCTCGCGGGGGATCGCGTCACGGTCGAAATGACGCCTTACGATCTCACCAAGGGGCGCATCAATTTCCGTCACAAGGACACGCGGGCGCCAGCGCCGTCTTCCGCTCCGCGTCGCCCGCAGTTCCGCGGCGGCAAGCGCTGATCGGACCTAGCACCGGGTGCTGAAGGCTTCGGGCGCGCGCGGACGCGCCCGCTGCATTCTATCGAGATATGCGAGTGCTGCGGTCTACCACGCGGCTTGCGGGCTCCGCCGGCCGAGCATCTCTTCGATGCGCCGGCGAGCAGCCGGGACGACGTTCTCCGGCAGATGATCGGGATGAAAGAACCCGGTCTCGGCAATTTCGAGGTTCGGCTTCGGCACGCGGTTGCGGTGCCACTGGCGGATGACATAGATCGCGACGTGATCTCCTGGAAAGAGCGCGCGATTGTCATAGATGCCGACCAGCTCGGGCGTGCCGTCGATCGTGACGCCGCCTTCCTCGTCGAGCTCTCGGGCGAGAGCTTCCTCGAGCGTTTCGCCGAACTCGACGCCGCCTCCCGGCAGAGCCCAGCCCTCGACATACGTGTGGCGTACGAGCAGGATCCGTCCGTCGTCGTCGATCACGATGCCACGCACGCCGAGCGTCAGGGCACGCCGCCAACGCCAGTATCGCTGGGCCAGTCTGCGGGCGACCTTGTCGAAAACCATCGGCGCAGCTCTCTGAGCGCCAGCCTTGAGATCGGCCTTGAGCGTCGCAAAGCTCGATGCTCGACGGACCTGAAGCCTGAGCGCTCCCGTGGCATGACTGAACACATTCATGAGCGTAGCGATGTTCGCCTCCTTGGTACATGGCGGAACGCATCGAAAGGCAGATGCGTTGCGGCCGACCGGCACAGAGGGCACGCGACTACAAAGGCCCATGCAATTCGTGATTGCATGCCACAAAGCGCGCAATCAAGAGCTGCGTGAAAGTTTTCTACACAACTGAAAACAACAATCGCGGTGAAGTGACGGCAACGCCGTGGCCTTATGCGGACGGCTGCGCGGCCGCGCCACCGGTCGAGCGCATCTCTTCGATGTACGTCAGGGTCCGATGGACGGCTTCGCTGAGCCGCTCCAGTGCTTGGCGGGCGCCGTGCGCCGCACGGACGTCGCCAGTGGCGGCGTTGCCGCCGGCGAGCTGGCGCTCGGCACTGAGCTGGAGAGCTTCGGCGGCTTGCGCGCACTCCGCGATGGCCCACGCTCCGACGGCCCGGGCCGAGCCCTTCAGAGTATGAGCGGCCTCGATCCAGTCCTTTCGGTCGGCTGCAGCCTGCATCCGCGCCAGGTAGCGCGGCGCCTCGTCTGCGAATAGCCCGAGGACTTCCTGCTCGAGCGCCCTGTCGTTGAGCGTGAAGCGCGAAAGGTGCGCCCAGTCGATCGGCGTGTCCTGGCGGCGCTCCACGTCGCGCGAGCGCCGTAGGCCGGAACGTCCCCGCTCGAGCCTCTCTTGCGTCTGCGTCGCCATTGCCACCTCCTGCAGTTGCCGGCGACCCTGCCGGCACCGGCCTTCCGGGGCGGCCTCGGCGCGGAGCGCCGGTGCCGGAGCACCCGGATATGAAGGAAATATGGATGAAAGGCCCTAAACTACGGTAACCGGCGGGCCGCAAATGCTCGCCAAATGCCGTCTACCAATGAAGAGCCGCCTGCTGCGCCGCAAAGCAGCCCCATTGAACTGCGACGCTCACTCGGGGTCAGCGCCAATCGAATCGGGGAACCCGGCGGGGTACTTGGCGCGGAACCGGCCGCAAAATTTCTGGTCGAATCGCGTGGAAGAGATTTGATTCGAGCTGGGCGTTCGGCCGGCAATAAGCTAAAAAGTTTGGGTAAATATCGCTTTGGAGGGGGGCTGCGGCTTACAGGCAACTGTGGCTGCAGCGTGACATGCTGATGAGTCAGGGTCCTAAGAAGGACGAGACGTCTCCTGCTGCCGACCAGCCGCCCCCACTGCGCGTCGAAATGACTGGAACCTCGGGTCCGACGGGGGCCCGGGTCGCGCCGCCGCCGCTGCCGAAGTCAGCGGCAGCGCCTGCAACGCCGCCGCCGGCTATTCCCGCGCCATCTCAGGCCGATAAATCATCCGCCGCGGCAGCCGCCAATCCGCCCGCGCCTCCCCGTATCATCTCGGGGGCAGCGCCGAACAGTGCGTCGCCAGCCGCACCGCCGACGTCTGCTGCCAAGCCAGGCCCCAAGGTCGTGGCGAGCGGTGGACCGCCGCCCTTGGGCGCCGCTGCGGCCAAGCTCGATCCTGCACCTAAGACCGATGCACCGCCGAAGGCCCCGCCAGCAACGCCGGCCGAGCCTGCAGGCGAAAGCGCACGCGGCTCTGGAAACGGGAGCTCGGCGCGCAATGGGCGCCGGCGCGCGGCCGGCCCCTCGCGCACGACGATCGCGGCCAATGACGATGTGCCGTCGATCGGCGGCCTGATCTACGCGCTCCAGCAGAAGCCCTCGCAGCGGCCGATGACGGTCGCGGCGATCGCCAGCGGCGTGTGGGCCGTGCTCGGCCTCCTGCTCGGCTGGGCGATGCTGGCGCCGGAGCTTGCGCGCGCGCCGACCTTCATGGAGATGCTCTCGCGGCCGACCGCGATCACGCTCGCTGCCACGATCCTCATTCCGATCGCGCTCTTCTGGTTCCTCGCGCTCCTCATCTGGCGCGCCCAGGAATTGCGCCTCATGTCCTCGGCCATGACCGAGGTGGCGATCCGCCTCGCCGAGCCGGACCGCATGGCCGAGCAGCAGATCGCCTCGGTTGGCCAGGCCGTGCGCCGCCAGGTCTCGTTCATGAACGAGGCGGTCTCGCGCGCGCTCGGCCGCGCCGGTGAGCTCGAGGCGCTCGTGCACAGCGAGGTCGCCGCGCTGGAGCGCGCCTACAGCGAGAACGAGCACCGCATCCGCGGCCTGCTCGGCGAGCTCTCCGGCGAGCGTACGGCGCTCCTCCAGACCAGCGAGCGCGTGAACCGGGCGCTCAAGGAGATCGGCACCGAGATTCCCTCGCTCGTCGACAAGCTCGGCCAGCAGCAGCAGAAGCTCGCGGGCTTCATCGAGGGGGCGGGGCAGAACCTCGTCGCGCTCGAAACCTCGCTCGCGTCGACTGCCGAGAGCGTCTCGAACAAGCTCGGCAGCCAGACGGCCAAGATCGAGCACGTCTTCGAGGACTTCACGACGACGCTCGCCGTGGCGCTCGAGCAGCGCACCGAGAACCTGCGCCTTTCCTTCGAGAAGATGTCGGTCGAGATGGCCGACAGCTCGAAGCGCATCGAGACCGCACTCGACGGTCATGCCGAGCGGCTCACGATCACCTTCGACGAGCGCGCCCAGAAGATCGACGAGGGCATTGCTGTCCGCACCGAGAACCTGCAGGCCGTGTTCGAGCAGTTCGCCGGCGCGCTCGAAGCCACCATGGCGAGCCGCCAGGAGGCGATCGATCGCCAGCTCATCGAACGCACGAAGGTGCTCGACGACGCCTTTGCCGACCGCCTCAAGCTCTTCGACGAGAGCATCCTGCGCTCGACGCTCGCCATCGATGGCGCCGTTGCCGACAAAGCGCTCGCCCTCACCGAAGCGCTGGAAGGCCACGCCGCGCAGATCGGCAACGTGCTCGGCAACCAGGCCGAGGCTTTCGACGGCCAGGTGCTCGAAGGCGTGCAGGCTGTGCGCCGGGCGAGCGAGGCGGTGACCCGCCAGTCCATGGCGGCCATCGAGGGCCTCGCCAACCAGGCCGACATGCTGAAGCATGTCTCCGAAGGCCTGCTCACGCAGATCAACAGCGTCACCGGCCGTTTCGAGACGCAGGGCAAGGTCATCATGACCGCGGCCCAGGCGCTCGAGTCCGCCAACACCCGCATCGACCGCACGCTCCAGGCGCGCCAGGACGATCTCTCGAATACGCTCGAGCAGCTTGCCGGCAAGACGGGCGACATCGATCGCGTCATGCGCGGCTACTCGACACAGCTCGAAGGCTCGTTCGCCGAGGCGGAGACACGCGCGAAGCAGGTCGGCGAGCAGCTCACGCGCGGCGCCAAGGAGCAGGCGCGCTTGGCGCTCACCGAGATGGATCGCCTCCGCACGACCGCGGGCAGCGAGACCGACCGCGCGCTCGATGAGCTTCGGGCGAAGTTCTCGAACGTCTCGCGCGAGGTCAACGAGCATATCGGGACGCTCTCGAGCCGCTTTAACGCCACCTCGGAGGAAATGCGCGTGCGTGCCCGCACCGCGCTTGCCGAGCTCGAGGCCGAGCAGGCGCGCCTGCGCGACCAGCTCGAGCGCCTGCCCGACACGACGCGCACGAGCACCGATGGCATGAAGCGCGTGCTCCAGGAGCAGCTCCGGGCGCTCCAGCAGCTCTCGAGCCTGACCATTCGCGAGAGTGCGCGCCGGGATATTTCCCCGCCTGCCCAGTTGCCGCCTCCCTCGGGCTCTCAGAGCGGTGCGCACGCGGCTGTCGGCCAGAGCCATCAGCAGGCCTCGCGCCAGGCCGCGGCAGCCGAAGCCCAGGCGCGTGCTGCGGCGGTAGCCGGGCGCGAGGGCTGGAAGCTCGGGGATCTTCTGGCCCGCGCTTCCGAGGAGGAAGCCGGTCGTGCATCCGCCGCCACGCAGTCGGCGCCGCCCGATCCTGGCATCAACGTGCCGGGCATCGCGCGCTCGCTCGATGCGACGACGGCAGCGGCGATCTGGTCGCGCTTCCGCACGGGCCAGCGCGGCATCATGGTCCGCAGCATCTACTCCAACGAAGGGCGCACGATCTTCGACGACGTGCAGCGCCGCTATCGCAGCGAGGGGCCCTTCAAGGCCACGGTCGATCGCTATCTCATGGACTTCGAGCACGTGCTGCGCGAGGCCGACCAGCATGATGCGAGCGGCCGGCTCACGCAGTCCTACGTCGTGTCGGATGGCGGGCGCGTGTACCTCTTCCTCGCTCACGCTGCCGGGCGGTTGGCCTGAGGCTAGCGCTCACGAAGATCCCGCGTTGTGAAATCTGCGGCCTGGCGTCAGGGGCGATCGCTTGCCAGGGGACCTGAGCTGGCACTGCGGAAGATCGGGGCGCTGGCGCAGCGTATTCTCGACGACGATCTCTGCAAGCCGCTCCGGCGTTACTGAAGACTGCGCCGAATAGCTCCTGCTCCGGCAGGCGCGCCGCTGGCTGCGCGTACAGAGCACACCCGTTGCGTGGATCGATCCGCTCCGACGCAGCGTGGCCCGCGAGGACGCTGCGTAAAGATCGTACTGGATCATCGGCTCGGTGCCGGCGGTCTTGGCCCTCTGGTTCACTTCCGCGACGAGGCGCTCTGCGCGCGCCCAGAATTGCCGGTCCCACGGCTCCCACTGGCTGGTGCTGCCGGCGGGCTTCGCGTGGATGACGAAAGTATCCGCGATCCTCCCGATGTGCTCTCCGTGACTTGTGAAGCAGACGCCACCGCCGGGGCTCTGCGCCGCGCCGACCTGCGGCCAGCTCGCCGTGAGGCAGACGACCAGGCTCGCGAAGAACGCGATTGTCCTGGCCGACGGCGGCGTTCGGTGGGTCATCACACGGGTCGATCGCCCTTCTGAACCTTGAGCGTGCGGTTGTCGGCGGCGGGCAGCATGCGCGCGGGATCGCGCGTGACGATGCAGTCGAGCACGGTCGGTGTCGATGTGTTCTCGAGGCCCTCGCGGATTGCGGCGGAGAGTTTCTCGGGATCGGTGACGCGGATGCCGTGGCAGCCGAAGCCGCGCGCGATTGCGGCATAGTCCATCTCGACGAGATCCGAGGACTGGTAGTTGCCCGGCCCGTACACGGCGTGCTGCAGCGCCTTCACATAGCCCGAGGCGGCATTGTTGAAGACGACCGCGACGAAGCTCGCACCGAGGCGCCGCGCCGTCTCAAGTTCGCCCAGGCTCATGTTGAAGCCGCCGTCGCCCGTGAGCGCAATCACGCGCCGCTTCGGCCCCGCGCCGATCTGTGCGCCGATGCCGCCCGGCACGCCATAGCCGATCGAGGCAAAGCCGCGGTCGGGCAGGAAGTGGCGGCCGGCAGCCTTGGTGTCGAACATGAGCCCGCCCCAGTGACCGGCAAAGCCGCCGTCCGCGACGAGAATGCCGTCCGCAGGAATGATGCCGTTGATCTCGTGCATGAGGCGGCCGACGTTGATCGGCACCTCCTTGGATTCGAGGCGGTCGGCGGCGCCGCGGCGCCATTCGGCCATGCGCTTCGGCAACTCGGCGAGGTAGGCAGCGCGCCTCGCGGCGACAGTCGTCCCCGCGCCGAGCGCGGCTGCGAGATCGAGCAGCGTGAGCCGCGCATCACCCGCGAGCGCCACCGACGTGCGCGTCGTGCGGCCGATCTCCTCGGGGTTGATCTCCACATGGATGATCGGTTTGCCGGGCGGGATGAGTGCGAAACGCTTGGTCGCGATCTCGCCGAGCTTGCAGCCGACGACGAGCAGGCAGTCCGATGCCGCGATCAGCTCGTTGGCAATGCGATCATAGCGGCCGAAGAGACCCGCGGAGTTCGGATGCGTGCACGCGATCGCGCCCTTGCCGGACATCGTGTGCGCGACGGGAATGCCGTACGTCTCTGAAAAGCTCTGCAGCGCCGCATAGGCTTCCGAGATGTGCACGCCGCCGCCGGCCAGGATCAACGGCCGCTCGGCGCGTGCGAGCATAGCTGCGGCCTTCTCCACTTCCGCACCATCGGGGCGCGTGCGCCGCGCCTGGGCCTTCAGCGTCGTCTCGTCCACCCAGAAGTCGCTCGCGTCGAAGTCATGCTCGGCGTGCGCGACATCCTCGGGCACGTTGATGAGCACGGGGCCCGGTCGCCCGCTCGTCGCTACCGCAAAAGCGCGGCGCACGTGCTCGGGCAGGCGCTTGATCACCTCGACGCGGATGACCTCCTTGACGGCCGGGCGCAGGATCTCGATCTGCCGCGCCTCCTGCGTCATGTTTTTCGTCGCGTGCTCGCGGTTTGCGTCGCCCGTGATGACGATCATGGGCAGGCCGGCATTGAGGCTCTCGATGACGCCCGTGACGAGGTTCGTCGCGCCCGGGCCGAGCGTGCCGTCGCACACGCCGGGGCGGTTCGTGACCTTCGCGTAGGCGTCAGCCGCGAAGGCGCCGGCGCGCTCGTCGTTGATCAGCGCGTGCCGGAGGCCGAGCGCGCGGCAGGCCTCGTAGAAGGGAAGGAGCTGAAAGCCGCCCATGCCGAACATCGGCCCGATGCCGGAAAGCTTGAGCATCTCCGCAAGGGCCTGGCCCCCTGTCATGCGGCGCGTCGAGTTCGGCGTAGGGCTGCTCATGGGAATGCTCTCTGCAGAGTTCGGGAGGCCGAGGATTGCAGACACGGACGCGCCTTGTCGACCCCGCTCATGGTCAGGCTAGAGCGACGCCGCCAGCATGGCATCGCAGAACTCGGCCGCGGACTGTCCGATGCGGCCGCCGTGACGGGTTGCCGTCTCATTGAGCGCGCTGATGAAGCCGTCGTGATAGGTCGAGAGGCCGTCACCGATGCGCGCGGAGAAGGCCGAGACGCACGCCCCCGCGATGCCGCGGGCATCGAGCGCCGGCAGGCGGCCGATCCCGGCGCCATCAACTCCGATGGCGGCATCGTTATAGACGGCCGAGAAGACAGGGATCTTGATCGCGGTTTCAGGCTTGCCGCCGAGTAGGCCGCCGTGGGACGCCGTGACGACCACCGCGCCGGCATCTGAGGGCGTCACGAGGCTCGCCGAGTCCATCACGATCACCTTGGCGCCAGGACGGACATCGGAGTCGATCTCATGACGGGCCTCGTCACCGAGCGGTGGTGCAGGCGCCGGGTTGAGCGCCGCGCCCGCGAGCCGCTCGAGCGCCTCGCGGCAGCTCATGCCGACGGTGAGACCCAAGGCGGATGCGGACGCGTTCACGGTCGAGAGAATACCACGCGCCACGCCATCGCGCCCATCGCCGATGCGGGCGCTGGTGTGGGCGATCGCTGCCCCGGGCACGCGTAGGTCGCCGAGCAGATCGAGGCCGGCGATACCTGCGCGCTCGCGGCCGATGCCGGCATCATTCAGGATGATCGCAGCAATGCCCTTGGCCGCTGCGTAGGCTGCTGCGTACGTGCCGCCGTGCGAGGCCGCATAGACGACGGCGCCGCGATGTGCGGGCGTGAGATGCGTGACGCTGTCGAGGGTGATCATCGCCAGGGGCGAGAGGCTCATGCGCATGGTCCTCGATGCAGCGACGCCCAGGCGCATGGCCTGGGCGTCGAAGTTCTCCCGTCAGGTCGCGGCGCGTCCGGGCGCCGTGAAACCTACTTCGTGGCAGCAGGCGCCGGCGCATCCGTTGCATTGGACGAGTCGACCGGCCGCGGCGGCGGCTCGGGGATCTCACCGCGCATGAGCTTGATGGCGTACTGGAGCTGTGCGTCCTTCTCCGCCTCGGGCGGCACATAGGAGTTCGAGCCCGACTCCTCCTTGCCGTCCTTTGCGGCGTCGCCCTTGAGATGGCCGCGCAGGCTCGCCTCGCCGCGCGGCTTCTCCTTGCTCGCGCGCGCCTTCAGCTCATCGGGCAGCTCCTGCTCGACGACGACATCGGGATCGATGCCCTTGGCCTGGATCGAGCGGCCCGACGGCGTGTAGTAGCGGGCCGTCGTCAGGCGGATGGCACCGTTCTGGCCGAGCGGAATGATCGTCTGCACGGAGCCCTTGCCGAACGAGCGTGTGCCGATCACGAGCGCACGGCTGTGATCCTGCAGCGCACCAGCCACGATCTCGGAAGCCGAGGCGGAGCCGCCGTTGATCAGCACCAGGATGCGCTTGGCATCGGTGATGTCGCCGGGGCGCGCATTCGTCCGCTGCGTCTCTTCGAGGTTGCGACCCTTGGTCAGCACGATCGCGCCGCGCTCGAGGAAATCGTCGGCCACGGCGATCGCCTGATCGAGCAAGCCGCCGGGGTTGTTCCTGAGGTCGATGATGTAGCCCTTGAGATTCGGGATCTCTTTCTTCAGGCGCTCCACCGAGGACACGAGATTGGCGTGCGTCTGCTCGTTGAAGGTCGTGATGCGGATGTAGGCGATGTCGCCCTCGGCGCGCGCACGCACGGCATTGATGCGGATGCGGTCACGCACGATGCGCAACTCGATCGGGTCGTCGTTGCCGCGGCGCTGGATGGTGAGCGTGATCGGGGTGCCGACCTTGCCGCGCATCTTCTCGACCGCCTGCTCGAGCGTCAGCCCGACGATCTGCTCGCCATCGAGATGGGTAATGAGATCGTTGGCCATGACGCCGGCGCGCGCGGCGGGCGTGTCGTCGATCGGAGCGACGACCTTGACGACGTTGTTCTCCATCGTCACTTCGATGCCGAGGCCGCCGAACTCGCCCCGCGTCTGCACCTGCATATCATTGAAGTGCTTGCGGTTGAGGAAGGCGGAGTGGGGATCGAGCGAGCTCAGCATGCCGTTGATGGCACTCTCGATGAGCTTCGAGTCATCGGGCTTCTCGACGTAGTCGGACCGCACGCGCTCGAGGACGTCGCCGAAGAGGTCAAGCTGCTTGTAGATCTCGCTGTTGGCGGACGTCGCCGAATAAGTCCGGGTGACGTTGACAACCGTTGTCAGGCCGGCCACAGCCGAGAGCGTGACGAATGTCCAGAATGCGTAGTCCGCTTTTCGCTTCATTCTTGCACCCTCTAAGAGCGTACCGCCCACCAGGGGCCGGGGTCGATGGGTCGATTGTCCTTACGGAACTCGACATAGAGAACTGGGGCACTACCTTCGGCCTTTGCCGACTGCGATCGCGGGGCGGCGCTCATGAGCCCGACCGGCTCGCCTGCAAGGACAAATTGCCCGACTTGTACGTCGATCTGAGATAGCCCAGCCAAGAGAACATGATACCCGCCCTCGGCATTTATGATCAAGAGCTGGCCCCACGCGCGAAATGGTCCCGCCCAGAGAACTGAACCATCGCTCGGCGAGCGGACCTGGGCTGAATGGCGGGTCTCCAGCACCACGCCCATGGACTGTGTACCGAACTGCGTTTTATCGCCGAACCCAAGCACGCGCTTGCCTTGGGCCGGCAGCGGGAGCGAGCCCTTGGCATTCTCAAATGGGATCGCCGGCTTCATAGGTCCAGGGGCTAGCGAGGCAAGTTGGCTTGCTGAAGGCAAGAGTTGCGCCATGGCGGGCCCGGCCTTGGCCTCGGCTGGCGCGGGCCCTTCCGGTGCGCCGGGCCCCGCAGGACGGGCTGCTGGCGGCTTTTCGGCCGAGAGCATCGGCGGCGTCGTCTGAAGGCCTGCCGGCACTCCGCCGGCCGTCGGGGGGGCGTCGGCCCGCGGCGTTGCGCCACGGTCACCCGGGCCGGCGTCGAGGCGCGCGATGAGCGTCGTCAGGTCGTCGATGCGCCTTGCGGTATCAGCAGCATGCTTGCGCGCGGCGTCGAGCGCCGGCTGATGCTCGGCGAGCGACTGGCGCCTGCTCTCGATAAGTTGAGCGATGCGTGTTCGCTCGATCTCGTGACGGGCGGTCTCGGCGCGCAGGATCGCGCTCTGGGCTTTGCTGGCTTCCATCACCTTCACGAGCTCACTGAGGCGCCCTGCGAGGATCGTCGCCTGCTCGGCAAGCTCGGGGAAGGCGCGGGCCAGGATCATGGCACTGCGCACCATCTGCAGGGCATCCTCACGCCGCGTGATCATCACCGGCGGCGGATTGCGCCCCATGCGCTGCATGGCGCCCAGCATCACGGCGATCTTGCCGTGACGCTCGGAAAGCTGGTCGCGGATCTTGCGCTCCTGCTCGGCGAGGGCCGTCTGGTGGCGCTCGATCTCGGTGAGCCGGGCTTCACTGTCGTGGATGATCCGGGCTGTCTCGCGCAGGCTGTCGATCAGCCGTTCGCGCTCGGCCTGGATCTCGGCCATGCTCTTCTCGAGACCCTTCGTGCGCTGGCGGGTGTGGTCAAGCTCGCGCCGGGACTTCTCGAGGCTCTCGCGGGCCTGGCCCGTGCCCTGTGCGAGGGCCGCTGGCAGGGCGCCCGCAAGGACGATCAGGATTGCTGCCGACGCACTGGCGCACCTTAATCCGCGGGCGTACATCGCGCCCCGGGCACGGCAGTGCCGTCCCGTCGCATCGCCCCCCGGCGGTTGTGCGGTATGCTCGACTGTCGCCAAACGTGGCCTCTCGAGTGGCAGGCCCCCTCGATCACGCAGGAGGATCGAATGTCATGCCACCATGATTGCGGCAATAGTTTTGCCACGCAATGGCGCAAGACCCGTTAATGTCCCGCCGGCGTGCGCCCACTTGTACACAGGGAGGCGGCCCGTCGATGCGGCCCACGCCGCAAACACACGCCAAGGAGCGTCCATGAGCACGGCCCTATTTCATATGACGACGCTGGCCGTCCTGGCCGTGTTCGTGGTGCTGCTTCTTGGACTTTGGAACATGATGCGGGGGACGAGCCCCAATACCAGCCAGAAGCTCATGCGCTGGCGCGTAGGCCTGCAGTTCCTTGCGATCCTGATTATTATGGCGTTCTTCCTGCTCAACCGCTGACGGAGGGCGTGGCGCCATGGTTGTTCTGAACAAGATCTACACCCGCACGGGCGACAAAGGGACGACGGCGCTCGGCAGCGGCGAGCGCGTGCGCAAGGACAGTCTGCGCGTCTCCGCCTACGGCACGGTCGACGAGACCAACGCGGTCATCGGCATGGCGAGGGTGCACCTTGCAGGCCTCAGCTTTCCCCTCGACGTCGACGCGATCCTCGGGCGTATCCAGAACGATCTCTTCGACCTCGGCGCGGACCTGTGTCTGCCCGACCGCGGCAAGCCCCTCCCCTATGAGCCGCTCCGTATCGTGCCTGAGCAGGTGGCGCGCCTCGAGAATGAAATCGACGCGATGAACGCGGAGCTGAAGCCCTTGCGCTCGTTCGTGCTGCCGGGGGGGACGGCCGGGGCGGCGGCGCTCCATGTGGCGCGTACCGTGTGCCGGCGGGACGCGCGCCTCATCGTCGAGCTGGCCGCCGCGCCTGACGAGCCGGTGAGCGAGGCGGCGATCCGCTACCTCAATCGCCTCTCCGACCTTCTCTTCGTCGCGAGCCGCTACGTCAACGATCGCGGCGACCGCGACGTGCTCTGGGTGCCGGGCCAAAACCGCGAGGGTGGCAAAACCTAGTGTGATGATCGAGAAATTCGCCACCTCTCAGAGCAGGGGCCGCGAAACATCCCTGATGCCGGGCTCCTGAATTCGGCTATTATTCCCGCATTCAATAAGCCGGAATTCAACTGACGTCCGTCCGCCATCGAGGGAGTCTTAGCGCGTGTTCGTGCCTCTCAGAGACGACAACCCATTGCGCGTGATCCGCTGGCAGTGGGTGACGGCAAGCCTGATCGCCACAAATATCGCTGTTTTCCTGCTCCAGCTCACGGCGCCCGGCCAGATCTATGCCGCGAGCTTCGCCGAGATACCCGCCGAGCTGCTCGGCACGGGCGGCGGCGCGGTGCGGGGCCCCAATGTGTTCGCCATTCCCGAGGTGCTGACCCTCATCACGTACCAGTTCCTTCATGGCAGCCCGATGCACCTCATCGGCAACATGCTCTTCCTCTGGGTGTTCGGCGATAATGTCGAGGATGCCATGGGGCACGTGCGCTTCCTCGTCTTCTACCTGCTCTGCGGCATTGCCGGCGGTCTCGCGCACGCGGTCATGACGCCCTCCTCGACCATCCCGCTGATCGGCGCTTCGGGTGCCGTCGCCGGCGTCATCACAGCCTATCTCATTCTGCATCCGCGCGTGCGCGTGTGGGTGCTGGCCTTCCGCTTCATTCCGCTCAAGATCACGGCGGCCTGGGCGCTCGGCGCCTGGATCGCGACGCAGTTCGTGATGCTTTTCATCCCCGATGGCAGCCCCGTCGCGTGGTGGGCACACATCGGCGGCATCCTCGCGGGGGCCTTCCTGATCGTGTTCATGCGCCGCCCGGGCGTTCCTCTCTTTGACCAAGGCCCGCGGATGGCGTGACAAGTCCCGCTGCAGTTAGTGGAGTTCATTGTGAAGCAATTCGTGAAAGCGGCGCTCGCCCACACTCCCTATCGAATTGTCAGAGCCAGAGGCGCCAACAGATTTGAGGCCATCGAGAGCTGCCTCCAGCACCTGCGCGAGCATGGCTACGCACCGAAGATCGTCATAGACGGTGGCGCTCATATCGGGTCATTCAGCTTGGCAACGCAGGCGCTCTTTCCGAGCGCCACACACCATCTCATCGAGCCGCAACCCGCCTGCTTTGCTCAGCTCGACGCGCTCTGTGCCCGGGAGGGATTTCATCTCCACAAGTGCGCGCTCGGCTCCGAGGTCGGGGAATTGCGGATGGCGGCCGGAGACGAGCCGAGCACCGGGGCGCACATAAGCGATGCGGATACGGGAACCGCGGTCATAGCCGCGAGCACGCTCGATGCGCTCTTTGTCGGCAGTGTCGCGGCGAGCGATCGTGCGCTGCTCAAGCTGGATCTTCAGGGGTACGAGATGCACGCCCTGTCGGGTGCCCGCGAGGTGCTGCCCAGGATCGAAGTCATCCTGAGCGAGGTGTCTTTCTTTCAGCAGGCCTACGAGCCGAAGATCGCCGATCTGGTCTCGTTCCTGGCCGCCAAGAACTTCATTCTCTACGACATTGCCGCACTGTCCGGGCGAACCAGGGACAACCGACTGAAGCAGGGTGACTTCGTCTTCGTTAGATCCGACAGCCCATTGATGGCGGATGACCGCTGGGCCTGATCCAGGATGCACCGCTGTTCGACCAGAGCCCGCGAGTGGCGTGAGCCTTCTTCTATGGCCACACCTCTGCATTGACGAATGATGTGTAACATTATATGTTACACATCATGATCCGGTCGTTCAAAAGCAAAGGTTTGAGCGAACTTTGGGAAAAGGGTACCTCGCGACGGATCAATGCAGCGCTCCATGGCCGCATTCTTCGGCGCCTTGATGCTCTCGATAGTGCGGAGCAGCCCGAGGACCTGAACGTGCCGGGCTTCGATTTTCACGCCCTGAGTGGTTATACGCCCACGCGTTACACGATCCACGTCAATGGACCCTGGTGCATCACCTTCGAGTTCGCGGATGGCGACGCACTGAAGGTCGACCTCGAGCAATATCATTAGGACGCCGAGAAATGACCAACCATGCAGCCAAGCGGAACCGGGAGCGCTGCCCGACCCATCCGGGCGAGGTGCTGCGCGATGACGTTTTGCCGGTATTGGGGCTCAGCGTGACCGAGGCGGCCAAAGCTCTGAGCGTTACGCGTCAGACCCTCCACCGTGTTTTGGCCGGGACCACGTCGGTCACGCCGGAGATGGCGTTGCGGCTTGGCAAGTTCTGCGGCAATGGCCCCCGCCTCTGGATCCGCATGCAGGAGGCTTATGATCTCTGGCACGCAGAGCC
>ERZ778022.3189-NODE-3189-length-15758-cov-4.633446_pt1 | contig 15758 bp, 10 predicted proteins | sample MGYA00375752_ERZ778022 | MGnify/ENA primary metagenome ERZ778022 (study PRJEB29350, sample SAMN05389826) | bioreactor metagenome | isolation source: Thiocyanate bioreactor | place: South Africa: University of Cape Town | collected 2014-04-04 ... | reverse complement strand
GAACTGCCTGTCGGTCGAGCCGGTCGAGACCGAGTTCGGCACCAAGCGGCGCATCAACCAGTCCTCCTGCAACAAGGACTTCTCCTGCGTGAACGGCTTCTGCCCGAGCTTCGTCACGCTGGAAGGCGCGACGCGGCGCAGGAAGACCGCGGTCGAGATCGACCTCGCCGCGCTCGGCACCGGCCTGCCCGAGCCGGAGCTGCCGCGGCTCGCCGGTGCCTACGACCTGCTCATCACCGGCGTCGGCGGCACCGGCGTCATCACTGTCGGCCAGCTCGTCACCATGGCCGCGCATCTGGAGGCCAAGGGCGCCACCGTGCTCGACTTCACCGGCTTCGCCCAGAAATTCGGCCCCGTGCTCTCCTATGTGCGGCTGGCGGCGAAGCCCGACGCGATCAACCAGGTGCGCATCGACGCCGGCGCGGCCGACGCGCTGATCGGCTGCGATATCGTCGTCTCCTCCTCGCCCAAGGCATCCGCCGCCTACCGGCCGGGCATGAAGGCGGTGGTCAACCTGGCGAAGATGCCGACCGGCGACGTGATCCGGCGACGCGACGCGAGCCTCGAGGTCGACCGCCGGCTCGACGCCATCCGCGCCGCCACCGGGACCGGCGCGCTGTCCGCCCTCGACGCCAACCATCTGGCCGAGAAGCTGATGGGTGACGCCGTCTTCGCCAACGTCATCATGCTGGGCTTCGCCTGGCAGACGGGGCTGGTGCCGGTGGGCCACGCCGCACTGGCGCAGGCGATCGTGCTGAACGGCGCCGCGGTGGAGGCCAACCACCGCGCTTTCCTGCTCGGCCGCATCGCGGCGGCGAAGCCCGACGCGCTGGGCGAGATGCTGCGGCCGAAGCCGGCTGCCGCGCAGACGATTGCCGAGACGATCGCGCGGCGCGAGGCCTTCCTGACCGGCTACCAGGACGCCGCCTATGCCGCGCGTTACCGCGCGGGCGTCGAGCGGATGCAGGCGGCGGAAGCCCCGCTCGGCGGCTCGGCGCTGACGGAGGCGGTGGCGAAGTCGCTGTTCCGGCTGATGGCCTACAAGGACGAGTACGAGGTCGCGCGGCTGCATGTGCAGTCCGGCTTCGCGGCGCGGCTCAGAAGCGAGTTCGAGGGCGATTTCCGCATCGTCCACCATCTCGCCCCGCCCTTCCTCGCCGCGGGCACGGACGCACGCGGCCGGCCGCTCAAGCGCGCCTTCGGGCCGTGGATCAGGCTGCCCTTCCGCCTGCTGGCGCGCATGAAGCGCCTGCGCGGCACGGCCTTCGACCCGTTCGGCCGCACCGCCGAGCGGCGCATGGAGCGGGAGCTGATCGTCTGGTTCGAGGGCCTCGCGGCCCGCGCCGCCGCCGAGGCCACGCCCGCGACGCGCGACGCCTGGGCGGCGATCCTCGCCATGCCGCAGCAGATCCGCGGCTACGGCCCGGTGAAGGAGGAGGCGGCCGCGAAGATGCGGCGCGAGGTCGACGCCGCGCTGGCGCGGCTGGCTGAGGCCGGCAGCGCGGTGACGGCGCAGGCGGCCTGACGCTCGCGTCTCACCCCGCCCGCCCGCACAGATGCTCCTTGAGCGCGGCCTGCGCCGGGCCGGGCGCGCGGTCGCGGTGGCTGATCAGCGCGAACTCGCGGCGCGGGATCTCGACCGGCACGACGACCAGCCGCCCGTCGGCGATCGAGCGGGCGACGACGTGCTCGGAGATGATCGTGGCGCCGGCGCCGGCCTCCACCGCCTGCCGGATCGCCTCGTTGCTCGGCAGCACCAGCGACACCCGCAATTCGTCGAGCGCGGCGCCGCGCGCGGCCACGAACGCCTCCAGCACCTCGCGCGTGCCCGAGCCGCGCTCGCGCACCACCCAGCGCACCGCGCGCGGATCGGCCATCACCTGCCGCGCCGAGATCGGCTGCGCCTGCGCGCCGACGACCATCACCAGCCGGTCGGTGCCGACCGTCACGCGCTTGAGCAGATCCGAGCGCGTGCGCCCCTCGACCAGCCCGATGTCGGCCGCGCCGTCGAGGATCTGGGCCTCGACCTGCTGCGTGTTGCCGACCGAGACGCCGAGCCGAACGTTGGGATAGCGGTCGTGGAAGGCCGCCAGCCGGTGCGGCAGCCAGTAGCTGGCGATCGTCAGGCTGGCCGCCACGGCGACCGCGCCGGCCACCACCTCCGACACGTTCTCCAGCACCAGCCGCGCGGCCTCCGCGCGCTCCAGCACGGCCCGCGCCTCGGGCAGGAAGCGCATGCCTGCCTGCGACAGCTCGATGCCGCGGCCGACCCGGTTGAACAGCCGCACGCCGAACTCCTCCTCCAGCGACTTGATCGCCGAGGACGCGCCCGACTGCGAGATCGCCAGCGCCTCCGCCGCGCGGCTGACATGCCCGCGCTCGGCCACCGCCAGGAAGATTCGCAACTGCTCAAGGGTCATTTCGAGAACCAATCGTCTTTTCTGATCAAAATTAGAAGAAACATATGTTTGACTGAACAATAACCGGAACGCAATTCTCCTTTATCCGCGGAGCAGGCAAAGTTGGCGAAACGAAACCGCATCGGCTGGAAATTTCTCGCGACGCTGCGCGGCGTCGCGGAACGGTTCCGCCATGCCTTCGGCGCCGGCCGCTATCGGCCCGAGCAGCACTACATGCGCGGGCCGGGGCCGAAGACGCGCGAGAAGATCGAGCGCGGCGGCGGAGCGAGGGCATGAAGCAGGCAGGCAGGTTCAGGGGCGCCAATAGCGGCGCCTCGCAGCGTCCGCTCGCCGATACGACGGCGCCCGCCGAAGGCGACGGCGTCGAAACCTCGCCGCAGGTCGGCGACCGCGTCGCCAAGACGACCTGCTACATGTGCGCCTGCCGCTGCGGCATCGACGTGCATGTCCGCGACGGCCGCATTCGCTACATCGCCGGCAACCGCGACCACCCGGTCAACCGCGGCGTGCTGTGCGGCAAGGGCAATGCCGGCATCATGCAGCACTACAGCCCGGCGAGGCTGAGGAAGCCGCTGCTGCGCACCGGCGAGCGCGGCGCGGGCGAATTCCGCGAGATCGAGTGGGACGAGGCGATGGCAATCGCCACCGAGCGGCTTTCCCGCATCCGCGCCACCGACCCCAAGAAGCTCGCCTTCTTCACCGGCCGCGACCAGTCGCAGTCGCTGACCGGCTGGTGGGCCAAGCAGTTCGGCACGCTCAACTTCGCCGCCCATGGCGGCTTCTGCTCGGTCAACATGGCAGCCGCGGGCCTCTACACGCTCGGCGGCTCGTTCTGGGAGTTCGGCGAGCCGGACTGGGACCGGACGAAATACTTCATGCTGTTCGGCGTCGCCGAGGACCACGATTCCAACCCGATCAAGATCGGGCTGGGCAAGCTCAAGGCGCGCGGCGCGAAGGTCGTCTCGGTCAATCCCTGCCGCACCGGCTACAACGCCGTCGCCGACGACTGGGTCGGCATCCGGCCGGGCACCGACGGCCTGTTCGTGCTGGCGCTGGTGCACGAGCTGCTGCGTGCCGGCAAGGTCGACGTCGACTATCTCGCCCGCTTCACCAACGCCCACCAGCTCGTGATCGAGGAGCCGGGTGCTGCCGACGACGGCCTGTTCCTGCGCGACGGCGAAGGCGCGCCGCTGTCCTGGGACCGCGAGACGGATGCGCCGGCCAGCTCGGCCTCGCCCGACCTCAAGCCGGCGCTGACCGGCCGCCACGCGGCGGCGGGGCGCCGCTGCGTGCCGGTCTTCCAGTTGATCGCCGAGCGCTATCTCGACGCGGCTTACGCGCCCGACGCGGTGGCGGAGCGCTGCGGCGTGCCGGCCGACGCGATCCGCCGCATCGCCGCCGAGCTTGCCCATGTCGCGTTCGAGGAGGCGATCGAGCTGCCGATCGCGTGGACCGACTGGGCCGGCCGTCGCCACGAGACGACGAAGGGCCGGCCGGTCGCCATGCACGCCATGCGCGGCATCTCGGCCCATTCCAACGGCTTCCACACCTGCCGCGCCATCCACCTGCTGCAGGTGCTGCTCGGCTCGGTCGAGGTGCCGGGCGGCTTCCGCTTCAAGGCGCCCTACCCGAAGCCGATCCCCGCCGGGCCGAAGCCCGCCGGCAAGAACGCGAAGCCGAACACGCCGCTCGACGGCATGCCGCTCGGCTTCGTCTCCTCGCCCGACGACCTGATGGTCGACGCGGACGGCACGCCGATGCGCATCGACAAGGCCTATTCCTGGGAGGCGCCGTTCGCCGCCCACGGGCTGATGCACACGGTGATCCGCAACGCCTGCGAGGGCGATCCCTACCCCATCGACACGCTGTTCATGTACATGGCCAACATGGCCTGGAACTCGTCCATGAACACGGCCGAGACGATCCGCATGCTGACGGCCAAGGGCGAGGACGGGGGCTACCGCATCCCCTTCATCATCTATTCGGACGCCTTCTTCTCCGAGACCGTGCCCTATGCGGACCTCGTGCTCCCCGACACGACCTATCTGGAGCGCTGGGACTGCATCTCGATCCTCGACCGGCCGATCGGCCATGCCGACGGGCCGGGCGACGCCATCCGCCAGCCGGTGATCCAGCCCGACCGCGACGTCCGCGCCTTCCAGTCCGTGCTGATCGACCTGGGCGCCCGGCTCGGCCTGCCGGGCTTCGTCAACGAGGACGGCTCGGCGAAATACCGCGACTATGCCGACTACATCGCCAACCACGAGCGCACGCCCGGCGTCGGGCCGCTGGCCGGCTGGCGTGGCAAGGACGGCGACAGGATGGGCAAGGGCGAGGCGAACCCCGACCAGCTCGCCCGCTACATCGAGCATGGCGGCTTCTGGCACCACGACTTCGCGCCCGACCAGCGCTTCTACAAGCCGTTCAACCGAGCCTATCTCGACTTCGCGGCGCAGATGGGCTTCCTGCCGAAGGCGGACCCCATCTTCTTCCAGCTCTATTCGGAGCCGCTGCAGAAATTCCGGCTGGCCGCGCGCGGCCACGGCGCCGCGCAGCCGCCCGAGGCCGACCGCAAGCGCGTCGAGACCTACTGCGACCCGCTGCCCTTCTGGTACCAGCCCTTCGAGGAGGCGGCGGTCGACGGCAGGACCTTCCCGCTGCATGCGCTGACCCAGCGGCCGATGCACATGTATCATTCCTGGGGCTCGCAGAACGCCTGGCTGCGCCAGATCACCAGCCAGAACCGCCTGTTCGTGCATCGCGCGACGGCGGCGAAGCTCGGCATCGCCGACGACGACTGGGTCTGGGTCGAAAGCACCAACGGTCGCGTGAAGGGGCAGGTGCGCCTCGTCGACGGCGTCAATCCCGACACGGTCTGGACATGGAACGCCATCGGCAAGCGCAAGGGCGCCTGGGCGCTGGAGGACGACGCGGCCGAATCCAACCGCGGCTTCCTGCTCAACCACGCGATCGGCGACCTGCTGCCGGCGCTCTCCGGCGGCCGCCGCTACTCCAACTCCGACCCGGTGACCGGCCAGGCCGCCTGGTTCGATATGCGCGTGCGGATCGAGAAATGCGCCCCCGGCGAGGCTGGCGCGACCGCGCCGCAATTCGCGCCGCTGCCGCTGCCGCCCGACATCCCGCCCGCCCCGCGCAAGCTTTCGTTCGGCGCCGCCTTCCGCCGGCGCCGGGAGACCACAGCATGACCAGCCTGCCGGCCGCAACGGACAAGGCCCTCGGCCTCGTCATCGACCTCGACACCTGCGTGGGCTGCCATGCCTGCGTGACCTCGTGCAAGCAGTGGAACACCGGCGGCCACATGGCGCCGCTGACCGACCTCGACCCCTATGGCGGCGACGTCGACGGCGTCTGGTTCAACCGCGTCCACACCTACGAGCACACGACCGATGCGGGCAGCCGCACGGTGCATTTCCCGCGCTCCTGCCTGCATTGCGCCGAGCCCGCCTGCGTCACCGTCTGCCCGACCGGCGCCTCCTACAAGCGCACCTCCGACGGCATCGTGCTGGTCGACTACGACAAGTGCATCGGCTGCAAGCTCTGCTCCTGGGCCTGCCCCTACGGCGCGCGCGAGTTCGACGTCGACGCCGGCACGATGAAGAAGTGCACGCTGTGCGTCGACCGCATCTACAACGACAATCTGGCGGAAGAAGACCGGGTGCCGGCCTGCGTCGCCACCTGCCCGACCGGCGCGCGCCATTTCGGCGATCTCGGCGATCCGGACGCCGCGGTCTCGGAGCTCGTCGCCGAGCGCGGCGGCGTCGAGCTGATGCCGGAGCTCGGCTACAAGCCCACCAACCGCTACCTTCCGCCGCGCTCGGGCAGCGGCCGCAGGGCGGATGCGAAGGCCGCCCGGCCGCTCGAGGACGCGACCCCGCAGGGCGGCTTCCTCGGCTGGGTCGACCGCATGCTGTCGCGGTAGGTCCCATGCATCCCGCCTATTCCGTCATCTTCTTCACCACCGCGACCGGCGCCGGCTACGGCCTGCTCGCGCTTTTGTGCCTCGCCGCCGCCTTCGGCCTCGTGCCGCCCGATTTCTGGTTGGGCTTCGTCGGTCTCGGGCTGGCGCTGGCCCTCGTCAGCGCCGGCCTGCTGTCGTCGACCGGCCATCTCGGCCGGCCCGAGCGCGCCTGGCGCGCCTTCTCGCAATGGCGCACCTCATGGCTGTCGCGCGAGGGCGTCGCCTCGGTGCTGACCTATGTGCCCGCCGGCCTGTTCGGCATCGGCTGGGTGTTCTTCGGCCAGACGCAGGGCTGGCTCGCCGCGGCCGGCGTGCTCGCGGCGATCGGCGCCGCCGTCACCGTCTGCACCACGGCGATGATCTACGCCTCGCTGAAGCCGATCGGCGAATGGGCGAATCCGTACACGCTGCCCGGCTACCTGATCTTCTCGGCCATGACCGGCACGGTGCTGCTCGACGCGCTGCTGGCCGCCTTCGGCCTCGGCTCGCGCTGGCTGGCGGCGGCGGCCCTCGTGCTCACGCTGGCCGGATGGGTCTTCAAGGAAGCCGTCTGGCGCCGCAACGACCGGCTCGACATGCCGGCCACCGTCAACAGCGCGACCGGGCTTGCCGGCGGCACGGTGCGCTCGGTCGAGTGGCCGCACACGGAGAAGAACTATCTGCTCAAGGAGATGGGGTTCCGCGTCGCGCGCAAGCACGCGGAGCGCCTGCGCAACCTCGTCCGGCTGGCCGCCTTCGCCGTGCCGGCGCTGCTGCTGGCGGTCGTGCTCGCCGCGCCGCCGGTGCCGGCACTCGTCGCCGCGCTGCTGGCGACCATCGTCCAGCTCGCCGGCATGCTGGTCGAGCGCTGGCTGTTCTTCGCGCAGGCCCGCCACACGGTGACGCTCTACTACGGGACGAACTGAGCCACCCGCTTCACATGCCGGTGAAAAATCCGCGCCGTCGCAGCGCGCGACCGGCCGCCGCAGCGATCCGAAATAGCTGACGTATTTCATCAGCTTATGCCGGACGCGCGACCGCTGCGCCCGGACCACATTAGAACCAGTCCAAATCTTTGGCATTGCAAGAGAAATCCCGCGCGATCATAGGGAGGACGGCGCCCCCGGAGGACGCGCCTGCCTCTGCGTGGAGACCTGCTCATGCCTCACCTCGACCGTCGCGGATTCCTCAAGGCAGGCGCCTGGGCGGCCGGCAGCGCGGCGCTGGCCCGGCCGGCGATCGGCGGCGCATGGGCGGCAGGCGAGACGCTCACCCTCTACAATGGCCAGCACGAGAAGACGACGCGCGCGCTGATCGACGTCTTCAGCGGCGCGACCGGCATCAGGGTGAACGTCCGCCAGGGCAGCAGCAGCCAGCTCGCCAACCAGCTCATCGAGGAGGGCGACGCCTCGCCCGCCGACGTCTTCTATTCCGAGGAGAGCCCGCCGCTCGTCGCGCTCGCCAACCGCTCCATGCTCGCCACGCTGGACGACGACACGCTGAAGCAGGTGCCGCCGATCTACGCGGCGAAGGACAGGACCTGGGTCTGCGCCAGCCTGCGCTCGCGCGTCGTCGCCTACAACAAGGCGATGGTGTCGGAGGGCGAGTTCCCCGCTTCCGTCCTCGGCTTCGCCGCCGAAGCGTGGAAGGACCGCGTCGCCTACGTGCCGACCAGCGGCGCGCTGCTCGAGCAGATCATGGCGATCGAGCTGCTGGACGGCCGCGACGCCGCGCTCGAATGGCTGAAGGGGCTGAAAGCCCATGGCCGGCTCTACCCCACCAACGGCGCCGCCATGAAGGCGGTCGAGGACGGCGAGATCGCCACCGCGCTGATCAACAACTACTACTGGTTCTCGATCGCGCAGGAGGTCGGCGACGCCAACATGAAGTCGGCCCTGTTCTACTACGGCCACAAGGACCCCGGCGCCTTGATCAGCGCCACCGCCGCAGGCGTGCTGAAGTCGAGCCGCAAGCAGGATCTCGCCCGCCGCTTCGTCGCCTTCATGGTCAGCGAGGGCGGCCAGCAGGCGATCGTCGATTCCATGGCCGAATACCCGGTGCGGCCGGGCATCGAATCCACTTTCGCGCTGAAGCCGTTCGACGAGCTCGACCCGCCGGCGATCGGCCCGGCCGACATCGGCGACGCCGCCGATGCGCTGGTGCTGATACGGGAGGCCGGACTGGCTTGACGCTGGCGCTGGCAGGGGCGGGGCAGCGGCGGCCGCAACCGGTGTGGCTCGTCGCGGCCGCGCTGGTGCCGGTCGCGCTGATGTGCCTGCCGCTCGTCTACGTGGCGCTGCGCTCGTGGCAGGCCGGCCCGTCCGGCATCGTCGCCGAGCTGCTGCGCGAGCGCACGCTGATGCTGCTCCTCAACACGGTGGCGCTCGCCCTCGGCGTCACCCTCGGCGCCTGCCTGATCGGCGTCGCGGTCGCCTGGTGCGTCGAGCGCAGCGACCTGCCGGGCCGGCGCTGGTGGCGCATCGCCGCCAGCCTGCCGCTCGCCATGCCCGCCTTCGTCGCGAGCTATGCCTGGTCGTCCGTGCACGTCGCGGTGCAGAGCCTGCCCGGCGCCATCTTCGTGCTGACCATCGTCGTCTATCCGCTGGTCTTCCTGCCGGTGGCTGCTGCCCTGCGCGGCTCGCTCGGCAAGGGGCCGTGGGAGACCTTCGTCACCGTCGTCCTGCCGCAGGCCTGGCCGGCGCTCGGCGCCGGCGCCCTGCTGGTGCTGACCCACATGATGGCCGAGTTCGGCGCGCTCTCGCTGCTGCGCGTGCAGACCTTCACCACCGCGATCTTCCAGTCCTACGAGCTGCAGTTCGACAGCGCCTCCGCCGCGCTCCAGTCGGCCGTGCTGATGGCGCTCTGCCTGCCGGCGGCCTGGGGCGAGATGCGCCTGCGCCAGCGGCTCCACGTCGCGCGCGCCGGCCGCGGCAGCGCCCGCCGGCTGCCGCCGCGTCCCCTCGGCCGCATGAGGCTGCCGGCGCTCGCCGGCTTCGCCCTGCTGCTGACGCTGTCGCTCGGCGTCCCCTTCGCCATGCTCGCCTGGTGGCTGGCTGTCGGCACCTCGCGCGGCGCGGGCATCGCCGACCTCGGCCCGGCGATCGCCGGCTCGCTCGGGCTCGCATTGCCGGGGGCGGTCATCGTCGTTGCGCTGGCGCTGCCGCTCGCATTCGCCGCGGTGCGCCATCCCGGCCCGCTGTCGCGCATCGCCGACCGCCTGCCCTACATCGTCCACGGCCTGCCCGGCCTCGTCGTCGCGCTGGCGCTGGTGTTCCTGTCGATCCGCTACGCGCGGCCGCTCTACCAGACCGCCTTCCTGCTGTTCGTCGCCTACGCCATGCTGTTCCTGCCGCTGGCGCAGTCGGCGCTGCGCGCCTCGATCGAGCTGGTGCCGCCGCGGCTGGAGGAGCTCGCGCGCGGGCTGGGCCGCAACCCGTTCGGCGCCTTCGCCGCCGTCACCGCGCCCAATATCATGCCCGGCGTCGGCGCGGCCCTTGCCCTGATGGTGCTGGAGATCATGCGCGAGCTGACCGCGACGCTGATGCTCGCGCCGATCGGCGTCACCACGCTGGCGACCGAGGTGTGGTCGCACGGCAATGACGGCCAGTTCGCCGCCGCCGCCCCCTTCGCGGCGCTGCTGGTTCTGGTCTCCGCCCTGCCCGTCTATGTGTTCACCCGCCGCAGCAGCGAGCTCTACGACCTGCAATGATCGACATCCGGCTCTCCTCCATCGCCAAGAGCTACGGCCGCCAGCCGGTGCTCGCCGGCATCGACCTCGCCGTCCCGGCGGGCGCCGTACTCGCGCTGCTCGGCCCGTCCGGCTGCGGCAAGACCACGCTTCTGAGGCTCCTCGGCGGCTTCGAGCGCGCCGATGCGGGCACGATCCGGCTCGGCGGGAAGACCGTCGAGGCCGCTGACGCCTTCGTGCCGCCCGAGCGCCGCCACATCGGCTACGTGCCGCAGGAAGGCGCGCTGTTCCCGCATCTGACGGTGGCGCGCAATGTCGGCTTCGGCCTCTCCGGACGCGAAGGCCGCGCCGCGCGCGTGGCGGAGATGCTGGATCTGGTGGGTCTCTCGGGTCACGCGGAAAAATTCCCGCATGAGCTGTCCGGCGGCCAGCAGCAGCGCGTCGCGCTGGCGCGCGCGCTGGCCCCCGGTCCCGGCGTCATCCTGCTCGACGAGCCCTTCAACGCGCTCGACCTCGCGCTGCGCCGCCACATGAGCGAGGAGGTTGTGGGCCTGCTGCGCCGGCAGGGCGCGACCACGGTGCTGGTCACCCACGACCCGGCCGAGGCCTTCGCCACAGCCGACCTCGTTGCGGTGATGCTGGCCGGCAGGATCATCCAGTGCGCCGCGCCGGCCGACGTCTATCGCCGCCCCGCGAGCGCCGACGTGGCGAGCCTGACGGGTGCCGCGATCTTCCTCGACGCGACGCTGCGCGGCGGGCGAGCCGAGACGCCGCTCGGCCCCCTCCCAGTCGAAACCGCGGGGCAGCGGGACGGCGCGCCCGTACGCCTCATGCTGCGCCCCGAGCAGCTCCGCCTCGTCCCCTCCGGCGAGGGCCGCGAGGCGACCGTCACCGGCAGCCGCTTCAAGGGCGACCACACGCTTGTCTCGGTCTCGATCGACGGCCTCGCCCTCGACATCCGCGCCCAGGAAGCGCCCACGGGCTCCACCGCCTTCGTCGCGGTAGACGGCAGCGCCGTCGCCTTTCCGGTCGGCGGGACGGTCCCACAAGCGGCCGGTCCATCCTGACGGCGCCGCTGGGGTTGCGGCGCCGCCGTCCTTCGGCGACAGTGCCTGCGGGAAACGGGAGGCAGGCGATGCGGAGACTTCGCGCGATCAGCATTCTGGTGCTGCTGTCGGCCTGGCTGGCCGGCTGCGAGCTGAAGTCCACCGCGCCGCTCGTCGACCCGGCGCAGGCCGAGCTAGCCTTCGGGCCGGCTTTCACCGCTATCATGGTGCAGGAGAAGGGCAGCCTCGTCGATACGAAAGGCGCCATCTTCGCCGTCACCGGGACGGCCAGGGGCAACGTCTACGAGATGGGCCCGGGCAATGGCGGCGAAGGCGGGACGATGGCTTTCCTGCCCGTCCGCGGCATGCCTTTCGACTACCTGCTGCAGATGAGCGGGAAGGACGGCTTCAGCTACACGGCGGTCAGGAAGACGGAAGGCGCCGCCGCGGTCGCCAACATCGACCTGAACCCCGAGATCCTGAAGACGCTGGAGGCGCGCGGCATCCGCCCGATCGCCGACGGCATGAACCATCGCGTCGAAAGCCGCGGCGCGCTCGACGAGACCGTGCGCGCCTGGGCGGAAGCCCGGTCTAAGGGCGGCAGGATCGAATTGCCGTTCCATTTCGAGATCGCGCGGGGCGCCGCGGAGAGCGAGGCGCTGATGGCCCGCGCGCTCACCCAGCACTGCCTCGCGCGCGCCGGCCATCCGCTCGATCCGGAAGTGAAGAAGCTGCCCGGCAAGCTCGCCTTCGGCGTGGCGCTGGAAAGGATCGACAGTGCCGCGGCCACCACCGCCTGCGCCTGGGGCGCGCAGCCGGAGGCGCCGGACCCGGTGCGCTACGCGCTGGCGCGCATCCACGTGCAGGCAAAGCAGTATGACCGGCTGCCGGCGCTGATGGAGCCGATGATCGCACGCGACTACCCGTTCGCCCTTCTGCTGCGCGCGGACCAGTTGATGCGCGGCCTCGGCGTGGGCGCCGATGTCGCTGCCGGACGCCGCCTGCTCGAGGACGCGGCGCCCCGCCACCCGCTGATCGCCTACAATCTCGGCGCCATGCATGCGGGCGGCCGCTTCGGCCAGCCCGACTATGCCGCCGCGCGCCGGCTTTACGAGCAGGCGGCGGCGGCCGGCGTCGGCGCCGCCAAGGTCGGGCTCGGCTATCTCTATGCCGACGGCGCCGGCGTCGCCAGGGACGAGCCGCGCGCCTTCGGCCTGTTCCGGGAGGGCGCGGACGCGGGCGAGCTCGCCGGCTATGTCGAGCCCGGCCGCGCGCTCTGTTTCGGCACCGGCACCGGCCGGGACCACGAGGGGGCCTACGGCTACCTGAAGACGGCCGCCGCCGCCGACCACCCCGAGGCGCAGTACATGGCCGGCTTCATGCTGTCGCAGGGCCAGGGCGTGGCGAAGTCCGAGACGGAGGGTTTCAAGCTGCTCGAGGCGGCGAGCGCGGCGGGCATCCTGCCGGCCAGCGCCGAGGTCGGGCGAATGACCTATTACGGGCTCGGCACCAGGGCCGACCGCCAGAAGGGACGGCAGATCCTGGAAGAGGCCGCGGGCAAGGGAAGCCAGGCCGCCAAGACCTACCTCGCCGCTCTCACCGGGCAGCCGCTGCCCGACCTGCCCTCCGGCGTGCCGGACGCGGTGAAATCCGACGTGCGCAAGCTGGGCGGCAGGGAGGCCTTCAGCCTCAACCACGTCAACATGCCCTTCATGGCCGGCATGGCGCAGCATCTGGGCAAGGTCTGCGGCTTGCCGGGCAAGATGGACGACCGGCTGGAGCTGACCGGCCTCGCGCTCAACGGCGCCTCGAGCATGCTTGGCGGGCCGGACTACTCCAACCCCGACATCGGCAAGGCCGTCGGCGCGATGATGAGTTCCACCGCGCTGCTGGCGGCGGGCGCCAAGTTCGCCGAGCAGATCCCCTGCGACAGCCCGCTCGCCGAGCACATCGCCGACCGGCTGGTGGCCGCGTCGCGCTCCAACAGGACGGGCGCGGGCGCGCGTTTCGTCCCGAGCTGCGCGCCGACCTTCGGCGAGACGCGTTGTGCCAGCCTGGCGCAGATCGGCCGCGGCGTCATCCCCGACATCTACCAGCGCTCCTACGACCGCGGCATCATCAAGGAGATCATCTCGCGCAACCCGCTGCTCGGGCTGACGATCGGGCTGACCTGCCAGATCAGCAACTACTGAGGGATGCTCCCGTGACGGCCGGCCGGCGACGCGGCGCCGGGGTTCTTCGTTGCGGTGAAGCAAAGTGCCGGGGCGCAACCTCGATTATGCTGGTATCGTTTCACCAGACCAATCCCAAGGAGGTTTCGCAATGACGCAACAATGCAGGGCAGGACCGGCAGCGGACGGCCGCCGGAGCAACGCCGCGGGCGGCATCCGCATGCTCGCCGCCGGCGCGATGGCCATGGCGATGGCCGTTTCCGGCGCTTATGCGCAGGAGCACCAGCACAATGCCGCGACGGTCACCGCACAGGCCGCGCCGGCGGCTGGCGATGCCGCCGCCCAGCCTGCCACGACCGGCGCCAACGTCGTCAGCTACCACAGCGCCACGATCTTCACGCTGAGGACCGGCATCGCCGAAGGGCGCATGGTCTATATCGGCGTCGGCGGCGACATCGACGGTCAGGTCAACCCGACGCTGACGGTGCACGAGGGCGAGCTCGTCCAGATCAACCTGATCAACGGCGAGGGCGCCGAGCACGACATCGTGCTCGACCAGTATGCCGCGCGCTCGGCCATCGTCGTCGGCAAGAACGCCTCCTCGACCTTCTCCTTCCTCGCCAACAAGGTCGGCGAGTTCGCCTATTTCTGCTCGATCGCCGGCCATCGCGCCGCCGGCATGGAAGGGCTGATCCGCGTCCTGCCGGGCACGCGCTCCGACACGGACACCGACGCGGCCGACATCGTGCGCGACCCCGCCGACCTGCCCGGACCGATCGCCCAGCGCGGCCCGCAGGTGGTGCGCGTCGACATGGAGACGGTGGAGCTCACCGGCAAGCTCGACGACGGCACGACCTATGTCTACTGGACCTTCGACCGCAAGGTGCCGGGTCCGATGGTGCGCGCGCGCGTCGGCGACACGATCGAGGTGCACATCAAGAACGCGGCCGACAGCGTGATGATGCACTCGGTCGACTTCCACGCGGCCACCGGGCCGGGCGGCGGCGCCGACTTCACCCAGATCGCGCCGGGCGAGGAGGCGATCGTCACCTTCAAGGCCTTGAAGCCGGGCGTCTACGTCTATCACTGCGCGACGCCCAGCGTGGCCCACCACATCGCCAGCGGCATGTACGGCCTGATCGTGATCGAGCCCGAAGGCGGCCTGCCGCAGGTCGACCGCGAGTTCTACGTCATGCAGGGCGAACTCTACACCGTCGAGCCCTTCGGCACGAAGGGCGAGATGGAGATGGACTACGACAAGCTGATGTCGGAGAACCCGGAATACTTCCTGTTCAACGGCTCGGTCGGTGCGCTGACGAAGTCGCATCCGCTCTACGCCAATGCCGGCGAGACGGTGCGCATCTTCTTCGGCGTCGGCGGCCCGAACTTCACCTCGTCCTTCCACGTGATCGGCGAGATCTTCGACCACGTCTATCCGTATGGCAGCCTGACCTCGCCGACGATCGCCGGCGTGCAGACGGTCACCGTGCCGCCCGGCGGTGCCACCGCCGTCGATTTCAAGATCGACCGCGCCGGCCACTACGTGCTGGTCGACCATGCCCTGTCGCGCGCCGAGCGCGGCCTCGTCGGCTACCTGATCGTCGACGGCCCGCGGGAGGACGACATCATGCACTCCGGCCCGGCGAAGGCGGCCGAGTAGCAAGACCGGCCGCCGGGCGCGCGCAGCGTCCGGCGGCCGGTTCACATCGAGCTCGGCGACGCCGTCCGGCCACCCGCCGGGCGGCGTTTTGCTTCGAGCATTTCATTGAAGCGCGAGCGCGACGTCGACGCCCCCTCCCCGCCTGCGGGGAAAAGGGTAAGGGTGAGGGGCAATGGCAGCGAGCGAGCCCAGGAAAGTTGGCCCGGACCGCCGCAAAATGATAAGCCAGAGCTTACGTAACTTACGAACCCAAGGACCGAGCAACCGGCCCGTCTCTCCCCCGTAAGGCTCGCCGACGCGAACGCCCGCGCCAAAACGCAAAAAAGCCCCGGAGGGGAGACCCTCCGGGGCTTGGTATTGTTGGTTGCGGGGACAGGATTTGAACCTGTGACCTTCAGGTTATGAGCCTGACGAGCTACCGGGCTGCTCCACCCCGCGCCAACATTGATGTAAGCATTTGCCTACACAATTCAAAGGCTCGCCAAATGAAAAGGCCGCTTGCGCGGCCCAAAGTCCCGTTTGGCGGGCCTCATCGTAAGGAGAAGATTTAAAACGTGCGTTTGGCAGACCTGGCAGCGACTTACTCTCCCGCGTCTTGAGACGAAGTACCATCAGCGCTGGAGCGTTTCACGGCCGAGTTCGGAATGGGATCGGGTGCAGCCGCTCCGCAATAACCACCAGGTCGACAAAGCGCACACTATTTTCGAGAAGCTAGATTGCCATGCCTTGATGGGCACGAGCAATGAGAATGATCAAGCCGATCGAGCTATTAGTACCGGTAAGCTTCATGCGTTGCCGCACTTCCACACCCGGCC
>ERZ778022.3184-NODE-3184-length-15787-cov-5.736270_pt1 | contig 15787 bp, 4 predicted proteins | sample MGYA00375752_ERZ778022 | MGnify/ENA primary metagenome ERZ778022 (study PRJEB29350, sample SAMN05389826) | bioreactor metagenome | isolation source: Thiocyanate bioreactor | place: South Africa: University of Cape Town | collected 2014-04-04 ... | reverse complement strand
GCCGCTAGCGGCAACGCCAGCCACCACCGCGCCTGCTGCAGACGGCGACGGCGGCGGCCACACGCCGACAACAACGCGCAGCAGCGGCGGCCGCGGCAAATGCAGTGGCCTAGTGTCGTTTGTGGAGTCGGATGGCGTGCCGCCTGGCGGTGGCGAGCGGCGGCGATCCACCACCCCGCCGCCGCCTCCACCACCAGCCGCAATACCACCGCCGTCTGCACCACCGCCGTCAGCCGTGCTGCCACCGAGCGCCTCGCGGGCGCACTCTGACGGCATGTTTACGATTGGGGCGCCAGAGGCGGGCGTGGGTGGGCGGCCTGGCGTGCTGACAGCGATGGCGCTGCCCCACCACCTGCGCGGGGCGGCGTGGTTGCGAGGCGGCGCACCCATGACGCCGGTCATGCCCACGCTGGAGTCGCCGCCTGACGACGGCGCCGGGCTGGCAGCGTTTGCACTGACGCCGCCGGCGGCAGCGCACCACGCGCCGGCACCGCACCACTCGGCACCGTCGCACTTGCGGCGGCGGCCATAGCTAATTATCGATAGTAATGTAATTTGAAGCAAGGGGGAGTTCTAACGTGGAAATGAGTGGGTGTGTGGCGGTAGCGCGGCAGGGGCGGTGTGGCGGGGAGACTGTCTGCAACTCCGGTGCCGGGGTGTGCGCGCGTCCCCCCCACACACGCGCGCGCACACAAAATGGAGGGACGGCAACTGGAATTACGCTGATCCCCCCGCCGCGCCAGGTCCGGTACCAGCCACACCCAACAGGTGCAGGGTGGTTCTAACAAAACGCCGCCGCCGCTGCCGGCAACTTACACGGCGGGCGCCTTGCGCTTGCGCGGGCCGGTGCTGGGCGGCGCGGCGGCCGCGGCGGCGGGCGCAATGCTGCCGCCCTCGCGCCACGCGTATACGATGGAGAGCTGCGTACCGGAGCCGTTCAGGATCTCCTCACGGATGGCGGCAGAGTCGACGGAGAAGCCGTGGCGGCGCAGGAGCGCAAAGATGCGGTCGCGCACCGCAAAGTCCTCCGCCTCTACCAGCAGCTGGTCGATGCGCGGCCAGTGCTCCTCCTTGATGCCGGCCAGCACCTGCTCCTCCGCGCACTCCACGTCCACCTTCAGCATGTGGATGCGCTCCAGCTTCTGCTCCGTGATGTAGTCGGACAGCGGGATGACGGTGGCGCGCACGCGCTCCTCGCCCGCCACCGTCATGGCGTGCACCACGTACGCGGCCGCCCACCGCAGCACGGACGCGGGGATGAGGTAGTGCAGGCGGTAGTGGCGGAAGGTGGACACGAGCTCCAGGGTGGCGCGCTCCACGCGCTCGCCCAGGTCGCCGGTGTCGATGGTGGAGGCAACGGGGCAGAAGGGGCGGAAGGAGAACTCCACATCCTCCCGCTTGTCGTAGCAGCCCAGCTGCAGCGGCGTGACGCGCACGCCGCCGGCCGCCGTCGCCGCCGCCGCCGCCGCCGCGTCGCCGCCCACCGCCCACGTCGTGTGCTCACCCGCGTTCAGCTCCGCCGCGTTGGCGGCCAGCAGCTTGTACATCTCGGGCATGGGCTCAAAGCAGTGCACGTCCACGCGCCCGGCGCACTGCTGCGCCGCGTAGAAAGCGTAGATGCCGATGTTGGCGCCGATGTCCAGCACCGTCATGCCGGGCGCGTACGCGATGCCGTGCCGCTTGTAGATGGACTGCAGGAACATCTCGTCGTAGCACAGCTTGGAGTCCATCTCGCTCCACTGGTGGATGGTCAGCCCCGGCCCCACCGCCGCGCGCCCCGGCGTGGGGCGCGTGGACCGCATGCCGCACTTGACCGCCGTCACCAGCAGCAGCGACGGCAGCACCGCCAGCGCCGCCACCGCGGGCGCCACCACGTACAGCGCCGCCTCCGCCGCGCTCAGACCCGCCCACCACGCCATCGCCGCCGCGAACGCCATCTCTCGTGCCGAGTGGGGACGGGGTGAAGGCAAAGATGCAATACCTGGAGGTGGAGGTGGTGGGTGAGGGTAGATGGTGGTGGAGGTGAGAAATGGGTGACATTATGATCATCATTTGTAACAAAAATACGGGACGCAACCGCACATAAAGGTACGTACCAACACACTCCCACAACTGCGCGGCACGCGCGTGCTGCCGGTGGCGCGCACGCGTGGCGCAAGCGAGCGAGCGGAGTGGTCTATCTTCCCTATCTTTGCCTTCTTATTTTGTCGCGTCTTTTCGACGTGGCTGTGGCGCCCTTCTTCACTACCGACCGGCGGAATCGCTACCTACCTACATAGTGGTGGTCAGTGGGGTGTGTTTGTTGTCAGTGTCTAACCTATTTGGTTGAGTTTCCAGTTAGTTCACTTCTCTCTTGTCGCCTAGTCACGGCAGTAACGTAAGTACACCCATAGAGGTGGCGTACTGCCGTCAAATGAACTCGCCAACGACACCGTGAATGACGCGTGTAAAGGTGGCATCCGGCACGCCATAACACACACCGCTGCGTCGTCTACCCCCCTTTGTCATTTGCAACACCCCATTTTTGATTATTGGCACCGACACCTTTGCTACTTGCCCCTGCAGTCGCGGCCAACGGTCCGTTGTACGGTCGCTACCTTGGCACCTTGCTGCTGCTCACACACTGTTGCTGGATTCCGACCTCCCTCTCGCTCTCTGCCTCCCTCTCGTAGTCACTGTGTGGGTACCTCGCTTCTTCCCGTCTTCCTTAGCGAGCCGCTCTTCCATCAAACACCGTCTCAGTTGCGCTCGTACCCTCGTCACGGACGCATCCCAACATCCACACCGCAATCCCAACCGCCGCCACCTCCCCACAGCTGCTGCTGTTGTCTCAACCCCCCGCCAGTAAGCAGCAGCACACGTCGTTGTCACCATGGCGGTGGCGGAGGGCGACGCGGCGTTGGGCGCCACCGTGACGGCGCTGCTGCCCGGCTTCCAGGTGCGTTGCCCCACAGCTTGACGCCCTACTGCTGGTCGCCACCTTGTTGTTGGCCCCCGTCACCCACCCACCCCCCCAACCCTACGCACTGCAGAAGCTGCACGCCGACCTGATGGTGCCGGACGCGTGCGGCGCGTACGTGCCGGAGGCGGCGTTCCTGCGGTTTGTGGACCCCGTCAGCGAGCGGTACACGCCGCGGCACATGCTGCGCGCGGCATACCAGGCGGTGCTGCTGCTGGAGCGGCGCGGCGGCACGGCGCCCAAGGGCGGCGCGGGGCTTTCCTTCCAGGGCCTGATTGCCGCACTGTGCAAGGCGGCAGAGGACGCGTTCCACAACCCCGTGTGGCTGGCGTCGTTTCCCACGCCCGCCGACCGCGTGAAGCTGCTGCTGGCGCTGGCGGATGGCGGGCAGCGCTACTTCAAGCGCGGCGCTGGACTTGGCGGCGCTGCTGACGGTGATTCCAACGCGCTGCTGGCGGCAGCGACGGGCGTGGATGACGACGGCGAGGCGTCGCCGCCGCCGGCGCCACCACGCACACGATCGCTGTCACGGAAGGCGTTTGACGCGGTGAACGCCGCCACCGAGGCCGCTGCCGCCGCCGCCGCTGCCGCTGCCGCTGGCGGCGGGCGCGGCATGCCCACCAGCCTGTCAATGATGGACTTGGGGGAGGGCATCACGTGGGTGGAGTTTGATGATGACGGCAGCACCGCCACAGGCGCCACCAGCGCCGCCAGCAGCGTTGATGGTGACTACGCCGCACGGCACGGTCGCGGTCACCACCACCACCGCGGCGGTGCCGGCGGCGGCGGCGGCGGGGTAGGGGCGGCGGCGGGGCGTGCACCACCGGCGCGCCGTCCCGGTGCTGACGGGGCGGACGCAGGCACGTGGGCAGCGAAGCAGGCAGAGATTGATTCCTACCTCACCGGCTTGCGCGCCTCTTCCATTGCTGCAACCTCGCCGTCCGGCGCCGCAGCGCCCCCAGCTGCAGCACCCGCACCACCAGTACCTGCGGTTGCAGCTGCCAGGAGTAGAGGCCGCGCCACTGCTACAGCTGCTGCTACTGCTGCGCCGCCGGTGCCCATAATGTCTGTTGCCTGCCCCCTGCCCACCATTGACGACGATGACGGCGGCGGCAGCCGGGAGTCGTCGTGGGCGTCATCGTTGGTGGGGTCTGCCGCTGCGCCGCCCGCGCCGCCGCCCGCGCCGGCCAACCTGCTGCCCATGCCGTCGCCCACACGCGACGTCACGCACCGTACGCCGCGAGTCGCCGCTGCGTCTGCAGTGTCGTCAGCGCGCACGGCTGCTGCGCGAGGCCTGGGTACCGCGCCAGAGCGCGGCTTTCATGTCCCGCCGCCGCCCTCAACCACCGCTGCTGCGGCGGCCGCTGGCGTCATTGCACTACTGACGCAGCCACTTGGCGGCGGCGGTGGCAGCACACCGATGGCAGCAGGCGCGTCGGCGCACACCCGGCGCGGTGGGTCCGCCCGGGTGACGCAGGAGCGCGGACCGCTGGGGCCGCCACGCGCTGCGCCGCCGCCGTGGAGCGCGGCGGACTCGCTGCCGCCGTGGACGCTGCCCGCCGCTGCGCTGGCGCGCGCGGGCGCGCTGGACGTGGGCGCCAGCGAGGACATGCTGGCGGCGCTGTTCACGCGGTACTGCATGTACGGCGACCGGGAGCGGGGCGGGTACGCGGCGGGTGCAGGGCCGTCGTCGCCGGGCGGCTCACCTGGGTGCCGCATGCTGGCCAACCAGTTTGCCAAGCTGGCCACCGACGCCGGGTTTGTGGGCCGCGGCGGGCACGGCGCGGGCGCGTGCACGCGGGGTGACGTGGACGTCGTGTTCAAAGTGGCGTCGGCGCGCATGTGCGGCGCGGGCAGCGAGCCGGCGTCGGTGAAGCTGTGGAAGCAGAACAGCTACACGCTGCGCGAGGTGACGCGCTCCATGCTGCACATGGGCCTCGACTACGCCGCCTTCACGCATGCGCTGCTGCTGGTGGCGGTGCGGCGGTACTGCAACCCCGAGTCGGAGGCGGTGCGCACGCTCGGCGCCTCCGCCTCCGCCTCCGCCGCCCTTGTCACGCGCCTCCCCGCCACCACCACCGAGACGTCGCGCGTCAGCCTGCGCGCCCGTGCGGAGCTGGCGGAGTTGGCAGCATGGCGCACCCTGCCGCACACGCCCGCCGACGCCGACATCGACCCCGTGCCCGCCACGGCCATCTCTGCGCAAGCCGCCCTCCGCCTCCTGCTGGTGTGCCACCTGGCACCGCTCGCCGCCGCGGTGCGCTTCATCCCCAGCGTGGATGCGCTCCTGGCGGCGTCGTATGGCGAGGGCGACGGCGAGGCCGAGGTTGAGGCAGACGGTGAGGTTGATGCGGGCGGCCAGGTTGACGCGGACGGCGAGGGTGACGCGTATGGCGGCAGCAGCGACCAAGGCGACGCGTTTGCTGGCGAGGGGGATGAGGACGCTGTGGTGCCTGAGGCGGCAGACGAGCCTGAGAGCGGCTGCACTGATGGTGACGTGATGCGCGCCACCGTGAGCCACTACACCACCGCCGCCGCCGCGCGTGCCACGGCATCCACCACAGCGGCGGCGTCGGCGGTAGCTGTGGCGGCGTCTGCGGCAGCTGCCGCGGCTGCAGCAGCTGCCGCTGATGCTGAGGCGGCGGCGGCAGCAGCTGATTCGCGAGAGGCGGGGGCCGCTGCAGAGGCTGCGATTGCTGCGCACGCCGCTGCTGCTGACGCCGCCGCCGCCGCTGCCGCTGCCGATGCGGCTGCCGCCATGGCAGACGCCAACTACGCGGCAGCAATGGCACGCCGGGCGGGGGCCACCCCTTCCCTGGCGCCCGCACCTGACGCGGCGTCCGACGGCGGCAGCCGCGGCAGCAGCTGGCAGGCTGGCGGCGGTGGGCGTGCCACCCGCCTTGCAGTGCCCACACCGCCGCCGTCTGCCACCGGCAGCCGGCCGTCTGGCGCGGCGCTGCTGGCAATGCAGCTCGCGCGCCAGCCGCGGGCGGCACCCGTGACGACACCATTTGTTGATGCGGACGAGGTGGGCGGCGGCGTGGCGCTGGAGGCGACCACCGTGCCCATTGTGGACGTGGTACCGGCAGACGTGGCAGCCCTGCAGCGGCCGGCGCTGCGGCGGCAGGCGTCGTCACCCACCCGCCCGCACATGGCGGCAACGTTTGCCAGCGCGGCACATGCGGAAGACGTGGCGGCGTTCATGGCCGGCACGGCGGTGTCGGTGGGCGCGGCGCTTGGCACGGCGCGACCAGCGCGCGGCCGGTCTCGCGGTGGCGCACCCGTCTCTGTTGCCAGCAGCGCGCGCGGATCGCCGGCTGTCAGTCCGGCTCGCAGCGGGCGTGGGTGGAGCGTGGATGTTGATGGCAGCGACAGCCGCGGCGCCACAAGCGGCGGCGGCGGGGCGCGGTACGTGCGCGATAACATGAACGCGCATGCAGACGCGCGTGGCGCTGCGCCGCATTCCACTGCGCAGCGCCCCTCCTCCCCCGTGTCACCCCTGCCGTCTGCCGTGCTGCCGTTCCGGTTCTCGCTGCCGCGCAAGCCGTCAGGCATGGGCACGTTCTCGCAGGCAGGCTTGCTGCCTTCCCCGCGCCGCCCCGCACGGTCTTCATCCGCCACGGGGCGCAGCGGCCGCACGGCGCTCATGGGAGTGGACGACGCGGCCGCGGTGCGCAGCGTGCTGCTGGCCGCACCGCCACCGCCCGTAGCAGCACCGGCACCTGCGCCGCCCCGTCCCGCGCCAGCACCACTGGATGCGGCAGCGCTGTCCCGTGCTGTCGCCGCTGCCATGACGGCAGCGCGTGCTGCCGAGATTGTGACGGCACATTCCCCGCCGCGCCAGCCGCACCCGGGTGCCGCCGTGTTCACTCCAACCCCTGCCTCGGTTGACGCACCTGCACCCGCGTCTGCCAGTGACGGCAGCGACGCCCGTGCTGTGCGGCATGTGGCGTGGGATGACGTGCTTGATGCCACCATGCACAGCCTGCCGTCTCCGCTGCACCCGACGGGTGGTGGTGGCGGTGGTGGCGGCGGCGGTGGTGGTGTCATGGGCGGTGATGCCGGTGCGTCGCTGACAGAGTGGGGTGCTGACAGTGACGGCGACCGGTCGCCCCCTGCGGCTACCAAGGCGGCGGCTGCAACTGCTGCCGCCCCTCCCGCGGACGTTGACGTGATGGTGGTTGCAGCTGACAGCGTGCTGGCGGCATCCACGCCACCGGTGCCGGCCGCGTCGCGTGGTGGCCGGCGTGGCAGCGGGCGGCCCGCCATACCCAGCACGGAGCGGGCGCAGCGGGACTGGCAGCGGCGCATGGTGGGCAGCCCCATGGGTGGCAGCATCAGCCGCGGCGGCGGCGAGGCGCCCGGCAGCGGCAGCCGGGGCGGCGTTGATATGACGGCGTCGAGCGTGCCGGCAGCCGCGGGCGCGTTGGCTGCCTCGGGTGCCGCCGCTGCCAGCGCGCTGGCGGCGGCAGGAGAGGAGGCGGCGGGCACGCCGCCGCATGGCGGCGCCGCGTCTCGTGTGGCTGCCTTTGACGGCGCGGCGCCCTTTACACCGCCCGCTGCCACGCCCTCCGGTGCAACGAGCACCAGCCTGCTGACGGAGCTGGGTGCCACGTTTTCACCCGAGTACCGCGGTGGTGGCGCCGGTGCTGGCGGGCCGCCGCCGTGGTATGCGGCAGCAAGTGAGGCAGCGCACCCACTGCGGGTGGGTGGTGGTGCCACGGCGGCTGCTGGCGCGGCAGCACGCATGCGACTGCATGTGACCGCCGCGGGCGTGCAGTTTGTGCCTGACAGCGGCGAGTTGGCAGGCACCAGCGCTGCGACAACACCAGCGCTGGCGGCAGGCGGTGACGGCGTTGTGGGCGATGACGGCCCCGCGGTGGGCCGCGCAACTCTGGCGGCGGGCACAGGCGCGCACCTGGTGGCCGGCATGTCTACCGTAGTGCGATTCCACCGCTCTGGGTCGTTTGAGGTGCACACGGCGCCAGACCACGCCGCTGCCGCTGCCGCTGCAACCGCTGCCGCCGCCGCCGCCACTTCTGCTACTGCCACTCCAGTTACGGAGGGGGCGCCTACCCCCACCACGGTTGCCGCGGACGACGCCGACGACGACCATGTTGTTGGTGTCGGCGGCATTACACATGCGCCAGCCGTCGCGCCACCCGCGTGGTGGGCAGCAAGCCCTGCTGGTGGCGGGGCGATGCTGGCAGCAAGTTTTGCTGCTGGTGGCCTGCCGTCCACCTGCCGGCCGCAGCTTGGCGGCGGCAGCGACGCTGGTGGCGGGTGCGGCGAGGTTGCGGGTGATGGTGGCGCGACAGGGCGGTGGGGTGCCCGTGCCGCACCGCCTCGTGTGGACCTGCCGCCGCCCAAGCGTGGGCGCGCCACGGCAGTGTCGGCGGCGGTATCTGCTCCATCCCCGCACCCGCCGCTGCTGCCGCCGCCGCCTGCCTCGCCACGCACGTCAGACGTAATGTATCCGGCGTCACCGCCGCGCCCTGCCGTTGTCGCTGAAGTATCGGCTGCCGTGCTGGCTGCCGCCGCTGCCGCCGGCGCTGCCGCCGCCGCATCAGCTGCTACTGTGCGGCCGGCAAGTGTGCCGGCGGCGGCACCGCCTTCCGCGGCCGCTGCTGCTGCTGCCGCCGCTGCCTTGGCGACACTGCTGCCATCCAAGGCACCCGTGCATGCCTCCCGTGTTGGCATGCCACCACCACTGGTGCAGCTGCCGGTGGGTGACGCCAGCCGCCGGCGGAGCAGCCCGCGGCCGCCGCCCTCAGTAGCTGCTGCTGTCGCGGTGCCTGCGCCTGCGCCTGCGCCAACACCGGCAGCAGCAGCTAGTGCGCCAGCGGCTGGCAGCGCAGCAGCAACGACGCCGCTGGCGCCGCCGTCGCCAGTGGCACCCGCAGCCAGCGCGCGCCCGGTGGCGCGCCTGACGGCGGCATCCACGCGCAGCGGGAAGCCGCGCGCGTTGCCGGACGTGCGCGCCGCAACCCTGAACCGTTCGGTGGAGTCAAACAGCCCCTCCGCGATGGCGCGGGCTGCCGCTGCTGCCTCAGCATCGTCGTCGTAATGAATTGCGCCGCTTGTCTTGTTAGTCCCCCTTGTTGGCGTTGCCAAGTTGCAATGCCAACTTGCCATCTGGTGTTACTGTGTTTGTTGCGCCCTGTCTTCCCAGCGTTCCCGCTGTCGTGTATGCAGCTGTGAGCAGCTGCGTCATTGTAGCGGCACTTCACGCATTTGAAGGCTGCTGTGCTGTCGTAGAGAGTTGTCCATTGCAGCCGCAGCAACGCTGCTGACCGCCGTCAGGTCACGCGTACCGGTACCGGTAGTAGGCAGAAACACAAACTGCAATAATAACAAAAACACAATTGGCAGCAAATTTTGATGGTGGAATTGGGGACAAACATCGAATTGTTGTAATCGGCATCTTTGGTTTTGCATAACAACTGCCCTGCGATTTTTAATATTGGTGGCAGTCACCACACCACAAAACCACCACCGCCGCCACTTGCCGCACTTGTGTGCTGCTGCAACCAACTACAATCGTGCTGCTGCTTACTGCAAGCGTGCTGCTGCTACCAGCAAGTGTGTGCTACCAACTGCAAGTGTGCAGCCAAACGAACCATCCAACCAAACAACCATGGCGGCGGCAGCGGCGCGGCTGCTGCTGCTGCGGGCGACCGCCGCGGCGCCTGCCACTGTTGCAGTTGCATCACTGCGCGGAGCCATTGGTGGCATGAACACGACGACGGCGACGCGGCTGGTGAGCATCTCAGCGGCGGCGCTGGCTCGTGGCGGCAGCAGCGGTAGTTTTGGTGGCGGTGGGCGGCGTGGTAGGACGCCGTCTCGCGGCGGCGCGTCCTCACGCCCCGAGGGCGATGACGCGCCCCGGGTGGCAGCAGTAGAGGTGTCAATTGAAGACACACCGCCACCAGTGCCGGCGCCAGCACGGCGGCCGCCGCCGGTGGCACCCGTGGCACGACCAGCGGCACCAGAGGTGGGGCCTGCGCCGGTGGTGGCAGGGTTTGGTGAGCTGGGTGTGCCGGAGGAGTGGGTGCGGCGGCTGGCAGCGGCAGGATATGTGACGCCCACCGAGACGCAGGCGCGTGCGCTGCCGCCACTGCTGGCGGGGCGGCACATTGTGATGAAGGGCGAGACGGGGTCGGGGAAGACGCTAGCGTACCTGCTGCCCATCCTGGCGGCGGTGCGGGAGCGGTTGGCAGCCGTCGGCACAACACCCGCGCCGGTGGGTGGCGGCCCGTTTGCGCTGGCGGTGGTGGTGGTGCCGACGCAGGAGCTGGTGCATCAGGTGCTGCGCGTGGCGACGGCACTGGCGCCAGAGTGTGCGCCCCTGTTCCGCGGCGTGTACTCTGACCGCGGCGTCAGCCGCTCCGACGCCTGCGCCCTCATTGTTGGCACGCCGGGCGCGCTGCGCGACAACGTGAATTACAAGCACGTGGACGCGCCGCGCTTCCTGGTGCTGGATGAAGCCGACATGCTGCTGTCGGGCTCCTACCTGCCCATCACGCAGGGCTACCTGCTGGCGCGGTACAAGCAGCGCGACCCCACCACCCGCCCGCAGCACATCTTCTGTGCCGCCACCGTGCCCACGCAGGGCCGCCTTTCCGTTGCCGCCTTCCTTGACACCTACTACCCGGCCAGTGAGGTGCAACGTGTGGTGACGGCGGGCGCGCACAAGGCGGTGCCAGCGTGCCGCCAGGTGTTCCTGCAGCTAGATGCTGACCTTCCCGCCACCGCTGCTGAAACTGAGGCCGCCGCGCGGTTAGCAGCGAAAGCGGCAGCAGCGGCGGCAGCTGCTGGTGGCAGCGGCGGGGCAGGGCGCGCGCCGCCGCCTGCTGGTGCGTCCGCAGCAGAAGACGATGGAGCGGGGGGCGACGACGATGCGGTCGCGGCAGCCATGCACGAGCGCGGCGCCGAGGACCGCGAGTTAGCACTGCGCGCCGACGTGGATGAGCGTGCCGCCCGCCTGCTGCTGCTTCGTCGCCACGCCCTGTTGGAGGCGCTACTAGCGCCGACAGTTGCCCCGCCACCCACGCCGTCGATGACCGCACCGTCCACTCCATCGCCGACCGATGCCACCCTGCCGCCGTTTGCTGCACCTCGCTCCAAGCGGCGCAACGTTGCGCTGCTGGGCGTGGACCGCCGGGATGACGGCAGTGACATCGCTGCCGCTGCTGCCGCTGCTGCCGCTGCCGCCGCCGCTGCTTCCGCCGCTCCTGTCGTCACACCTTCCGCAACAGCTGCTGCCGCCGCCACTGAGGCGCCGCCCGTTGTGGTGGCGCAGCTGCGTGTGCCACGCTCCCTGCGCTCCGGCCTGCGCGATGACGAGGCGGCGCGCGTGCCGCCCACGCTCGTGTTTTGCAACTCGGCGGACGCCGCGGAGGCGACGCGCAAGTGGCTGGCGACCGCGGTGCCGGGCGTGCGCGTGGGCGCGCTGCACCGGAAGGTGGAGGAGGAGGAGCGCGCGCGCGTGCTGGCGGGCTTTGCGGACGGCCGGGTGCGCATCCTGGTGTGCACCGACGTGGCGTCACGCGGGCTGGACACGACGGGCGTGGCGCACGTCATCCAGGCGGAGATGGCGAACGACGTGGTGACGCACCTGCATCGCATCGGCCGCACGGCGCGCGCGGGCGCGGGCGGCCTTGCCACCACGCTGTACACGCGCCCCGCCGCCGACCTGGTGGCGGCGGTGGCATCCGCTGCCGCGCGGGGCGGGTCGGTGGAAGACGCTTTCAGCCGGCGGCGCAGCTTCCGCAAGCGCGTGAAGGCAGCGGCGGTGACCGCCGCGGAGGACGACGTCGTCATGGCGCAGCTGGTGGCGGAGGAGGCGGCAATGGCCGGTGCGCGGTAATTGATAATAATTACTAACGGGCACACAAAACTTGAAACGTTGAACCTATTAACACCCTACATGGCACCGGGGCCGGCGCGCGCCGCTGCCAACGCCTCGTGTTGCGCCGCTTCGCGCGCAAACAACTCGCGGGAGTGCACGAGCGCGGTAATGCGCGTCACCTGGTGCGCCAGGAAGGCGGCAAGTGTGGCCGGCTGGTAGCGCGCCACCATGGCGGCGCGCGCGGCGGCGCCCTTGGCTGCCGCTGCCGCGGGATTCCGGGCTACGTGGCGCATGGCGACGGCCAGGGCGGGCACGTCCACCTCTGCCTGCAGGTGGCCAGCAAACGCGCCGTCGGGGATAGGCGCCAGATGCGTGTACGGGATGGGGTAGCCGACGTCGGGCGTGAGGAACTCGGTGATCCCGGACCAGTTGGTGGCCAGCACCGGCAGGCCCATGGCCATGGCCTCCACATGTGGCCGGCCCCACCCCTCCCCGCGCGTGGGACTCACAAACGCATCCACTGACGCGTAGATGAGCGGCATGTCCGTCTGCGGGATGTCGCGCAGCAGGCGCACGGGCGGCAACGTCCACCCCGCGGCGGTCAGGTTGCGCGGCACGCACGGCTGTGGTGTGACGGGTGTGTCGTCACGTGGTTGTGGCACCGGGCGGCCATCCACGCCAACACCCACACTCGTGGCGTCAGCATCGGGGTCGGGGCACGCCAGTGTGGTTGCTACCATGGTCGCAATGGCGGCCTCAAAGTCGCCGCTGCTGTGGTACGCCGACGTCAGGATGTACAGCTCTGCGTATGGTGGCGCGGCTTCCGCCGGCGTGTCAGCGCGCCGCGCAAAGGTAGTGAGGAACGCACGCAGCAGGGCGGCGTAGTTCTTGCGCCGCTCCCACTTACCCACCGACAGGAAGCGCACGGGGCAGAGTGGCGACGCGCCGCGCAGCAGCGCACCGGCGGCAGCGGTCTGCGGCGGCGCGACCTCCTCCTCCTCGTACTCACCCTCACCGTCATCGTCCTCGTAGTCATCGTAGTTGATGGGCGGCGGTGGCGCGTCAGCATCTGGCGGCAGGGCGCACGCCACGCGGGGCTTGATGTGTGCATTCATGGGCGGGTTGGGGACTGCGGCGGGGTCGAAGAACGACGTGTCCACCGCTTCGGGCACCACCACCAGCTTGCCGCGCTCCACGCCGCCGGCTGCAAACACGTCGCGCGCAAACGAGCTGGGCACCCACACCTCATCCATGGCATTCAGGCGCGCCGCCCAACCAGATGGCAGGCGGTCGGTCTCAAACATGGTGCGGCCGACGCGAAAGGCGGCGGCGGCGGGCGGGCAAATCGACGTCATGTACCGCTGCGGGTGCGCCGGCAGGTGCCACGCGCCCGGCTCGCTGTGGCATACCACAATGGTGCGGCTCATGGAGGGCGTACGTGCCAGCAACGTGCCCAGCACCTGGTGCTCCAGCGGCGGCAGGCCATGCAGGTACTGGCTGTTCACGCTGTCGCCGTGCTGCTCCGCCGACACCGTCACGCCCGAGCCGCCCACTAGCGCCATCAGGTACGCCATTGCCTCGGAGCAGTACCCGCCGCCCGACAGCAGCGGCGCCATCCAGTGCAGCCCCAGCGGCCCCCTGCCGCCATTGCTGGTTGGGATCAATGATCCCGCCTCTCCCGCACGCCACGCCTTCAGCCACGTGTCATACTCGACGGGTGCCGCTGCCCCCGCCGCCGCTACTCCAACTGCTGCTGCTCCAACGATGACTGCCGCAGCATGTGGGAGCCACCATCGTCCGGACGCATGCCTACGTGACGGTGCCATGGTACCGTAGCGACGGTGCGGTGGCGCTTACGCCTTGTTGCTTCAGTGCTGTTGCGCCAACGGTCGGCAGGTGGTGAGCAAAGAGTGGCAGTAGCTGCAAAAATACAGCTGCAAATGATGGCAATAATCTATCACAGGGGGTACCAAATAATGGTATGGGCAGCTAATTTCTGCTGTTAATTTTGTCGCTAACCGCCTGGTTGATTATTTTGATACATGGTTTTTCGCCGGGGTTGTGTACCCACTGCCGCCGACGACACCACCGACACCACCTCTCCAACTGACATTGGCAGCCGCAATTAGGTTATCATAGCCTGATTCATAGGACAAGCATCCTGGTGATTGAATGGCACGCCGGTGGAGGAAGGTCGATGGTACACGGGGGGAGGGGGGTCGCACAAAAGGGGGGAACGGAGCGCCGCTGGTAACCGCACAAACGGGAGCACGGCCAACCAGGCGCGCCACGGACGCACCGCCACATGCAAACTGAGCACAACGGAAGGGTGGAGGAGGGATGGATGCGCGAATAACACAGGAAAACACAGTCGGCGGGAGGCAGGCCGCACGGGGGTGGCATGCGGCGTGCTCGCTTACTGCCCGCAACGCCTGCGCACCAGCCACGGCGGCGCCGCACGGGCCATCGCACAAAGAGAGCACGACAGGCACACGTTAGCGGCGGGACGCTGGCGGCACAGCAGGCGGCGGTGGCGGCGGCGGCGGTGGGGGGCGCGAAACAACACACAGTGGGGCGGAGCTACAAGCAGGCGTTGGGCGGCGACACGGTGTCACCGCTGCCGGTGGCGGTAGCTGGGCGTGGCGGCGGCTGTGATGATGCGGCGGCGGCAGCAGCGGCGGCGGCGGCTGTGGTGGCAGCACTCAGCCCCACACCGTCGCCTCCATCCCCACCGTCCTCACTCACTGCATCGCCGTCATCGCCGTCTGCAGCGGCGCTGCTACCGCCAGCAGTCGGTGCGTCGCTGCCCTCCGCCGCTGCCGCCAGCGTCGCAAGTGCGCCAGTGGCGGCAGCAGTGGCGGCGGCCGCCGGCATCTCGCCAAAGGTGGAGGGCGGCAGGCGCGCGGCGTCGCTGTCCAGCGGGTCAAACACAAAGTCCTGCGAGATGTGCAGCCGCACGTCCTCCGGCAGGACGGCGATGGCGGCGTGGCGCGCCTTGGCGGCCTCGTACGCGGTGGCAAACGTGCCGCACGACAGCGTCTTGCGCAGGACGGGGTGGAAGATGAAGGAGCGGTACTTGCGCAGGCGGCCCACCCACGACACGCCGATCCAGTTGGCGCGGCTGCGGATGGCGTCGGACGCGTTGGTGGAGGACTCCAGCACGGCGCGCGTCTGGTCCTGCAGCGCGCGCACGCGGTGCACGCTGGTGGGCGGCAGGGAGGAGATGCGCTGCGCCTGCAGCGCCGACATGGCGGCGTCGCCGCCCACGCCATCCACACCTGGACTCCCTGCACCGGCACTGGGACTGCCCGCGCTACCCGGCGGGCGGCTCCGCTTGCTGGCGCTGCCACCCTCGCTCAGCCGGTTACGCCGCTTGCTGCCGCTGCCGCCACTGCCGCCACTGCGCGGCATGTGCGCCACTGTCATCACCCGCCCGCCCATGCCGCCGCCACCACCGCCACCACGGTACATGGCAGCGGCCGCAGCGGCGGCAGCAGCGACAGAGGAGGGGGTTGGCATGCCTGGCGGCGTGCCGCCCGCCAGCGTGTACGGTGCCAGGCGGTAGCCAAAGCCGTGCAGCGGGTCACCGCCGCCGCCGCCCCCGCCGCCGCCGCCACTGCCGTCACCCTCGCCATCGTACATACCCGCTGGGTAGCCCCACGGCGTGCCGCCCGGCGTCATGCCCATCATGGACGCCATGAGCGCCTGCTGCTGCGCGGGCGGCAGCGACGCCAGTGCGGCGCCTGCCCACGGCGTGGCGGCGGTGGGGTACATGGGCCACATGCCGTACCCCGCCGCTGCCGCCGCCGCCGCCGCTGCAGGGCCACCCATGGGGGAGCCGTAGCCGACGGCGACGGGCGGGAAGGTAAGCGGCGTGGAGGAGGCGGGCGGCATCATGGCGCGCGCCGACGTGACGGTGGCAGACAGCGGGGCGGGTGCCGCCGCACTGCCTGCCACCGTGCCGGCCGCCGGGCCTG
>ERZ778022.3180-NODE-3180-length-15805-cov-3.665079_pt1 | contig 15805 bp, 15 predicted proteins | sample MGYA00375752_ERZ778022 | MGnify/ENA primary metagenome ERZ778022 (study PRJEB29350, sample SAMN05389826) | bioreactor metagenome | isolation source: Thiocyanate bioreactor | place: South Africa: University of Cape Town | collected 2014-04-04 ... | reverse complement strand
GGCGGAAACGGATTCGCGCCGGTCGTGCCACCAGTGGTCGCGGCCCGCGGCCATCATCACCTCGTTGCCGACATGGCGCACGGTCAGCACCGCCTCGACGCTCGGGCAATGGGCGAGCGCGGCGTCGACGTTGGCCTTCAGCGGCACCTGCTTACCGCCGCGCATCCCGGCGTCGGCGGTGACGACGATCCGGCTGTCGCAGTCCTGGATGCGGCCGGCCAGCGCCTCGGGCGAGAAGCCGCCGAAGACGACCGAATGGATCGCCCCGATCCGCGCGCAGGCGAGCATGGCCACAGCCGCCTCGGGGATCATCGGCAGGTAGATCGTGACCCGGTCGCCGCGCCGCGCGCCGAGGTCCTTGAGGACGTTGGCGAAGCGGCAGACGTCCTCATGGAGTTGGCGGTAGGTCAGCTTGCGCTGCTGCGAGGGATCGTCGCCCTCCCAGATGATCGCAACCGTATCGCCGCGCTCGGCGAGATGCCGGTCGAGGCAGTTGGCAGCGACGTTCAGGGTTCCATCGGCGAACCATTCGATGCCGAAGTCGGCCTCGTCGAACGAGCACTTCGAAAGCTCGGTCCATGGCTTGATCCAGTCGAGCCGCGCCGTCTCCTCGCGCCAGAAGGCCTCGGGCTCCTCGATCGAGCGGCGGTACTTCTCAGCATAGCCCGCGGCATCGACATAGGCGCGCTTGGCCCATTCAGGGGGGACGGGATGGATCGTGGACACGGCAAGCCTCTCCTTCGCCCCTTGAGTGCCGGAGCGGCGGGAGCGGATCAAGGGCCGATGCGCCGCGCCATCGCTGCAAGGTCCTCCGCGCGGTCGACGTCGAGGACCACGCCTTCCTCATCCACCGGCAAGCGGACGACGCCCGGCAGGTTGCGCAGGGCGCGGCCGAGGCCCTCGTCGCCCGTCAGGCCATCGGCCAGCGAGAAGGCGGCGCGGGCCAGCAGCACCGGATGGCCGGGCTTGCCCTGCCACAGCGGCAGGGCTGCCGGAGCCTCGCCGATCGCCGCCAGCAGCCGCTCCGCCATGTCGGGAGGCACGAGCGGCATGTCGCCGAGGAAGATGAAGGCCCCCGCGGCATCGCCCGCCGCCGCCAGCCCCGCCCGCAGCGAATCGGACAGCGCCGCGCTGTCCAGCGTGAGGAGGCGGACGCGCGGGTCCTCAGCCACCCGAGTCCCCGGCCGCCCCACCACGATCACCCGCTCCGCAGGCGATGCCAGCGCCGTGCCGACCGCATGGTCCAGCAGCGCCCGCCCACCCAGCGGCGCCGCCATCTTGCCCCCGCCGAAGCGCGCGCCGCGCCCGGCGGCGAGGACGATCGCGACGAAATGTTGGTTCCTATCCAATCCGTAATGATCCGCTCAGCCTGGAGTGGCCCGGGACCTCCTATAGCTCCTCTCGACGGTCCGGCGCCAACCCGGCAATCACCCTCAGCCAGCCCCTCGGTGTCGGGCCGTCAACCTCACCAGACACTTCCAACCCGAGAGGCTGATCCGACTTGGCACGCCCGGTCTTCTACGATCCATCGGGACGCCGCCGTCGGCGGGCTCGGCTGGCCATGCTGGCCGGGCTGCTCGCACTGCTCGTCGCCAGCATGGTCTTCGCCTCGACCGTGGTCAACGTGCCCGCGGGCACGCCGCTCCGCCTCGGCTTCGAGCGGATGACGCCGCTGCCGTTCCGCTCGCAGGTCAGCCATCTCTCGCACAGGATCGAGCGCCTGCTGGTCGGCCGGCCCCACGCGCAACCGCCGTCGTCCGCCAAGCCGTTGACCGTCGCCTTCTACACCTCGTGGACCGACGAGAGCACGCCTTCGCTGCGCCAGCACCTCGACCAGATCGACTGGGTCGCGCCGACGCTGCTCGCCATCGACCCCGCCGGCAAGCTGATCGTCACCGAGGACCCGCCGCTGCGCCAGGTGATCCAGGAATCGGCGCTGCACCGCCCGCTGGTCGTGCCGGTGCTCCAGAACGCCTACAACGGCGTCTGGGACGGCCAGACCACTGCCGCGCTGATGCATGACCCCGCGCGCCGCAAGCAGCTCATCGGCGCCGTGTCGGGCTATCTCGACAAGACGCACGACGGCGGGATCATGTTCGACTTCGAGAACCTGCCCGCCAGCTCGATGGGCGATCTCGTCCGCCTGCTCGGCGAGACCCGCGCCGTCTTCGCACCCCGCCACCGGATCGTCTCGGTGACGATGCCGATCGACAACGCCATGTGGAACCCCAAGGCCCTCGCCGCGGTCAGCGACCGGGTGTTCCTGATGGCCTACGACCAGCACTGGCAGGGCGGCGAGCCCGGCCCGATCGCGGCCGACGCCTGGTTCTCCCAACGCCTCGCGGCGACCATGCGCGGCCTGCCCCCGGGCAAGGCGATCGTCGCGCTCGGCAACTACGGCTACGACTGGCACGACGGCAAGGCCGACAGCCTGACCGTCGAGGAGGCCTGGCTGCGCGCCCACGACAGCGGCACCGTGCCGCAGTTCGACCGCACGACCAGCAACTCGGGCTATTCCTACGACGACGACGGACATCGCCACGACGTGTGGATGATGGGCGCGGCGGCGAGTTGGAACCAGATGCGCGCCCTGTCCGCGCTCGGGGTGCACGACATCGCGCTGTGGCGTCTCGGGTCCGAGGACCCTGGCTTCTGGCGCAGCCTCGCCGCCTGGCGCGGCGGCAAGACCCGCCCCGACCTGACCCGGCTGGAGCAGCGCGAGAACGTCGACGTCGAGGGCTCGGGCGAGATCCTGCGCATCACCGCCCTCCCCAAGCCCGGCGCGCGCGAGGTCCAGTTCGATCCGCGCAGCAATCGGATCATCGGCGAGAAATACCTCTCCCTGCCGACGCCCTTCGTCGTCCAGCGCACCGGCGCGCGCGACAAGCTCGTCTCGCTGACCTTCGACGACGGCCCCGATCCGACCTGGACCCCGAAGATCCTGGCGATCCTCGAAAAGTACCACGTCCCGGCGACCTTCTTCATCGTCGGCGAGAACGGCGTGGGCAACCGCGCCCTGCTCCAGCGGATGATCGCCGACGGCGACGAGATCGGCAACCATTCCTACACCCATCCGAACATGGCCGAGGAGGCCCAGACCGGCGTCAAGCTGGAGATGAACGCCACGCAGCGGCTGATCGAGGCCTTCACCGGCCGCTCGACCCGGCTGTTCCGCGCGCCCTATTTCGGCGACGCCGAGCCGACCACGGCCGACGAGATCTACCCGGCGCTGCTGGCGCAGGAGCAGGGCTATACCGTGGTCGGGCTTCACGTCGACGCGGACGACTGGAAGCGGCCGGGCACGCAGACCATCATCGACCGCGTGCTCAACGGCGTCGCCAGCGCCTCGCCCGAGCGTTCGGCCAACGTCGTCCTGCTCCACGACGGCGGCGGCAACCGCGCGCAGACCGTCGCCGCCCTGCCGCACATCATCGAAGGGCTGGAGAAAGCCGGCTATCGCATCGTTCCGACCTCGACCCTGGCCGGGCTCGACCGTGACGAGGTCATGCCGCGCGTGCAGGGCATGGATCTGGCCGCGGTGCGCGCCGACGTCGCCGCCTTCACCGTGATCGGAGCGGTCCTCGCCGCGCTCGACTGGACCTTCTTCTTCGCCATCGCGCTCGGCATGATCCGCTCGGTCGGACTCGCGCTGCTCGCCCTGCGGTCGCCCCGCAATGCGCCGGAAGAAGGGGCGCCCGTGGCGGACGCCGGCGAGCGGCCGCTGGTGACGGTCATCATTCCCGCCTTCAACGAGGAACGGGTGATCGAGGCTTCGATCCGCCGCATCCTCGCCAGCGATTACTCGCGGATCGAGGTGATCGTGGCCGACGACGGCTCGCGCGACAGGACCAGCGCGATCGTCGAGGCCGCCTTCTCCGCCGATCCGCGGGTGCGGTTGCTGACCTTGGCGAACGGCGGCAAGGCCAGCGCGCTCAACCGCGCGCTGGCCTTCGCCTCCGGCTCTGTCGTGGTCGCGCTCGACGCCGACACGCAGTTCGAGCCGGAGACGGTCGGCCGTCTGGTCCGCTGGTTCGCGGACGAGCGGATCGGCGCGGTCGCCGGCAACGCCAAGGTCGGCAACCGGGTCAACCTCGTCACCCGCTGGCAGGCGGTCGAATATGTCACCGCGCAGAACCTCGAACGCCGCGTCCTGACCCGGTTCGACGCGATCATGGTCGTGCCCGGCGCGGTCGGCGCCTGGCGGCGCGAGGCGCTCGACGACGTCGGCGGCTATCCCGAGGACACCCTTGCCGAGGATCAGGACCTGACCATCGCGATCCAGCGCAAGGGCTGGAAGATCGCCTACGACGAGGACGCCGTCGCCTGGACCGAAGCCCCGGAGAGCCTGCGCGCACTGGGCAAGCAGCGCTTCCGCTGGTCGTTCGGCACGCTGCAATGCCTGTGGAAGCACCGTGCCGTGCTGTGGCAGCGCCGCCCGAGCGCCCTGGCTTTCATCGGAATGCCCCAGGCCTGGCTGTTCCAGATCGTCTTCGCGGTGATCTCCCCGGCGATCGACCTCGCCCTCGTCCTCTCGATCGCCGGCACGGCGCTGCGGGTCAGCCAGCACGGCTGGGCCCAGACCCAGACCGACGTGCTGCGAATGGCCGCCTACTGGCTGATCTTCACCGCGGTCGATCTCGCCTGCGGCTGGGTCGCCTACCGCCTCGACGTGCGCGAGAAGCGCTTCCCCGCCCTGCTCCTGCTCGCCCAGCGGATCGTCTATCGCCAGCTCATGTACGGCGTGGTGATCCGCGCGGTCGACGCGGCGCTCGCCGGGCTGGGAATCGGCTGGGGCAAGCTGGAACGCACGGGCCGCGTCTCCGCGCCCGAGACGCCCTCACCCCTGCCGCGGGATGCGGATCGTAGCGACGAGTCCGCTCGGCCCGTCGAGCCCGCGGTCGGCGAGGAGCAGCTCCCCGCCATGCAGTTGAGCCACTGCTGAGACCATCGCCAGGCCAAGTCCGGCGCCGGGCCGGGTCCGCGCATCGTCGAGCCGGGTGAAGCGGCCGAGCGCCCGCCCCCGGTCCTCCGGCGCGATGCCCGGACCGTTGTCGCCGACCACGATCTCCGCCCAGCGCCCGCTCTCGCGCACCGCGATCTCCAGCCGGTCGCCGCCGTACTTGAGCGCGTTGTCGATCAGGTTGGCGAGCGCGCGGGAGATCAGCTCGCGGTCGGCCAGCACGTCGACCCGCGCGGCCTCGATCGACAGCGTGACGCCCGAACTTTCCGCCAGCGGCTCGTAAAGCTCGGCAAGGTCGGTCGCGACCTCGCCCAGGTCGAGCGGCAGGCGGCGGTCGCCCACCGCGCCGCTCTCGAGCCGGTTCAGCTCCAGCGCGGTGGTCAGCATCGCCTCCAGCGCGTCGGCATCGGTGCGCGCCGCCTGGAGCGCGTCGGCCGCGCCCGGATCGGCGGTGCGCGCCTGGGCCGTGTCGATCGCCGCGCGCAGCCGCGCGACGGGCGAGCGCAGGTCGTGCGCCAGCGCCCCGGTGATCGAATGGAGCTGGCGCACCAGGCCGTCGATCCGCTCGGCCATGACGTTCATCTGGAGGCGCAGGTGATCGAAGCCGTCGCCGGTCTCCTCGGTGGCGACGCGCGCGGCGAAATCGCCGGCGGCCAGGGCCTCGGCGGTCTTGGCGATCTCGTGGGTGCGCCGGCTGATGACCAGGCCGATGCCCGCGGCGCTGACCAGGGCGAGGAGCACCGTCAGCGTCAGGGTCAGGCCGATCGCCTCGGCGAAGGCGAGGTCGAAGTCGCGGTCGGTCACGGTCCCGACGCCGACGATCAGCCGCCCCTCGTCGGGCAAGGCGGTCGCCAGGGCGAGGCCCTCGTTGGAGAGCAGCCCGTCGCCCTCGCGAATCTGCACGGCCCCCGGCTGGCCGGTCGGCACGTTGGCCGGAATGCGGCCGATATTGCTGAACACGGCCGGGCCGCCGCCGTCGAGGGTCACGAAGATCGAGGGGTCCGAGGTGCGGCCGCGGCGGTCCCGGATGAAGCCTGCCAGCGCCGCGCGACCGCCGTCGTAATAGACCGCCATCAGGTCGTCGCGCACGTCGATGAGCTGGCGGGTCCGGGCGGTCTCGGCAACGGCGAGCATCTGCGTGCGCAGCAGGGAGATCGCCGCCGCGCTGGTCAGCAGTTGGAGCAGGAAGATCGCGAGGACGATCCGCGCGACGGTCGATTTCAGCAGACGCCGCACGTCATTCGGGCGCGAGGCGGTAGCCCGCGCCGCGCACGGTATGCAGCAGCGGCTGCGCCTCGCCATCGTCGATCTTGCGGCGCAGGCGGCTGATATGGACGTCGATCACGTGGGTCCCGGGATCGAAGTGATAGTCCCACACCGCCTCCAGCAGCATGGTCCGGGTCACGACCTGCCCCGCATGCTTCATCAGATATTCGAGCAGGCGGAACTCGCGCGGCTGGAGCACGATCTTGCGCCCGCCGCGACGGACCTGGCGCGACAGGCGATCCAGCTCCAGGTCGGCGCAGCGCAGCATCGACTGGACCGGCTGGGCGCCGCCCGGCCCACGCCTCTGGAGCGCCTGGACCCGGGCCAGCAGCTCAGCGAAGGAGAACGGCTTGCCGAGGTAGTCGTCGGCCCCGGCGGTCAGCCCCTCGATCCGGTCGTCGGTCGTGCCGAGCGCCGAGAGGCAGATCACCGGCGTCGCCACCCCGGCGGCGCGGATCGCCTTGAGCACCGACAGGCCGTCCATGCCTGGCAGCATCCGGTCGAGGATGACCACGTCGTATTCGCTGTCGGTGGCCAGGAACAGGCCGTCGCGGCCGTTGCTCGCGCGATCGACCGTATAGTTGCTCTCGGCGAAGCCGTGACCGACATATTCCGCAAGCCGGTCGTCGTCTTCGATTACCAGGATTCGTCCGGCCATTCCCGCTCCTCACACCGCCGGCGTCAGATCCTCCAGCCGCATCCCGGTATCGGTCGCGACGACCTGCTGGACCTCGATCACATTGCCTTCGGGATCGTAGCCATAGAGCGTCTTGACGTGCCCGACATCCACGAATTCGCGATCGTTGAACGACATTCCACACTTTTTCAGATGCTCGATATCGCTCTCGATATCCGTCACGTCGACGCAAAAGTGCGTGTACCCCCGATCGTTGGGCCGCAATGGCCGCGTCGATTCCGGCTCGGGCGCGGAATACTGGAACAGCTCGATGAAGCAGGTGCCCGAGCGCATCATCACCCCCTTGGAGGCCGAGCCCGGCACGTCGACGATCAGGTCCATCACCGGCTCGTCGGCCCAGGAGAAGCCCTCATCCACCGGCTCGAAGCCGAAGGCCTCGCGATAGAAGCGGACCATCCGGTCCATGTCGCGGACATTCATGCCGATGTGGTGCACGCCTCTGATCATTCCCATCTCTCCCGGATTCTTCGTTCCAGACGGCATATCAAGGCGCAGGCGGACAGGCCATCGCGCGCCTGCCCTTCTTGCCCGCGCGGGATGGCGAGACGGCGCGTGCAGTCAGAAAGACAGCCTCCGCCGCGGCGATGATGCCGTCCGCATGAGGCTCGTGCCCGCGCGAGGTCTGGACCGGCCGGCTCGAAGGCCATAGCTCCCGACGGCAGGATCAGGAAAGGAGTCATCGATGGACCTGGGTTTGGCCGGCAAGGTCGTGATCGTCACCGGCGCGACCGCCAACATCGGCAGGGCGATCGCCCTCGATTTCGCGGCGGAGGGCGCCAAGGTCGTCATCGTCGGCCGTGACGCAGAGGCCGGCGCCCGCGTGGCGGCCGACGCCAAGACGCGCGGCGCGGCCGATGCGGTCTTCGTTGCCGCCGACATGCTCGATCCGGCCTCCCCGGCGAAAGTCTTTGCCGCGGCCGAGGCGCTCGGCCCGGTCGCGGTGCTGGTCAACAACGTCGGCGGCAACGTCGGCACCGGCTTTTTCGTCGACAGCGATCCCGCGACCTGGGACGGCGACATCGACCTCAACTTCAAGACCAACCTGCGCATGACCCAGGCCGTCCTGCCGGGCATGATCGCGCGCAAGCAGGGGCGGATCGTCAACATCGGCTCGACCGCAGGGATCGTCGGCGACTACCAGCTTCCGCTCTATTCGGCGATGAAGGCGGCGGTTCACGGCTTCACCATCGTCCTGGCCAAGGAGGTCGCCCAGCACGGGATCACGGTCAACGCCGTGGCGCCCTCCGCCCCCTTCGCCCCCGCTCCCGCCGCCTTCAGCAAGGGCAGCCGCTTCCACCCCGAAAGCGACTTCATCGCGAAAAGCTCGGCGGGGCAGACCGACTACGACAAGAAGATGCGCCGGCGGCTCGTCCCCGGCCCACGCGAATTCGCCCGGCCGGAGGAGATGGCCGCGGCCGTCCTCTACCTCGCCTCGGCCCAGGCGGAATATGTCACCGGCCAGATCCTCAGCGTGAACGGCGGCGCGCTGCTCTAGATCTGGACGCGCACCGCGGCACCGGAGGTCGCCCGTCCATCGGCCTCCGGGTTCAGGTCGAGGAACTGCCAGGTGAGGAAGGTCGCGAAGAGAATCCACGCCAGATAGGGCGCGAGCAGGAAGGCGGCGCGCGGTCGGACGCGATAGAAGGCGACGACAGTCACGATCACCGCGGCATCGAGCACGACGAGCAGCATCAGGGCCGCAGAGATCTGATGCGCGGCGAAGAACAGCGGCGACCAGACGAGGTTGAGCAGCAACTGGATGACGAAGACCGCGATCGCGAAGCCGCGGCTGCGCGCGCCGCGCGCGGTGATGACGGCCGTCAGGGCGAAGCCCATCAGCACGTAGAGCGCGGTCCAGACAATGCCGAAAGCTGCGGGCGGCGGATAGACGCCGGGCTTGCGCAACGCGTCGAACCAGGGGTTGCCGGGACCGCTCTGCGCGACCACTCCCGACAGGAAGCCGAGCAGGACGATACCCGGCACGAGGAACAGCGCCCACCGCAGGAAGGCTGCCCGTAGCTGGCCGGACGAAGCAAGCTCACTCATTGCAGGGAAGGAACCTCGATTCGGGGAGAATTGCGCGCGCACTATTGGCGAGCGAGCCGCTCATGGCAATTGCCCGCCGCGCAAGGCCGAAACGAGGAATTCGACGTTGCCTTCCGGCCCGGTGATCGGGCTCTCTACAATGCCCTGGATCGTCCATCCCTCGCCTTCCAGCCAGTCCCGCACCTCGCCGCAGACACGCTCGTGGAGCGCGGGGTCGCGGACTACGCCGCCTTTGCCGACCTCGCCCTTGCCGACCTCGAACTGCGGCTTGATCAGGGCGACGAGGCGGCAGTAAGGTTCAGCAAGTTTCAGCGGCGTTTCCAGCACCTTGCGCAGCGAAATGAAACTGGCATCGCAGACCACCCAGTTACAGGGTTCCGAGATCATCTCCGGGGTCAGGATGCGGGCGCTGGTCTGCTCCAGCACGGTCACGCGCGGGTCCTGCCGCAGCTTCCAGGCGAGCTGGTTGGTTCCGGAATCGACCGCGAAGACATGGGCCGCGCCGCGGCTCAGCAGGACGTCGGTGAAACCGCCGGTCGAGCTGCCGATGTCCATCGCGGTGACGCCTGACGGATCGAGCGCGAATCGATCGAGCGCATGGGCGAGCTTGATTCCTCCCCGAGAGACCCACGGATGATCCCGCCCCCGCACCTCCAGCACGGCGTCCTGGGCGATCTGCTGGCCGGGCTTGGCGACCCGCGCCTCGCCGCTGAAGACCAGTCCGGCCAGGACCAGCGCCTGCGCGCGGGTCCGGCTTTCGGCCAGGCCGCGATCGACCAGCAACTGATCGACGCGAACCTTTGCGGCAGGACGTGGTCGAGGGGAGGAATTCACCGCGTGCTCGGGGTTGTGGTTGGCAGCGCCTGATTCCATACCGCCCGGATGAAGGCAAATCGCGCCCTGTCGCTTCTCCCCGCAACCGCCGCCGTAGCGTTGGCCCTGCTCGCGGCGTCTTGCTCCGCTCCGCCGCCGCCTCCGCCGCCCCGGCCCATCCCCCGGCCCCAGCCGACCTATACGCCGCCTCCTCCGCCGCCGGTGCAGACCTCGCGCGACTGGCGCGATGCGCCGATCACGCCGGGCAACTGGCGCTGGGGCCTGGCCGGCGGGGCCTCCACGGCCCGCTTCGGGGAAGGACCGGGCGACACAGTGCTGGAATTCCGCTGCGACCGGCAAGCTGGCACCGTCCTGCTGATTCGCGCCGGGATGGCGGACGGCCCCGTGCCACTGACCGTGACCACCACCAGCACCGCGCGTCCCTTGACCGCCCGGCCGCGCGGCGGATCGCAACCCGGAATCGTGGTCGCGTTGCCGGCGCGCGATCCGCTGCTCGACGCGATCATCTTCAGCCGCGGCCGCTTCGCCGTGGAGGCGCAGGGCTTAGCACCGATCTACGCGCCGACCTGGCCCGAGATCGCCCGCGTCGTGGAGGACTGCCGCTGAAGAGGATTCCCGCCGGTGGATAACCGGCCGAAGCTTTGATTCTGACGCGAAAATAATTGAATGCAAGTCTTGTTGCGCAGCGCGGAATCACCCACATTCCCAGCAAGGCCGACGCGGCTGAAAGGCCAAGGCGGTCTAGCCGAACTCCGGCAGGAGGCGGCTCCGGCTCAACAGCGCGAAAGGAGGTGATCCGATGTCTCATGGTCCAGCAGAGAGGTCGGCAATTTCCGTCGCGGAGCATTATCGCTGAACATTCCTTGAGCGATAGAGGCTTCGTGAGCGGCACTTCCGGCCGCTGACCATGCGAAGGGCTGCTTTCGGTTCGCCGGGGCAGCCCTTCTCATTTGCAGAGGTCAGCTTTGCAGGGATCAGCCCGGAGTCGCGAGCTTCATCAGCACCAGCCCCGCCAGGATTAGCGCGGCCGCGACTAGACGCAGCGCATTGGCCGGCTCCCCCAGCCCGATCACGCCGACGGCAAAGGCGCCCAACGCGCCGATGCCGGTCCACACCGTATAGGCCGTGCCCAGCGGCAGGACGCGCATCGACCACGACAGCAGGGCGAAGCTGGCGATCATCGCCGCGCCGGTGACAAGCGAGGGCACGAGCCGGGTGAAGCCGTCCGACAGCTTCATCGCATAGGCCCAGACCACTTCCAGCAATCCGGCAATCGCCAGCACGAACCACGCCACGGCAGGTCTCACGAACGGAGCGCCGGGCCGTCCCGGACTTGGACTCTCCATGGAGAGGGAGGACGTGGCCCCACGGGGCCCTTCGATAGTGCGGACCACAGGCAAATCAACCGTTTCCCTCGCCGGCCCGGGCCGCCCGCGCCCTTCCCCCTTTCCACGTCGCCGGAATCGCCCTATCTCCGGATGCAGAAATTGCACTTATCATTTATTTCTTTTCAATTGCCGGTTGCGTAATTTTTGTTCAAAGCGCCGCAGCCATAACCTGAGGAAGCCCTGTCCATGGCGACGATCGCCGAACCTGCCCTTGCCTTCACCACGCTGCCCCACCCCGCGCCGACGCCGGTCGAGGTGCGCGACGCGATCCTGGCGGCGCCCGGGTTCGGGACGAGTTTCTCCGACCACATGGTCTCTATCGACTGGAGCGAGGGCCGGGGCTGGCATGACGCCACGGTCGGCCCGCGCCAGCCGATCCCGCTCGATCCGGCGGCGGCCGTGCTGCACTACGCCCAGGAGATCTTCGAGGGGCTCAAGGCCTACCGCCAAGTCGACGGCTCGATCGCCCTGTTCCGGCCAGAGGCCAATGCCCGGCGCTTCAACCAGTCGGCCGAACGCCTCGCCATGCCCGAGCTGCCCGAGGACGTCTTCATCGAGTCCGTCCGCCAGCTCGTCGCCGCGGATCGCGACTGGTTCCCGAGCGTCGAGGGCGGCTCTCTCTACCTGCGTCCCTTCATGATCGCGACCGAGGCCTTCCTCGGGGTGCGCCCGGCGAAGGAATACAAGTTCCTGGTCATCGCCAGCCCGGCGGGCAACTACTTCAAGTCGGGCGCCCCGGCGGTGTCGATCTGGGTCAGCGAATATACCCGCGCCGCGCCCGGCGGCACGGGCGCGGCCAAGTGCGGCGGCAACTATGCCGCCAGCCTCGTCCCCCAGGGTGAGGCCATGGCCCGCGGCCACGACCAGGTCGTGTTCCTCGATGCCGAGCAGCACAAGTGGATCGAGGAACTGGGAGGCATGACCCTCTACTTCGTGATGAAGGACGGCTCGCTCGTCACCCCGCCGCTGAGCGGCACGATCCTGCCCGGCATCACCCGCGACAGCCTGATGACGCTGGCCCGCGAGGAAGGGCTGACCGTGCGCGAGGAGCGCTATTCGATTGACCAGTGGCGCGACGACGCCGCCTCCGGCGACCTCGTCGAGACCTTCGCCTGCGGCACCGCCGCCGTGGTCACGCCGGTCGGCAAGGTCGCCGGCCGCGACGGCGAGTTCACGATCGGCTCGGGCGGCCCCGGCCAGCTCACCCAGAAGCTCAAGGCCCGTCTCGTCGACATCCAGCGCGGCGCCGCGCCGGACACCCACGGCTGGATGACGAAGCTCGGTTGAGCTAGGCTGGCCGGAAGCTCCCAGCGAAAGGCCGTCCGATGAAGATCAGCGCGCGCAACCAGCTTCCCGGCAAGGTCGTCGGCATCACGCCCGGCGCGGTGAACGGGACGGTGAAGGTCGATCTCGGCAACGGCCTGGTCGTCACCTCCAGCATCACCGAGGAGGCCATCGTCGACCTGGCACTGGACGTCGGCGACGCCGTCACCGTCCTCATCAAGGCCAGCGACGTCCTGATCGGCAAGTGATGCGCATCGGCCTGCTCAAGCTGAAGCTGCAAATGGTCTGCGGCGATCACTTCGCGATCGGGCCGGGCAAGGCGCTGGTGCTCGAGGCGATCGGCCGCGAAGGCTCGATCCGCGCGGCGGGCAAGGCGCTCGGCATGAGCTACCGGCGGATCTGGCTGCTCGTCGATGAGATGAACCGCTGCTTCACCGGCAAGCTGGTCGAGACGCTGAGCGGCGGCGGGCGCGAGCGCGGCGCGCGGCTGACCGAGACGGGCCGCGAGGTCCTGGCCGCCTTCCGCGAGCTGGAGGCCGAGAGCGCGCGGGTCGCCGAGCTGCCGGCCTACGCCCGGCTCAGTGCCCTGATCCGTGCGGAGCCGCTGCCGGGGCCGCAGCCGCAGGGCTGACCATCACCGTCACCTCGGGCGTGTCGCTCGCGGTGAGCTGGAGCACGTAGCGCCCCGGCGAAAGCTCGAAATCGACGATCTTGCGGATGCCGGTGCAGTCCGGCCCGTGGCCGTGGGCAACCGACTTCGCGGTCTTGCCGTCGCGCACCACCTCGATCCACGGCCCGGCGCTCAGCGCCACGCGGTAGCGGCCTTGCCTGGCGACGTCGAAGGCGATCATCCCGGCCTTGCCCGCACCGGCATCGGGCCGCTCGGGCGGAGCGGCATATTCGACGGTGGAGCCGAAGGCGAGCGCCAGCTTGCGCGCCGTGCCCAGCGGCACGACCAGGCGCCGGGCCGCTGCCGGCGTGGTCGCCGCGGTGAGCGGCGCGGCTTCACTCCAATGGGCGAACTCCGCCGGCGGCGCGGCTACGGCGGTGCATTTCTCCACCTCCTGCGCCTGACTGTGGCCGGCAAGCCCCACTGCCGCCGCGAATGCCCAGATCCATCGCCCAGATCGCATAACCCCGCTTCCCTTGTCCGCAAGTCTCGATATACGGCCGTATATCATGATTCGCCGAGCGGCAAGGGCCGCCGAAATGGGGGTTTCCATGCGACTTACACTCTTCTGCGGGGCGGCTTCGCTTGCCCTTATCGCCTCGACCGCTCCGGCCTTCGCCCAAGGGGACGACACCGCCGCGCCCGACGACAGCGCCTTCGGCCTCGGCCAGATCACGGTGACGGCGCCGCGGCCCCAGGGCATCGAGATCGGCGGCGAGACGATCAACTCGCAAGCGATCCTCACCTTCGACCGCAACACGCTGGACGAGGCCGTCAACCTGATCCCCGGCGTCCATGCCGGCAACAGCGGCGGATCGCGCAACGAGCGGCTGATCTTCGTGCGCGGTTTCGACCGCTTCCAGGTGCCGCTGTCGATCGACGGCATCCGCGTCTATCTGCCGGCCGACAACCGGCTCGACTACGGCCGCTTCCTCACTCCCGATATCGCCGAGGTCCAGGTAGCCAAGGGCTATGCCTCGGTGCTGGACGGCCCCGGCGGGATGGGCGGCGCGGTCAACCTCGTCACCCGCAAGCCGACCAAGGAGATCGAAGCCGAGGTGCGCGGCACGCTCAACCTCGGCCGCGACGTCGAATATGCGGGCTACAACGTCTTCGCCCTGCTCGGGACGAAGCACGACAAGTGGTACGCCCAGGCCTCCTTCGCGCGCAGCTTCACCGATCACTGGGACCTGCCCGGCGGCTTCCGCCCCTTCCCGACCTCGGAGGAGGACGGCGGCGAGCGCGACTTCAGCCGCACCGAGGACTGGCGCGTCAACGTCAAGGTCGGCTTCACACCCAATGCCACCGACGAATACTCGCTGAGCTACACGCGGCAGGAAGGCTCCAAGAACGCGCCGCTCTACACCGGCGATCCGGCGACCAACCAGGTCCGCTACTGGTCCTGGCCCTACTGGAACATCGACAGCATCTACTTCCTGTCGAGCACCGCGATCGGGGACAACGGCACGCTCAAGACACGGCTCTACTACAACACCTTCGACAACCTGCTGCGCGGCTTCGACACACGCGCGCAGAACAGCCAGACGTCGAGCGCCGGCCGCGTGACCAATTCGTGGTACGACGACAACGCCTATGGCGGGTCGATCCAGTTCGATGCGAACTCGAACCGCAACCGGTTCAGCCTGGCCGTGCACTATCGCCGCGACAAGCATGTCGAATGGGCGCAGTCCTTCCCCAGCGCCTTCATCGAGCCGCCGCAGCGGAACATCGAATCCACCTGGAGCGTCGCCATCGAGGACCGCTTCCAGATCGATCCGACACTGACCCTGGTCGCGGGGCTGAGCTACGACATCCGCGACACCAAGATCGCCGAGGAATATGGCATGCCGCCCGGTGGCGGCGCCAATGCGCTGTTCCAGTACCCGATCAGGAACTCCAATGCCTGGAACGCGCAGGGCCAGTTGATCTGGACTCCGAACGACGAGACGAACGCCCACCTCAGCGTTTCGTCCCGCGCCCGCTTCCCGACCGTCTTCGAGCGCTATTCCTCGCGCTTCGGCGGGGCGACCTCCAACCCCGACCTCGAAGCCGAGCGCGCCACCAACGTCGAACTGGGCGGCTCGCATCGCTTCGGCAAGATCCAGGTCGAGGGCGCGGTGTTCTACAGCCACGTCGACAACGTGATCGTGTCCTACCCGTTCATCTACAACAACACGTCCGTCACCCAGAGCCGCAACGTCGGCGACGGCGACTACTACGGCGTCGAGCTGGCGGTGAACGGCGATCTCGGCCCGACGCTGAGCTTCGGCGCGAACTACACCTATATCCACCGCGACCTGCACAACCCGAGCATCGGCTATTACCAGCTTACCGACGTGCCCAGCCACAAGGGCTTCGTCTTCGTGTCGTGGCGCCCTGTCCAGGCGCTGACGATCACGCCGAGCCTGGATTTCGCCTCGGACCGCACCACGGTAACGCCGGCCTCCTCGACAGGCTTCGCGCCGAATTATTACCGCACCGGCGCCTATGCGCTGGCCAACCTGAGCCTGGACTACCGGCTGAGCCGGCAGCTCTCGATCGGCATCGGGGCCAAGAACCTGTTCGACGAGTCCTACCAGCTCACCGACGGCTTCCCCGAACCCGGCCGCAGCTTCTTCGCGACGATCCGCGCGACCTACTGAGCCGTTCCGCCGCAACAA
>ERZ778022.3179-NODE-3179-length-15812-cov-7.543949_pt1 | contig 15812 bp, 11 predicted proteins | sample MGYA00375752_ERZ778022 | MGnify/ENA primary metagenome ERZ778022 (study PRJEB29350, sample SAMN05389826) | bioreactor metagenome | isolation source: Thiocyanate bioreactor | place: South Africa: University of Cape Town | collected 2014-04-04 ... | reverse complement strand
GCGGTGACGAAGACGAACAGCGGCGGTTCGATCTCCATCACGCCCTTGACCACGGAGAAGCCGTCGAACCCAGGCATCTGGATATCGAGGAACACCAGCTCGGGCTTTTCCGTCTTGATCGCCCGGATCGCCTCGCGCCCATTGGCGCAAGTGCCGATCACCTCGACGTCGGAATAGGGTTCGAGCCGCAGTTGCAGCCCCTGAATGGCGAGCTTCTCGTCATCCACGATGAGTGTACGGATAGTCATGCTGTAGTTCCCAGAGCCCGCTGGCCGGGCAGGTCGATAACGGGCGATGCGCCGCTCGGTTTCGCGGATAGTGCGCCCGCTGTGCTCGGATCCTCGTGCACCTCGAAGGGTGTCTCGATGATCACGGTGAAGCCGCCTTCCGGCGGGGTAACGATTTCAAAGCGATGCTCGTCGCCATAAGCCTGCGCCAGGCGGTCGCGGATGTTGGCAAGGCCCACCCCGGTGGAGACCGGCCCGCTCATGCTGTTCTGGTTATAGCGCTGCGGCACCAGCGGCCGGCCCTGCAGGCCCGGCCCGGTGTCCGCCACGGTTACCCTGAGCCGGTTTCCGATCACTTGCGCGGTGAGGCTGATCCGCGCGCCTTCTTCCTGCGGCGAGACGGCGTACTTGATCGCGTTTTCGACCAGCGGCTGCAACAGCAGCGAAGGGATCGCCGCGTTCGCCGCCGAAGGTTCGATCCGGAACACCGTGCGCAGCCGTTCCTCGAACCGCATCCGCTCGATATCGAGATAGAGCTTCAGCGTCTCGACCTCCTGGGCGACCGAGACCTTGCCGCCAGGCTGGGTGACCAGCGTGTGGCGCAAGAAGCTGGAAAGGCGGGTGAGCATCGCGTTGGCGGGTTCCGTCTGTTTCAGCAGAACCAGAGTGCTGATGGAGTTCAAGGTGTTGAACAGGAAATGCGGGTTGAGCTGGTAGCGCAGCATGGCGAGTTGAGCGCTGGTCGCCTGCGCTTCCAGCCGTTCCAGCCGGTCGTTCTGTTCCTCGACCTGGAGATAATAGTTGATCGCGTAGTACAGGGCCGACCAGGCGCCGAGCAGGGTCATGTCCACGTACAGGACGCCGACGACGGTGGTCGCGAAGGGAGCCCCGGTCCCGCTCTGGAGGCTGAGCGTCCAGCCGTTGATCGTGGCCGAGACCACCACCGCGACGGCGAGGGCGATGGCGGTGACGACCCAGGTCACCAGCGGCCGGCGACTGATGAGATGGCCGTAGATCACCGACAGGATCAGGCTGATCGAAAATCCCGTCACCGTCGCGATCAGGGTCAGGACGATCTGGTCCGGCTTGCCGTTGGCGATGTTGGTCATCGTGCGCAGCACGGCGGAGCCGCCCCAGCCGATCGCCTGGAGGCGCCAGAAGGCACGGTTCTTGTCAGCGAAGAAGGGGGCGGGGCGGAACGGCAGCATCGCCATGGAGCCGGCGCCTGCGGGCCCGGAACCTTGCGTCACGGTCCGCTCAGGGGCCCGGCGGGCGAAGGGCAGGGGCAGCTTCAGGACTTGCGCGCCTCCTCGATCGCTTCGCCCAGAGACTGGCGCCCGACCGCGCCGTTCAGCGCCTGGTCGCCCACGACCCAGCCCGGCGTGCCCGAAATGCCCAGTTGCTGCGCCAGCATGGCATTGCCTTGCAGGTGCGGGTCGAACGTCCCCGCATCCATGGCCGCGCGGGCAGCGGCGAGATCGACGCCGGCTTCCCTTGCCGCTGCCTCTATCGTGGCCGCGCTGGGCGGGCCGAGGCGGTACATGGCGTCATGGAAGCCGGCGAACTTACCCTGCTGCGCCGCCGCCAGGGCCATGCGCGCGGCGTCCACGCTTTCCGGCGACAGGATCGGGAATTCGCGCACGATCACCCGCAAGTCGGGATTGGCGGCGATCAGCGAGGCGACATCGGCCACGCTGCGCCGGCAATACGTGCAGGCATAGTCGCTGAATTCGACCAGCGTGACCGAGCCGCGAGGGTTGCCGAGCACGGCGCCGGGGAAGGGCGTTTCCAGCTCCGCACGCAAGGGGCCAATGCGGGCCTGCTGGTCGCGCCGTTGCAGCACGTCCATCGCTTCAGGCAGCACTTCGGGGTTGGCCAGCAGATAGGCACGCGTCGCCCGGTCACCCAGGCCGGTGAGATCCCACAGCGCGGCTCCGCCGAAGCCGGCCACGAGCGCGATTGCAAGGGTCAGGAACCAGCGCATGGGCCTTTGCTAGTTGCGGTTGCGGGCGCGTTCAAGCTCCGCCCGTGCTTGCAGCGAGATATCCTGCGCGCGGATCCAGTCCGCCGTGCCCTGGGGCAGGGTGTGTTCGGCCGCCTCCGCATTCTGCAAGGCGGCGCGCGCATTGCCGCTCATGATCTGCTGTTCGGCGCTGGCCAGCCGCGCGCGGGGAATGTCGCCGCGTGCGCCATAGACCATGCCCAGCTGATACCAGGCCATCGGATTCTCCCGATCGCGCGCGACGGCGGCCTTGAGCACCTGCTCCGCTTCGGCCAGATGCGCGTTGTCTTCGGTGGCAAGCAGCGCGAGGCCGAAGGTACTGGCGATCAGCGGATCGTTGCCGGTCATCTGGGTCGCTTCGCGCAAGGGCTCCAGCGCGTCGCGCGGCTTGCCCGATTCGAGCAGGACCTGGCCTTTCAGCTCCAGGAAATAGGGATCGTCCGGGTCCGCCGCGAGCAGGGCGTCGGTTTCGGCCAGCGCCTCCGCCATCTTCGACTGCTTGTGATAGGCATAGGCGCGGGCGTAGTGCGCCGGCACGGTGTTGACGTAGGCCGGATAGGCGTTGAGCGTCTTCGCCGGCTCGGCGAGATAGCCATAGAGCTTGGCCTTGATCCGTTCGAACCGTGTCTGCAATTGCGGATCGGGCGGGGTGTCCCAGGCCGGGTCCTTCTGGAAATCGGCTTCGAGGCGCGAGATACGGTCACCCGTCAGCGGGTGGGTGCGGGCATAGCCGGCCTCGTCGCTCTGGCTGTAGCCATAGCGGAATTCGTAATTCTGCAGCTTCTTGAAGAACGCGACCGATCCCTTGCCGGTGATGCCGGCCTTGGACAGGAAGGTGACGCTGGCGGCATCCGCGCTGGATTCCTGCGTGCGCGAGAAGCTGAGGAACGAGCTGAGCGCTGCCTGCTGCCCCATCGCCATTCCGGCCATGGCCGCTTCGGCCGGCGCACCGGCCAGCGCGGCCGCCACGCTGGCGAGCAGGGAGATCAGCTGGATCTTGGTAGCGTTGCCGGCGCCCTGATAGATGCTGAGCGAGTGGCCGCCGGTGATATGGCCCAGCTCGTGCGCCAGCACCCCCTGCACCTCGTTGGCGTTGTCGGCCGCGTTGATCAGCCCGGAATGGACGTAGACCCGCTGCCCGCCCGCCACGAAGGCGTTGATCGACGAGTCCTGCACCAGCACGACATCGACCGAGCCGCGCGGCATGCCCGCCGCTTCGACCAGCGGATTGACGAGATCCTTGAGCAGCGCTTCCGTTTCCGCATCGCGCAGGATGGCCTGCGCCGCGACGGGCTGGGCGCAGATGCCCAGCAGCGCGACGAACGCGATCAACTGGGCCAACAGGCGGACGGGCGATCTCATCTCGCCCCTCGCTAGCGCATCACGCGCTGAACGGGAACTGAAGGTATGCCCTATGCCGCGTTTCCGGCCCTGCGCGAAGGTCAGCCGATCAGGCGGCGCGCCGCGCGTTCGACCAGCGCGATATCCTCCGGCACTTCGCCCAGCACGGCGACATCGCCGGCTTCGCCCCGGCGGATCATCACCAGCGCGAATTCGCTGCCTTCGGCCCCGATCGCTTCGAAGCCGTGCCCCGGCATCGCGCGCAGCTTGCGGGCCAGGGCCGGGCGCGGGCCATCGCGGGCCTCGGCGACCTTGCCGGCCTCTTCCTTGCGCAGGCGCCGCTCGGCATTGACGACGCCCTTCAGGCCGCCTTCGTAACGGCCGAGGAAATCGCCCACGGCGCCCAGCGGCAGATCGAGCCGGTGCGCATGGCTCAGCACGGCGGCATATTCGGTCAGCCGCGTCTTGTCGTAATCGGCGCCGAACACCAGCTTGACCACCGGTGTCATCGGCGCCCGCGCCTGCGCGGTCAGCTCTGCATCGGCGAGCAGATCCTCGAACTCATGCGGGGCGCGCGCGGCGGCGAGCGAGAAATCGTAGGCCCGGCCGATCGCCTGGTAGAGCGAGGTACGGGTGCGGTCCTCATTGCCGCGTGCGGCGGTGGCCAACTCGCGCGCGGCGGCGAGCCAATCGCCCAGGCCCATCTCTGCCGGATCGGGCGGGGGGAAATCCGGAGCAAGCTCCGTCGCTTCGCCTTCGCCCTGGTCGAAGCCGGTAAACGAGATCGACGGCTTATCGACGCCGCGCGACAGTTCCAGCGGCATCCTGAGGAGTGAGCCGTAAGCGGGGCCGCGCGCGGCCGTCTCGCTCCCACTCTCGCTTTCGTCCTCCTCGTCCAGGCCGGAAAGATCGAACGGATCGTCGTCTTCCTGGTCATCGGATGGGACGGGCGTGACAGGATCGAGGCCGAAGGAGGGAACCGGCAGGCCCTGATCCACGGTGGCCGCGGGGGTTCCTTCGAATTCGGCCGGCTCGGGCGGATCGTTCGCCGTGGGCGAGCCCGGCGCATCGGCCCAGTCGGTCAGCGGAACGCCTTCCTCGCGGTTCGGCGCCGGGGCAGGCCGGGCTTCCAGCGCCTGGTCGATCTCGAGCAGGAGTTCGTCGGTCGCGCGGGCGTCGGCCAGTTCCTTCCAGTTGATCACGCCGTAGATGAAATCGATCGTATCGTCGTCGCTGGAGAAAGGCAGAAGGATGCCGCGATAGAGGATCGTGGCGCCGCGCTGATTGACGAATTCCGCCTCGAAACCGATCGGCGCCTGATTGGCGAGGATCTGCATGTAGTGATCGGTGATGCGGGTCAGCAGCGAGCGCGAGGGCACGTCGGCCAGCGTTTCCAGCGCCGCGCCGGATACCCCGCATTCCTCGGCCAGCCTCGCCCCCAGATAGGCGATGCCCGGGTTGTCTATCCCGCCGGTGAAATCGAGCAGCACCGAATAGGGGCCGAAGTCCGGCAGGTTGCCCGGCTCCAGCTCCTCGACCGCCGGGTAATTGCGATTGCCCAGCAGGCTCGCCCACAGGTTGTAGGCGCGCACCTGCATCCGCCGCTCGTCCTGGCCGATCGCGGCCGGGGGCGCGTCGGGGCCGGTCTCGTCCTCGGCGTGATCATAATCTGCGGATTCAGCAAAGGAGCCGAGGCTGCCGCGCATCGTATCCATCCGAGAATGCCCTTGCTCTGTTCAGGCGGGATTATCGGCGCTTCATAGTTAACTTACCGTAAAATGTCGCGCGAATCCGTCGATCGGCGCCCGGATGCCGCTTAATCGGAGCCCCAGGCGGCGCAATGCGGATCGAGCGCCAGCAGCTGGCGGCGCAGCGCGGTGCGGGCGAGCCGCTCCACCTCCACCTTGCGCCGGGCCGCGGCCAGGGGCCGGCCGGGTGCCGGGCGGACGATCTCCGCGTCATAGGCATCGGCGATGATCACGCCGCAGCAGTGCGGGCGGAACGCCTCACCCTCAAGGCATGCGCTGTCGAGCTCGGGCGGCAGGCCCCAGTAGAATCGGTCGCAAAAATCCAGGTAGTCCGGCCACTTGCCGTCACCCAGCAGATCGGCGCGGGCGGTCTTGATCTCCACGATGACCACCTGGCCCCTGGCATCGATCCCCATGAGATCCGCCCGGCGGCCGTTGCGCAGCGGCATTTCGGCCAGGCACCAGACCCCATTGCGCGCGAAGAGCCGGCAGATCCCGCGCGCAACCGCCTGTGCGCGGCGGGCATCGGGTTCCAGAATGCGTTCGCAAGCGCCGTCCATCGGCAATGCGCTGGAACATAGATGGAACAATGTCAACCGGGCCTCATCCGTGGTTTCTTGCGAACCCCTTCGAGAGTGTGAAATCTTCTTCGCTCTGCACCAGTCACCTTTGTAACCATATTTCACATGTCGCTCTAAACATTTGATAACAAAGACTCTTGTCTGTGTTGCACATTGGTTACAGCGGCAACCTAATATACGCCATTCGCATTTGCGGAACTTTGCCCCGGCTCCGGCTTGCGGCACTAGGCAGTGATCCGTCGCCGCGCTGCGCGGGGATGGTAGTGCGGCGCAGCGGCGCTTCATTGCAAAAAGGGATTGCAAAGCATGATATCCAAGGACTTCCGCAAGCATCTGCTTGGCGCGGGAAGCGCGCTGCGTGTGCTGGCCCTGGTGGGCTCAGGCGTTGCCGCCGCCACGATCGTCACGGCTCCTGCCATGGCGCAGGACTACACCTCCGGTTCCGTCGGCGGCACCGTGACCGACGAGGCGGGCAGCCCCGTTCCGGGCGCGACCGTCACGCTGACTTCGAATAGCCAAGGCTTCACGCGGACGTCCTCGACCAGTTCGGGCGGCACCTTCCGCTTCGTGAGCTTGCCCCCCGGCGCTTATACCGTGAACGTCACCGCGCCAGGCAAGGACGCCTTCACCGCGAACGACGTGCGCGTCATCGCCTCGCAGACTGCGGACCTCAGCATCGGCCTGACCACCACCGGCAGCGAGATCATCGTCACCGCCGCCACCATCCAGGCGCCGTTCACCGGCACGACCAGCGGTGTCACGGTCGATGTGTCGGAACTGGCGTCTCGCGTGCCCGTCGGGCGCGACATCACCAACCTGATGCTGCTGGCGCCGGGCACTAATCGCGGCGAATCTACTTTTGGCGGCAAGTCCGCCAACTTCGTGTCGATCAACGGCTCGTCGGTGGCTGAAAACGCCTATTACATCAACGGCCTGAACATCACCAACTTCGACAACTACCTGGGCGGCGCGGAAGTGCCGTTCGACTTCTACAAGTCGGTCGAAGTAAAATCGGGCGGCTATCCGGCCGAATTCGGCCGCGCCACCGGCGGTATCGTCAACGCCGTGTCGAAATCGGGCAGCAACGAGTTCCAGGCGGGGCTTCACCTGAACTGGCAGCCGGACTGGCTGCGTTCGGCCAACAAGGATATGCTGACCTGCAGCGCCAGCACCGGCGAGTGCCAGCCTTATACCAATCGCCGTTACGATTATAACGAGAGCTATTCGGCAATCGTTGAGGCGAGCGGGCCGATCATCAAGGATCGCCTGTTCCTCTATGGCCTCCTCGAAATGCGTCATTCGCAGACGATCGTGAACGATCGGTCATCGAGCCTCGGCGTCAAGCGTGAGAGCAACGATCCGTTCTGGGCCTTGAAAGTGGATGCGTTCCCGCTCGACGATCATCATTTCGAACTCACGGTCTTCGATACGCGCAACTCGGAAACCCAAAGCAACCTGGGCTACAGTGAAGACGAGACCGGCGTCCCGACTTACGGCCCGTCGCAGGTCACCTTCAACAACAACACCGGCGGCGTGAACTTCGTCGGCAAGTACACCGGCCGCTTCACCGATTGGCTGACTCTTTCGGCGGCCTATGGCCAGATGCGCGACCGGTTCAATCTGACCCCCGTCGATGTGAACGCCGGCACGTTCTATTCTCTCAATGACTCGGGTTCGGAGGTCAACGGCATCGCCAACGGCGGCTTGCTGACGGGCCAGACGGAATCGATCATCGACGATCCCTACAGCACCAAGCGCGAGTTCTATCGGGCTGACGCGGACTTGTTCTTCAACCTGTTTGGAGACCATCATATCCGGATGGGCTTCGATCAGGAGAACAACACGCTTAATCACGTGGCGGCCACGCCGGGCAAGGATGTGCAGTGCGGTGCGGGGTATATCAGTACCTTGGCTTGTACATCGGGCTCGGCCAACGGCGCCGGTGTCCGTTTCATCTTCCAGCCGGCCTTTTCGGAGGACGACGCCGAGGACACGGGCATTTCGGATGCATTCCTTGGCCAGCCGATGGTTCAGGTCGAATATTATAACAGCGGCGGCTTCTATAAGGCCCGCAACCGCGCCTTTTATATCCAGGATGAATGGCAGCCGTTCGACCGGTTGACTCTCAGCCTGGGGCTGCGCCGCGATGACTTCCATCTGGACAAGGCCGATGGGTCGACTCTGGTGGATCTCAAGGACAACTATGCTCCACGCCTGGGCCTGACTTATGATGTTTGGCCGGATCATTCGGGCAAGATCCGCGCGTTCTGGGGCCGGTATTACCTGCCGGTAGCCAGCAACAGCTCGTTCCGTCAGGCGAGCCCGGAACTCTATTACAGCGAACAGTGGTTCTATGACGGCTTCGATGACAATGGGATGCCCAATCTCACGACGCAGTTCGAACCGACCAATCCCGGGACGAACAATGCATATGTCAGCGATTGCCCGTTCGGCCTGACGCCGAATTCCAGCGGAACGTCCTGCTCGTTGACAGGCGATGGCACGGTTCCCGACACCACTGCCGCCATCTCGCACAACCTCAAGGCGACGCGCGAGACCGAGTGGATCGTGGGCTACGAACACAAGCTGGGCGACTGGACGGCCTCGCTCACTTACACCCATCGCAATCTCGATCGTTCGGCAGAGGACATGGCGATCGATCGCGCTGTACTGAACTACTGCGCAGCCAACGGTCTCGTGGGTTGCGCGGCGACCTGGTACGGCTTCAACCAGTACGTGATCGCGAACCCGGGCGAAGATCTGACGATCAACCTTCGCGGTCAGGATGCGCGTGAGGTGACCTTTACCGCCGAGGATCTCGCGGCCATCGGTTTCCCGAAAGCGACGCGCAAGTACGACGCGGTCGAGCTGGCCGTCGCCCGTCCGTGGGATGGCAAGTGGAGCTTCAATGCCAGCTACACCTGGTCGAAGAGCCGCGGAAACTCGGAAGGCTTCGTGCAGTCCGACTTCCAGCAGAACGATTCCGGCATCACGCAGGACTTCGATCAGCCGGGCTTCCTCGAAGGCGCTTACGGCCTGCTGCCGAACCATCGGCGTCACCGGCTCAAGGCCTGGGGCTCCTATGCGATAACCGATGCGTTCATCCTCGGCAGCAATGTCAGCATCGAATCTCCGCGTCCGCTGAGCTGCTTCGGCTATCACCCGGGCAGCGATGTGACCAACGGCCGGTTCGAGAACGCCTATGGTGCGGCTTCGCACTATTGCGGTGGCGAGCTTAGCCCGCGTGGTACGGCGCAGAAGAGCGAGTGGGTCTACCAGATCGATCTTTCCGCCCGCTACAACGTCGAGATTCCGACCGGCCAACTCGTCACCCTGCGTGCGGACGTGTTCAACATTCTGAATTCGCACGCTGTGCAGGATCGTTACGAGATCGGCGATCTGAACCCGACTTTCGCGCCAAACCCGAACTTCGGCCAGCCGCGGCTTTATCAGTCGCCGCGTTCGGTGCGTCTGGGCATGGATATCGCCTTCTAAGTTCTCTCGCGAAGGGGAGACGGAAAGGCGGGCCTTCGGGTCCGCCTTTCTTTTTTTGGGCGCGGGAGCGGTTGTGCTGGCGGAAGCGGAGCCCCCGGCTCAGCCTCGATAAGCCCGGCGAAAGGGCTCCATATGCGCGGCATAGCCGGCGGACAGGCCGATGCGTGTTGTCGTTATCGGTGCGCGGACCTGCTGTACGCTTGCGGTCGTCACTTCACGCTTGGTCCGATGCGGTTCGAACATCGCGGGCTCGACCTCCAAGCCGCAATGCTGCGCGATCCGCGGTATCCAACTGGCGGGGTCGGTTACGAGCTGCTGGTAATCAACCGTCAGGATGCGATCGGGGAACAGCGCGCTCCAATGGGCGTGAAGCCGGTCTTCCAGGCGGAAGAACACGCCGATGTCTTCGAGCGACCAGCTCCAGGGCACGCCTGACGTGAAATAGGTGCGAAAGCAGGACAGCGCCGTATCTTCCGGATCGCGCCGCATCCAGATCACGCGCGCGCCGGGCAGCGTGTGCATCAGCAAGCCCATGAAATGAGAATGGCCGAGCGTCTTGTCGACCACATCCCCGGGCGTGCGGAAGCGCGCTTTCAGCAGGCGGAAATACGTGCTAGCGATCGCCCCCCAGGGGTCCGCCTGCCCGGTCATGCGCTGTTCGTAGCGGACGGCGCCATCGAAAGAATAGTCGCCTGTGGGGATCAGGGCGGCCCGCAGCAGGTTGACCTCGCCGCCATCGGCAATGCTGGAATGGCTGGCGAGTACTTGTTCCACCAGCGTCGAGCCCGAGCGCGGCAGGCCGTTGACGAACAAGGCGCGGCGCCTGTCGCCCGAAGGGGCAAGACGCTGCATCCGCTCTGGCGTGAAGTCACGGATCAGGCCTTCGGCCAAGCGCGCGATCGCCGCCGGATCCCACGGCTCCTCGCGCTGCCGCAACCGCGCGCCTTCGGAATAGAGCGCGAAGGCGCGGTCGTATTCGCGGCAATCGTGCCAGGCCTTGGCCAAGCCGTAGAGAAACCGGGCGCGGATGGATGGCTCGGCGCGTTCCATGGCGGGGCGCAGACTCTCCATGGCCGCGATATCCGGATCGCCGGGCGCGAAAGTCTTGATCATCGCCAGGGCGAACCAGGTTTGCGGCAGCAGCGGCGTCTGCGCCAAGGCCTCGCGGTAGAACCGTTCGGCTTGCGCGAACTGGCCATGCTGCCCGGCCAGCGTGCCGAGAAGATGCAGCACATTCGGCTGGCGGCGGACGTTTTCGGAAAGCCGGCTTAGCTCATCCCTGGCTTCCGCCGTCCTGCCGTATTGGCCCAGTTCGCTCCAATACTGGAGCAATCGCTCAAGACTGGGGGGCGACGTGCGCGAATAGCGCCGGGCCGATTCGATCGCGATGTCGATCTCGCCGATCTGCGCGGCGAGGCGGGAGATGCTTCGCCAACGCTCGCCGGCCGGCGGGCCATCCCGCAACTCCTTTTCCAAAAGGCCCACGGCGCCATCGCGATCGCCGCGCCTGAGCGCCTCGATAGCATCGAGAACGCGGGATTGCTGCGCTGGGTCGGCCATCCCCGCTTTCTACCGGCCCGGGCCCCGATGTCTATTCGGCCTTGGGCCGGCCGGGTCAGTCGCGCGGCAACAGGGCCAGGATCGCGGCGCGGGCGGCGGCGAATTCGTGCCACAGGGCCCTGGCTGCCGGCCGCGGATCGGCGCCGCGCGCTCTTACGGCGAGCAGGGCGGCGATGCCCGGCTCCATGATGGCGGAGAGATCGGCCACGCCGCGCTCCGCATGGTCACGCCGCCAGGCTTCGGCCCGGCTCAGCCGCAGCGAGAAATTCCGATCCCCTTCCGGAAAAGGCTCGGGCGCGACCCCCGCCAGCGCGGCAACCAAGGCGCCGGCTTCCATCAGCGCGGCCCAGCGTTCGCCGCTGGTGCCCGTCCCGCCCAAACCGAGCCCGGCGCCGGTGCCCGAAAAGGATGGCGGAACGGCATTCATCCGCGCGCGAATAAGGTGCGCCCGATTGCCAATTGGTTACTTCCCGGGCCTTGTCGCCGATCGGCCGCGATCCCGCGCCGGTCTGCCGGCTCTAGTCTTCCGGCGGCGGGCCGAACGGATCATCCGGCTCTGCATCGAGCCCGAGGTCGATATTGGAACCGCCTTCCTCGCCCGAGGTGAGGCGATTGTTCTCCTCGCAGACGTATTCGCGGATCTCCCAAGTCGGCTGCTTCTTGTAGGCGAACTGCATCACATAGGGTTCGGCGAGCACGCCGGGATCGGTGATCGTCATTTCGACCCGCATGAAATCGGGATTGTCCAGCCAGATACGCTCGTGAATCTTCATGTCGTCGCCGTGGGGCACGCCGGCGATATAGGTCACCAGCGGGCTGAAGCCGACGGTGTCCGCTACCAGCGTATCGCCTTCCCAATGGCCCACGGAGGTGCCGTTGAAATAGGCCTCGGGATCCTCGGGCAGCGCCCGCCCGTCGGTGTATATGCGCCGTGCCTGGCTGTAGGTTTCGGTGAAGATGGTCACCCGGCCCGGGCTGAACAGGAACTCGATCGGATAAGGCTGGCGCATGATGCCGGGCAGGCCGGGCGGAATGCAGTGGGCCTGAGCAAACTGGTCCACCCCTTCGGCCGCCTGCTTGGCCCTGAAAGCCTCGAGTTCCTGCTGCGCCTTGGGAGTCAGGCTGGGCTGGCTCTGCCCGCGTCCGCCGTTGGCGGAGTTGGCCAGCAGCGACGCGGGCGCCCAGACCCCGCTCCAATCCGGCAGCTTGTCGAGCGCGGCATAGCCGTGCGCGCGGGGAACGGCCGAATCCTGAGCCGGCGCGGCGGCGGCCACCACCAATGCGCCGGCGCCCGCGATCGCGCGCGCCACTTTAGCCCAACCTTGCATTCGTCCCTCCGGCAAATCCTCTTCTCGCGGCGGAGATTGGAGCGCGCGAGGCGGCGAAGTCAAGCGGCGGGTTGATTATGTCCGGCTCTTGCTGGCAAAAGACCGGTCAGGGATCCGCCGCCGGTGAGGCGCGACTCCGGGAGAGAAGAGCAATGTTTGGAAAGAAGATCCGTTTGACACTAGCAGCCGGCGCCCTGGTCGTGGGCACCATTGCCCTCACCGTGCCCGGCGAAGCGCACCATTCGACCGCGATGTTCGAATGGGGCAGCTCGACCGAGCTGAAGAATGTGACCGTGGAACGCTGGGTGTGGACCAATCCGCACACCTTCCTCTACGTGAAGGATGCCGCCGGCAACCGCTGGGCGTTCGAGGGCATGAGCCCGAGCCACCTGGCGCGTTCTGGCTGGTCGAAGCGCTCGCTTGCGCCGGGTGAGAAGATCGATCTCACCTACTACAAGCTGCGTGACGGTCGGCGCGGCGGCTTCAACGTCACCGTCACCCGCGCCAATGGGGACAAGCTGGAGCAGCTGCCCACCCGGATGTGAGCGATGAAGGAGGGTCCCCGAACCCTGGATTATCCGCTTGGCGGGTGCCCTCCACGTTGCTAACCCGCGCCAGCCAGCCGGCCCTCGCGCACCCGTAGCTCAGCTGGATAGAGCGCTGCCCTCCGAAGGCTGATGTCAAGGGACGGTGCGACAAAGAGGAGACGAAAAAAGACCCTAAGAACAAGGATTTGCGAGGTCCTCGTTCTTATCTTTCAACTCGCGAAAAGATCACGTAAGCACTGCGTAAGCAGTTGCGACACGGTAAGCACCCATAGCTCAGCTGGATAGAGCGCTACCCTCCGAAGGTAGAGGTCTCAGGTTCGAATCCTGATGGGTGCGCCATTTTGGTCAAAGGCGCGAACGCACATCACCGGTTTCCTTACGCCAGAGGCGGCGGTTACGGTTCGGAGCAGTTCGCTGCGCAGTCCACGAATCCGAACCTCCGTCTTACTGACCACTTCGACACGCTGCGTAACCGCTTGGACATGATCGCGAGCGAATGAGTCATCGCGCTTACGCAGCTTCTTGCACACCGCGAGCGCAAAGGTGAGCAGGCTCTCCGGCGTGATTGACGGGCCGATCTTCTAGATATGCGCCAAAGCTCGCTCGGCCTCGCCCCTTGCCTGATCGCGGTTGCCGTCAGGTCGGCAACCGGCCGCCGCCGAACTTGTCCCGGAACCAATGCTTGCGATCATCCCCTAGCGTGCCGCCCTGCCGATAGTCCGGCCGTGGGGGATCTTGTGGGATGAGCTCGAACACGAGCTGGCGCAGAGCTTCCAATAGCTTCGTATTGGCCTATTTGCGCCAGCCACGCGGGTTTTTCTCCCGCAGGCGAGCGACGACCGCCTCCAGCTTCTCGAATTGATCGAGAAACAGGGGGTAGACAATGAGCTGCCATCGGCAACCGCTCCGCAGTAATCAACCGCCATGTAATCGAGCGGTCGCCACGCGGTTTGCACATCCCCGGTGTCGGCCATTGCACCGGTAGGGATCAGCAGCAGCATAAATCACGCGAGCCCCCCGACTGCGGACTTGAGCAGAGTGACAGGTGGAGACGACATCAGGTGATTTGCCTTAAGATTCACTCACACGGGCTGTGCGAAAGACTCTCATTAACAGAGGTCGGATTGCATTTGCAAACAATAGGCTACCCCCCTATATTACGACCCATAGGAGGCTGCTGTGGCACATACAATCCGCGAGAAGTCGAAACTGATCGCCCGCGTGCGTCGCATCCGGGGCCAGATCGAAGCAGTTGAGCGTGCGCTGGAAGCCGAAACGGGCTGCGCCGACGTGCTCCAGCTCATCGCCTCGGTGCGAGGCGCGATGAACGGCCTGATGGCTGAGGTCATGGAAGACCACATTCGATTGCACGTCGTCGACCCCGCACGCGAAGCCGATTGCGAACGCGCGAAGGGCGCGGAAGAGCTGATCGACGTCGTGCGCACATACTTGAAATGAGAGGATGACGAGCATGGCCGATCTAGCGAGCCGCGATAGCACGAGCTTGGTCGAACAGGCCGAAGCGCGCACCACCGCGCCGGCGGCGTTAAACGAAGCTCCGCGCGCGCACGGTAGCCATGACCATCATGGCCAGGGGCATGGCGTCCACGATCATGAAGACGGGCACGGCCACGAACATCCGTTCGAGTGGCAGGAGGCCGTTCGTATCGGGTTTGTCGCGCTTGCCGCGGGGCTCGTCTGGTTCCGCGTTTGGGAGCCATTTGCCGCCATCAGCGTGATCGGCGTGGCGGGCCTTCTTATCGGCGGTTGGCCGATCGTGAAGGAAGCTTTCGAGAACATCCTTCAGCGCCGCATGACGATGGAGCTGTCGATGACGATAGCGATCGTCGCGGCTGCGGCGATCGGCCAGTTCTTCACGGCACTTGTCATTACACTGTTCGTGCTCGTCGCCGAGGTATTGGAGGGTTTGACGGTCGGGCGCGGTCGTAAGGCGATCCGCGACCTATTGGAGTTTCTGCCAAGCGAGGTTTCAGTGCGCCGCACGGGCTCTATCCGTACCATTTCCGCCAATGAACTGAGCATCGGCGACGCTATCCTTGTCGCGCCCGGCGGGCGCATTCCCGTGGACGGCGCAGTGCTGACCGGACATTCCTTCGTCGACGAGTCCCGAATCACCGGCGAGTCCATGCCGGTCGAAAAGGTCGAGGGCAGGTCCGTTTTCGCTGGCTCGATCAACCAGTCGGGCGCACTTGAAGTGCGGGCCGAACGCATTGGGCGGGACACGAGCTACGGCAAGATCATCGAAGCGGTTGAGCGTGCCGAGCGTTCGCGCGCGCCGGTTCAGCGGCTCGCCGATCAGATGGCAGGCTATCTCGTCTATTTCGCAATCGGCGCGGCGGTTTTGACCTACCTGATTACGCAGAATATCACATCGACAATCTCCGTTATTATCGTCGCGGGCGCCTGTGGCATCGCAGCTGGAACCCCGCTCGCGATTCTTGGCGGTATCGGCCGTTCTGCGCGTCTTGGCGCGATCATCAAAGGCGGTGTCCATCTGGAAACGCTGGGCAAGGTGGATACCGTGGTGCTCGACAAGACGGGCACACTAACTTTTGGCCGACCCGAAGTGCAGGCGATCATGCCCGTTGCTGACGTTTCCGTTGAAAAAGTTCTGGATTCGGCAGCGGCGGCGGAATTGCGTTCCGAGCACCCGCTCGGAAAGGCGATCGTCGCCTACGCTCAGAGCAAAGGTCGCAGCATCGTGGAGCCCGAGCATTTCGCCTACACGCCGGGGCGAGGCATTATCGCACAGATCGGCGGTTCGACGGTGCTGGTCGGCAATCTGCGCTGGATGAAGGAAAAGAAGGTCGCTTTCCCTGAGTCCCTTAGCGGCGGGGCAGAAGCCGCGTCGGAGGTCTATGTCGCGCGCGATGGCACGCTGCTCGGCGCAGTGGCCGTTGCGGACACGGTTCGGCCTGAAGCCAAGCGGGCGATCGAAGCACTAAGTGCATTGAATGTTCG
>ERZ778022.3177-NODE-3177-length-15817-cov-4.224274_pt1 | contig 15817 bp, 15 predicted proteins | sample MGYA00375752_ERZ778022 | MGnify/ENA primary metagenome ERZ778022 (study PRJEB29350, sample SAMN05389826) | bioreactor metagenome | isolation source: Thiocyanate bioreactor | place: South Africa: University of Cape Town | collected 2014-04-04 ... | reverse complement strand
CATGGCGTGCGACTGAGCTACCTCGCGGTAGGCTAATGCTGCTAGCAGACTCTGGCCCTCAACGCGCCGACAAGAATCGAAAGGAAGCGCTGGTGGACCGTGAAGCTCTGGCAGTCCAACTCGCGGAAGGGGACCTTCTTCATATACCAACACGCAGCGTGTACTTCGATCGCACACCGGAGGACAGCGGAGAGGAACTGCAGATGCGATGGCACCGGCGCTATTTGGACCTGGCCTGAACCCCCCCCGGTTCTCGCTGCCGCCTCCACGACGCAAGCGTGACCTTCGGTCATTGCAGCCTTCATCCCATCTGGCGAGCATCGTGGCAGAGACGGACGAGACCCATCCTGAGTTCGTTCGGCGATGCGGTCTTGGAGGGACCGATGAGGTCACGCAGCTGTCGGTGCGACGGGGTCAGGCGCGCACTCGGAAGTGCGCGCGGGCACGCTGCGGTCGCAACTTGACGCCAAAAGCGTGGCTCGACCGAGGGAGCGTGAGTCCGCGCCAGCAGCCGCGTGCGAAGCCGGTTGCGGACACTGCGGAGGCTCGTATCAGGCGACCGCAGCTACTGGTGGTGGCGCGCAGAGGAAGACGAAGGCGCGTACGCGATACGTGCCGTACGGAAAGACGACGTCGCGCTCGCCACGCATGGCGCGCAGAACCGCGGCGCGGCGTTCGGCACGGAATGCGATGAGTGCATCGAGCTCCCGAAGCCGTCGCGCCTTGCCGAGGCAGGCGAGATGGGGCCGGAGTCCGCGACGAGGTTCGACGGTCTTTGGAGTATCCGTCGGCTCCGCGCGGAGGATCGCCTTTCGCCCGAGCACGCGACGCCCAGCGGCTACTCGCTCTTCGCGAGCCCGCGCCTCTTCGCGCAGTACAGCGTCCTGGACCTTGGCGCTCCACTCCGCGTCCGAGAGGTCTTCGAAGCCGTCGGGACATTCGAGGCGAATCGTGACCTCATCGGGCATCTTACCGTCGGGCCGGAAGAAGCCGCGCGGACGCTTCACGGTCTTCGAGCGTCCGGAAAGATGGAGGCCGAGCGAGCATGCGCCCGGCCAATCCGCGACGCGCTCCGCGAGATGCTCAGCGAAAGGACTGGCCGGCAGGTAGACGAGCTTGGCGAATCGGTCGGCGGGCTCGACGAGGTAGATGGCGTTCGGTCGTCGGAGGCGACATGGCGTACGACGGCGCAACGCCCGCCGGGGATCGTCTTCTCGACAACGCCGGCGTCGTTCGGCGGAACCTTGCGCTTCGTCGAAGCGCAAAGGTCGAAGCGAGGCTCCTCCACCCCTGAAGGACACGGCGGGCAAGGGATACTGAATGTGGCGCTCGTGCTTCGGGAGAGGCCGTTCTGGATGCGCCACTCCTTGAACCTGCGAATCGAGCACCGATGCGCTTCGGGTCGCCTCGGTGCTCGAGGGCGGCCACCCGGGGTTGGCTAAAGTCGACCACTCGAAGGTCGCGGGACTCAGGCGAGCGAGCTCGACTCGCCGTCGATGCGCGAAGACGCTCGTACGTCGTGCTCCAGTCCTCCCACGCGGGCGATCTGCGGAACTCCGACGGAGTCTGTCCGAAGACCTGCTTGAATGCGCGACTGAAGGCCTCGTGACTGTCGTAGCCGCTGGCGAGGGCGATCGCGAGAACGGAGTCGTGCTGGTAGAACGCCAGGCGGAACGATGCCCGCCGAAACCGGAGCAGTCGCACGTATTCGTGCATGCTGACGCCGAAGGTCGCCGAGAACTGCCGGTGAAAGTGATACTTCGAGACGCCGGCCATTGCGCCGAGGCGCTCGAGGGAAAGACCGCCGTCGAGATGTTGGTCGATGTGCTCGAAGACCCGGCGGAAGCGGTGGGCGTAGGCCTCCATCGTCATCGTCGAAGCGTTCGATCGAGGAAGGCGCAAACATCCGTTCCGAGCCTCTCGTGGAAGCCGGCACGGTCGAAGTCCGGCGGATCGTGCCAGCCGGCAGACGGAGGGAGCGTGCTCAGAAACGAGAGGTGACCGGCGTGCTCGACGCGCCGGTGGTCCACCTTCAGCCTGTCCGGAACCCGGCATCTGTCGCATGAGGGGGGGCACGTTCTCGCGCATTCTCCAATGCGTGCGAACGGATATCGCGTCTCGAGACTTGGCAGAAACCACCAGTTCGCTAGCCAGGATTTCAGACCAAACAGGCTTTTGAAAGCGTGAATTTACTCCCCGTCGGTTTCATAGTTCGTTCGGCTGCAGCCTGCCCAATGGCGCGGTCAACAGGACGCAGGAGATTCTGCGGAAAGCTAGAGTCGCGTTGATTGACCTTGGTTCTATCCTCTTCGCGTCGGCAATTGGGGCACTACGGAACGCTATGCAGTATCTTGCAAAATCATCTCGCTTGCCTTTTCACCAATCATGATACAGGGCACGTTCGTATTGCAGCTCGTAATGGTCGGCATAATTGACGCGTCGACCACCCGCAACCCATCCATACCATGAACGCGCAGGCGGTCATCGACGACTGCCGATGCATCACTTCCCATTTTGCAGGTTCCCACCGGATGGTAGATGCTGTCGCTCTTCGCTCTGATGTAGTCATCCAGATCCGAATCAGAAGTCATGTCCTTGCCTGGGGAATATTCCTCGCCTCGAATATCATCGAACGCGCGCTGCGAGACAATGTCTCGGAACAGGCGTAGCGCATCCCGCAATGTGCGCATGTCTGCAGGAGCAGACAGATAATTTGGGTCAACACGCGGCAAATCGATTGGATCTGAGGACTTTGCCAGCACCGACCCGCGGCTTTCTGGACGAGACTTGTTGATCAGTCCCATGAAGCCTTCGACCGGCACAATCTTGCGCCCGTGATCGTTGTACATGATGTTGAGCAGGTGGAACTGCACGTCTGGCGAGGGTATATCTGGACGTGTTCGGAGAAAGCTCATCACCTCGACTCCCGGCGCGGCAGCTACACCATCGCCCGTCAGAAAATACTGCAACGCGCACAGCATCTGACGGTGACGGCGCAAATACTTCAGCTTGGAGCAAGCCTCCTTCAGACGGAACTGGACCGGTATCGCAACATGATCCTGCAAATTGCGTCCCACCCCGGGCAAATCAAGTCGCGCGTTGATGCCGCTCTGCTTGAGATGCCGCTGATCCCCAATACCCGACAGCTGCAAAATATGCGGAGAATTGAATGCGCCGCCGCAAAGCAACACTTCTTGGTCGGCATACACGTGGCACAGACGCCCTCGCCTCAGGTATTCCACACCGACCGCACGATTTCTCTCGATGATGATGCGGGTGACCCGCGCCTTCACGATGATGCGCAGGTTCTTTCGATGCTTGACTGGCGTGACATAACCTCGTGAAACACTCGACCTAATGCCATGACCTATCGCCGCATCACAAGGCCCAGTCCCTTCTTGATTACCCGAGTTCAGGTCTTCATTGTAAGCATAGCCAGCTTCGCTGCTGGCTCGCAGCCAAGCCTGAGAAATGGGATTGTCGAGACCGGCGCGCGACGTTCTGATTGGCCCGTCGCGACCATGCCCAAACGCTTCGCCCCCATGCCAGCACTCCGCCTTGACAAAATAGGGGAGCACGCTTTCATAATCCCAGCCCGCGTTACCCAACTGAGCCCAGTGATCATAATCCTGCCGATGGCCTCTCATATGAATCATGGCGTTTATCACCGAGCAACCTCCCACGCTGCGGCCGCGTGGGAGGAACATTCTCCTGTTATCTGCGTGCTGCTGGGGTTCGGTGTGATATCCCCAGTCCAGCTTTCCCGACTGCATCAGATGAAAGTATCCTGCGGGCATATGGATGAGCGGGCTTTTGTCCCAACCACCAGCCTCCAGCACGACGACTTCGACATCGGGATTTTCAGAAAGGCGATTGGCTAGTACGCATCCGGCCGAGCCGGCACCAACGATGACGAATGTGGCCACTGTCTGATCTCGCTATGGTGTAGTACGACGCAACTCGTTCGGTAGGCTCGTCTAGCGACGGCGAAACAAGGGTTGAAGCTTGTCCATGTATATCAAGAACCGTGGCGCAGAGTCGCTTTCAGACGCTATTCGCCATTGGTAAGGATCGTCGATCGCAATCCATTGCTACTCATCTGCTTCGGTGGAGTTGACGTTCCGGAACGCCATCAATAGTACCTGTAACCCCATGCACGAATTCATTCTCGACCAAAGCCTCCTTGGTCACGGAGCGATATCGACAGTGGGTGGAAAATCAAGCGAAGCAGTGATAACCATCTCATGCTCGAGCCGCACCTGCGCCGCCTCGAACAGGCACTTCCAGAGCCCCGGGATGGCCGCAGCAGGCATTCGCCCACAGGCCAGCAGAATGATATTTCTCCTTGCTGCGCCTGTGTATCAACATCTCGCCAGCGGAATTGAGAACGAATACGGAAAGGGCGCGGCGCAGATCGCCGTCAACATGAACAGCAAGTTTGCCTTCTGTCCATGGATGCGATCCTCTTCGTCCACCAACGCCAGAAGGGGCTCGCGCTGAACTTGCCTTTCATTAATGCGCCACTCTCCAGATACGGTCCTATCGAACTGCCAAGTGCTTGAAGCCAGTTCCGCCTAGGCGAACAACAGCAGCCCCACCCAGACAAGGAAAATACAGACCAAACCTGCGAGCAGCACCGCGCCGCTCACGGCAATGCAGCCCAGCATCTTCATGGCGGGAGGCACCGGCACCGAGCGGATTGCAGCGGAAAGCCGCTGATCGTCCTGGTCATCCGAGCGGGCAGTCCACTGATTCACTCCTCCAGTTCCAAAAATCATCCGGAACCGTAATCCAAGGCTTCTGCCCTGCAAGACCGGCTGGCCTATCCAACTTGCAATCTCATCGTTATAGGCAATCGGACTTCGCTGAATGGTATGCCGCGGCGATTCGGCATACTGCTTGAGATTGCGCTCCTTGTCCTGTTCAATCCTGCTTTTCATGGAACGCACTGGCGGCAGCGCTACCTTGCTCTTGATGAGCTCGATGAGCCAGCGCGCCTGCATCTCGGACATCGAAAGAAGGCCCCCGGACTCTGGCTGCACCAGCCCTATAAACGACAGGCTGGAACCGATCTCCGGAACGAACATGTTCATGTAAAGATTCACATCATTGACATGGCCCCCAAAGACTGCCGAGCGAATCTCCTCTGGAAGAAATGGGAAAGAGATTTGATATCCAGTGCAGAGAATGATTGTGTCGGCTTTGTGCGAACATTCGTCGCCGAATATCACCCTGTCGCCAACAATCCGCTGAATTTCTCCCTTTGCCTCTATCTGCCTGTTCTGAAGCAGATGAATGAAGCGTGTTCCCAGCGTCGGATGAGAGCGAAGGGCTCTGTGCTTTGGCTTCAAGCCAAATTTATCCGGATGCCCGACAGTGAGAAGGATTGCTTTTTCATAAGCAGCAGAAACCCACTGCCACGGAAGCCATTTGATTAGCCTGGGCGCATAGAGATCGGCAGGATAACCAAACACATGGTTCGAGAGTACCCATGCTCCGGAGCGAGCACTGACCGTGACGGACCGAGCTCTTTCAGCTACATCGCAGGCGACATCCACTCCACTATTTCCCAAACCGACGACGACGACGTCCTTATCGTCGACGTCGCAGAAGCGATTGCCTTTGTACTGAGCGCTGTGGAGTACTGTCCCGTTAAAATCATTCAGCCCGGGAATGTCCGGGTAAAGTGGCACAGAATGATGTCCTGATGCAATTGAGACGAAGCGGGTAGACCAGGAATCAGCCGTATGGCCATCCGTGGTCCGCGTCGACACGACCCACCGATCCTGCGCCGATTGCTCTAACCCGATGACTTGGGTGCCAAAACGTATATGCTCGAGGATCCCATGGTGCTGGACATAGTCACTTATGTACTTGTGCATTTCCCTGTTATCGGGAAAGTCCGGCGCTCCGTCCGGAAAAGGGAACCCCGCGAAAGCATAGTTATGCTTGCTGACGTTGATCCGGGTCGAATACATGACGCCGCCGGGCTTGTCCGGATCGAAAGCCCAGATGCCCCCAACTCGGAATGTCTGCTCGAGCACCAACACTGAAAGCCCGGCCGAAAGCGCATGCTTTGCAACGGCAAGACCGCTTATTCCTGCTCCTATGACGATCAGGTCATATTGTCGACGAGCACTGTCGCAATGAGTAGGCATTCAGTAATGTCTCATTAGAATGATGTCGGACAGCTCGCGCACGATGTTCATGCCTATGCTGTCTGGGAAGTTCTGCTGCAATCGGGAGAACGCCTCCTGCAGACTGTCATGCGCTTGATCGCGACAACGCTGTGGCACACCCATTTCGACAATCTCCTGTGCCACTTGAAGCGCCACGGGCCCGTTGTTCTTTGCTCGTCTGATGTCTCTTATCAAGCGAGCTCGTTGTTCGCCAGATACCGAGTTCAGCGCCGAGATGACAGGAAGCGTCGTCTTCCCCCTACGCAGATCATCCCCTCGTTTGGGATCGTCGTCTCGAAGCCCAACCAGATCCAGAGCATCATCCACCGTCTGAAACGCAGACCCGAGGCACTGGAAGAAGCTACCCAGCGCCGCAACCTGTTGTGCAGTGCCTCGACCGATGATACCGCCAATCCTCGCATACGTCCGAAATGGCATTCCGGACTTAAGAAGGTCGCAATAATGAATCTTGGCGCTGATCGAGCGTAGCTCGTCGGCGGTGGGCTCATCTGTCAACGTATCGATGTCGAGCTGATGATCGATTCCCTGGCCGATGTGCGCGACTCGTATAAGGTCTATATATTCCCCATACACAGCCGCCTTCTGCTCGACCGTCAAACCCGATCGCTCGATAATCTGCTGCACGATGAAATAGGCCAGGCTTCCGGAGTTGATTGCGGTGGCCACACCGTGAATCTCATGACAGGCAGCCCCCCCGCGCCGTATAGGAGAGCCATCCTGCACATCGTCAATAATCAAGGCTCCGGTGTGAAGGAGTTCCCCAAAGACCAGCCAATCGCTGCACGCGTCGAATGGCGTGCCAACCAGCTCTGAGCAAAGCGCCACAGTCACGCCCCTCCAGAGCTGACCACCACGCTCGATGATGTCTCTTAACGGGCTCAGCACCGGTGGCAGGCACTGGGCAGGAAACGCATCAATGCAAAGGTCGTCGTACTCCCGACATCCGAAAAGTGCTTGAACGTCTGGCAAGTCCGTGCCATTGGGCAAAATTCGCTCGATCGCGCGATGTGCATAGCCATTGACCCGCTCAAGAAAAGCGTCGACGGGTACCAGTGCTTTCCTGGTACAGATAAAGAGCCCAATTTCGTCAACAGACTTGCTGTCGACCTCCCCCTGGATCTCGCATAGACCTAGCCACCTTGGACAGCCTTCGTACAAGACGACGGACTCGGACATGGGCACGATGGCGCTTATCGTCAGACTTGCCGACGGCGCGTCTACGGTGAGCTTTGTCGGGTAGCTTTCAAAGGTAAGGCCACTGGTCCAGTGCTCCACAGCCTGCACATTGAGCGGCTGATCCGTATCTTGCCAACGGCCACAAGAAGGAATCAGCACACCGTGTTGTGCTGCTATCACGGGTGGCCCCGGATATTCGTCGGAGCACGTCCACGTCTTGACAGTCAATAGCGTGTCAGATGCCGTGCCAGTACTGATGTAGCCACCCGTTGACAAGCCCGATGATGAACGAAGATCGAACTTGAGCGTATCCAACCGGCCCGCTATCGCCAACCCTGACGGATTTGATCGGAGCACCAATTGCACGTCGGCTCCGGCGGCAATCGAGCAGATCAATAGATCGGGCTCGTCAGGATCGCTTTCAATAGCGACCTGGCCTCCCCAATGAACTCGTCCGCCGAATGGATTGTCCCCCGGGACGCCAGGTAAACAAAACAGCTCGTATCTGGCCGAGCCGATCGCCTCGACAATCTGCACATAGCAGCCTCGCTCGCCCGAGAGGTTTCGAATCAGCTCTATGTAAAACAGCCATCGTCGAGACGAAAGGGTGCGCGCATCCAATATGAGTCGAAACGTACTGGACCATTCACAGCTGTCATTGAAAGAAAGTAGTGAAGCCTGGCGGTGATTCTCAGCAGGACAAGGCACGGCATCGCTCCCGCATGTGCGGCATACGAGGTTATCGAAGAGGCGCGCAATCTTTTATCTCTGGTAACGGTCAAAGAACTTCCGTACCGTGCCAAAAGCATCGACGGCCTCTGGCAAGGCAGCAGCAAGCCACCATCCATGGCACAGGCCTTCCCAGACATGGAGTTCTGCTGGTACGCCAGCCGCCAATAGTGCTCTGTGAGAACACAGTACTGTACTCAGCGTTTCATCTCGCCCTCCGCCCAAGAATACCGTGGGCGGGAACTGCGCAAGTATCTCAGGCGAGAACAGCGGTGCGACCGAGGGCGAGCATGGATCCACATCCCCAAGAAAAACCGTCAGATCGGTCGCAAGCGGCGTGGGCGTCGCGCCGCCATAGAAAACATAGCCCTCCAACGCCGCGGCGTAATGTCCCGTATCGCCGCGCGAGCCTGAGGGGGAAAGAACCTGCGACAGGCCTGCGCTAAAGAGCGCCAAGGCAGCTGGCCGCGGAATATCCTCGCTGATCATGCGAGTCACCGCCATCTGCATGAGTTGACCACCCGCTGACGTTCCCACCAGGGCGATCGATTCTGGCTTCTGTTGCTTGAGCAGCGCTTGATACACCGCCAGAATTTGATTGATCTGTGTGGGGAATTTGCTTTCCGGTGCCAACGAGTAGTCGATGGATATCACCTTGATATTAGCCACGGATGACAGACCGATGGCTTCGGATATGGCGCCCTGCCCGTTGCAAAAGGCACCCGCATGCGCAAACAGGACAATGCGGGAAGTTCCAGCGGCTGCGGCCGCATCGCCCGACGGTGAAATCACGTCGACGTTGACTCCCGCAATGACATCCCGTTGGATTGCCACGGGAAAGACCCCTCTTGCCTGAGCCACCAGAAGATCCCAGACGCCTTTCCAACGATTACGAGCGTCATCCCAGGTTTCGTCTTCGTTGCGCACGAGATTGCCTGGGGCCATGTGCAGAAAGGAGGCATAGAACTGTTGTGCGTAAGGCGAGAGTGCTTCCGACATGGGAACAGTGATCGAAGGCAGCGTGACTGCTCCGCTCAGATTAACATCCATAGGCACGGCGTTCTCCTTGTGCTTCGCTTAGGTTGGCGGAATCAATCAGGGTTCTTGCGAGAGCGACGCTGTCGTCTGACGTCAAGAGCGCTCAGTGCGCCTCACGTTCATGAGGTGTCCTATACCCGGCATGCGCAGGCCATCGTCCCGGCTCTGGAGATATCGAGTCTGCATTTCTTCCGGAGAAAGATCGGCGATGACTTCGAATCCCATGTCCTTGATTTGATCTGCAAACGGAGTGGGATCAAACCCCGGGCGCAGCGTTTCGCCGCGCTGCGCTCCTGCTTGTCGTACGACATCCAGGATTGGGCGGTCTTCTGCATAAACGAATGGAGCGGCAACGGGGTACTCAAAGACTATCTCGCTATCGGACACCGAGGCCGCAATGGCGCGAAGCGTCGAAAAGACGGCGTCATCGGTCAGATACCAGACCACGCCTAACCAAGTGAAGAAGGTGGGCTTGCGGATATCAAAACCGTGCAACGCCAACTTTTCAAAGAGTGCCTCGCGCTCGAAATTGACCGGTACAAACGTGACCTGGCTTTCCAGCTCGGGCGCCTGAGACCGAACAAGCGAACGCTTCCACTCCTGCATCGCGGGCAGGTCGACTTCGAAGACGTGAACCCCCCGCTTTTGAAGCCCCAAGCGATAAGCCGATGAATCCAGGCCTGCGCCAAGGACGACATACTGAGTCACCCCGCGAGCGACCGCCTGCATCAAACGATCTTCGGCAATTCTGCTTCTTACGACAATGCCCGAGCGGATTGCTCTCAGCAAGCCAGCGGCAGCGGAATCCGAATACGGTGAGAGCAACCCCTTGCGAATATTTCCTAACGCTTGATCAAGAGCCTCATTCGACGCAAGGCCACAAAAGCCAAGCGCAAATTCATCGTGGAGAAGTTTCGGAGCATCATCCTGAAGAGTATGGACGGCTCGCATCATGGCGGCAAAGTCTGCGGTCAGACTACGTACGGCTTGCTTCAACGTTCTCTCCAAACGGTGGTTAGAAAAACACGAGCCGATAGAGACATCTGCGATGTCATCTGTAAGGAAAGATTGAATGATTGTGTCGCATAAGTTCTAAGTTTTTTCGTTAACAGTAGTGGTCTGCACGCCTGGTGCGGGCACGTCTTCTGCCTCGTAGCCCGTGTCATGCGAGGTGAGAGTGGTGTCCGACGGAAGGACGACGGTGTGGATTTGTTGATCGGACGGGCCGATGGCACGCGCCTGTAGACCGGGCCGCTGAGGTCACAATCTTCACGGAAAGTGTATTATCACGGTCGGGATGGTTGGGCAAGTGTTCGCCGTGACAGTTCTGGGGGCCATAATGGCGGTGAGCCTCCCGCGCTTCCGTGGACACTCCGCGTAGCGCGAATATGCGCGAGGAGTGTTCAGCGCCTGCAGATGGAGCGCGAAATTCTAAAAACGGCGGCCACCTTTTTCGTAAGCGTACGGCCACCACCGTCGTGACGTCGTAGCGATCCTCCAGGATGGTTCTGCGCCAGGCGATTCCGATGGCGCGCGGAAAGTGGTCGGAGGTCGAAGCTCGCGGTGTACTCGAGGCTTGGCGCAGGAGCGGGCTTCCGCTGGAACGATTCGCGAGGCAGCGAGGGTTCGTCCCGCAGCGCCTTCAGTGGTGGAAGCGCAAGCTGGCAGCCGCCGAGATGAGCAACGCACTGAGCCCGGCGACGGAGCTTTCGCCGGTGCGCATTACGTCGGAGCCGCGCCGGGGCGAGCCGGTGACCGTGTTGCTTCGCACGGGCCACATGCTCAAGGTCGCCCATGGCTTCGATGAAGAGGCCTTCGCACGCGTCGTCGCTCTGCTCGAGGGGACCTGATGCTCGGACTGCCGCCGAGCGTCCGCATCTACTTCGCCGCGGAGCCCACCGACATGCGCAAGGGCATCGACGGCCTGAGAGCGAGCGTCGAAGCGACGCTGCGCCGAGATCCCTACGAGGGCCATCTCTTCGTGTTCGTCGGCAAGGCGAAGGACAAGGTGAAGATCCTCTTCTGGGACCGGTCCGGCTTCGTGCTGTACCTCAAGCGTCTCGAGAAGGGCCGCTTCCAGCTGCCCGTCGTCGACCAGCGCCGCAAGCATGTCGAGATGGAGCCCGCCCAGCTCGCGATGCTCCTCGACGGAATCGATCTCAACGCCCGCCGCCTCGCTCGATGGACTCCAGATCAGGAAGAGGGGATCGACACAGATCGCCGACTGTGATCAAAGCTGGTCGATGGTCGTGCCGCCCGTGGACCATGACTGCTCGCTGCAGAAGGTCGTCGACGATCTGGCCGACCGGCTCGCGAAGCTCGAGCACGAGAACGCGCAGCTAAAGAAATCGCTGTTCGGCGCGCTCTGCCGCGGGGTCGCGCGGCTTCGGTTCGACGGATGCGCGGAGACGCGGCTCGTCGCTTGGTGGTCTTGTTGGGACTTTCTGCGCAGGCTGCGCAAGGTGGATGCGCGGGCTGCGCATGTTCGGCAACCGGTGGTGCACACGGGTCGAAAGCCCCACGCCGCGCTGGACCTCGTGGTAGCCAGTGGCGACATTGGCGGCGGTGATGTTGCTTCGAACCCGTCACGCAGTCGTGTGCGCCGTGCTGGGCTCGCTCATCGTGCCCACCTCCGCACGTGCCGAAGCAAACACCGAGCGACCGATCGCTGTCGCGCTCGAATACGACGTCCCCGACGCGTGCCCTTCGGTCGAGACGTTTCGCCAGCAGATCGAAGCGCGAGGCTCGGAGCGTGCTCTCTTCCTCAAGTCGGCAGACGGGGACGCCACACAAGGCAGGCTTCGCGTTCGCGTTCTCGTGACGGCGGAGCGCTACGGGCGCGCCCGCGCTCAGCTCACGATCGTGAGCTCTCGTGGCGATACGAGCGAGCGCGCCTTCGACGCGGCCACATGCGAAGAGGTCGTCGACGCGAGTGCCCTCCTCGTCGCGATCGCGATGGAGGCGGAGCGCGGGACGAGCGAACCGAAGGCGCCCCCTCGCGCAGCACTCCCCGCGTCGAGCAAGCCATCGCCCCTGTCGTTCCTCGTTTACGCTGGCGCAGGCGTCGGTGCAGGCCTTGGCCCGAGCTTCGGTCCCGCGCTCGAAGGTGGCGTCGGGCTCCGCTCGCGTCATGCCTGGGGCTCCGAGGCTCGGCTCGAAGCCAGGCATGTCAGGCTCGGCACCACCGAGGTCCAGGGCGGCACGGCGCGCTTCGACCTCGTTGCTGGCGCAGTCGAAGGATGCCCGGTTGCGTTTCGTGCATACGGCCTGCGGCTCTCGCCGTGTGCTGCAATCGCGGTTGGGCGGCTCTCAGCGATCGCGTCGGGGTTCGCCAATGCGCGCGAACGCGCGGTCCTCTATTTCGGAGCCGAGATCGGTGGAAGGCTGACGGTCGAGCTGGGACCGGCCTTCTTGGGGATGGAGGCATGGGGCACGCTGCCGTTGACCCGAGAGACGTTCATCTTCGGGACGGCCGGTACAGCGCATCGTCTTGCTTCGCTCGGCATTTCGAGCTCCGCGAGCCTCGGCCTGCATTTCAGGTGATCAATTTGGACGCCGCCGTACATCGGTCAGTGGCGCCTCGTCATGGCCACCGCCTTAGCCTCGACCGTTGCGGCTACTCCGCTCACGCGGGAGCACGCTGATTCCTGTCCACCGCCGACCGACCGGAGCGTGGTGGAGTCGCGGATGCGCGCGTCCGTGCTTGCCCACCACACCTTCGTTTGGCGCTGCCTTCGACGGCTCGGTGTTCCGGAGGCGGGCGCGGACGACGCGGCGCAACAGGTGTTTCTCGTTCTCTCCACGCGTCTTCACGAGGTTCCGACCGAGAGCGAGAAAAAGTTCCTCTTCGCCACGGCCGTTCGCGTCGCGGCGAACGCGCGCCGAGTTCGCGCGAGGGTTCGGGAGGAGGTCTGGCAGGACGATCCGCCCGAAGTCGCGTCGGACGAGCTCGATCCGGAACAGTCGCTGTCTGTCGCCCGCCAGCGCGCGCTCCTCGAAGAGGTCCTCGCGGCGCTGCCGATCGAGATCCGCACCGTCTTCGTCCTGACGGAGTTCGAGAAGATGAGTGCCTCCGAGGTGGCTGCACTCGTCGACGTGCCGATCGGGACGGTGGCCTCGCGGCTCCGCCGCGGACGAACGCTCGTGGAACAACAGATTCGACGTGTTCAGGCTCGTCTCGTCGCGCCGCCTCGCGCACGAAGCGACCGCGGAGAGCAGTCATGACCGACTTTCGCGATGGCCTCTCCGACTTTGGGCGTGGCCTCTTCGAGGCCGCTGACGAGGACCGCCCGGCGCCGCAGGCGCGCGACGCGCTCCTCGCTACAGTCCTCGGCTCGGCTGCGGTGACGACCTCGGTCACCGCCGCGACGGTCTCGGCCGCCGTGAAGGGCGGGCTCGCCGCACATGCAAGTGCGGGGACTGGGCTCGCGACGAAGGGGGCCACGCTCTTCGGAGCGAAGTTCCTCGTCGCGAGTGCGCTCGCCGTGACGACCACCGCGGTGGTGGTGAAGGAGTTGCGCACGATCGACGAACCTCCGCCTGCGATCGTCTCCACGGTTTCATCCAGTAGCCGGACGCTGCCGCAGGCACCTTCGCGAGCACCGGCGATCGTCGAGACCGTGGCTCCTTCGCCGGAAGAGTTGCCTTCGTCGGGTGCCAGCGCGGAAGAGGCGCTGCCACCGCGGGTCGAACCCGTGCCGTTCGCTCCCGCTCCGCTTCCGCCTCCCGCTCCCGTGAAAGCCTACGTCGTGCCGGTGCCCGCCGGTCCGAACGACGTTGGGCGAGACGCGCGCGACCCGCTCGAAGACCGAGCTCTCGCGACCAAGGGCGTCACGGCCGAAGATGAGCTTCCGTCGAGCCTTCGACCTGCACCGGCGTCCGCGGACGAGGCAGTGCCTCCTCCAACTGCGTCGTCTCTTGGAGCGCAGATCGCGCTCATCGACGCCGCGCGCGCCGATATGCGCTCGGGAGATGCACGCGGCGCGTTGGCGAAGGTTCGAGCGTTCGAGCTTCGCTACGGAACTGCGGCCTCCCTTGCTCCGGAGGCGATGCTCGTGCGTGTGCAGGCCCATCTGGCAATGGGGAATCGTGGGCTCGCCGAGGCGACGGCCGATGCGTTGCTCCGCGCGCATCCGTCGAGCTCCGCTGCGCGTCGTGCGACGAATCTCGTCGGCAATCATGATTGAGCGATCGGTTCGAGCGGTGTCCGTACATCGATACGAAGACGCCTCGCCGAGGAGTATGAGAATGAAATCGATTCGAGTGGTGCCTTTCGTATTCGCTTTGCTCGTGGGCTGTTCATCCGCGCCCGTCGATCTCGGTGATCCGGGACGAAGCCGGTCGCCGCAGCAGCAGGAGCGAGATCAGCCAGTTGGTGACCGCAACGGAGCCGAGGGTGGCGACACCCCGCTCGAGGGGCCAAGCACCGAAACCCCTGCGCAGTCCGGCGAGCCGGAGCTCGTACTCGACGCCACGTCTCTTGGTGGCCTGGCAGCGATCCGCGACTTCGATCTTTCCGCGGGCACGCTCTACTACAGCGCGCTGCAGAATGACCGCGTCTCTCTCTTTCGCTACGACATCGCAAGCAAGGCAAACGCCGCCATCGGGGGCGAGCAGGCCGGTGAGCCCTTCGCTTCGGATTTGAGCGGCGTCTTCTACTTCGGAGTGAGGCCGGACTCCTCCGAGAGGGCGATTCTCGGAATGCCAAAGACCAGCGCGGCTCCCGGATGGCTTTCGATCGTTCCGACCTTCGCCACCGCCGTCGCTGTCGATGCTCAGTACGTCTACTGGGTCGAGCGCGGTGAGCTCACTACCAACTTCCGCGTTGCGCGCCGCGAAGCGTTTGCGAGCTCGCCGGTGCCGACGTCTTCGTACGGTCCGGCCATCCGGTTGGGGCCCGACTTCTTCCGCCATCTCGTCGTTGATCAGGGCGTTGCCTATGCCGCAAGCGACCATGGCATGCTCGTCAAGTATGACATCGAGCTTGCGACGACGATGCTCGCGGAGCAGGGCCCGAAGAACGGGTTCGTGGTGAGCGGGACGAACCTCTACTGGATTGACGGCACCGACCTGAAGAGCCTTCCCAAGAACGCCGCCGCGGCCACCCCGCCTTCCACCATCGCCTCTCTGCCGGCGGACGCGAGCAACGTCATCGGCGGCATCGGTCCGAAGGGCGTCTATGTTCTGTCCGTAGCGAAGACGGGCAACGACGGGAGGGTGATTCGTGTCGACCCGGCGACGGCCGCTCAGAAGGAGCTCGCGACGGACCTTTCGGGGCTCGGGAGCGGCATCTTCCGCGAGAACGCGTTCTACTTCGTGACGAACCAGGGCGTCATGCGCCTCGCGGATCAGTAGCCGGCAGCATCGCTTCGCCTTGCCGCTGAGCGATCCCGTTCAGCCGGCAAGGCAGCGTGGTCGCTGCCCGCGCCCTCGTCGCGCGCGGAGGCCGATCGGACGCTCGTGGCCGAGCAGTCGGCACCAGCGTGCTGAGCCTCGGTCCGGGCGTCCAGATCGTGCTCGCGACCGCACCGGTCGACCTCCGGCGCGGGCACGACGGACTCGTTTCGCCGGTGCAGTCGCTGTGGAAGGCCGATCCCTACAGCGGCACGCTGTTCGTCTTCTTCGGTCGCCGCATGGCCCGCGTGAAGATCCTCTTCTTCAGCGCTGGCGGTTTC
>ERZ778022.3175-NODE-3175-length-15817-cov-4.438015_pt1 | contig 15817 bp, 17 predicted proteins | sample MGYA00375752_ERZ778022 | MGnify/ENA primary metagenome ERZ778022 (study PRJEB29350, sample SAMN05389826) | bioreactor metagenome | isolation source: Thiocyanate bioreactor | place: South Africa: University of Cape Town | collected 2014-04-04 ... | reverse complement strand
AGCTGCTCGGCGCGCACATGATCGGCGCGGAAGTGACCGAGCTGATCCAGGGCTACGTCGTCGGCAAGACGCTGGAGACCACCGAGGCCGAGCTGATCCAGACCGTCTTCCCGCACCCGACGCTGAGCGAGATGATGCACGAGTCGACGCTCGCCGCCTACGGCCGCGCGATCCACATCTAGGCATTGCGCCCCTGCCGGGGGGAGGGCTCAGCCTTCCGCCTGGCGGGCGATATGCTCGAACACCGCGACGTGCAGCGGCTCGACGAAGGAGCAGCCCACGGCCTTGCCCTCCTGCCAGACGATCCGGGCGGTCAGCATGGCGAGGCCGGGGATGCGGATGCGCAGCGGCAGGTCGGGCCGGCAATTGGGCAGCCAGGCCACGCGGAAGCCGGTCTGCGAGATGTCGTCGAGCCGGACCATCGCCCAGGGATCGCGCTCCTGACGCACCTCGCACATCAGCGCGACCTCGGCGCGGGCGCCCCAGCGCGTGCAGCCGTCCAGATACCGCGGGAATGATTCGTGCTTCACCGGCGTCCCTCCTGTCCCCGGCGGATAGCGGAATCGTCTTGCCAATAGGTTAGCCTGCGCGGAGTAGTATCCACGAGGGGTCCGGCTTGCTCATCGCAGGGAGGGTAATCGTGATCGCATTCCTGAAAGGGCTCATTCCGGGCGGCCTGCTGACCTGGGTCGTCTCGACGCTGATCGGCTCGAACGGCTCGACGGGCGGCATCCTGGCGATCCACCGCCTCGACGTGATGCACCACCATGTCTACTGGTCGTGGTCGCTGTTCGTCGCCGCGACCCTTCTCGCCGCGGTGATGTTCTACCTGACGGAATGAGCGCGGCAGACTAGAGGATCGTGCGAAACGCGGCGGCGGCGCGGCTCGGCCGGCGGGCGCGGTGCGACAGCATGGTGAAGTCGCGCGGCGGCATCTCCCATTGCAAGGGCCGGATCGGACCTGCCGCGACGCGCGTGGCGGCGGCCAGCTCGGAAACGGCGGTGATCAGCCGGCCGCCTTCGACGGCTTCGAGCGCCGCACCGTTCGAGGGCATCTCCAGCACTATCCGCAGCCGGTCGACCGCGACTCCGGACTGGGCCAGACCCGCCGCCGCGTGATCGCGCGTGCCCGATCCCGGTTCGCGCATCACCCATGCCGCGGCTTCGAGGTCCTCAGCGGTCAGCGCGCGGCCGACCAGCGGATGGTCGTGCCCCGCATAGAGCCCGATCCGGTCGCTGCCGACGACCCGCCAGGCGAGCAGATCATGCTCGACCGTGGCCTCGACGAAGCCGAAGTCCGCCTCGCCGCTCAGCACCCGCGCGGCGCTCTGCGCGCTGTTGCCGACGAGGAGCTTCAGCCGGACGTTCGGCACCTCGGCCACGAAGGCGGCCATGCGGCGCGGCAGCCAGTAGGTCGCGACCGTCTGGCTCGCGGCGATGCGGACCTCGCCCCGCAGCAGGCCGCCGAGGTCGTCCAGCACCCGGCCGGCGTCCCGCGCCCGCGCCAGCACGCCTTGCGCCTCGGGCAGGAACAGCCGCCCGGCCTCGGTCAGCTCGAGGCGGCGGCCGATCCGGTCGAACAGGTGGGTCGCGTGGCGCCGTTCGAGCGCGGCGACGGCGGCGCTGACGGCGGGCTGGGTCAGGTGCAGCCGCTCCGCCGCCCGCGTCATGCTCAGCGTTTCGGCGACCGTCACGAAGATGCGAAGCTGCTCCAGCGTCATTTCATAAGCTATATTTATCCTATGATAAAAATCAATCGATTGGATTTCTGATAGCCGGAAGCCGAACTGCGTTGCATGGCAGTTCCTCCGCTTCGTCCGCTCGTTCCCGGCCTGGCGCTCAGCGCCGGCGTAGCTCTCGCCGCCCTGGTGCTGGAGCGGATCGAGATCCGTGCCGCCGGCAAGGCCTGGCTCGAAGCCCTGGTCCTCGCCATCCTGCTCGGCGCCACCGTCCGCACGATCTGGCCCCCGCCGCAGCGCTTCGTGGACGGAATCGATTGCGCGGCCAAGTTTATACTGGAACTCGCCGTCGTGCTGATGGGGGCCGGGGTCAGCTTCCGCAGCATCGCCGCGGCCGGCCTGCCGCTGGTGCTGGCGATCGTCGGGACCGTGGCCGGCGCGATCGCCGCCAGCTTCCTGATCGGGCGGCTGCTCGGCCTGCCCGGCAAGATGGCCCTGCTGGTAGCCTGCGGCAATGCGATCTGCGGAAACTCGGCCATCGCCGCGGTCGCCCCGGTCATCGACGCCGACGGCGACGAGGTGGCGACCTCGATCGCCTTCACCGCCGTCCTCGGCATCGTCGTCGTGATCGCGCTGCCGATCCTGGCGAGCCGCCTGCACCTGACCCCGCAGGCCGGGGGAATCCTCGCCGGGCTGACCGTCTACGCCGTGCCCCAGGTCATGGCCGCGGCGGGGCCGATGGGCACGGCGGCGGTCCAGGTCGGCACCCTGGTCAAGCTCGTCCGCGTGCTGATGCTCGGCCCGGTCGTGGCCGGGCTCTCGCTGCTCACGGCGAAGCGCGCGGCAGCGACGGAGCAGGGCGCGGCCCGGCCCGCGCTCCCGCTCCTCGTGCCGCCGTTCATCCTCGCCTTCCTCGCCCTGGCCGGGATCAATTCCGCCGGCTTGCTACCCCCGGCACTCGGCGTTCCCGCGCGCGGCCTGAGCGAGCTGATGACCGTGCTGGCGATGGCCGGCCTGGGCCTCGGCGTCGACCTGCGCAGCGTCTCCGCCGCCGGCCCGCGCGTGGTCTTCGTGGTGACGGCGTCCCTGCTGGTCCTCGGCCTCATGGCCTTCGCGACGCTGCGGGCCATGAGGCTCGCATGAGGGAGAGAGCGAAAGCCGGTGGCGGACAGGGTGGGATTCGAACCCACGGTGAGCTTGCACCCACGGCGGTTTTCAAGACCGCTGCCTTAAACCACTCGGCCACCTGTCCTTGAAACACGCGGCTAGCGCCGTGCGGCGGCTTTGTCACGGTCCATCCGGCAGGGGCTCGCGATCAGCGGAGGGGCGGGCGCTATTTCCTTGAGCGCGGCGGTGTGCAACACACGCGGGACGATGAAAGCATTGAAGCGTCTTCGATTCCTCGCCCTGACGGCCATTTCCGGCGCCGTGCTGACCCTTGGCCCCGCCAGCCCGGCGCAATCGGTGTCGAGCGAGGAGGCCGGTTTCCAGGGCTATCTCCAGCTCCTATCCGCCCGCGCCCGCGCCGAAGGGGTCAGCGAGGCGACGATCCGGCAGATGACCCAGGGGCTGACCTTCAACCCCCGCGTGATCCAGCTCGACCGCGGCCAGCCCGGCGGCCTGCCGAGCGCCACGTCGACCGCGCCGCCGGCCTTCGAGCCCTATCGCCGCCAGCATGTCGACGCGGCGCGGATCAACGGCGGGCGGGCCGCCTATGCCCGCGCCGCCGGGATCATCCCGCGAATCGAGAGCCAGTACGGCGTCCCCGGCCAGATCCTGACCGCGATCTGGGGGCACGAGACCAATTACGGCAGCTACAAGGGCAATTTCGACCTCTCGCGCTCGCTGGCGACGCTCGCCTACGAAGGGCGTCGCCGCGACCTGTTCGCCGACGAATGGGTCGCCCTGCTCAAGATCGCCGACCAGGGCGTCCCGCGCGACCAGCTCGTCGGGAGCTGGGCCGGGGCCTTCGGCAATCCGCAGTTCCTGCCCTCGATGTACCTGCGCCTCGCCCGCGACGGCGACGGCGACGGCCGGCGCGACATCATGAACAGCACGGCCGACACGCTGGCCTCGATCGCCAACTATTTCCGCGATGCGGGCTGGCGGCGCGGCGTGCCCTGGGGCGTGGCGGCGCGCCTGCCGGCAAATTTCGACCGCAGCGGGATCGAATCGCGGCTCGTCTCGCCGGTCTGCCCGCGGGTCCACGCCCGGCTGTCGGCCTGGAAGACCATGGCCGAGTGGCGCGCGCTGGGCGTTTCGCCCCAGGGCTACATCGCCAACGACGTGCTCGCCTCGGTGCTCGAACCGGACGGGCCGGGGAAGACGGCCTACCTCTTAACCGGGAATTATAGGGTTATCCTCGAATATAACTGCTCGAACTACTACGCTCTGTCCGTGGGGTTGCTTGCAGATGAGATTGCCCGTTGACCGTTTCCTGCCGTTTTCGGCCCCGCTTGCGCTGGTCGCCCTGCTCGCCGCCTGCGGCGGGTCGGCCCATACCGAGCTCGCCTCGGCCCCGGTGACGAGCGGCCCGGCGGCCGACTATCCCATCGTCCTCGGCGCGCCGTTTACCATAGACGGCACGACCTACACGCCCACCGACAAGATGAACGTCGACCAGGTCGGCTATGCCTATGCGGGCAGCGAGGGCGGCACGGCCGTCTCCGCCGCGCACCGCACCCTGCCGCTGCCGAGCTATGTCGAGGTCACGTCGCTGGATACGGGCCGGACGATCCTGGTCCGGGTCGAGCGGCGCGGGCCGATGTCGGGCGACGGGCTGGTCGAGCTGTCGCCGGGCGCGGCCGCGCAGCTCGGCATCGATCCGGCGGGCAAGACCCCGGTGCGGGTCCGCCGCGTCAATCCGCCCGAGATCGAGCGCGCCGCGCTGCGCAGCGGCCAGCAGGCCCCGGCGCGGATGGATACGCCCAAGTCGCTGGTCGCCGTGCTGCTGCGCAAGCTCAATCCGGGCCTGCCCGGCGCGGCCGCAACGCCCGGCTCGACCCCGCTGCCCGGCCTCGCGGGGATCGCCGCGGAGCAGAAGGGACCCAGCGCCGGCAAGCCCTCCAGAGCCGCCGTAGCAGCCGCACCCACGCCTCCTGCCACGGCGCGGGGCCGCAAGCCCGCGCCATCGCGGCCTGCGCCCGCCGCTACCGCGCCTGCGCCCACGCCATCGCCCGCGCTTGCCGCCGCTACGCCGCCCGCCGACCCGGCGGCGAAGCCCGCCGCTCCGCATCCGGCCCCCGCCGCTGCCCACGGCGCCCATGTCGTCCAGGTCGGCGCCTTCGCCAGCAAGGCCAATGCCGAGGCGAGCGCGGCCAAGGTCGGCGGCACGGTCAGCCCGGCGGGCCGCCTGTGGCGCGTCCGCATGGGGCCCTATACCGCCCAGAACGATGCCGCCGCCGCGCTGGCGAAGGCCAAGGGCGCGGGCTATAGCGACGCACGAATCCAGCGCGCCGACTGATCCATCTCAGCCGTCCTCGCGCTGATGCGCGAAGGAGGCGGGGTGAAGCGGAGTCTGGGTATCGCGGTGCTGGCGCTGGCCGTGGCGGCCCCCGCCGCGTCATCCTCGGCGCCCTCCGCTCCGGGTGTCCCGCAGCCGCCGCCCGCTGTGGCCGGCGTCCCGGTCTATCTTGCGGTCGACCTCGGCTCGCATCAGGTCCTGGCCGCGCACGACGCGGATCGCGCCTTCCTGCCCGCCTCGATGACCAAGGTGATGACCGCCTACGTTGCCTTCGAGCTGATGGCCCAGGGCAAGCTCAAGGCCGAGCAGGTCTTCACCGTCCGGCCCGAGACCGCGGCGACCTGGCAGAACCGCGGCACCGGAATGCGGCTCAGGGTCGGCGAGCAGGTGCCGGTCGACACGCTGCTCCACGGGATCGCCACGATCTCGGCCAACGACGGCTGCGTCGTCCTGGCCGAAGGCGCGACCGGGAGCGTCGCTGCCTGGCTCGCGCTGATGAACGCCGAGGCGCGCAGGCTCGGCATGACGCACAGCCATTTCGGCACGCCCAACGGCTGGCCGGACGGCGGCGCGACCCATGTCAGCGCCGACGACATGGTCAAGCTCGGGGAGGCACTGATCGCGCGCCATCCCGTGCTCTATCACCGCTATTTCGGCAAGAAGGCGATCCTCTGGCACGGAATGGAGCAGGAGAGCCACGATCCCACAGTCGGCGTGGTGCCGGGCGCGGACGGGGTCAAGACCGGCCATACTCGCGAATCCGGCTACAGCTTTCTCGGCACCGCGATCCGCGACGGGCGCCGGATCATGATCGTGATCGGCGGCGCGACGAGCGAGGCCCAGCGCACCCAGGCCTCGCGCGAGCTGCTCGAATGGGGCTTTTCCGCCTGGGAGGCGCGGCCGCTGTTCGCCAGGGGCGCGGTGGTCGGCCAGGCCGGGGTGCAAGAAGGAGACGCGCGCCAGGTGCCGCTCGTCGCGCGCGACGGCGTGGGCGTCACCGTCCCGCGCGGCACGCATCCGCAGGTGACGGCGACCCTGCGCTATCGCGGTCCGCTGGTGGCGCCGATCGCCAAGGGCGCGGAAGTCGCGCAGCTCGAGCTCGCGGTGCCGGGACAGCCGGTCGCGCGGGTGCCACTCGTCGCCGGGGCGAGCGTCGCCAAGGCCGGGCCGCTCGACCGCCTGGTCAACGGGCTGGCAGGATTGCTGCCGTGACCCGGGGCCGGTTCATCGCGCTCGAAGGCGGGGAGGGGGCAGGCAAGTCCACCCAGGCCCGCCTGCTCGCCGAGGCCCTGGCCGCGCGCGGCATCGAGGTCAGCGTGACCCGCGAGCCCGGCGGCACCCCCGGCGCCGAGGCGATCCGCGCCCTGCTGCTCGATCCCGCCGGACCGGGCTGGAACCCGCGCGCCGAGGCGCTGCTGTTCGCCGCCGCCCGTTCCGATCACGTCGAACGGCTGATCCGTCCGGCGCTCGATGCGGGCCAATGGGTGATCTGCGACCGCTTCCTCGATTCGAGCCGCGCCTATCAGGGCGGGGCAGGGGGCCTTGCCGACGAGGATATCCTCGCCCTGCACTGGATCGGCAGCGCGGGATTGCTGCCCGACCTCACCCTGCTGATCGAGGTCTCGCCGCAGGTCGCCGTCGCACGCACCGCCCGGCGCGACGGCGCGGAGGCCGACCGCATCGGCGGCCGCGACGCCGCCTATCACGCCGCCGTCGCGGCGACCTTCCGCCGTCTGGCCGAAGCCGATCCCGCTCGTTTCGCGCGGATCGACGGCGACGGCTCGATCGCGGATACCCATGCCCGCGTGCTCGATGCGGTGGACGCGCGATGCTGATCGGCCACGACGAGGCCTGGCGCGAATGGCGCGCGGCAATGGCGTCCGAGCGGATGCATCACGCCTGGATAATGTCCGGAAAACAGGGTCTTGGAAAAGGCTCTTTCGCCCTGGAAGCAGCCCAGGCCCTGGTCGCCGAGCCGGGCGTGCCGCAGCCTCCGGCCGACGCCCACCCCGATATCCTGCTACTCGCTCCTCTCCCCGCCAACGACGACGAGGAGAAGAAGAAGGCCGAGGGCAAGCCCTACCAAACCAAGCGCAACATCACGATCGACCAGGTCCGCCGGATGCAGGGCCGTCTGACGACGCGGCCCACGCTCGGCAGCCGCCGCGCCGTGATCATCGATCCCGCCGACGACATGGAGAAGGGCGCGGTCAACGCCTTGCTCAAGAGCCTGGAGGAGCCGCCCGCCGGCACCTTCTTCCTGCTCGTCGCCCACCGCCCGGGCCGCTTGCTGCCGACCGTGCGCTCGCGCTGCCGGGTCATGCGCTTCGCGCCATTGGCCGACGAGCAGGTTGCGGCGATCCTCGCCCGCCATGCCCCGCAAGCCAGCGACGCGACCCGCGCCGCGGCCGTCGCGGCCGCCGAGGGCTCGCCCGGTTCGGCCCTGGTCTTCGTCGAGCAGGAACTCGGCGCGGTGCACGGCGCCATGCTCAAGCTGCTGCGCGAGGGCGATCCCGCCTTCACCCTGCGCGGCACTCTCGCCGAGGAGATCGGCGCCCGCCCCAACCGCGAGCGGATGCAAGCGACGCTGGAGTTGGCGCGGGCCGTCCTCGCCGGCGAGCTGGCCGCCGCGCCGCGCGAGCGCCAGGCCCGGATCATCGCCGCCCACGGCGCGCTGACCACGCTCGCCGCCCAGGCGCCGACCTACAACTTCGATCCCGGCCTGCTGGCCATGGAAATTGGCGGGTTGCTGGCCTCGGCGGCTCTGCCTAGAGAGACGGCTTCCTCGCTTTAGAAAGACCTTTGCCGGCCATGGCCGAACCGTTCTACATCACCACCGCGATCAGCTATCCCAACGGCAAGCCGCATATCGGCCACGCTTACGAGGCGATCGCCGCCGACGTCATCGCCCGCCACCAAAAGGCCCGGGGCCGCGACGTCCGGTTCCAGACCGGCACCGACGAGCACGGCCTGAAGATGGCCCAGAAGGCCCGCGACCTGGGCGTGACGCCGATGGCGCTTGCGACAGAAATGTCGCAGCATTTCATTGATATGTGCGATGCCCTGAACGTGAAGTACGATGTCTTCCTGCGCACCACCGAACCGCGCCACCATGACGCCAGCCAGGCCCTGTGGCAGCGAATGGCGGCGGCGGGCGACCTCTATCTCGACCGCTACGAGGGCTGGTACTCGGTCCGCGACGAAGCCTACTACGACGAGAGCGAGCTGACCGTAGGCGAGGGCGGCGAGAAACTCTCGCCCCAGGGCACCCCGGTCGAATGGACCGTCGAGGAAAGCTGGTTCTTCCGCCTCTCTCGATATGCCGAGCCGCTGCTCGCGCTCTATCGCGACAATCCCGAATGGCTGCGCCCCGAAAGCCGCCGCAACGAGATCATGCGCTTCGTCGAGGGCGGCCTGCGCGACCTGTCGGTCTCGCGGACCAGCTTCGACTGGGGCGTGAAGGTGCCCGGCAGCGACAACCACGTCATGTACGTGTGGGTCGACGCGCTGACCAACTACCTGACCGGGCTCGGTTTTCCGGAGGAAACTCCGGAATTTGCCAAGTGGTGGCCGGCCGACCTGCACCTGATCGGCAAGGACATCGTCCGCTTTCACGCGGTCTATTGGCCGGCCTTCCTGATGAGCGCCGACCTGCCGCTGCCCAAACAGGTGTTCGGCCATGGCTTCCTGCTCAATCGCGGGCAGAAGGAATCGAAGTCGGTCGGCAACGTCACCGATCCACTCGACTTGGCCGAACGCTACGGCGTCGATACCCTGCGCTATTTCCTGCTGCGCGAGGTCGTATTCGGGCAGGATGGGTCCTATTCGCCCGAGGCGATCGTGACCCGCGCCAATGCCGAACTGGCCAACTCCTTCGGCAACCTGGTCCAGCGCGTGCTCTCGTTCATCGCCAAGAACTGCGGCGGCGGCTTCACCGCTAGCACACCCGTAACCGAGCCCGACCAGGCGCTGCGGGCCAAGGTGGCGATCGCCTGCCGCGAGGAACTGCCCTGCGCCTTCGACCGTTTGGCCTTCTCCCACGGTCTGGAGGCGTGGATGCAAGCCGTGTTCGCCTGCAACCAGTATATCGACGAGCAGGCGCCCTGGGCCCTGCGCAAGACCGATCCGGCGCGGATGGAGCGCGTCCTGGCGACGCTGTGCGGCTGCATCCGCGATCTCGCCGTGGCGGTCGCGCCGGTCATCCCCACGGCCTCGGCCAAGATGCTCGATGCCCTGTGCGTGCCCGCCGACAAACGCGATCTCTCCGCCCTGGCCGAGGATCCGGCACTGGGGCCGATCCGCGTCGACAATCCGACGCCGGTCTTCCCGCGCCTCGAACTGCCCGTCGACGCCTGATGCTGATCGATTCGCACTGCCACCTCGAATACAAGGGCCTGGTCGAGGATCAGCAGGGCGTGCTCGCCCGCGCCCGCACGGCGGGTATCGGCGGCTTCCTCAATATCTCGACCCGGCAGCGCGAATGGGATCAGGTCATCGCCACGGCCGAGCGCGAGGCCGACGTCTGGGCCTCGGTCGGCATCCATCCGCACGAGGCCGACGCCCATGCCGACCTGGGGGAGGGAGCCCTGCTCGCCGCCGCCGAGCGGACCAAGGTCGTCGCGATCGGTGAGACCGGGCTCGACTACTATTACGACCACTCCGACCGCGCGACGCAACAGGCCCTGTTCCGCACCCATATCGCGGTGTCGCGCGCGACCGGCCTGCCGCTGATCGTCCACACCCGCGAGGCCGAGGCGGACACCGCGGCAATCCTGGCCGAGGAGATGGAGAAGGGGGCTTTTCCCGCACTTATCCACTGCTTTACCGCCTCGGCCGGCTTCGCCCGCACCGTGCTCGACCTGGGACTGACGATATCGCTCTCCGGCATCGTCACCTTCAAGAATGCCAAGGACTTGCAGGTGATTGCCGCGGAATTGCCCGAGGATCGCCTGCTGGTCGAGACCGACGCGCCGTTCCTGGCGCCGGTGCCCCATCGCGGACAGGTCTGCGAGCCGGCCTTCACGGCGGATACGGCGCGGTTCGTGGCCAATCTGCGCGGCGTCAAGCCGGAACAGTTGGCCGAGGCCACCACTCGGAACTTTCATGCTTTGTTCCGCAGGACGGGCGAGGGGATGGGCCGGGGAGCCACCCAGGGAAGCGCCCGGTGAAGCTGATCATGCTCGGCTCGGGCACCTCCACCGGAGTGCCGCGGATCGGCCACGACTGGGGCGACTGCGATCCGGACGAGCCAAGGAACCGGCACCCGGGTCTCGATCATGGTCGAGAGCGCGGCGGGCAACCGGCTGCTTGTCGACACGCCGACAGACCTTCGCCAACAGCTTCTCCACAGATCTATCGACAGGGTCGACGCGATCTTCTGGACCCACGACCATGCCGATCACTGCCACGGCATCGATGACCTGCGGCCCATGCGCTATGGCCGCGGCGGGCCGATCCCGGGCTATGCCGCGGACGAGACGGTGCGGCGGCTGCGGCTGCGCTTCGATTATGTCTTCGCCGGTCAGCACGGCTATCCGACGATCGTCTCGCTCGAGCCGCTCGATCGGCTGAAGATCTGCGCGGGCTTCGGCGTGGGCTGGTGCCAGATGCCGCACGGGCCGGCGCAGAGTACGGCCTATCGCTTTGATTGCGACAATAGATCAATTGGTTATGCGACGGACTTCAGCGCCATCACGCGCGAGATGGTCGACCTGTTCCGCGACGTAGACGTGCTGGTGATCGACTGCCTGCGCCGCGAGCCGCATCCGACCCACGCGCATCTCGGCATGGCGCTGGAGCTGGCCGAGGCCGCGCGCGCGCGCCGGGCCGTGCTGACGCATCTCGACAAGAGCATGGATTATGCCACGCTGTCCGCCGAGGTGCCGGCGCATGTGGTCGTCGGCTACGACGGCCTGGAGATCGAAGCATGATGGATCGGCGCGTACGATGTTGACCGGCGGCGCCATTGTCTCGCTGATCGCGGCGTCGGGCTGGTTGTTCCTGAACTGGCGCGCGCTGGAGAGCCGCGGGCTGAGCTTCGAGCGCAAGATGCAGTTCGCGGTCGCCTGGATCGTGATCATCGTCGGGCTGGCGTTTCTGCTCGGAAGAGTGGCCTGACGTTTTGGCCTCGGTTTAATTTAACATAATATATATTATCGTTCTAATATGTCCGACACAGCACAGCCCCCTCTCGACCGCCTTCTCCGCATCATGGCGCGGCTGCGCGATCCGGTTTCCGGATGCGAATGGGATCGCGCGCAGAGCTTCGCGACGATCGCCCCGTACACGATCGAGGAAGCCTACGAGGTTGCCGACGCGATCGCGCGCGAGGATCTTGCCGCGCTGCGCGACGAGCTTGGCGACTTGCTGCTCCAGGTCGTGTTCCATGCGCGGATGGCCGAGGAAGCCGGCCATTTCGTTTTCGACGATGTCGCCGCCGCCATCTCGGACAAGATGGAAGCGCGCCATCCGCATCTGTTCGGCGACGCCGCGAACGACGGGCACGGTCGCGATGAACGCTGGGAGCGCATCAAGGCCGAGGAACGCGCGGCCAAGGGCGCTGCCGGCGTCCTCGATGGCGTGGCGCTGGCCCTGCCGGCGCTGCTCCGTGCCGAGAAGCTCCAGAAGCGCGCCGCCCGGGTCGGCTTCGACTGGCCCGATCCCGCTGGCCCGGCGGAGAAGCTGCGCGAGGAGATGGCCGAGCTTGAGGCGGCCACGCCCGAGGAGCGCGCGGCCGAGGCCGGCGACCTGCTGTTCTCGGCGGTCAATCTCGTGCGCGCCTATGGCGTGGCCCCCGAGGATGCCCTGCGCGCCGCCAATGACAAGTTCGAACGCCGGTTCCGCGAAATGGAAAGGCTGGCGGCAGCGCAAGGCGTGGACTTCGCCGGCCTCTCGCTCGACGCGCAGGACGCGCTGTGGCGGCAGGTCAAGCGCTCAGAGGCGAACGAAGCGCCCTAGCTCGCGCGGGGTCAAGCGCACGGTCAGGCGGCGTTCCGGTCCCTGCTCGCCCTCGCCCGCCTCGGCTTCCTCAATCACCTCGCCGTGGGCGTGGAGCCAGGCCAGGCGCTGGCCGTCGGCCGCGGGCAGGACGAATTCGTGGAGCTTGGCGCCGGAAGTCAGCATGGCGCCGATCCGTTCCAGCAAGGCGCTCGAACCTTGGCCGGTAAGCGCCGACATTGGAACGATTATCTCGTCCGGCCGCGCCTCGATGATGACGCTGAGCTCGGCGGCGCGCTCGACGCTCAGCAGGTCCCACTTGTTCCAGGCCTCGACGATCGGGACCTTCGGCGCGCCGCCCTCCTCGATCAGGCCGAGGTCTTCGAGCACTTGCAGCACCTCGCGCCGCTGCGCCTTGCTTTCCGGGCTGGCGATGTCGCGGACGTGGACGATGACGTCCGCGGCCGTCACCTCCTCCAGGGTCGCGCGGAAGGCCGCGACGAGCTGGGTCGGCAGATCGGAGATGAAACCCACCGTGTCCGAGAGGATCGCCTTGTCGACGCCGGGCAGGCGCACCGAGCGCATCGTTGGGTCGAGCGTGGCGAAGAGGAGGTTCTCCGCCATGACGTCAGCGCCGGTCAAGCGATTGAAAAGCGTTGATTTCCCCGCGTTCGTATAACCGACCAGGGCGATCACCGGCCAGGGCGCCCGGCCCCGCCGCTCGCGGTGCAGGCCGCGGGTGCGGCGGACCTGCTCCAGTTCGCGGCGCAGCTTGGCCATGCGGTCGCGGATCAGCCGGCGGTCGGCCTCGATCTGCGTCTCGCCCGGGCCGCCGAGGAAGCCGAAGCCGCCGCGCTGACGTTCGAGGTGGGTCCAGCTCCGCACCAGACGACCGGCCTGATAGTCGAGGTGGGCCAGCTCGACCTGCAAGCGGCCTTCCGCCGTCGCCGCGCGCTCGCCGAATATTTCCAGGATCAGCCCGGTCCGGTCGATGACCTTGCGTTTTAGCCGATCTTCGAGGTTGCGCTGCTGGATCGGGCTGAGCGCGCCGTCGACAATGACCAGCTCGGCCTCGTTCTGGTTGCAGGCGATCTCGATATTGCCGATCTGGCCCTCGCCGAACAACGTGGCTGCCCGCGCCTCGCGGATCGGGATGATGAAGGCGTCGACCACCTCGATCCCGATGGCGAGCGCGAGCCCCCTCGCCTCCTCGAGGCGCGCGTCGGGGTCCTGGCCGGAGCCGCCCTTCGCGCGGAACTCGGGACAGGCGATGACCGCCCGGGCCCCGCGCGTCACCTCACCCTGGAGATCGTCGACGATCAGTCGTCATTCTCCTCGCCGTCCCATTCGCCGGTCAGGTCGACCGGGGTGACGGGCTGGATCGTCGAGACCGCATGCTTGTAGGCAAGCTGGACGTAGCCTTCGCGCTCCAGCAGCATGCAGAACAGGTCGTAGGCAGCGACGCGGCCCTGGAGCATGACGCCGTTGACCAGGAACATCGTCACCTGCACCCCGGCATTGCGGATCGAGGAAAGGAATACGTCCTGGAGCAGGCGCACCTTCTTGCCGCCGTCGGCTCCCGCCGCGAACTGACGCGGATCGACGGGCTGGCTCGGCATGATTGTCGAGATCGCGTGCTTGTAGATGAGCTGCGACTGGCCGTCGCGGCGCAGCAGGATCGAGAAATTGTCGAACCAGGTCACGATGCCTTGCAGCTTGACGCCCTTGACCAGAAACATGGTCACGGGAGTCTTGTTCTTGCGCAGCAGGTTGAGGAACTGGTCCTGGAGATTCTGCCCCTTGGCGGCGGTGGTTCCGGCGGGGACCGGGGCCGGCGCGGCGGCGGCTTCAGGTTCGGGTGAAGCGGGCCGGGGGCGCGCGGAAAGGGTCCGTCCAGTCATAGTCATTCTCCTATTCTTGGCGGCCGCTTATGCGGTCCGCAATCTGGCAAGGCTGGCGCCCGGCCGGTTTTGAGGAACGTATGCTACCGAAATGCGCCGCTCGCGTAAATGCGCAAGATCATCACTCCGTTCCGATAGAATCTTTCTGTGACACAATAATTATGCGTCCTCGTCCTCCTCCTCGCGGCGGTCGACCATGCCGAGCAGCTTGAGCTTGCGATGCAGCGCCGAGCGCTCCATCCCGATGAAGCTCGCGGTGCGCGAGATATTGCCGGAAAACCGCCGGATCTGGACCTTGAGATATTCGCGCTCGAAGTTCTCCCGCGCCTCGCGCAAGGGGACGCCCATCAGCGCGGAGAGGCCCGAATCCCCGCTCAGGCGGCTGTTGACCACTTCCGCGGGGAGCATGTCGGCCTCGATCCGCCCGATCTTCTCGCGCGGGGTGAGGATCACCGTGCGCTCGATCACGTTGCGGAGCTGGCGCACGTTGCCGGGCCATTCGTAGGCCTGAAGCGCGGCCATCGCCTCGACGCTGACCTCGGGCGGCGGCACGCCCTCCCCGGTCGCGTAGCGGGCGAAGAAGAAGTCGACCAGGCTGGGAATGTCCTCGCGCCGCTCCGAGAGCGAGGGGATGCGCACGGGCACCACGTTGAGCCGGTAGAACAGATCCTCGCGGAAGCGCTTCTCGGAGACGACCCGCACGTCGACCCGAATCTGGCGATTGCCGCCGACGCGGACGAAGGCCTGGTCGGTCAGCACCCGGAGGATGCGCGCCTGGGTGGAGAGCGGCATGTCCGCCACCTCGTCGAGGTAGAGCGTGCCGCCGTCGGCCATCTCCAGCAGCCCGGCGCGGACCAGCTTGCCGTCGGCCTCCTCGCCGAACAATTCCTGCTCGAAGCGCTCAGGCGTGATCCGCGCCGAATTGACGACGACGAAGGGATTGGCGGCGCGCGGGCTCCACTGGTGAAGCAGCCGGGCGGCGACCTCCTTCCCCGCCCCGGCCGGGCCGGAGATCAGCAGGCGGCTGCCGGTATTGGCGATGCGCTTCAACGTGGCGCGGACCTGGTTGATCGCCGAGCTGCCGCCGGTGAACTCATCCCAGCGCGGGGTTTCCTCCTTGAGCTGGGCATTCTGGCGGCGGAGCTGCTCGGTCTCGGTCGCGCGGGCGACGAGGTGCAGCAGGCGCTCGGCCTCGAACGGCTTCTCGATGAAGTCCATCGCCCCGCGGCTGATCGCCGAGACCGCGGTGTCGATATTGCCGTGGCCGGAGAAGATGATCACCGGCAGCTCGGGCTCGCGGGCCTTGATCGCGTCGAGCACCTCGAGCCCGTCCATCGGGCTCCCGTGGAGCCAGACGTCGAGCAGGACGAGCGAGGGCCGGCGCTGGTCGATCGCGTCGAGCGCCGACTGGCTGTCCCCGGCGGTGCGGCATTCGTAGCCCTCGTCGTCGAGCACCCCGGCGACGAGATCGCGGATGTCCTTCTCATCGTCGACAATCAGAATATCGAGCGCCATCCGGCTTCCACTCCATGCAAAACGCTGTTCATTCGGCCGCTTCCGGGGCGCGCTGGCGCGCCAGCGGGTCACGGGCGAAGCGCAGGCAGACCTGCGTTCCGCCGCCGGGAGCGCTGGCGAAGGTCATGTCGCCGCCATGCTCCTCGACGATCTTGTTGACGATGGCGAGGCCGAGGCCGGTGCCCTTCTCGCGCGTCGTGACATAAGGCTCGACGATCCGCTCGCGGTCCTGCGGCAGACCGATGCCATTATCGGTCACGTGGACCTCGACGAGGTCCCCGGCGAGATCCATCACCACCGAGATCTTGCCGCGATAATCTTCC